>ERZ778021.583-NODE-583-length-61941-cov-7.691497_pt1 | contig 61941 bp, 43 predicted proteins | sample MGYA00375751_ERZ778021 | MGnify/ENA primary metagenome ERZ778021 (study PRJEB29350, sample SAMN05389814) | bioreactor metagenome | isolation source: Thiocyanate stock bioreactor | place: South Africa: University of Cape Town | collected 2013-08-29 ... | reverse complement strand
GAATAGGAGGGGTAAAAATCCACATATCCTCTCATCAATACTCCGTTAAACCAATTTCTAAAACCACTGATATCATAGGTGTAATATCCTGCCACATCCATGTCTTTCCTGGCGAAATAGGTGAAACTCGCATCCGATAGTTCTGACCCGTCGGTCAGATACTTTCCATTGCCTGTCGCCCTATAAAGATCGGCAGCACCCGACAACATAGTACCGCTGTTATAGGTGATTGCCGGCCCTACCCTGTCGTGACAGGTAATTCCCTTGCGGTATGTAACCCCATCGATTGTTTCCAACTCCGGACTTCCCGGGGCACATCCACCCATCATGTCGTCATACACTCCATCGGCCCTGAGCAGGTATTGCTTTTGCCAGTCATATATCTTTTCGGCAAACATGAGATAGTATTCGCTTTTCTTCATCTGTCGCGTCTTCCTTGTCCTCCTGTCTTCCGGATCGATATAGCGATGGGTCACCTCATCATCTTTTCCCTTATAGAGTTCATGGAGCCAGACTAAGGGACTCACCACCGGTCCGTTACTACAAGAGTGTTTAGTGACATATCCCGGTCCCCACGGGATACCCCCGTTCTCGTTTCCACCCGCATCTACAGCAGAGTCCCAACCATCGAGCACATATTCAGCCAAGTACTCTGCCTTTTCAAGATATTTCTCTTCGCCAGTCAGTTTGTAAGATTCCAGCAATTCCCGTATCAACCACATCTGGTCATCATATACATTTTCTATTCCATCCACACGTGCCCCCCCTTTGGATGCTCCTCTGTTGACACCGTAGACGCTCCATTCCTTGGTCTGGGTATATGAGATTAGTGTGAATGTCCCCAAATAGTAATCTGCATTGTCATAAAGTTTGCCAAGCTGCTTCGAATAACGGTCGAAGTGCTCATTATAGCGCGAAACGTTTCCTTGCTCTTTTTCCGCCTGCAGTGCATGCAGAATCGCATTGACTGCTTCAATTGCGCTGGTATACATCCAAATACTTCCTATCTCACTCGAACGGGTATCGGTATAAGGGTTATAATACCGTGCCATCGTCATCGCACTCCCCGTAAAATGTGCGGCAATCGCATTATCGGCGAGTTCCATGGCTCTCGTCAAATTCCTCTCCGCGAGGTTCTCCTCCTGCGAAGGAGGTGGTTCCTGGTTACCATTTTCCGGCGTAGACTCTCCACAAGCACAGGTCATGAGCAAGAAAAGAGCGCCTACCACAACAATTACATTTTTCTTCATACTAAAACTATTTATCCTTTTCTATTATTTCAATTCGATATTATGCAGTACCAGTTTATTTTCATCCCCATTGGTCTCTCCCTTGTAGATACCAAGTGCCAAAGTAACATTGCTTCCATTGAATTGTGAGAGGTCGTAGTTGAACAGGGCATATCCTTCGGGATTATCCTTACCTCCGTCACCATGTTTGAATCTCCAGCATCCGTTTTCCGCGGCTTCCGCCTCACTCGCCGTGTTGGATATCGGCTCAATATGGGTTACCGTGCCGTCATCCTCAATCGCGGTTAATTTAAAATAGGTATAGTTGCTCCCGAAATTGCGGGTACTAAGAGTCAGCCGGTTGCTCCCTGATGCTATGGGGAATTTTGCGTAGAAGTATGCTTCCGGCACAGTGGTATTCACCTCGGCATCGCCACGTGTCTTGATCAGATATCCTTCTGACGGGAACACTTCCGGATCTTTTTTCAGTGGCACAAACATCCACTCCGCTGCTACATGGGCCACACCTCTCCATGCACGGTATGCGGTAACATATTCGTCACGGGTTCCGCCAACGGGACTGATTCCGGTAAACTTCTTCCTGGTATGTGGCATGGTAGAAAGTACAGTTTCACGGCTGAGTTTCCATCCGTCAATGACTTCGGTTCCGGGCAACCAACCCCATCCCTCTACTTTTCTATCGGCAAAGCGGATAGCACGAAGCACAAGCTGTTTCCAGTAGTCTCCGGTAGTCTGCCGGTAGATCCCGATAGCGATGACCACTTCCTTTCCGACATAAGCGCTCAGGTCGAAATCTAAATCGGTATAGTCTCCCGACCCATACGTACGGGTTTCTCCCACTTTTTCAGCTTTGGGTTGGTCTGCAGAAAGATCTACCACTTGCACGCCAAAGTAGGCGGGAGCCGATTCATCCGCATTATGGGTGCGCAGTCTCAAAGAGAGGATTCTGTTCTCATTGGTGATCAACTTGCTGCCAAACACAAAAGAGTCGAATACATCCAGGTCTACCGGATTTTTCTGTTCATCTCCGTTATTGCGGATCTGGAGCGTGGTACCTTCATTCTGCTCTTGCCATGCACCCCTGAAATCGAGTGTGCTCATATAGTTGCAAGCCCAGTCCCAATGTGGATAATCATCGGCATTCCTACCTCCCCTGTATTCATTATAATACCATTTATCCGCTTTTTGAAGATCCGCGGCAGTCAGGCCCCTGAGTAACTCCTCTCCACCCATTTGCACATTGACCGTTATCATCTCGTCCACAAAATCGGAACTTGAGACCTGTTGTACCACAGTCACATAATTCTCCTTGGTAAATGTCATCGTGTAATCATCCTCAACCAGATTACGTATCTCATAGGTTCCGTCTTCACCTGTTGTGACAGTGCCTGCCACACCGACAGAGACCTTCACTCCCGAAAGCGGCGCACCGCTATTCCTGGCATCGGTAACCTTCCCGATAATCCTGGCGGATGCACTGATCATCGCCATATCGGCATTCGCTATGCCACTCTCGTCAAACTTATCGGAGTTCACCGTAAGGCTTACCCTAAGCCATCCATCTTTAGAGAAGGTGACAGCATGTGTTCTGTAAGACACATTTTCAAAAATATACCTACCATCATCTCCGCTCGTTGTAGTCATATCCTCTTCGTTGATACCCGAAAGAGTAATCTGTACCCCGGGAAGAGGGGCACCATTGGCATCTGTGACAACGCCGGTAATTTTACCGATTCTATTATCCACAGCATCTTCATCTTTTTCGCAGGAAACCTGGCACAATAGCATTAATCCGATTAATGCGACGTAGAATAAGTTTTTCATCTGATTTATAAATTTTATTTATACTTTTGTTTTTCACCTATCCAATAAAACAACACCTTATTATATCTTCACATTTACAAAAATTATGTACCTCACCACACAGGCCAAATATAGATAGCTAATGATTAAACTTAGGGTTAAATTAGGGTTACATTTTTTAAATAAATAGTAACCCATCAAACAATTAACTATTCGTACCTTGTCCCGAGGATTGAGTGAAAAATCCTGTTTGGATTATATCTTTGATTATAGTATCTTTGTGAGGGAGTGTTCATAAAGAGGATATTTTCAAGAGAATGAATTTTTTCTATCATTTAAGAAGTATGGATTCTTCATATGAATCATGAATATCACCAATAAAAAAAATTATATTTTATTCATATTTTGCTCATTGAATTTACAGGTAAACTTTGCGGAAGGATTGCGTTTTTTCGATAACAGTTATCCAATAGACAAGAGAACCTCATATAATGTATTCAGTGAACACATTGTCTCTTTTTCAGATAATTATGAAATAAAATTTGATCTTTCTCTGGATCAGACCTCCGATATAGGCAATATAGTCCGGATTAAGGCTGACAATGCTTCCCGAATATTTAACCTTTTTTATGACGGTCATGGGACGGATCATCTTTTTTTACTGAATGAAGAGGGAAGAAGTAATTTAGTAAGTGTCACATTAGACAAGTCAAACTATCCGGCGCGCCAATGGCTTGCCATACGTATAGGATTTGATCTGAAAAATAAAATAATCACTCTTACCGTCGAAAATCAGACCTATACGGCCGACAGCATCCCTCTTCCTGAAAAATTCACCCCTACCATCGTATTTGGAAAAAGCGACCAGATTATAGATGTTCCACCTTTTGCCATCAAAAACCTTTCAGTGGGCAACAGTGAAAAATACAGATTCCTGTTAAATGAGTATCAGGGAGATATGGTGCATGATATTCGTGGGAGGGTGATGGGGCGTGTTTCCAACCCCGATTGGCTGATCAATGACTCATATCACTGGAAACCGGAAGCAAAATTCAATTCATCCATTGTTTCGGGAAGTAACTATCATAGCGGCCGGAAAGAACTCTATTATTTCAATCGTGATTCGATCCAGATATTCAATTTAAGGACAAGAAGTTCCGAGGCGATCGCATTCAATGAGCCTTGCCCCGTTGACATGAGACTGGGAACTAATTTTATTGACCAGGAAAATGACCGGCTGTATTGCTACGAAGTGTATCATGACAGTATCTATCAGGGGCCGACCGTTGCAAGCCTGGATCTGCACTCATTCGAGTGGAGGATCGAAAGTTATGACCGGTTACCTACTCAACTCCATCACCATGCATCTTATTTCGACACTTCATCAGGACAATATATCATATTTGGTGGATTCGGGAATATGCGCTTCAGCAATCAATTTTACCGGTATAATACCCATACACAAAAGTGGGGCATCCTTCCTGTAAATAACAAAGGAGGTATCACTCCCAGATATTTTACTTCATTGGGAGTCGATGAGCAGGAACATCAACTCTATCTCTTTGGAGGAACAGGCAATATATCGGGAGATCAATTACTGGGAAGGGAATATTTTTATGATCTGTACCAGTTGGACTTCCAATCGAAAGTGATCACAAGAGTCTGGGAAATCCCATGGAATAAGGAGAATGCGGTACCGGTAAGGGGGATGGTTATCCATGAAGAACCATTTTTCTATACATTATGCTATCCGGAACATTTCACAGAATCGTATCTGAAACTCTACCGGTTCTCCCTCGAAAATGGAGATTATACTATCTTAGGGGATTCCATACCCATATATTCCGATAAGATTAATACGAACGCCAATCTCTATTTTGATCATGACCTGAACACCCTTTATGCAGTTGTCCATCAGTTTGAAGACGATATCAAGTCCGATTTACATATTTACTCTCTTGTATTCCCTCCGATTACAGAAAAAGAGCTTGCCAATCATCCTACGACAAAAAGGAAAAACAAGGTATGGATTATTTGCGTAGTTATAGGCGTGATATCACTCGGTATGGGGGTTGTTCTATTCCGGCCGCACAGGGATAAAAGAAAAAATTCGCATATATTCGACATCGGAAATAATTTTAACAGGCTTACTGACAAGGATAAGCCACAACCCAAAGCTAATTCCATCTATCTGTTTGGTGACTTTACAGTATGTAACCGTCACAATCGTGATATCACCTATATGTTCAGTAAAAAGCTGAAAGAAACCTTCTGCCTATTATTACAATACAGTCAGGAAAAGGAAGGGATCACTTCACAGCATATGAGCAGGCTGTTATGGCCGGAGAAACCACTTCAGGAAGTGAAAAATACAAGGAATGTAACTTTAAACCGGCTTCGCAAGATACTGGAGGAACTGGACGGACTCGAACTCCTATTTGAGAAAGGCATGTTCATTATCACCCAAAAAGATCCGATCTATTGTGATTATACAAGATGTATCCAGATTCTATCAGCAAACCGATGGGAAGCCGAATACAAAGAATTGATCGATATTGTAACCCGTGGTAAATTTCTGGAAAATGAAGATAACCCGTTTTACGATTCGCTAAAAGAGAAAACGGAGAAACAGATAGAACCATTCATCCTCCACGCTATGGAAGAGAGTCACGACAGGGAAGAATGGCAGACAACCATTGATTTGGCACAAGCTACTTTCAATATAGACTCAATAAATGAAACGGCTCTCAACTATATGATCAAGGCGATGCAGAAACTGGGAATGCACGAAGGAGCCAAGGTCAAATACTTCTCATTCCTGTTAGAATACAAGAAAATAATGGGAAAAGATTATCCTAATATCCTAAAGCTATAAGTATAGGTACTGATTAAAATTATTACATTTAGCCTGCCTATAAAGAAATAACGTGATCGGATTAAGACCACGTTATTCTTATATTCAGATTGTCCCGGCTAATTGCCGTTATGCTTCCAACACATTTTATTCGTAACCGGGATTCTGTACCAGATTGGGATTAGCCGCCAATTGGGTATGGGGGATAGGATAGATCTCCCGGTTGGGATCGTTTGTCGGTTCATGATCCCACCAGCTACCGGCCGTAAATTTACCGAAACGGATGATATCCGTACGTCGCTTCCCTTCGAAAATAAATTCCCTGCCGCGTTCAGCCAACAACTCATCCATAGTCAACGTGGAGGTGGTGTATTGGGCAGTCGCCCAATCCTCATCAGAGAAGGCACGCTTCCGTGACGCATTCACCAAGTCCACAGCCTCCCGTGTGGCCTCACCTCCGTTTTTACGCATAATTGCCTCGGCTTTATTGAAATAGATTTCTGTCAGCCGATAAATCATATAATGATTTTCGCGGTAGTTGTCATCATCTATCGTTCCACTCTTATATTTATGAAAACGGGCTCCGCTATTCTCTTCTCCCAGTGCCATTCCTCCTTCACTCGTAAGGTCGCCCTGGCTTTCCCGGCGGATGGAATTGACATAGATGAAAGGCTGCCCGTTGTATTCTTCCGTACCCAAAATCGGTGTATCCGTCCCATATTCATATTGAGGGCCGAACAAGAACCACTCCTCTTTACGCAGGTCATTTTCCTGATAAGCATCGAACGCCGACGGGATCACCACAAAGCCATTGTTCCCGGAATAACCGACATTCAGTACACGGCTTATGTTGGAATATCCCATGAAAAATCCGCCCCAATCGAATGTAAATCCGCCTAAACGGCTAAATGCGAACTGGAACAATGCCTCACTGGCATTCTGGTTGGTATTGGAGAAAGTCTCCAGCAGGTTCGGCGCCAGTTCGGGCGTACCGTTAATACCTCCCGCCTCTCCACTGATAATTTTGTCGCAGGCAGCAATGCATTCATCATACATGGGTTCTCCGATAAAGTACTCGGCATTCAGGTACAGCTCCGCAAGCATGGCATATCCGGCGGTTTGCGAAACACGCCCTATCAACTCTTCCGAATAAGGCAAAAGATTGGGTACGTGGGTTTCCAGTTCCGTCTTCACGAATTCAAATATTTCGGCTTTCGATTGAGTCGGAGGATTAATCGGTTCTGCTACGGCGGTAATGATAGGTACATTCCCCCATAATTCCATGATTTTCATATAATGAAAAGCTCGCAACACATACAATTCTCCCAGAATAGCAGCCATTTCCTCGTCGGAAATATCCAGCGATTCATAGTCTATTTCTTCCAGGTCCGCAATTGCATTGTTCACATAACCCACACCTGTCCACATCAGTGTCCATGCCGTACGCATACGCCCCTCATTAGCAGTCCATGTGTGGTAGTGCTGACGGAAATGATCACCGCCATCGTATCCATGACGCCCTTTCTGCGGCCACGCCAACTGGTCGGCCGACAATTCCGCATGGTAATAATATCCGTTCTGTCCCGTAGGCGCCAACCATGCCTGCATATGCGTAAAGGGGCGCAGGGCGGCCTGCAGTACCTCCAAACGGCTTTTGTAAAAACTGGACTTATGCAATTCACTATAGAGATTTTCGTCCAGATCGGTACAGCTATTCGTTCCGGCTACAAGTATTATCGCCAAAAAAAGAACGGAAAGGTGATATATTTTATACTTCATAATCCTTATACTTTTTACAATTAAAATCCAATATTCAAGCCAACAGACCACGAACGTGTGCGGGGATAGTAATCTCTTCTATCTACCCCGGGTTCAAATCCCGTATCCTGTAGTTCCGGGTCCGATCCGCTGTATCCTGTAATGGTAAGCAGGTTTTTACCGGTCACATATACCCTCAAATTCCGGATATAAGAGCTGTTCAACGGGACATTGTACCCCAACGTCAGGTTGTCGAGCTTCACAAAATCCCCTTTTTCAAGATAGTAGTCTGAATACTGGGGATCATCATCTAATTGATTATGCTTGGTAACAGCACTCTTGAACAGGTTGTTCGGCAGCCACTTTTTATTTCCGAAGTATAGTTCCTTCAAATTCAGGATATCAAAGCCGAATTTACCCCGGAGCATAAATGTCAGGTCAAAATTCTTATATACAAAGGTGTTTGTAAGTGAAGCCTGAAATTTCGGGACACCGTTTCCGATAATAGCCAGGTCATCATCACTCATTTCCGTAGCCGTTCCGGTCGACCCATCCTGTTTATAGAACAGCCATTTCCCGTCTTCTGTAAATCCGGCAAAACGTTTACCGTAGAAATTACCGACTGAACCTCCTTCTTCGAGCCTGAAGGCATCTCCTAAATTTCCCGGGGAGGGTAATCCGTAAAACGAGAGCCAATTAGCCTCGTAGAGATCACTGGAAAGTTTTGTCAGTTTATTGCTTTGGGTATTTGCCGCAAAATCGATATTCCAGTTGAAATTATTTTTTTGGATGAGAAGGGCCGATATCTGGAACTCAACGCCCGAATTCCTCAATGTCCCTACATTGGTATATATCAGATCACGCACATAGGGTGGCTGTTGCGCGTTATAATTATATAACAGGTCCTTGGTATTCCTGTTGTACACATCGATGGAACCGCTGATTTTCCTGTCCAGAACAGCAAAGTCGACCCCGAAATTCAATTCGGCTTTCTGTTCCCAACGAAGGTCCGGATTCGGGTTCCGGGCAGCTCCATATGTTTGATAATATACGCCATTCTGAGGATACACGCCTCCGGTTCCCAATGTGATCAATGACTGGTAATTGGGAATCCCCTGATTGCCTGTAATTCCGTATCCTATACGGAGTTTCAACTCATTCACAAAGTCCACGTCGTCCATGAACTCTTCTTCGCTGATGGCCCATCCGGCCGAAACAGCAGGGAAATTACCCCATTTATGATTCGCCCCGAAGCGGGAGGAACCCTCTCGGCGAAGAATTCCCTGGACATAATATTTGTCCGCGAAAGAGTAATTCACACGACCGAAAAAGGCGACCAGTGTATTGTCCTGCTTTTCGCTTCCCATGCCCGGACGCGGCAGGCTGGTATCATTGATCGCGCTTCCCGCGCCCAGATTCCAATCCAAAAAGGCATCGGTAGTAAAGCCATTATTGTTAACCCTGAATTTTTCAAACGTTTCATACTGATAGCTATATCCAAGCATTCCGGTAATGGTATGCAAATCACTAAACGTTTTTCTATAATCGGTGGTTGCTTCAAATGTCTTTGTCCAGGCCAGGTAATTCGACTTAGAAGCAAATCCCCTCCCCTGATATTCCGTTCCGACCCGGTTATCCCAATCTTTTGAAGAACGATAATAACGGTCGTTATACGCATCGCGCACATAAGATCCAAAACCTGATACCGACCATTCATCCGTTAATTGAAGGCTTAAACGCATATCTGCCGACGTTGTCTGTTGATTTCTCCATGCCTCCCTGTTGGCCAGGCGGGACAGCGGATTATAATTGTTATAGGCTTCGGTTTCAAAAAAACTACCATCTTCGTTATACAAAGGAGCCGTCGGATTTCGTTGAATAGCCTGTTCAAAATCGCCGGTACCACCGGTAGCCATCTCATCTTCTTTATTGGGAGCTCCGGCTCCCAACATATTGGCTTTATTGAAATTTGTCGCCAGGTTTAACGACATCGTCAGCAAGTCCTGCAATCCTTTTTGGTTGATATTGATACGTCCGCCGAACTGTTCCCGGGAATTTTCTTTGGCAATACCTTCGAGGTTACTGTAAAAAATAGAAGCCCGGTAATTGGTTTTCTCAGAGCCTCCGGAAGCTGAGAAATTATGATAATGGCTCAGATTATCCTTATTGATCAGTTCATCGAATAAATCGGTGGACGCCCCAAAATCCTGATCGGCATTGATCACCCCCTGGCTAATCAGGTCCCTGAAGTCGGATGCGGAAAGAATATCCGGCTTATCACTCACCCTCTCATGTTGCAGGTAAGTGGAATAATTGAACTGCGGATCGCCCGCTGCCCCTTTTTTCGTGGTGATAAGAATCACCCCCGCATTGGCCCGTGTACCGTAGATCGCAGCCGCAGAGCCATCCTTTAGTACATTGAACGATTCAATATCGTCCTGTTGCAGCAGATCCAGGTTACCTCCCGGTACACCGTCAATCACGATTAAGGGTGTTCTCGTTCCGCTAAGGGATGTAACTCCCCGTAGCTGGATGTCCACGCCGGAGTTGGGATTGGCCCCCTGCGTCCGGGTCATATTCAATCCGGCGACTTTTCCCTGGATCAGATCAAGGGGATTACGTGCACCCCCCGGATTGAAATCGCGGGCACTTACCGTTTTGATGGAAGAGGTCACTTCCCGCCTGTCCATTGTACCATAACCTACCACCACGACTTCTTCCAACATTTCGGTATCTTCCGACAAGGTTACCTGAATGTTAGTCTGATTGTTTACGGCTACTTCCTGCGATTTCATCCCTACATAGGAAATATCCAATATTCCGTCGGGTGCTACATCTTCGAGTGTAAAATTACCATCCATGTCGGTAATTGTGCCGTTCGTTGTCCCCCGCACCTGAATAGTCACCCCGATCAGTGGCTCTCCTGTCGTATCGGTCACCTTTCCGGTAACGGTAATGTCCTGTGCAAACATACATAAGGAAAATGTCCACAAGAAAATAAACAAAATTCCCTTCTTCAATTGTAAATTTAGTTTTTCCATTCCTTCATTTCTTGTTTAGATTAATAAAAATTTGTCCACTTTTCTACATTCTCCCCCTTCGGGTTCTTTTTTCTTTTTTATAATAATGGGTTTAAACATAGTATCTTGTTTCAGTGCAGATGGGGCTGAAAGATCACTTTCAGTCTGCAAAATTTGATCTGCAAGGACTACCGGGAAATCCAAATATGTTAAATTCCCGGTGATTCTCACACTATCTCTTAAATTTTACTAACTTTACAATGTAGTAGGCGCAGATAGTTGAGGAATCATTGCAAATATAGGAGATAATTTTCAACCTACAAGTATAAATGAAGATAATTTTTACCAAAATGAAAAATATTTTATCGAGGGTTCAGCAAATAGCTGATCATGAAAATCTAAAAATAACGGCTCTGGAGAGGAATATAGGAGCCAGTAAAGGTGTTTTGTCCCGTGCCATCAACAATGGCACCGATATACAGTCGAAATGGATCCAGACAATAGTTGAAAATTATCCCCATTACAATGTAGAATGGTTAATTACAGGTAAAGGGAGTATGTTAAAAACGACTCTTCCCGGGGAAGAAATAATAGATAAGACTGTGGACAGATTAATAGAGGAAATAAAACGATTGATCACAGAGAATACAATTCTGAAAATAGAAAACAAAACTTTAATGGGTGAAAATGAACAATTAATTGAAAAACTCAAAAGCGGGAGTATTCTCTATAATTATCCGAATATTACTGAACCATAATCCCGGACAATAATTGCCGGGATTATGAAAACATTCAAAAGTTACATCTATCATGAAAAGCCATTACTCTTCTTCAATAAATTGAATAGGTATTTTTTTACGGAAGCCTTCCTTAAAACACATCATAGTCTCAGTTCTCGATAATCCCAACGGCTGCAATTCGTCGTGGATAATCCTCAACAAGTCTTTATTGTTTTTCGCGAATACCTTGACCAAAAGATCATACTGACCTGTGGTATAATAACATTCCACCACTTCGGGGATCTTTTCCAATTCGGTTACCACATATTCAAAGGTAGAAGGAGAGGTCAGGAAGATCCCCACATACGCGCAGGTTTCATAACCAATCTTTTCGGCATCCAGCAAAAACTCGGAGCCTTTGATCACCCCTATTCCGGCAAGTTTCTGTACCCGTTGATGGATAGCGGCACCCGAGACGCCACATGCGCGGGCCACTTCCAGAAAAGGGATACGTGCATTATCCACTATCATTCTAAGGATTTTTTCATCCAGTTCGTCCAATTCATGATGTGCCATAGATCTGTTGTATATTAAATATTATTAGTGTAGTTGATGTATCACAAGTCCCGAGCGTAATTTCGGTTCAAACCAGGTAGTTTTGGGAGGCATGATATTACCCGTATCGGCTATATCCATCAGTTGTTTCATTGAAACGGGGTACAAGGCAATAGCAAGGGCCATTTCCCCACTGTCTACCCGTTGCTTCAGCTCGCCCAGTCCGCGTATACCACCCACAAAATCGATCCTTTTATCACTGCGAAGATCCTTGATACCCAGTATTTCATCCAGTACCAGGTTAGAAGTGATGGTCACGTCGAGTTGACCGATAGGGTCGTTATCATCATACGTCCCGGGCTTTGCCGTCACGCTAAATGAGCGACCGTCGAGATAAATGGAGAATTGATGGAGATTTTGCGGTCTCTGTATCTCGGAACCGGTTGGTTCTACTACAAAGTTCTTCTCCAATTTTTGTATGAATTCATCGGGAGTGAGTCCGTTCAGGTCTTTCACCACCCGATTATAATCGATAATGGTCAGTTGACTGTCGGGAAAACAGACCGCCATAAAATAGTTGTACTCTTCATCCCCATTATGATTGGGATTGTTTCTTGCTTTTTCCGCACCCACCAATGCGGCCGCAGCGGAACGGTGATGTCCGTCGGCGATATACATTGCCGGAATGGCATCAAAGATTTCTGTGACTTTTCCAACAGTCTCTGCATCGGGAATTAACCAGAAATGGTGTCCTACCCCATCGGCAGACACAAAATCATATTCGGGTTCACGAGCCGTGACTTTATCCACAATTTCATGCAATTCCCTGTTATCGGGATAAGCGAAGAAGACAGGCTCCATATTGGCATCGGTGATCCGTACATGCTTCATACGGTCCTCTTCCTTGTCGCGGCGTGTCAGTTCATGTTTTTTGATTTTCCCGGTCATGTAATCCTCCACATAAGCGCCCAACACCAAACCGTACTGAGTTTTACCGTTCATCGTCTGTGCATAGACATAATACATCTCTTGATCATCCTGAACAAGCCAACCATTGTTCCGGAATAACTTCAGGTTTTCGGCGGCTTTTTCATATACGTCTGCATCGTGCTCGTCCTTTCCCACCGGGAAATCGATCTCCGGCTTGATAATACGATACAATGACTTTTCATTTCCCCCGGCCTCTTTGCGGGCTTCTTCTGAATTCAGCACATCATACGGGCGCGAAGCCACTTCTTTCACTAATGCTTTCGGCGGGCGGATGCCTCTAAAAGGTTTTACTTTCATATGATTAAAACTATTTATTTTCAATTTCATTAGATTTTTTCTTCGCTCAACATAGTCAAAACAAGTTTTACCTCTGTATTCACTTATCGAAAAAATTCAATTGTATCATATGGAACTCGCAATAATCATGAACTTGGGTAAAATCATTTTTATGCTCGTTTCATTTTAATTTTATTCTTGAAGGATTTTTGTATGCAAATATAGCCATTTTCTCCCGAATAATAGGACATTACAAAGCCATTTAAGAAAAAACTATTACTTTTGTTCCGCGGAGGCGGCCGGGCAAAACAAAGACTCCGGACAATCGTTTTACCGCATGTTCCTCTTACAACAAGTAAACAAGACTCAGATGATACAGATTCACGAAAGCAAGCTTATCGAGGCTGCCGAAAAAGGGATGGATGAATTCCTGAAAGTGTTTACCGATGCTTATCTTGAAACATTGGGAGGAGAGATCACTGCAGAAAACATGGATCTACTGAACGGGTATCAGCACACGCTTCTTGCGCTTCGTTTTTTTACAGAAGAAGTAAATGAGGGTGGATTCGTCCAACTCATCCAGAATGGCTATGGAGGTTATATCTTCGACAATCCGGTCGCCAAAGCGTTGAAACAGATGGGGGCAAAGGGATTTTCAAAAATCCTCTATAAGGCAAAAGAGATATATGACACCCATCGTACCGAACTGGAACGAGAGACTACCGAAGAGGAGTTCACAGCGATGTATGTCGACTTTGAGCAGTTCGATGAACTGGAAGAGAAGTTTTTCTATACCGAGGAGGAGGAGATCTCCATTATCGCGCAATACGTGGATGAGAACCTGGAAGATTTTGCCGAGATACTTAAATAGGGCGTAACTCTACCGTCATCCCCATGGCAGCCGCTATGCGGTACAAAGTTGATACTGTAGGTATAGTCAACCCTCTCTCCACCCGAGAAATATAGCCTTTATCCACTCCTATGCGTTGTGCAAGCTCAGCTTGAGATTGACACCGAAAAAAAATCTTCACCACCTTCTCGCAGAAAGCGTCTGTTCAAGTGTTGGTACCGCATTATCCTGGCTTTTCCCTCCCTATTCCGTTTTTTGCCGGGTTATCGCAAATAAACCGGCGGTTCTTTATACGCCTGCATTACGGCAGTCGCGGAGAGCAGTACGTATTCCGGTTTTGCCCGGGGTTCGGTATTATGCGACTGTAGGTACGATGAGCCTCTGCTTATCATTTGCAATGCGTGCGCCAGCAGTGCCTCTTCCTTGTCGCCCAGTTCGCGCAGAAGGTCATCGGGCAATCCTTCCAATTCCGAAAGGATGTTCCCCTGGGTGGGGGCGATCCCTGCAGTGTAATTCCCTTCTCCTTCCGAATTGGATAATTTATAAATGACCGGATGCATCACCCACCGTACTTCGGGCGGATTGCGCCGGTCTTTTATTTCGAACGAGGCTACATCCTTGCCGTAGGTGGTTTCGCCGACCTGTATCACTTCCATATAGGGTTTCAGGTTGTTCAGGATCAGTTCCGACGCCGACGCCGTCGCTTCCGTGGTGAGGACGAAGACCCGTTTTAGGTTTAACGACTGTTCCGTTATCCGGTTGAAGTCCGTTCCCGGCTCTTCCGCGGCAAGAGCCTGTGCGAAGGAATGGTGTACCGTGCCACCGTTGGCGTTGCCTTTATAGGTTATGAACGGCGAGTTACTGCTGATCCCGGGGGCGAGCATTGCTCCCAAGGCTGCCGATGAGGATACTTTCCCGCCGTAGTTATACCGCAGGTCGATCACCATCTCCTGCACCCCGGCCTGTTTGAATTCGCCGAACGCCTGCAACAGGGAATAAGTGCCTGTTTCGTTGAACGAAAGAATAAAATAATACCCCACTTTTGTGCCGTTTACATCCAGTACGGTGTATTTGTCCTGGTGTTCGAATGTGTACATCATGCCTATCGTCAGGGGTTCTTCTTCGTTCCATATGCCGCCGGCGTATGTAGCTCGCACCGCAGTGCCGCTGCTTCCGGAGGCAAACTCCACGGGCAGCGTGGCCGCATTTTCTTTGGTAAACGGTTTCCCGTTCAATTGGATAAGTATGTCGCCCCGCTTCAATCCGGCACGTTCGGCCGGCGATTGTTTCAGCACGAGGGTAACCACGCCCACTATTCTGCCGCCTGTTTCCAGTACGCTTAATTCAAATCCGTAGCGCGTGCGCAGGCTGGGAGTAAGCGTAGCCCCGTCGTTGGGATCGAACAGGAGGGAGAAACGGTCGTCGTTGTGCAGCACCGACCTGAAAAACGCCTGCGGTTCCTTGTCCAGTGCCGGGTTCCCGGGCAGCGATGTATTCCAGAAGTAATACCTCCGCAAGGAGTCCAGCATCCATTGGTTCGCCGCCTCGTTGCTGCCTGCGGGATACACCGGCTTATCGGGCAGCGCCGGTTCTTTTTCGCAGGCAAGCAGGAGGCCCGTTACTGCAATCAGGCAGGTAGCGTAATATTTAATTGATCTTGTTTCCATTTCTTTTCCATCATTATCCTAATTTTAAAAAGTCAGCTAATCTTTATAACTTGTCCCGGATTCTCCGGGGTTTCCCATTATCAGCCATACACCGGCATACCTTTGGATGCCTTTCCATTCCCTGACGTGAGGGGCGGCATACAGCGTACCGTGTGGTAGGTCGCACAACAAAAAAACGTGCAAACCCTTTTTTATTTTGGTTTACACGCTTTATGTGATATGCCGGAAAAAAGAATGAATTATTCCTTCTTTGTCCAGTTTTCAATCTTTAATCCGGGAACCCGCTCGAATTCCCTTTCATTATTTGTGACCAGAATTACATCAGCGCTTTTAGCATGAGCAGCTATCAACGTATCCAAAGGGCCGATGGGAGTTCCTTCTCTTTCCAAACCGGCTCTGATGACGCCATATTCTAATGTGGATAGATAGTCAAAATCGAGAATCTCCAACGGAGTTAGGAATTTGTCGAGCGCATCCTGATTTTGGGGGGGGATTTGCACTCTTCATGATCCCGTATTGCAGTTCAGCTAACGTAATAGCCGAAATTCCTATACTGCCGACAGGCGACTTTTTAAATCTGTCGAGGACATTTACAGGCTTCTTTTTGATGATGTAAATGCAGATATTGGTATCCAACATGTATTTCATTCGTCGAATGTTTCCCGTTGTTGCTGATTAACCGTTTGCCCCCGCTCTTCCATAAAATCGGATGTAAATAACTCCAGGCTGTCGATCATATTTTGCCATGCATGATGATAGGGGATAACGTGTAGCGAATTGCCCACTTTTTTCAAATAAACCTTATCATCATTTATTCTCATCTTGCGGGGAATTCTGATTGCCTGCGTCCCTTTTGTACTTTTTATTTCAATCGTTTCGAATCCCATGTCGTTGTTTTATTATTTTTTATCTTGACAAAGATACGAAAGATTTACAAATCTTCAATTCTTATTTTTCGTGTAAACCAATATTTCAAAGAGCGTTTTTAACTGTGGTAACCGGCAGTTTTTGGTTCCTCGCGCTTTCATTTTTTTCCTTGTGCCGGATGCGGGTCTGCTCTTTCTGGCGCAGGCGCGAGGCGTTGAAGTATTCCGAATGCTTCTCTTCGAAGAGGCTGAGGTAAGCGGTGGCAAGTTGGTTGAGTTCCTCCACTTTCCGGTTGTAGTGGCGGTATATCTCCTCCAGTTCGCAGTGGGATACCACCAGTTCGTCGGCGGCATCGGTGAAGCCGAGGGCATCCATATCCCTGATCATGCTTTCCAGGGCGGCGATGAACCGCCGGTGGGTTTTACCGTCTATTTTCCTCATTCCCCATACCCGCTTTGACTGCCCGGATATTCTTCGGTCAACCGGCGAAAAATACCCAACTCTTTTTCCGACCTGATGCTGGTCCCGTGCATCAACCGGTATATCACCCACGGATGCGAGTGGTAGCGCCGGCTTATTTCCCTGTAAATACGGCGATCCTTACTGAATAAATAATCCGTATAAAACCGGATTCCGTTCCTCCTCATTATTATTCGTTTTCTTCTTTCCATGTTCCCACTGGGCGAAGGTCCGGTATATGGCCGTCAGGCCATCATCCCTCTCACGCTTGTCCATTCTGTTGCACGCAAGGCAATGGCGCGCCGCCACCTCAAAGATCAGGAATGCATCATAAAACCGTACCATATTTTTTTTAATCCTGTTAGCATTCAATGAGATTGTTATTGTTCCCAACATCACAACAAAGCGATGATGGGTTTTCTATATACATCTTTGTTTTACTATTCATCTTCACCGGATTCTTCTTCCGCCTGGTCGCCGGGAATAAAATCTGCAAAATACGAGACATTACCGGTTTTTCCCCACTCTATATAGTCATTATTTAGGCTGAAACTTCCCGGATATTCATACACCCTGATCAATGCCGTGTTGGTTTTATATTCTTCAAATGAGTAATAAACTTGTGCTTGTATATAACATTCATCCGGTTGCTCATAATTAAATGTCCATTGGCTCATTAGTGTATGATAGGGTTCCTTCGTTCCCGCTTTGTAGAGACGCAGGAACAGATCTTCTTGCCCAGTCCAATCTTCGGCGGGAGGATTCATTGCCCGCACTTCAATATACCGGGTGTAGCCGCTACCGGGAATATAGTTGTTAATGGTATCTAACGGTTCGGTAATATGATTTGTCCAGGTCTCATCGGGATAATAATATCTTATTTCTATATCCATCGGTTCGGTATATCCTGTTTCCTCCATATCAATTTTTAGCAGAAATCCGATGTACCCTTCTTCCGGTGAGGGCATCTCCAATTGTTCGGTAATCTCTTCCCCGTTCCAGTAGAATTTGATCGTATGATTCTTTTTTTCTTTTACATCAAGTGTGTAAGTCTTTAGTATCTCGGTTTTGCCTTTTTCCCTTACTTCCAGTTTACGCTCTCCTTTACTGTAGAGCAAAGTCATGGGCAATAAGGTTTCCACTTTTCTGCCAGTCCATTTCACTTCACCGTCGAGCAACACTTCCAGTTCTCCGGTCAGGGATTGGCCGTTGAGCGTCAGCGTATAGGTTTCGGCTACAGGGTCTCCCGTCAATTCCTGCTTTTCGCAGGAAACGGATACTAATAAAAATAGGGACAAATAATATATAAAATAAGTTTTTATTTTCATCATTCTTTTTTTCATTGCTGTTACGTATAAAAATTTAAAAAGATACGGCGAAAGCGTCCTTCCGCCGTATCTTGATTTAGCTAATTACTTAATTACATTCCTGTGCCCGGAAATAAGACCAGCCGTTATGCCATGTCGGATTGCTTGCAAAAGCCCCTCTACCATCCAATGCACCCGAAAAAGCATTGGCAGGATAGAACGGATTACCCATACCAAATGTTGCAGCCGGAGAACCGGTAGCCTTTACACCCGGTATACTGGCCGGTACTGTGGCGGCCGTGAACCCGTGGAATGCATTGTTGGTGAAAGTAGACAGCGAGGAATTGGCATCGGCATCTACAACAAATCCACTGGGATAGCCCGTAATAATGGAGTTCTGCAGGGTGATTTCACCGCCACGGCGGATACGTGCTCCATACCTGTAGCCGTTGTCGAGAGTTCTGGTTCCAACAATGGTTACATTGTTCAATACAGGATGGGTTTTAGGGGTAAGTGTGAATGTCGGATCCTGTATCGGTGCATTGTTATCCAACTCTATACCGTTGCTGTCGGAACTGCCGCCGCTCGTGCTATGCGTGGAAGCGGGGTTGGCGAGAGCCAATGCATACCGGATCGTTCCCACATAGCCGTTGTCGAAGTCGAAATTATCGTCGTCGGGGGCATACGAGATCAGGTAGCTGGCATTGACCGTACCGCCAAACCATTCGAACGAGTCGTCCAATCCCCACGATACCTGGATATGGTCAAGCGTGGTTCCGTTGCCCACGCCACCCATGGTCAAGCCGTTCACTTCGATATCGGTATCCAGTTCATATCCGGCATATTCGATACGTACATACTGCATGATACCGGAATTGTCGTTAGGCAGGGTTCCGCCATACGCATAATCCGGATTGCCCACATTCAAGCCTTCAATATAAGCCGATCCACCGGGATTATTGATAGGAGCCCTTCCCAGCAGGATCACACCGCCGAAATCACCCGGACAGGCAGTTGTTGAGGCGTTGTTATCCAATAAATTGTAGCTGGTAAAGACAATAGGATTGGTTGCCGTACCTACCGCGTTGATCTTGCCACCTTTGGCGACAACCAATACGCCACTGGGATCGTCACTTGTAAGCGGCACTGCTTTAATGAACGTACCGGCATCGATGGTCAGCGTAACGCCGTTAGGTACAAGTACCACGCCCTGAAGCGCATACACATTGCCGCTGGTCCAATGGTTGTTGCTGGAGTTGATAGTTCCGCTAACAGTCACCACGGGCTTTGCCGCAGCATCGTCATAGGCGTCAGCCGATGTGCTTTGAAAAGCAAAAGTGCCGTCTTCGTTAGCCTGCGATTCCAAATCATTGGTGCAGGAAGTCATTACCCAAGCAGCCATGGCTGCTACCACTAAAACAGAACACAGATAAAATAACTTTTTCATAATTTATGGTTATTTTAGCGTTGTGTCGCCTTTTGGAACTAATAAGCCGTTTATGAAGAATGGAGGCAACGGAACCTTCCCGCTAACGGCTATCCCTGTTGTTTCCCACGGCACTCTACAAGCGCATGAGGAGGGAGACCGGATAACGCTCCCTTTTCTACCCTGTACAGCATGCAATTACAGGGCGGCAGATTTGGAAAATTCAACAGGATCGGTTACTTTTGTCGTCGCTTTATTGCAACATCCCTGGAAGCTTCCTCTATTCATCCTCTTTAAGGAGCTTGCCGGGGGTGTTTTTTACCGGTCGGGCATATCATCGCCTGTCTCCGCTGGGTTTTCCAAAATCCTAATATTTACTGTCAGTAAGTTTTTTGACCGCGTATAACCATCGTTATACCGTAAGTTTTCCGTTTCTAAGCGGCTATTTCTGCCATATCCGCTTTTCAGCAAGCCCTAAAAAGTCCAGTTCGCTGAAAAGCTGTAGCTCCTGCCGCTGCGGGTCTGATACTCGATGAGATCATGCCCTTTGTCATATCCTTCGCTCTTGCCGGGCAGCAGGGTATTGCCCACTGTCCCGTCTTCATTCCTTCCATAGTCTGAAGAATTGTTTTTGTAGAAGATGGTCTTTGTATCCAGCAGGTTGTTGCCGCTCAACTTGAAGGTAATCCCCGCCCGGGATAACGTATAGCTGACCTGCGCGTCCAATAATGTGTTCGCCGCTTCGTACTCGGTGCCGAAATTTGCAAATTCACCGCCCAGCATGAACACTTTCCGTCCGGTATGGTTGGCTGCCACGTTCAAGCCAAGGCGTTCACCCTCATACGTGAGTCCGATATTGTACATATAAGGCACCTGGCCGTAGAGGGGACGGGTAAATTCTATCGGGATGCGTTCGGCGAGAACGGTTTTCCCCTCCCCCGTTTCGGGATCGGTCACACTCTCATATACGTCTCTCAAAGCCATCACCTTGCTACGGGTAAAGGTGGCATTGCCGTAGAGGTAGAGGTTCCTCAACGCCGCAATATCTGCAATAAAGGCAAAATTTTTCCGCAACTCGAACTCCATTCCGTAATTTTTTGCCCAGTCGTTGTTTTGCAGGTAGTAATAGCCGGTGGTAGAACTGCTGAAATCCCTGATCCGCTCGATGGGTTTGTCCAGATAGCGGTAGAACACGCCTGCCGACACGATCTCTCCAGCGCCGGGATACCATTCCAGCTTGAGGTCGGCGCCGTCCACGACTGTGCTGACCAGTCCCTTACTGAACGAATAACCGCTCAATACCGGGTCATATAACCGGAAGAAGGTGCGTTCCATAAACTGGGGGCGGACTACGCTGCGGCTATAGGCCAGCCGGATATTGAAGTTCTCGATGGGAGTGACCGTGAGGTTGGCAGAAGGCATCCACTGCCATTTCTTGTCGGCTCGTGTAGAATCTATGGCCGCATTGCTCATCGCATCCACCACATAAGGGTTGCTGATCTCCTCATACCCGTAATATTCGGCGCGCATGCCCCACACTAACCTTACCAGTGTTTTATACCGGTGGTCGAACATCAGGTAAGGGGCATGTTGGGTCACGGAGGCTTCGTAGGTCGATTTGCCACCTTCCCATCCCCGGATGTGCCAGGCGTAGCCGTAACGGGTCATATACAGCGGATTCACTTTCTGCTCCAGGGTCAGATTTTCGTAATCTGCCGCGGCACCCTGCCCGGCAGCGACTTTTTCATACTGTGCTTCTTCGAACAGGAAAGAGTTCCCTTTATAGACGCCCATATAACCGGTTTTTGCGGTGTTAGCCACTTGTTCGCCCAGACGGAACGGTATTTCTGCTGAAAGTCCCCAGTTCCAATCGCGCTCGTTGTTCTCGTAATGGCGACGCGTGGTACTGTATTTATCCCCGTCGGTCAGTACCTGGGTAAAAAACAGTTCTCCGTCTATATAGCTCCCCCATTTTTGGGTATTGACGGCATCTTTCTGGTCGCGTTTGATGAAGGTGTGGGCTAAGTCCCAGTTCAGCTTCACCGGCCCCAACCGGTGTTGCCCTTCCAGTTTGTTCTGCAACAGGTCCTGGAAGGTGGGGTAATTGATATGGATCTGGTTGGGTGCCTGCCCTTCGCCATACATATAGGAATTGTCCCATCCGGTAATGAACATCAGGTCGTCGTCAAATTTTCGGGTATAGGTGTTACGGAAGCTCAAGCGGTTGTCACCCGTTTGCCAGCCGGCGTTGAAAATACCGCCCAGCACGGTGCCGTATTTATAGATATGCCCGCTGTTCCTGTTTCCCCGGTCAATGAATTCTCCGGTTGCCGCATCGTAAGATTTTTCATCCAGCCAATTACCACGCCCCTGGTGGTCGATGACGGTCTGCTGCTGTGTGTTTCGGTAACTCAGCGAGGCTACCCACCCGAAACGGTCACCCGTTCCGGTATCCAGATGACTGACCCTTCCCATACTGAACTGATAGTTCTGCGACAGCGGCGTGCGGCTCTTGTGCAGGGAGAAATTTTCCCCCATTTCGGCAAATCGATAAGTTTGCGCATAGTGTTGTTCCGCCATCTGATTCATCTGTTTGGGCAGGGATATGGTATTTGAAGGAAACGTACGCCGCCCGTTATCGAAGCCCAGCCAATCAAGCGAACCCCGTTCGCGCCCGTATTGGTCTTTGCCTGTACTTAGGCTGTTATAACTGCCTCCCACCTGCAACGACACGAAATTCTCACTGGGGATATCTTTGGTGGTAACCTGCACGAATCCCCCGGCGAAATTGGCATTCATATCGGGGGTAGCGGTCTTTACCACGGTCACGTTGTCGATGATATTGGTGGGGATAAGGTCAAAACCGAACGCTTTGCTGTTGGCTTCTGTACTGGGCAGGGTGACGCCGTCGAGCGAGGCTTCATTCCACCGCTCGCCCATGCCGCGCACGGCCACGTATTTGTTGTCTATTGTGCTCACGCCGGTGATGCGTTTCAGGGCCTCGCCCAGGTTCTTGTCGCTGGTCTTACCGATCTGTTCGGCGGCCATCACTGTGCTCACCTGCGGCATGTTCTGCTGTATGCGAAGGGCGCCGGCGGTGCTACTCTTGCGGTAGTCGGCAGTGATCACCACCTCTCCCAGTTCGGTGCTGGCCATGTTCAAAGCTACCGTGAGGGGCGTGGTTTTCCCGCCTTCGATCTTCACGTCGGTCACGCGTTGGGTGTCATAACCGATAAAGCCGACCTCGATGGTGTAGGTGCCGGCGGGCAGCGATAATGAGTAGTCGCCGTTGAGCCCCGTGGCAGTCCCCTGTTCTCGGCCGGCGATCCTCACTGTCGCGCCGGGCAGCTCGCTGCCGCTCTCATCGACCACCTTCCCGGCAAGGATGCCGTCGCGCGGCTCTTCGACCGGCGGCACGACGGGAGCGGATTTACGGGTTACTACCGTATAGTGTTTGTTATCTGTTTTTTCGTAAGTATAGTTTGTATTTTCGAGCGACCGGTACAGCCATTCTTCCATGTTGTTAGTCTGGGGAGTGAAGGCGGGAATATATACCTCTTTCAGCCGGTTTTTGTCGTAAGTGACCGCCTGGCCGGTGGACCTTCCTCTCTCGTTCATCTTCCCCAACCTTTCGCTAAGCCGCTCGTGCGGGAAATCTACCTGCTGCGCATCGGCATAAACGATGCCGATACTCAGCCAGCCAAACATAAAAAGAATAAGGCTGTTCATTACAAGTTTTCGCATACGTGTCATTGTTTGTTGTTAAAATTTAGTTTAGTTATTTATAATTTACAATTTCATATTCAAAATTCAAGATTTCAGATTCTCCACTTCTTAACTTCTCCACTTCTTATTTTTCAGTTCTTCCCGTTCTATCTGTAAAAAATGATCCTTCCTTCCTCCACCGTATATCGTATATCGTAAATCCGCGCAATACGGTTTGCCGTTACCTCCAACGGGGTGTTTACAGCGAAAGAGGTACTGAGCGACACGTTGGGGTTGATGGCATTGCCCCGGTTTTCCAGCTTCACCCCGTAGTATTGCTCCAAACGGAGGGCCAGTTCGTCCAGTCCGGCATCCTGCAACACCACGCTTCCCGTGCGCCACGCCGCCGCATCCTCCCCGCTGGCGCGTCCGGCCGTCAAAGTGCCATCATCCGCGTTGAACGATGCCTTGTAGTCAGGGTCGAGCACGAGGGTTTGTCCTGCCGCGGCCGATACCTGCACACGCCCGGTCTTCACGCTTACCACCTGTTCGCCCAGCCGGCGGTACGCCATGATGTTGAACGATGTGCCCAATACCTGCGTGCTTAGACCGTCGGCGGTGTGCACAATGAAGGGGCGGGATGGGTCTTTGGCCACTTCAAAAAAGGCTTCGCCCTCTTCTAACCATATTTCACGCTGGTGGGCGTTGATCTTTCCTTTATATATGGAGAGTGTGGTTCCCTTGTTCAGCCAGGCCACCGTTCCGTCAGTAAGGGAGACCTTCTTGATGGCGTCACCCGCTTCTACCCGTCGGCTCAGTATCATCGCCTCCACGCCCTTTTCCGCGGTGGGCTTTCCGGGACCGTCGCCGGTGAACAGCGGCAGGGCCAGGGTAATAAGCAGGGCGATCACGGCCGCGGCGCTGGCCGCAAAAGTGATATAGCGTCTTACCGGGCGTTTCCTGTAAGGGGCCTCTTCGGGAGCAGGGGGTCGGGGAATGCCCGGCGATAGTTCCCTGGGGGCGGAGATATCCAGCTTCCGGGAAAATGACTGCCACGAGGCATAGGCCTCCGGTTTTATTTCCTCGGGGTTGAAAACGGATAATTGCTCCGTTTCTTTCACGAATTCCCGCTCCCTTTCCCACTCTTCGAGCAGTTCCATCTCTTCGCGGCTGAGTTCCTCCTCCATGACGATCCGCTCAAGTTGCCCTACCATCAGGTATTCCAGGAAAAGGTCCTCTTCCTCGGTAATCGTTTCCTCTTTGTACTTCTTTATAAGGGCTTTTATTTGCCTCATATATTCTTCCATCATATCCTTGCCATTTTAAACGGGGGAAGGGATAAAATTCCGGAGTACCCTCCTCTATATAATATAGTATTCAGAAAGGGGGCCTATTGTTAAAATTCAGACGAATTTTACCGAATCTTATCATATTGTTTTGAATATCAGCAAAATTAAGATTTTGTTACATTTTCCCGGGTTAACAAAAAAGTAATATTCCACATGAAGATATCGAAAAAAGTAACAATATCGTAACATATTATTTTATAGTCGATTAACCATGTACTCTTAATCATTTTTTTGTTAATTCCTATTTTCCGGGAGAAACAAATGCGTTACCTTTGGGACGTGGTAAAAAATAGAGGTACAACAAAAACATATCATCATCAATTGCCCGGATATGGCTCAGGAACAATTCGACGATATTGATCATCTTATCTATTTGATTGCCGGAAGTACGGTTATCCAGACTAAGAAACTGGCGGCTTTTGAAAAACTGTACCTGTTGTTTTGGCAGCCCCTGAAAAGTTTCGCTCTTAAAAATAATGCCGGAGCGATGGAGGCTGAAGATATTGTACAGGAGTTATTCGCCGATTTATGGCAATGCCGGGATGAGCTTTTTCCCGTTGAAATTCAAAACAGGGAGCAATTGGTCAAATGGTTGCTCTCGAAACTTCGGGGTCGGGTATCCAACTTCAAAAAAAGGAAATCCCGGACAGTCGATTTCGAAGACAAGAACTACAGCGGGGAGATCCAGTTGAATGCCGTTGATGACGACGGGCCGCAAGAGGAGCTGGAAAGAAAGGAATTCGACGAAAAGATGGAAGAGGTCATCAACGGCCTGCCGCGTGAGATGAGGATTGTCTATAACCATAAGGTAAAGAAAGGATATAACCTGCAGCAGATCGCTTCGGAAATGGGCGTAACCATTACGCAGGTACGCGAGTATTTTGACAAGGCGAAAACCGTTATCGAGGAGAAAATGATGCTGACTTACCTTGTCCGGCGTTTTATTTCGGATTCATTGCCAAAACCGGATGAGAATGAAGAGTGGGACCCGTTATCCCGGAAGTGATCCGATATTTACATAGTTTTCAACTTTTGGACACTACCCCGCCTATTCTTGAAAATACTGTCCAGACTGATTAATTCTGTAGAGGCTATCTCACCCTGCATTTGGATGTACCGATATTTCAAATCGTTGTCCTTATAAGTGGAGATTTCTTTCCGTTGGTTGAACTAAGTAGGAACCAATAAAAAAAACACTTACCAGAAAAAACTGATAAGTGCCTTATTATCACCGTCGGGGTGGCGGGATTCGAACTCGCGACCCCCTGCTCCCAAAGCAGGTACACTAACCGGACTGTGCTACACCCCGAAATATTTGTAAAGTCCTCGCTTCACGAAAAAAATCCCCAAAGCGGATGCAAAAGTACAACTATTTTCCAATAATCTCAACATCTAAATGGTTTTTTTATTTAACCGCATGATTCACGCGAGAATTATGTAAATTTGCAGTCTAATTTTAGTGAAACATAAAACAAGACATAGTATCTCATGTACAGAAACAACACATGTGGCGAACTCCGGTTGGCCGACGTAGAGAAAGAGGTGATTTTAGCCGGTTGGGTATCCAAAATCCGCAAGATGGGAGGGATGACCTTTATAGACTTGCGTGACCGGTATGGTATTACACAATTGTCGTTCAATCAGGAACTGAATCCCGATCTCTTTGACCAGGCCAACAAACTGGGACGTGAGTGGGTAGTCCAAATCACAGGTACTGTGAAAGAGCGCAGTAGTAAAAATCCAAATATTCCCACCGGAGACATCGAAATCATTGTCTCAAAGCTGAATGTGTTGAATGTTTCCAAAACACCTCCCTTCACCATCGAAACCGAGACTGACGGAGGTGACGAACTACGGATGAAATACCGTTACCTGGATCTGCGCCGCAATGTGGTAAGACAAAATCTGGAATTACGCCACAAGATGGCTTTCGAGACACGCCGCTACTTAGATGAGAGGGGATTCTTAGAAGTGGAGACACCGGTACTCATCGGCTCTACCCCCGAAGGGGCACGCGACTTTATTGTCCCTTCCCGTATGAATCCGGGTGAGTTCTACGCCCTGCCCCAATCGCCACAATTGTTTAAACAGTTACTGATGGTATCGGGATTCGACCGTTATTTCCAGATCGTAAAATGCTTCCGCGATGAAGACCTGAGAGCCGACCGGCAACCGGAGTTCACTCAGATCGACTGTGAAATGTCGTTTGTCAACCAGGAAGATGTACTACAAATCTTTGAAGGACTGACCAAGCACCTGTTCAAGTCGATCAAAAATATAGAAGTACCCGATTTTCCACGTGTAAGTTATGCCGATGCCATGCAGTTATATGGGTCGGACAAACCGGATACCCGTTTTGAAATGACTTTTACGGAGATAAAAGACTTAACCGTAGGAAGGGAGTTCGTGGTATTCGACTCCGCAGAATACGTAGCCGCCATTTGTGCGAAAGGATGCGCTTCCTACACCCGCAAGCAATTGGATGAACTGACCGATTTCGTAAAACGTCCCCAGATAGGAGCTAAGGGATTAATATATCTGCGATATAATGACGACGGTTCATTGAAATCGTCGGTCGACAAATTCTATACAGAAGAAGATCTCCAAAAATGGGCGGAGAGATGTGGCGCCCAACCGGGCGATTTAGTGCTGATACTGGGCGGAGAAACCGAAAAAACGCAGAAACAATTATGTGAGCTGCGCTTAGAAATGGGAACCCGTCTGGGACTGAGGGACAAGAACAATTATAAATGCCTGTGGATAACTGATTTTCCGTTACTGGAGAAAGATGAAGAGTTGAATCGCTTTTTTGCGAAGCACCACCCATTCACCTCACCCAAACCGGAAGATATCGCATTATTGGACACCGATCCCGGCGCAGTTCGCGCCAATGCCTACGATATGGTGATCAATGGCGTGGAGATAGGCGGAGGGTCTATCCGTATCCACGACAGCGGGCTGCAGAAGAAGATGTTCTCTGTACTCGGATTTACTGAAGAACGGGCACAGGAGCAATTCGGATTTCTGATGAGTGCCTTCCAGTATGGTGCCCCTCCCCACGGAGGAATTGCTTTTGGACTGGACAGGTTTGTTTCTATCTTCGCAGGGCTGGATAGCATCCGCGATTGTATTGCCTTCCCGAAAAACAATGCCGGACGCGATATGATGATCGATGCGCCTTCCCATGTGGAACAGGAGCAATTGGATGAATTAGGCATCTTACTGAAAGAACAGGATAAATAGCAGAATCGAGACTCCCTGTTTCGAGACAAGAATTTAATATAATTAATTACAAGATTATTATGAATAATAAAACAAGAGAAAAGTCAAACAGGATATATTTTTTGTTTTTATTTATCCTGTTACCTTTTTCCTCTACCCATGCAGAAAAGACAAAGATTGGAATTGTATTTGATGCCGATACGACTATAGTAAATCAATATATTGGATTTACCATGTTTTCGAACTCAACAGATAGTTCACTTATACAAATAAATTTAAAGGAGCATATAATCAACAAACTAAAGTCGCATCTTGAAGTTAAATATGATGTTGATTTAATATCTCTTCCAGATTCATTACAAAATAAAGAGATTGGTTTTTTCGAGGGAGGGTTAGGTAAAAAATTAAGTAAATGGGGAGACACTAAAAAAGAGGAGTATGATATAATCATCTTTATTCGAAACCAAACATTCCCGAGAGAATGGAATATTCTTGTTCCACCAAACACCAGTGGAATATATGCAAGAAGAAAAAATGTTTACTTGTATACTACAATAACTTTTTACGCCTACCAGACGGAAAAAAATAAAGTTCTCGATTACTACACTTTTGGAGGAGACTACTTACATCACCTCAAAGGCTTCAGACTCCCGAGAGAACGAGCGGAAATTGACAATGAGATGTTGAATTTTTTAAATGACGAATATGTGAAATATTTGGACCAAAGGATTGAGCATTTCCTTACAAAATCTTTTTTAGTTCCCAATTTAGAGAAAGGCGAATAAATGCAATAAAATAATCCTAACTATTTCGTACCCAGATAGAGGAAAATCATTGCCAAAATGATCAAGGAGAGATCGATAATTTTCCCTTTCAGGTTTTTCTCACGGAAGAAAAGGACACCACCGGCAAAGGAGACCAAGACACTGCTCCGGCGTACCATCGAAACGATGGAGATCATTGCGCCGGGCAATGAAAGCGCATAGAAGTAAACAAAATCGGCAACAGTTAAAAACAATGATACCAGCAGGATACTCCATTCCCAGGAAAAGGGGGTATTCACTTTTCTTCTGGGATACCATAATAACAGGACAATTATTCCCATCAGTATGCACTGGTACAGGTTATACCAGAACTGAACGGCGATGAAACTGAAACGCTGCATCAGGTATTTGTCATATAAACCGCTCACGGCACCCAAAACAGCCGCGAGTATGATGAAAAATATCCATTTGTTGTGTGTGAAGCGGATTCCTTCTTTTTTGCCGGAAACGGATAGCAAGACGAAGGAAACAATCGTGAGCAGAACACCGATAGTTTGGTACAGATTCAATCGTTCACCAAAAATCAACAATGCCCCGACCAGCGTCATCACAGGACGTGTGGCATTGATGGGGCTTGTGATCGTCAGCGGAAGATGTTTCACTGCGAAATAGCCGAAAAGCCACGACGATAGTACAATAACGGATTTCATGAATATGTAGATATGCGTCTCGAAATCAACATCCGGAACATAATAAATTGATCCGGAAAGTGTTCCGGGAAAATAGCGGGAAAGGACAAAAAGGGGAGATAATAATAATGTACAGAACAGTGTATTCAGGAACAGTACCGGTACGACCGCATTTCCGTTTACCGATTTTTTCTTACAAATATCATAGCATCCTAAAAAGAATGCCGAAACAAACGCTAAAACAATCCACACTTTCGAAAAATTAAAATACTGAATGGTAAAATATACAGTAAAAGCCGCCCGCAAGGCAGCTCTTACTGTAATTGATCACTGTATATACATCCACTTAAAGGATATAACCTTCGCTATAGGTTTTATTGAATAACCGGTTCGCATCTGCCTCCGGATCATCTACAAATTTCTCTGCAGCCGGATCCCATTTGACGGGACGTCCCAGATCATACGCAATATTTCCCAGCGTACAGACCGTACATGAACTGTGTCCTATTTCCACGGGAACCACCGGATCAGTATTATTCTTTATTGATTCAATGAAGTTCACCTGATGCGGGATCTTTGTTTCATAGGCACCTTCCGTTTTTTCCGCCACCGGAGGAAGCAAGCTGTCATCGGAAGCTTTAAAATGGCCTCTCGAGACTTCGATCCAGCCTTTATCACCCCAGAATTTTACTCCTTTCGTCTTCTCCTCATTAAACGGTTCCTCGGTCATCACCACTCCGTTCGCATATTTATAGGTCAGGTACTGGGTATCCTCATATCCGGCCGGGATAATCTCAACCGGACCATTTCCATCCATCCCAAGTCCCCACTGGGCGATATCAAACATATGAGCACCCCAGTCGGTAGTGAAACCACCACCCAGTTCCTTATACCAGCGCCATGCTCCCCAGAACTGTTCATTCTGTTCCGGATCGAGCGAGATAGGAGGATTCAACTGGGAATTATAATGCACATACTCTGACGGCCCTAACCACAACGGCCAGTTCAGATCAGCAGGCACAGGTTCTTCAGGCAGGTCATAGGGTGTGGGAGGAGCACCTACATAGGCATTCACACGTTCTATTTTCCCGATTTTACCTTCCTGGACCATTTTCACGGCATGCTGGAAATTGGGGTCGGAACGTTGCTGACTACCCACTGCCAGAATCACCCCGTTGTCACGGACAGCTTTCTTCAGCATTTGTCCCTCTTTGATAGTGAATGTCAACGGCTTTTCCAGATAGACATTTTTCTTTGCCTTGCACGCTTCCATCGCTATAAATGCATGCCAGTGGTCGGGCGTCGCGATGACCACGGCATCGATATCCTGGCGTGCGATCAGATCCTTGTAGTTTTCATACACCTCCACGGCTACCTCCGACTGAGTATCTGCATAGTGTTTATTTACACGCTGCAGGAAACGCTCCCTCTTGATACCGTACACATCACATCCGGCAACTACCTGTACATCCGGAATGCCGATAAAACCATTCAACAGAAACATTGCCTGCTGTCCAAGTCCGATAAAACCCAGACGAATAATTCCATCGTCAGTTTCCTGGCTCTTGTTTTGTTTACACGAGGTAAGGAACTGTGGAAAAACAGCCACACCGACCGCGCCTACAGCGGCCGTTTTAAGAAACTTTCTTCTTGTTAATTGATTGCTCATGACTTTTAGATAAAATAAATAGTTGCTTTTTACTGCAAATATATGGTTTTATTATCAATTACTTTATTTTTAACCGAAAAATATATAAAAACAAATCAAAATAACAATATAACCGATAGGATTTAGCGTGTAATTCCTCCTCCAAGAGCCTTGTACATATCTACGGTAGCGATCAATTCATTGAGCGTTGCATCATTGAGGGCGATTTCCGCGTCAAACAATTGACGCTGGGAATCAAGTACGTCGAGATAGCTTACTATACCATTTATATATTGCAATTGTGCCAATTGATGGTATGAATAAGCCGATTCGTACAGTTTCTGATGCGATAACCTCATCGTCTTCGCCTTTTCCAGTGAAGAGATTGCATTATTCACTTCAGCAAATACATTCAATATGGTTTTCTCATATTCATATACCTGGGCTTCATAAGCGGCCTGGGCAGCAGTATGGCGCGCCTTGTTTTTTCCGAAGTTAAAAACAGGTCCGGTCAGAAAGCCTGATATAAACCATGTAGGACTTTGGAGAAAGTTGCCCAATTCGTCGTTTTCGCCACCCAATCGTCCAGTAAGATAGAGCTTTGGAAACATATCAGTCAATGTTGCTCCTACAGTTGCATTTTTCTCTATCAGCTCTTGTTCTGCCTGCAGGATATCGGGTCGACGGCGCAAAAGGGATGACGGCAGGTCAACGGGAAGTTGTGGCGGAAAATCGATCTCGTCGATACGTTGTCCTCTGGGAATGACAGAAGAGGGATAATCACCCACCAATATGGCCAGATCGTTTTCCTTCAGCTTGATTCTATTCTCAATATCGGGCACTAATGTCTCGGTACGTGCCAACTCTACCAGACTCTGCCTGTAAGGTATTTCGGAAGTTAGCCCACCCTCGTAGCGAAGTTTTGCAAATTGTACTGCCTGTTCTCTCGATATCAGTGTCTGCCTGACAATGGTCAACTGCCTGTCCAGTGCCCTCAGTTCGAAATAGGCCTGTGCCACCTGGGCTACAACGGTCAGGTGCAAGGCACGTTGTGCTTCCACCGATTGCATATAGGCTGCTACTGCAGCATCGTTCTGCCAGCGTAAATTACCCCATATATCAATCTCCCATCCCGCACTCATATTCGTCCTGAACTCCGGATCATACTTTTTGTCATCTCCGCCATAATTGAGCATTTCCTTTTGTCCTCCAGCTTCCAAGGATACATCCGGAAGCATCGATGCAAAGGTGATACGCTTGTTGGCGATCAACTCTTTGATGCGCGCCGTTGCAATGAGCATATCTTTATTGTTTTCAAGCGCCTTATCTATAAGATCCTGCAAAACAGGGTCTTCATACAGTGTGCTCCACCCTATATCGTTTACGGATAATTCGAGGCCCTGATCCTCATTCGCACCGTTAAAATGTGCAGGCATGTCCGCCAATTCAACACGGCTGAACTCCCGTCCTACTTTGCAAGAACTTAACAAAAGGCCCAGCGTGCATATAATCGTTATATAGCAGTTAAGTGGTTTCATTCTTTCTTTCCTTTGCCTTTCTTGTTGTAAAATGTTTTGAATTTATCTCTCACCTTAGGGAATCTGGCCCAGGCGGGAAAGGAGACCTTATTCTTTAACCGGTAAAGCAGTACAAAGAAAAACGGCACCGCTATAATTCCGAACACTGTCGCAAAGATCATCCCGAAAAAGACTCCCGTACCGATTGAATGACGGCTCGCCGAACCCGGACCCGATGCAACCACCAAGGGAAAAAGCCCCAGGATGAACGCAAGGGATGTCATCACGATTGGACGAAAACGCAGCCTTGCCGAATTAATGGCCGCCTGCACGGGTTCCACTCCCTTGTCGACCTGCACTTTGGCAAACTCAACGATAAGGATGGCATTCTTCGCTGCCAGACCTATCAATGTGACCAGACCTATCTGGAAGAAAATATCATTATTCAATCCCACGGCCCATATCCCCAGGTAGGCGCCCAATGCAGCCACAGGAAAAGAGAGGATGATAGCCATGGGGATGGACCAACTCTCATATAAAGCTGCCAGGAACAGGAAGGCGAAAAGGAATACCAGCCCCAGCACAAGGAAAGTGTTACCCTGGGCTCTCTGCTCCTGAAATGATAAACCGCTCCATGAAAGCCCGATATTTTCGGGTAAACGTTCTTTTACGATCTTTTCTATGACAGCCATGGCTTCGCCTGAACTATAACCCGCGGCAGGAGTCACCTGTATCGATGCCGATGTGTACATGTTAAACCGGGATATATTCCCCGGACCTGTAGTATATTCCATCGAACCGAGAGAGGTCAGAGGAACCATAGTCCCGTTGGAAGCCTTCACAAAGAACAAGTTAAGATCATCACCCGTCATCCTGAAATTTTGATCAGCCTGGATATATACCCTGTACACACGGTTAAACATGTTGAAGTCATTTACGTATACCGCACCCAGATAAGCCTTCATAGTAGAGAAGATATCCGAGACAGGCACTCCCAGGGCCATTGCCTTATCCCGGTCGAGGTCGAAATACAACTGCGGGATCTCCGGTTGCAGAGAAGCGGAAATATTGGCCAACTGACGACTATTATTCGCGTAATACATAAAGGTATCAGTCGCTGCCACCAATTCATCCCATGAAGCCTCCGACCGCGCCTGCAACTTCATTTCAATGCCTCCTGCCTCCCCAAGTCCGGGTACCACCGGAGGCCTGCTGGCAAAGACCTTGACTTCGGGATAATGATAAAACTCCTGTCGGATATCACTGATCACATCATCGACACCCATATCCCGTTCTTTCCATGGTTTCAGGATCACCGTCAGGGTCGTACGCCCCTGGTTAGTACCCACGCGAGGACTGGAACCGGTTGCATTCTGCACGTGGTCCACAGCTTCGTGACGGTCGATATAGGTTATTGCCTTTTCAGCCACTTCACGCATGCGTTCAATGGTAGCTCCCTCCGGCATCTCCAGTTCTACCGTAAAGAAACCCTGATCCTCCTGGGGAATAAAACTCGAAGGAATCAACCGGTTCAATAAAAATATGAAAACCAGTACCAGGCCAAACCACCATAAGATCCGCCGGGAATGGTTGATGGTCTGGTAAATACCTTTTATATATAACCGGGTTCCTTTCGCAAACCAATTGTCGATCCGTCGGAAGATAATATTTTTCTTCCCATGACGTGGTTTCAGGATCAATGCACACATGGCCGGACTGAGAGTCAGGGCCACTACTGTCGATATAATTACTGAAACGACAATGGTAATGGTGAATTGCTGGTACATGGATCCGACAATCCCGCCCAGAAAACTCACCGGGAGAAAAACGGCAGCCAACACCAGCGACGTGACGATTATCGCCCCGGTGAGTTGCCTCATTGCCTTATGGGTCGCTTCACGGGCGTTCATCCTGTTCTCTACCATAATACGTTCCACATTTTCGACCACCACAATCGCATCATCCACCACTATCCCGATGGCAAGCACCAACCCCATCAGCGTAAGCGTATTCAGGGTGAATCCCATCATCAACATAAACCCGAAAGTACCGATCAACGAGATAGGCACCGCTATGATCGGTATCATTGCCGTCCTCCAACTTTGCAGCGAAAGAAATACTACCAGGATAACCAATACCAGGGCCTCGAAAAGTGTTTTGTACACTTCCTTTATCGATTCAGAAATATATTCCGTGATATCGAAAGGTATCAGATAGTCCAATCCCTCAGGAAAATCTCCCGATATGGTGTGCATGGCATTTTTTATCTCCCTGGCGACCTCCATGGCGTTGGCGCCCGGCAGCATATAAACAGTGAGGATCGCTGCATTTTTTCCGTCCAGTCCACTTTCCGTGGTGTATGTGGATGCCTCGAGGGACACTCGTGCCACATCGCCGATACGGATAAACGAACCGTCGCTATTGGCCCTGACAACCACATCCTCGAATTCCTGTACCGTAGATAAACGCCCGCGTGCGGTGATGGGAATGGATATATCCACCCCCTCGACCGGCGGCTTACCCAACTCTCCTGCGGCTGACTCGCGGTTCTGGTCCTTCAAAGCCTTTTGTAGATCCTGCACAGTGAGTCCGTAACTGGCCATCCGGTCGGGATAGACCCATATCTGCATACCGTAATAGCGGCTCCCCACATTGGATACACGCCCTACCCCCGGAATACGTCGTATTACATCCAACACGTTGATGGTGGCGTAATTACTCAAATAGATCTCATCAAATTTCGGATCTTCAGACACAAGTGCCAATGTAACCAGCTGGTTGGATGCCTGTTTCTCCACACTGATACCATTCTGCAGCACTTCGGCAGGGAGTCGCGCCTCGGCGAGTTTCACCCGGTTCTGCACCTCTACCGCCGCCAGATCCACATTTGTATTTACATCGAAAGTGATGGAAATAGTCAAACCTCCGGTATTACTGCTGTTCGATTCCATATAGAGCATTCCGGGGGTCCCGTTGAGTTGCTGCTCGATGGGAGTAGCCACTGCCTGCGAAACCGTGGTTGCATCAGCTCCCGGATAGGAAGTACTGACCCTCACCATCGGAGGAGTTATCTGGGGATACTGTTCAACCGGTAACGAAACAAGTCCTATAATACCAATTATAACGATAAAAAGAGATATGACGGTAGAAAGGACAGGTCTGTCTATAAAAAATCCCTGCTTCATATACTATCTCCTTGCATTCTGTGCTGTTCATCTGCCTCTACCTGCTCCCGGGTACGGGGAATTACCTTCTGCCCGTGGGTTAATTTATGATAGCCTTCGGTAACAATTTTCTCATCGGCAGACAGTCCGCGGGTTATCACTACTTTATTTCCCTGTTCATAACCTGTCTCCACAAAACGTCTTTCGGCTATGCTGTCCGGGCGGATAACAAATAGAAAGGCTCCTCCTTTTTCAATGATCAGGGATTTACGTGGTGCCACTACTACATCTTCCAATACATCCAGCAACAGATTCACCCGGGTAAACTGTCCCGGTAAGAGTTCTTGGTTGGTATTTGGGATAGCGGCACGTACGCCAAACGTGCCTGTCTGCGGATCGACCAAAGGTGAGGCAAAATCAACGATCCCCTTTTCAGCATAAGTGCTGTTATCAGCCAAAGTGATGGTAACGGTGGGCTGCCATGAGCGGGTAGCGTCCAACTCTCCCAACCGCACATTCCGTTGTTGGCTCCTTAAATAATCCAATGCGGTCAGCTTGAACTCCACAAATACGGTATCACGCTCCACCACCGTAGCGAGCAACGACGACTTTGATGTGCCAACGAGCGTGCCCACATCCACATACCGCTCACTTATATATCCCGAGAGGGGCGAACGGACAATCGTATAGCTCAATTCCAACTCTGCCTGATCCAACTCTGCCTTACTCATAGATACACTGGCATCAGCCATCTCCCTGGCCGCAATCGCGTTATCGAGATCTAACCGGCTCGCCGCATTCTGTTCATAGAGGGGACGAAGGCGTTCTTCATCACGCCTGGCCTTGGCCGCCATTGCTTCATCTTTCTTCAATAACGCCCGGGCCCTCTCTACTTTTGCCTTGTAAGTAGCATTATTGATATAAAAGAGCGGCTCTCCTTCCTCAATCCTTTTTCCTTCCTCGAAAGTCATCTTCTCCAGATATCCCTCCACTCTTGCATGTATTTCCACTTTCCTGTAGGCCCGGATAGACCCCACATAATAACCCTGAATTTCAATATTATCCCGGGAAACATTCTCTATTTCCACCACCGGATATACTTCTTTTGTCTCCTTACAGGAATAGAAAGGAAGAAATAAGCATACAAGCAGTAATCCTACAAAGGATCGTCTTTGCATTATACACATAAGTGATTGTAGTTTGTTTGTTAAAATAATTACCCAATAAGTAAATATTCCGATCATGTAAGTTATTCCGACTTGTTTAACACTTCGGAATAAAACATGTTCAATATGTCCGTGGGTACTTTTTTCTTTTTTAATATTCGAATTGACTTCTTTTTTACCCCGTCATGGGGCATATTCATACTTTAAACGATAAACAGAGAACTCACAGAGCAGACTGATAAACAAGCTTCTAAGAAACTCTTACAACAGTCATTGAACGATTTTTACCATGGCAAAGGTATAAATATTTTCTTTGAGAGGCTAAAATATAGAGGATGAATCCCTTTTATGAGAAAGCAATTGAGTTTTTTTAACCGGCAAGAGGGCTTCTTCGCTTCTTTTTAAAAGTTACCTTCATGGGTATTCAAACTGACCCAAAATCTATACCAATTCTTCCAGTTTCCTCCTGTCCAGGACTTTCAGTTCCCTTTTATATAAAGAGATCATACCTTCCCTGATCATTTCTCCTAACGTACGCGCCAGTGAAGGGCGCTGTACGCCGAAATACTCTGCCAATTGGGTTTGGGTACGTCGTAATATGAAAGAATCGTGCTGAAGGGTCGTGTTTTCCAATATATAGAGGGATAATTTCCCTTTCAGGCTTTTGATAGACATCATCTGCACCTTTTTGGAAAGGAAAACGGTCATATTGGAGCTAACTTTCATAAAATTGGTCATCAGCGTCTCGTTCTGCATCATCTCCTTCATCCACATCGATTTGGGGATTATATAAAAAATACTTTTCTCTGCAGTGATCGCATCTACCGGATAGCGGTTCTCTGCAGCCACCAGAAAAGCAGGAGCCAACGGCCTGACCGGCTCGATAAACTCTATTTCCAGTACATTTCCCTCTTTTGTCACCATCTCTGTTCGCACAAGGCCATCCATCAACAGATAAAGGAATTGAACAGGATCACCCTGCCGAACCACGTAGTTACCTTTATTGACTTCCCGTACTTCAGATACGGAACGCTCAAGGATTTTATCTATCTCCTCTTCGGAGAGACGAAAGAAAAGCGGACAAGAAGATATATTGTAATCAGACATTGCCATTTTATCGTTTTAATACAAAATTACATGATTTTCTGTTGCAAACCGCATCGATGAACAGAAATGGAAACAGAGCAGGTAAAATCTACAGCTACCAAAATCGGTTAATCTTAAAGGGTGTAACTACGGTTACACCTTTTCTTGTAATACTCCGGTACCTTTGCAGTAAACAATTACACAAATCAATCATACAAAATTATATGGAAAAAATGTTTTGTTACCAGTGTCAAGAGACGAGTAAGAACAAAGGTTGCACCATACAGGGTGTTTGCGGGAAAACGGCCGATGTGGCCAACATGCAGGACCTGTTGATGTTCCTTTGTAAAGGCATCTCACACTACACTGTCCGATTAAGGGAGTTGGGGATAGAAATACCCCAGATCAATAAGTTTATTACCGATAGCCTGTTTATGACCATCACCAATGCGAATTTCGATAAAAGCCGGTTTATCACACGTATTTTAATGGCGTATGAAATGCGAAATGCTGCACAAGAACGTTTACTTTCGGCAGGCGGAAATATTGAAGGGATCACTTTTGATGGTGCCTACTGGAGAGGGGATACCGAAGAAGAGATGGCCGGGAAAGCATTGGAAACAAGCATTCTTTCTACTGAAAACGAAGATATCCGTTCACTTCGGGAATTGACCATATACGGATTAAAAGGAATGGCTGCCTATGTCGAACATGCATATAACCTGGGTTATGAAGAGAATGATATCTACGGCTTCATGCAACATGCGTTGGTAGATGTGACCAGCGATTCACTGGGCGCGGAAGAATTGACAGGATTAGTCCTGGAAACCGGTAAATATGGTGTGCAGGTAATGGCATTGTTAGACAAAGCAAATACTTCGAGCTATGGCAACCCGGAAATCACAAAAGTGAGCTTAAGAGTTCGCAACAACCCCGGCATCCTGATCAGCGGACACGACATGAAAGATATGGAGGAGTTGCTGAAACAAACCGAAGGAACCGGTGTGGATGTCTATACCCATAGTGAGATGTTGCCGGCCAACTATTACCCGGCATTCAAGAAATACAACCATTTTGTGGGTAACTACGGCAGTTCATGGTGGCACCAGACAGAGGATTTCGAAAATTTCAATGGTGTAATCCTTTTCACCACCAACTGTATCGTACCTCCCAGAAAAAACTCCACCTATGGTGACAGGGTGTATACCACCGGCGTTTCCGGGTTCGAAGGATTCAAGCATATCGAAGATCACAAGGACGGACAACCCAAAGATTTCTCCGCCCTGATCGAACATGCCAAAAAGTGTGCTCCTCCCACAGAGATGGAAATCGGGGAGATCATCGGCGGATTTGCCCATAACCAGGTCATTGCCTTGGCCGATAAAGTGGTGAACGCCGTGAAAATCGGTGCTATCCGTAAGTTTTTCGTGATGGGTGGATGTGACGGACGCCTTAAAGGTCGTAGCTACTACACCGAATTTGCAGAGAAGTTACCCAAAGATACGGTAATCCTTACTGCCGGATGTGCGAAATACCGTTACAATAAGCTGCCTTTGGGCGATATCAACGGCATTCCCCGCGTGCTGGATGCCGGACAGTGCAACGACAGCTACTCTTTGGTAAAGATTGCATTGGCTTTGAAAGAAGCTTTCGGCCTTGATGACTTAAACGATCTCCCTATTGCATACAATATTGCATGGTATGAACAAAAAGCGGTCATCGTACTGTTGGCACTGCTTTCGCTCGGAGTAAAGAATATCCATCTGGGTCCCACCCTGCCGGCATTCCTCTCCCCCAATGTGGTCAATGTATTGGTCAATAACTTCGGGATTACAGGAATCACCAACGTGGATAAGGATATGAAAGCGCTTTTAAGTGCGTGAAGGTAAAGTAAAGCTGATTATCCTTTCATTTCCGATAATAACAGATGGGCGGTTTTCTATTTATATCAGAATCTCACCCTCATTAGTTCCGCCCGTCTTTTTTTTGTATCTCTTTCAGCTTCCGACAAGGCATCTCCTGAATATAAAGCGATGATTGTATAGCCCTCAATAAGTGGAACAGAAATTGTAGCCCATCCATTTTTGATTTCAACCGGGATCTGATTCTCTTCTTTTTGGACCTCAATACGAATCAGTTTTGCTTTTTTCACATGCAATCCTTCGGGTAATCGTATTTTCCACTTAGTGGATCTTACCGGATAAAATCGATCTTCCGATTCATTAATATGCCCGTTGACCAGATGCAACGATAGGATTTTCCCTGTTTCCGACAGTTGTAAACTAGACCAGACATGAGCGGGAGCGTCTGTTTCTACGATCATATCCGTTCCTAAAAATTTAGAAATCTGTTGTGACATTTCTTTTTGAAATATCTCGTAATTTCTCAATAAAGCCGGTTCAACATTCACAAATTGACTCCTAATACCTGATATCAAGTTTGCTGGGAGAGGTTCAACATCTTGATCATAAGTGGCAGGACATTCCATGTTAATAATCTTTCCCCCTCGTTTCTGGAAAAGGGATAAGGTGTTAAGTTGTTCATTGGTAAAACAATCAACCTCGGGAAGAATTAACAATTTATAACGAGAAAGTCTTTCGAAAGATACCTCATCATCTCCCAGTAACGGATGCCACCAACAATTCACCTCATAAGGTATATGCATATCTTCTAATAATTTAGCAAAAGAATAAAAGCTTTTTAATTGCTTTTTTGGAGAAAGATCAAAGGCATTGTACTTTCTCCATAAATGTGTGGGTAATGAATAAACCAGACCGACGGTCGCATATCCTTCATTGTGTGAAAATAGATAACGGTACTGTTGGATGAACTGGCAAATTTCGGCCTCTATATCAAAAAACCAACCACTCTGACCAATTGTAGTTGCCCAAGTAAATGGAATACCATTATTGGCCAATGATTGGGACCAAACAAAACGCAATCGGCTTTTAGCTGCTACAGGAGAGTGGAACAAAGAAGAATATTGAAGCCAAACAGGACGTTTGAACTCCCCTGCAGCAAGACCTAATTTAATTAAAAGGAGGGCCTTGATCCTATCAAACCCATCCATTTTATGATTTGTTCCTATATTACTTTCTGTACATACAACATCTCCTATTTGTGATAATGCGACAGAATAAGGTTTCTCTCCATTATTCCCATATTGGTTTCCCATAACGATAATCGGATGGTTTGCCGACAGTTTTATTTTATCAACAGACTCTTTCCAAAGTTTCAACTGTGAATCGTATTGAAATAAAAGATAAGATTTAAGTATTGGATCTGCAAGTATTACATCATCCCCTTTTCCGGAAACTATTGTTTTAACCTCATCCACATATTCGGCTATATCAAAAGAGGAGAAATCCGTGATCTTTGTTTTTTTTACGATTCCAAGGTTTTTATTTTCTTTCAACCAATCTTTAAATTTAATCCTGCACCACTTGCAAAAACATCCTTTTCCCCATCCTTGAAATGAGGGCATATTGATATTATCCTGTGTAAAGATACTTACTTCTGGAGCAATACGGGTTACTCTTTTGAGAAAATAATCGTGATATGCTGGTGCATTATGGCACATTTGGAAACCAGGCCACAGAGGATGTGTTTTGATCTTCTCCCCATCAATGTCGCGGGCAATGCCATTGTCTTCAAATTCTGCCAATACTGGATCATGTATTGAGATATGATTGTATTCCTGTTCCCAATTACCACCACCTACCAGAATACCCTTATCCGTATAAAAACCGTCCCAGTTAAGATAAATGCCATTATGTCCGGCAACAGCATCCGGATCAAGCTTGTCTATAAGAGCTTGTCTGTTATCTTTTAATCTGTTAACGGTACGTGAATTATTGAAATAATTTTCCGGATTCCACCATACATAGTCGTTACGAGTCAATTGAAAACTGTCCACATAATACATGCAGGGGAAGTTTTTTATCGATTTTGCATATACAATGCAATTCACCATCCGGGAAGATTCGCTTGAAAAAAAGAGCCGCCCCGTACTCCATTCTCCTTTGACGATATCCACTTGTTGTTCTGCAAGTATATTATTATTCGTTGAATCAAGAGCAGCTACCCATACTTGCATCAGATCCTCCTGATTTGTCCCAAAATAGGTATCTCCCGGTAGGTATATTAAAACTTCAAAATTATACTCTGAAAAAGGGTCTACAATCGCCGACACCCCAACTCCACTATTAGGTGCTTCCTGACGTACCAAAACTGCTCCGTTTCCCCTCACACTCTTGCTGGTAAGCCATCTAATGATGGAGCTATTCCATGGAGTAATCCCATTCTCCCCGGCTGTATATACTCCTGCATTTTTCCCTCCCACGGCAGCCGCAGGCATGGAAACAACCAAAATATCCTGCACCCAATCTTCTAATGGCTTCATCGGAAAGGCATTACGTACAGGAGCAAACAGAACCGGATAATTGTTTTTTTTCTTTTCCGCAAAAACCCTTATTCCCATTCCGGGGAATACCACTCCTGCCATAATTCCAGTCCCTATCTGTAATGATTCCCTGCGGGAAATTCCTTTCTTGTTATTATTATCCATTTTAATGTCTTTAAAGCAATGATTAATCTGATTTTAACTTCAATAAAGTACCTCTTAGAAAACCAATGTATTTACCGATTGAGGTTTTAATTCTATAGTACCTGACTGAATTGGAATTGTTTTTTCTTCCCATAAATTATTTTCTGTAGATGTCACCACATTAGCGCTTACATCATGGATATTCTCTAATTTCACTATTTCAGGCACTTGTTTTAGATTGACTATCTGCAAAACCAACTTATTGTCTTTATTGAATCCTGCAAGTGGAAGTATTTCCGGATCTGAACTTTGTGAATCAACAATCCGTACATTATTCAGGAATCTGGTCTGGTGACGTGTAACATAATAGACAGGATACTTGATTTCCGTATCGGCAGACATTATTTCATAATTATTTTGCCATGTCCAGAACATGGATACTTCTGTCATGGAATATCTAAAAACCCTATGGGATATTTTGGCAAAGCGGAAAGCATAGTCCCAGTTCTTGTTATAATCTTTCGCTTTGTGAGCTACGGCATCATGACCTAATTCGGTACACCAAACGGGGCGATCCCACTTTTTAGCCAAATCTACAATCCGTTCAAAATCCGAATCGGGAAGATTTTCTGACCACCAACTATGAAAACTCAATGGACCCAGATACTTTACAATAGTGGAATCTGAAGCTATCGCACTTGCAAAACCGACTGTAGGTTTTGTGGACGAAGTATCTCCCCACAAAAATTTTGTTTTAAGCCCTGCATTCTCAAACCTTGGCCCGGCCAGTTTGATAAAATCAATTGTCTCCTCAGCAGTAAAGAGCGTCATATACCCACCATTTGATTCATTGAACGAAAAATAGTCTACATCAACGCCATATTTTTTCATTTCCAGCAAGAAAGCTTCGATCATATCTATGACTTCCGAATAATATTCAGGTTTTATACGTCGCTTATTATAGGCTTCCGGATTTTCCACCAACTCATCTGCTACCCTCCACACAGACAGTGTAAAGCTGGTGACACCATATCGGTCTTTCATCCTTCTCATAGCCTTAATAAGGGATACTACAGCCGACTGTTTGAGAATCTTCTTTCCTTTGTAGATATTGTAATTCACTCCTTTAAACTGCAACGGAATAGCTACACGCACATGAGTTGGCTTAAATTCGGTCAAAGTGGCTTCTCCCACCATATCCCATGCATCTCCCTTGTAATTAGCCTGACAGTAGTTTCCTCCGATAGAATGAATAGTTTGTCTTTCTTTCTCCGGGTAAATTTGGATAGTTATCCTTTCCGGTAAGGTTGTTTGTTCCTGACTGTAACAACAAATTAATAGAGCACTCCAGAATGATAATACAAATATCAGGACAAGATTTCTATTCCATAAAAACGTATTCATATCATTGAGATTTTATATCATAAATAACTTACAATAACCATTTATGACTGTTTCATATTAAATATCTTATTTTTCCCAGTCATCCGTCCGGAAAGGCGAAGCTGGCAAACCTTCTTTGTTATATAAATTATTCCCCTCCGGATTACTGGCCCAGGCATATCTGACTGCAACCGGATCAGCTACTGAATCACTACGGACAATTACCCGATCACCCTCTATTTTCGCTGATGCCCAGACGAATTTTTTGTCTTGTCCAGCAATGGCAAAACGGTTCAGATTTCCTCCTTTTGCCATTAATCCACTGCCGGTATTCGTAAATCTCAAGATAATTTTATCACTTTCTTTTTTCATCGATTGGTATACAGGACCACTATACACGACACTCTTATCATTATATACCATACCTTCGGCCGCTAATGCCAGTCTTCTTCCCACCTCTTTTTTATTCAAGGGATGGATATCATCAGCTTCGCCAAGGTCAATTGTCACCACCAATGCCATATTAGGAACTGTCTGGGAGACTTTTAATTGTGCTTCCCTTATCCATGCCCACCCACCTTCAGAAGGTCTTTTAGGAGGTGCCATAAAATTCGCCAGTTGTACGATCAAAAACGGTATATCGCCTTGTTGCCAGTTGTCGCGCCATCCTCTGATCAGTGCAGGTAGTAATCTCTCGTATTCGGCAGCTTTCCTCGTATTGGCCTCACCCTGATACCAGGCAATACCTTTAATGGTATATGGGATTAAAGGATGGATCATGGCGTTGAACAAAGTGGCAGGCTGGTAGTGTATTCTGAAGCTTTTATCATTAACTTGGTCATTTTTTTCTAAGGTTGTCTTTAAATTCACCGTATCACGTAGATAATTATATTGTTCGGCGTAATGCGGAAAATCTTTTAACCCTTCCGGACTTGTCCACGCTTCAGCAGGCGTACCACCCCAACTTGAATGAACGATTCCGATAGGAACCTGGTATTTTTCATACAGATTTTTCGCCATATAATAGGCAACAGCACTGAATTTAAGCACATTGTCGGGACTTGCTTCCCGCCATTGTCCTACAACATTATCCTCCGGTTCAAAGCTATATTTCTGCTTCACTTGAAATTCGCGGATATTACTGTTAGATGATCGTGCAATATCGTCGGATTCTTTTTCTGACAATTTAGACATGGCAAAGGTCATGTTACTTTGTCCTGAACACAACCACACGTCGCCGAACAGGATCTTTTTAATGTTTATAGTATCACCTTCCGTACTTATCTGAATATCATATGGCCCGCCGTCTTGCATGGCATCAAGCATGATGAACCATTTTTTATCATTACCAGGATAGGCTATATAAGTCTTATCGTTGAATGACACCGTTACTTTTTTACCGGAAAAATTCCATCCCCATATTTTTACAGGCTGATCTCTTTGCAACACCATACCATCGCTTACTAAAGCTGGCAGTTTGAGCTGGGCAAAAGAAACAGAGCTTGTAAAAAGTAAAACAAAAAATATTATTCTTTTTTGCATCATATAACTAACTGTATTAGTTGATCAATTGATTAGTAAGTGATCCAAGACATGTCTTTTCTTACCGTTGAGAGAAGCAATCTCATGACAAGCGTATTAACAGATTGCGCTTTGAGCTGTAATAAGTTTTTATTTAGAAAAACTCAATCGCATGGCACTAACCCCATAATACCCTTTTGGATGATTATTATTTTCGCCTGCCATAATGGTAATAGTTATTTTGCCATTTGCGTCAGGCTGCACGCCATTGGCACAGGACGTTTTTGATGTGTTGTTTGAAACGTTCAAAAGTGCTATCACCTCATTCTGTCCACTTACGATATACTTTGTTTCACGATTATCTTTTACACCTGTCCCCATTCTGGAGCCAAAGAAACATATATCATATTTTTTTTCACTGTCGAGTCCTTCAAACCTAAGCACAGCCTTACCTGTTCCTTCGGAATTGCCATGTAACTCCTGGGTAGAAACGGATTCGGGCATATCAAAGTCTGTAGTTGTTGCTTTAGCACCGAGAATATGACGACCAGTATTAAACTTCTCTACATACACCAACGAAATATTGGTGGTATTTCCTTCCCTATCAATAAGATTATGCAAGGTCGTGAGTTTGGTATAATTGGTCAGGTGATTCCATTCGGTAGCGGAAGTATCCATACCAAAATTTATAAATATAGGATTGGTCAGATTCGCTGTTGGCATCGGTTCATCTTTTTCTCCCGATAGATTTGGCATTGCGAATGTTGTAATACAGACTATAGTAAATAAAATGATCATACTCGATTTCAGCCCACTTATTGTTAAAATTTCCACTTTACGATTTATCTTACTTTCCATAAGATTTAATTTTAAATTATTATTTACTTTTTGTTTTGTAATTCCATACACAGTTCTACTATTCCTCCTTTATTGTCAATCGCATAGCATTAATACCATAGAAACCGGTTGAATTCGTATTGTTATCTCCGTTTGTAAGGGTAATAGTGATATTACCATCTGTATCCGGATACACCTCCTGTGCACAGGCGATTTCAGAGGTATTATTGGAGGCATTCAAAAACGCAATAATTTCATTTGATCCGGTTACAGTATATTTCGTCTCCCGGTTATCACTTACACTCATTCTTGAGGCAAAGAAACACACGTCATAAGGTTGATCAAGGTGCAGACCTTCCAACCGGAACTGCGCCACGGCCCCGTTCACACCATAAAACCCTTGTTGTGAAACAATATCAGGCATCTCAAAACCGGGTATAGTTGTCCCTGTAGCACCCGTAGTGTGCCGGGCCCCACCGGTGAATGGAGACAGATACACCAACGATGCTCCGGTTGTATTTCCCTCTTTATCATTCAGAGGAAGTGTACCATTAACGTGAGGATAGACCTGCAAAATATTGGTCAAATTATTCCATCCTGTTGCCATATTGTCCATGCCGAAGTTGATAAAAACCGGAGCAAGTAGTGCCGGTGGTGGTGGCGCCACGGTCATTACGGTGATTGTACCTCGCAACATTTCGCCCTTATAGATCCGGAATGTGTAGCTGGTTGCCTTGTTCAACTCTTCGATATTTGCTTTTCCAGCCACTATTTCGGTCTGGGAGAGCGACACAATACGTGTGGTCATCCCTGTCGCAGATATCGTAACCTTATCTACCTCTTTATTCTTATCCCAACTCAATAAAATCGAAGTCTCAGTAATATCTTCCTCATCTGGTGTAAAAAATATATTTTCAACCCCTGTTCTGAACGTTACAGCTATAAACTCAGAGTCTTTAACCCCAGTTTTTTTACTGATAGCTTTTATACGTGCCGAATAGCGAGTCGAACTCCACAGTTCGGTAAGGATATAGGTATTTACTTCACCCAATTCTATCTGCTGAGGTTCTGTCTCAAATAAAAGACTATCTTTGCTCACTTCCAACCAATAAGTAGCATTAGCAATAGGTATCCATGATAATGTCACCTCATTGGCATTTACACTTGCTGAAAAAGTGGGTGGTCGGAATAAGCGATCAGTGGTATTATCCGGATCTTCAAGATTATGCTTTTCACATGAAAGAAAATTCGTCAAAAAGCATATTCCCAATACAATAAGTATATATCTATATTTATTCTTTACTATTCTCATAACAATATATTTTAAAATATAACCTTTACTTTGGAACTACTATCTGTATCATCTTCACATTATGGTATCTGATCATTTTTCAGTACGCCATTGCTTGCCTCAATAATATTAATATTGATAGGATGAAGGTGATTATTCTTCGCTTCATCATATGCATGTGCCACATTATTTATGCTACTTATAAATGCTGTCTTAGATGCTGCCGATATCAACGGCATCCAATTTCCACGCGTATACCCCGGAATAGCCGTACTGGGCAAACGATAATCAGGATTAAGAATCTCAATGATCTCACCATCATTTGCAGTCTTCCAAAATATATAATTCGGAACCAGATCGACATACTTTGGATCATCATTCACGATCTTTTGGCATTCTTCTTTCATTTCCCTGACTTTAGTACCCAGTAGATTCCATCTCACCAAATCTGTCTTGCGGAGCATTTCTCCTCCAAACTCCCAAGCTCGTTCATCCACAATTGCATCGAAAAAGTCATCTTTGTTTCCTGAAACACTTTCTACATAATCTGTCACTTTGGAAGACCATTGGTCGTTCGAAAAGGCTCTTTCCCTTATCATAGAAAGTGCATCTTTGGCTTCCTGTGTAGGTCCTCCATTGATTTCATTCTCAGTTTCCGCATACATCAACAGTATATCGGCATAGCGCATGATCGGCCAGTTGACTCCTGTGAACTGGGCTGTTTGCAAATCGCCTCCCATAGCCGGATTTATCCAAGATTTCCGCCATTTACAAGGGCGAAATTCCGTACCAGCAGCAGAAATCAGACGCTGTACATCCACGAAACCGGTTACTCCATATTGGTATAATTCTACGGAAACATTCCTCCTTTTATCTTCTCTATCGAAAGAATAATAGTAATAAGGTGATGTACGTACGGTCCCGTTGCCTCTTCCGTATTTAGTAGAAGGAACAGTGAATGCGAAATACATACCTATATCATAGCCTATACGACCGCTAATTAACCGGCCAAAAGGTATCTCAAACAGTATCTCCTTATTGGTCATATCCTGAGAGTAAGAATGTAAAGTCCGGAATACATTCTCAAAACTCGGATTCAATTTATGTTCAGAACTATTGATGAGTTCTTTACACTCTTGATTGGCAATTTTGTAATAGTCCTGCCAATAACGCCCCCTTCTTGTCTCATGGGTTATATTTCGTAAAGAATATCCGGCATAAGACAACGCCATCCGTGCCCGCAATCCTTTCAAGAATGCTTTACTTACTCTTTCGGCTGTATTTGTTTCACGCATCCAGGGCAGATAATCCTCTGCATCCTTCAGATCCTGAATAAGGTACTCAAATATCTCATCCCTATCTGTTTTAGGAAGATAATAATTGTCATCAGCCTGAGTTGAAGTCACTTTAAAGGGGACATCCCCAAAAATCTTTATCAATTCAAAATAGCATAAAGCTCTTAATGTAACAGCTTACCCGTATATCCTCCTGGCTTCGGCGGCATACTCTCCCTCCCATATCGGACTCTTCGGTAAATTATCAATACATATATTAGCCCTTTCTATGGAAGAATAGAACAAGTTCCACCAGGTGTTGAGGTTTGAAATCCCCGGATTTGCATCATAGTGAGCGATATTGAAAGTACCTCCATTATTTGCTGCTATAACAAATTCGATATCGGAGTCACAATTATACCAAAGAAAAAAAGAACCAAATAAGTTGACAGAGGCCAAATTATCATAAACGCCATTCACTACCTTCTCCGCAAAATCAATGTTCGAAAATGATGTAGTTTCTGTAAATACTGAGTTAGAATCTGTATTTAAATAATCTTCACAAGAGGCAAAGACTGCAAATACTAAAAAAATGATTCCTAATATTATATTTCTTCTCATTATTATTTTGATTTAAAATTCAACATTTATCCCCATATTATATGTACGACTTCTGGGATAAGCACCCCAATCCACGCCGGGAGTCAGGGGCGTACGGCGTGCCATATCCACTTCAGGATCAAAACCTGAATAATTGGTCCATGTGCAGAGGTTATATCCCGTAGCAAATATCCGCAGTTGACTTAGTTTCAGCTTATTCAAAAGCTGAGGGGGAAAAGAATAACCTATCGTAAGCGTATTCAATCTCAAAAAAGAGCCATCTTCAATAGCCCAAGAATGAAGTTGCAAAGAATTCATACCTGGGAACCAAAGTTTGGCATTCTTATTCATTTCAGCCAGTTCTGTAGGATCACTAACTAATGCTCCTGTCTGTTGGTTGTAATAGGTAAATCTATCTTCTGATCCCATTATCCCCAGCAGGTTTCTATATCTATAACCGAACGGCTGACTGGTAAAAAAGATCTTATTCGCATTATATATATCATTACCATATACCCAATTAAAAAATACTGAAAAATCAAATCCTTTATATTGGGTTGTAATGTTAAAACCACCTGTATGCTTGGGATTGGCATTTCCGATTATAACCCTATCATCCGGATCAATCACTAAATCATCATTTTGGTTTTTAAACTTCAAGGCCCCCGGCCAAAATAGTGTCTGACCTACACCTAAAAGATCTTGATTTGAAACTACGCCTTCCTTGAGGGTATAAATCTGACGCCAGTTTGTAGCTGAAGGATTATAATCAAAATCATCAAACGAATACATGCCATCTGTCACGTAACCATACATCTGGCCAATTTGTCCTCCTTCCTTAACTAAGTAATCTCCAGCAATAGTACCTGTTCCCACCCAGCCATACCACATACTAATCTGTTCCCATTCCTTTGCTTCACCCAGTTTGTCAATCCTGTTCCTATTAAATGCTATATTGAACGAAGCCGAAAGTCTGAAATCTTTTTTGTCTATAATATTACCTGTTAACACGATTTCCAGTCCTTTATTTGACGTTTGCCCAATATTTTGCCATTGGGTAGTATAACCAGTGCTGGAAGGGATAGTAGCAGAAATCAACAGATCTTTTGTGATATTTTTATAAACCTCTACCGAACCCGATAAACGCTGTTTAAAAAAACCAAAATCCAGACCTATATTTCTGGTCTCAGTAGTTTCCCACCGCAGTTTGGGATTGGAAAGCACACCATCCGGAGCTAAAAAAGGCGTACGTGTACTTTCATCGCCTGACATAAATATATTACCAGTTGAAACAGAGAACGTTTTTTGCCAAGCGTTGTCTGTAATCCTGTTATTACCTGATTGTCCATAGCTCATCCTTAACTTAAGGTCACTCAACCATTCCTCAGTAGGCAACATAAACTGTTCATCGTTGATACGCCACGCCAATGCGACCGATGGAAAATACCCCCACCGGTTACCTTTTGCAAATTTGCTTGATCCATCAGCCCGAAATGTAGCTGAAGCAAGGTATCTTCCCAGATAGTCATAATTTAATCGACCAAAAAAAGAAACCAGTTTATTGGCAGGATCATCCGAAGTAAGGGTAGGATCAGGTGTGCCCAACTGCATCATGCTCAGAGCAGATACCGCATCAATGTATTGTGGAAAATAACGTGATACATCTGTAATCGATTCATTCTTTTCAGAAACGAGTTCTTGTCCCAACATAGCTGTAAGATTCCCTCCACTATGAATATTTCTCTTAGTATAGGTTAGTATATTGGCCAGTCTGTAACGCTTTGAGTTCGTTTCAGAAATTCGCGCAAAAGGAAGTCCACCATATTCATTCACATTGGTTGTATTTAATCCATAGAAATTTCGGCGATTCGTCTCTCTGAAAATATTTCCATACTCGAACCGATATCTTAACGGTTTGCTCAATTGAATTGATGCTGCACCATTGAAGTTAAAGGTCAATCCTTTTGAACGTCTGTAATCATCTTCCGTTTGTTTAATCGGGTTCCGGTTATACAATGCTGATGCTTCAAAATCCCCGGGATCTACCAGATCGGGATCAATGTAATTTGACAATCCATGTACCGGCCGGTATTGTACTATATGTCCTAATCGATTATTAGCCGATGTCCCAGCTCCCTTGATTTTATTTTCAGAAAGCATCGCATTGAGATCTACTGACAACCAATCATTAATTTTGTTAGTGGTCCTGACATTCAAATTAGTCCGTACAGAACCCGATCCAAGCATGATTTCTTCATTATCATTTCGCGTCAGGCTAATATTATATCGCGATCCTCCCCATTTTCCTCCAGAAAAGGTGAGGTTATGAAAACTACTCGTGGCGATCCTCCCAAACAACCGTTCCTGCCAGTCAATGCCCGTCATCTGTTTATAAAGATCAATATCTTGAAAAGAGCCGTAATATTGTTCAAAAGTAGATGTTGAAGGTGATATCTGATCAAGCTCATATTGCCAGAATACATATTCATAAGGATTAAGGACATTAAGCTTATTTGTAATTTCTTTAATGCCAAAATACATATTATAGCTGATTTTCCCTTTTCCGTCAGTACTATCTGAACCTCCCTTTGTGGTAACTAAAATAACCCCGTTCGCTCCACGAGCACCATAAATTGCCGTAGAAGAAGCGTCTTTTAAAACATCGATCGATTCAATATCTGTAGGGGCAATATCATTAATATCGTCAACCGGAAATCCATCAACGATGTATAATGGCGAATTATCTTGGGTTATTGAACCGCCTCCCCTCACACGAATTTTTATATCTGCATCAGGAGAGCCTTCCGACTGGGTTACTTGAACCCCGGACAATCGTCCCGCAATAGCCTGAGCTGCAGAAGTAACCGGAATATCCTTCAAAGTAGATCCAGCTACCGAAGCCACAGATCCCGTTAAATCTTTTCTTTTTACAGTTCCATATCCTACAACAACCACTTCTTCCAAATTTTTTGGATCTTCTCGTAAAACGATATAAAAAGTAGTTTTACCGGCAGTGGCTATTTCCTCGGTAAGATAACCAATATAAGAAATCTGAATTACAGCATCACCAGTCACGCTCAATTGGAAATTACCGTCAATATCAGTAACGGTTCCCTTCGTTGTACCCTTTTCAATAATATTCGCACCAATTATGGACTCGCCCTTCTCATCCGTCACTTTTCCGGTAATTGCTCTCGTTTGTTGTTGCTCCATATCATCAGTAACAGGGTCGGAAACGTTTTTTACAATATAAATCGAGCGGTCGGAAATAAAGTATGTATTACCGGTAGCACTGAGAATTTCATTCAGGATTTGCTCGATTGTGGCGTTATCAGTATTTACCGTAACTTTCCTGTTCACATCGATAATATCGTCCTGATAAAAGAAAATAAATTCGCTATTCTTTTCTATTTCTGAGAAAACCTGTTTAACCGTCTTATTCTTTAAATTAAGGGATATCTTTGTCGACTGGGAATAGCTGTTATTGGAGAAGCAGACGCCAATACCCAGTATAAGGAATAAAAGAAATACTCTCATAATTCGACATGTCCTTCTAATATTAGCTTTTTTTAAGCTAAGGTGTTTGTTTTTTGTCATACATTTGTCATGATTTAAATTTGAAACTTTAACTGGTTTTACATTTAAGTTCTTGCCGGATGATACTGAACCTATCATCCGGTTACTTTTTTTAAGAGTCAGATTTTCTTCATAGGCATTTTCTTTTTAAATTCGTTGTTTAAAATTCAGGATATTGCGTTTATTGTATAGCTTCCGTCAGTATTTTGCCGGTATGTTATGGGTAATGCCTGGGATAGTTCCTCCAGCAATTTGTGCATGTTGTCCTTCAGGTCGAGTTTTCCGGAACATTTTAGTCCCGATATATCGGGATCACATTCGATCCGTATACCGTAATACCGTTCGAGGCGGGTGACGATATTTGCCAATTCCTCACTTTCGAACTGATATAATCCTTGTGTCCACAAAATATAGATGCTGGCATCCACGCTTTGAACGGTATGGGAATTTTCGTTACCGGAATACATTTGATCCGGTTTCAGGATGATATCCTTCTTTCGTGTGTTGGAGGAAATGCTTACCGAGCCGGATAACAATACAACACTATTTATTTTATCGGTTTCATATGCCGACACATTAAATTTCGTACCCAAAACCTCGATATCCATCTGCCTTGTTTTTATTATAAACGGACGTTTCTTGTCTTCGGAAACTTCTATATAGATTTCTCCATCCACATAAATCTCCCTTTTTCCTTTACTAAATTCGGCAGGATATACAAGCTTGCTACCCGCATTCACCCAGGCCTTAGTTCCGTCGGAAAAAGTTATCACGGAACGTTTTCCATAAGGTGTTATTAGCTGGTTATAAGGAGCCGACTCTTCCTTTAGGATATGATTGTCGTCGGCTTTTATCCCATCTTCTTCATATTGAATAGTGGATTCGCTATTATTTAAAATAACGGTATTATTTTCGGATACGATCAGTTTGGTGTCGGAGGAATAGAGGTCATTGTTGTCGGGGATTGCCCGGGCAAATGTTGAGATATCCTGCACATCATTGTCTTTATTGAAGAGAAGAGGCAGGGATATGATAATTGCTATACAGGCTGCTATGGCAGATATGCCCAAAACAATACGTTTTGAATTCCTTTTTTTCTTTTTATGGCGGATTTGGTTTTGTAATGATATTATGCACTCCGATATTTCCGGATCGGACATATTAAAATCATTGAACCTTATATTCTCTTTATACAGGATAATGGCCTCCTCTATCAGCAATCTCAGACCGGGATTCTTTTCAATGACATCGTTCCAGAACAGCGCGTCTTCTTTATTATTGAAGAGTTGCCATCTGAGAAAATCCCTGTCTTTGAGAAAAGCTGTTGGGGTATAGTTTTTATATTTATCTACCTGCATGTATCCTGCCTGTTTTCTATATATACAAACAGGATATTTTTTTGCACCCATTTTTTCAAAAAAAATAAAATTTAATGAAAAATCAGCATGAACATACAGATCAATAGCAGTTGCTCATCGTCCCTTAGCCGTTTCATAGAACGGGAAATCAACTTCCGGGCGGCATGTGGTGTCATGTCCATTATCTCGGCAATTTCCTCATATTCTAATTCCTGCATAAAACGGAGATATATAGCTTCTTTTTGTCGAGAGGTAAGTTTCGAAAGGAGATCGTCTACCTGCTGTTTAATAAGAGTACGGTCTTCTTCATCGATAATGCGATCCAATACCGTTGTCGTAATGGAAAAGTTGAGAACATCTTCAGAAATATCGGTCGTGGTTGATACAGCCTTGGATTTGTAGATATTATAGAGCCTGTTTTTAAGGGATCTCAGTAAAAAATACTTTAAATGATCAATAGACGCAAAATCTTTCTTGTCGAAATATATTTTCAAAAATATATCCTGAACGGCATCCTTCACGATCTCTTTTTCCCCTCCCAGACTTATCCCATAAGCATACAAATCGTTTATATAGTATTGATAAAAAAAAGAATATGCATTATCATCCCCTTCTTTGAATTTTGTGAATAAACTGATATGATCGGGAGTAGGAACGTTCATAATATGGTATGATTTTGCATGCATATCTTATGCAAATGTACACAAAATATCGATTTTATAAACGGATTGAATGGAAAATAGTTTCCAATGCGGAGGATAGTGACAGAATTCCTGTCAATAAGCCCGATAATGTTATAAACATAATTTATATTAAATAGCAGATAATGTAACCTCGGTTACAATTTACACTGGGTCTAAATAGTATTTTTGTAGTCAGCATAAGATATTTTCTTTATAGTCGATGCATATAAACCGCATTCACCTGCCTATCAAACAATCTGAAAATATCTGGTATTATTAACAATTAAAAAACAGAGATTATGGCAACATACGAAAAAGCAACAGTGATCGCCCTGGAGGAATCGATAGATTACGCATCGGGCGGGGTAGTCAGCAAACAGGTCACCAAAAACAAGGTGGGGAATATCACTATCTTCTCTTTTGATAAAGAGCAGGAATTGACTGAGCATACGGCAAACTATGATGCATTCGTGCAAATACTGGACGGAGAAGCAGAAATACGGATTGGAGGCGTACCACATCTCCTGAAAAAAGGTGATTGCATTATCATGCCGGCCAACGTACCACATGCATTGAGAGCCGTGGAACGTTTCAAGATGTTACTCACCATGATTCGCGGCGAGGAATAGGATATGAGCGAATTCATCAATAACTCAACGCAGCGCAAAGAGATGCTGCGCCACCTCCTTCTCAGGGTACATGAGGGAGATAACCCCGAAATGCTGCGCCAGCGGCTAATCGAAGCGCTGAAAAGTATTCCTTACAATGAAGTGGTAGAGGTAGAACAGGAACTGATCAACAGCAATGCGCTGACCGAAGAGGAGATGCTGGATTTCTGCGACCTGCATACGGCGGTACTCGATGGAAGTATCGACATGCAAGGAGCAAAACAGATACCTCCCGGTCATCCGGTGGACACTTTCAAGAAGGAAAACATCGCTATTGGTCAGCAGATCGAAGCATACGAGGAGGTAAAGAAAAAGATTACAGATATCAGCGATGCACAATTGCCGGGATATATACTCCAATTGCGTACTATCTTCAACAACTTCTCCGATATCGACAAGCACTACAAACGGAAAGAATACCAGCTTTTTCCGTTTCTGGAAAAACACCTGATCACTGGTCCTCCCAAAGTGATGTGGGGCAAGCATGACGAGACGCGTGAACTGTTGAAAAATTCGCACGAAGCGCTTGCATCCCCTGTTTCAAGCACAGATGAACTGAAATCAATCGTGCAGTTGATACTGGATCATACAGTAGAGATGATAGCAGGGATGATTATGAAAGAGGAAGAGATCCTTTTTCCCATGTCGATGGATACCCTTACCGAAGAGGAATGGTACAAAATCTATCAGGAAACACCCGAATTCGGTTATTGCCTGATCGATCCTCAGTACGAATGGGCTCCGGGTGGCGTGAAAGTGGAAAAACAGGAATATGTAACGATAGATTCCATCCGTCTCTCTTCGGGCGCATTCAATCCCGACGAATTAGAGGCACTGTTCCTGCACCTTCCTATCGATATCACCTTTGTGGATAAGAACGACAAGGTACGTTTCTTCTCGCACAGCCCCAATCGTGTTTTCGAACGCAACCGCTCCATCATTGGACGCGATGTACGGATGTGCCACCCACCCGGCAGCGTACATGTGGTAGAGCGGATACTCACCGACTTCAAAAGCGGGAAAGAGAACAAGGCAGTTTTCTGGATGTCAAATTTCCAGGGACGTTTTATCTATATTGAATATTCCGCCGTACGTGGGAAAGAAGATGAATACCTCGGCGTAGTGGAAGTAACACAGGATATCACCACCTTACGAAAGCTGGAAGGCGACCAACGGTTGTTATCGTATGAGCAGAGATAGAATAGAAACGAGATTTACCAAAAAATAAGAGACGGTTATTAGCCGTCTCTTATTTTTTATATATAGTTATCTAAATCTTACAGATTGGGATTTACGCTATTCCACTGATCTACCGGCGGGATGATGCCCATGGCGATCACTTCGTCGCGCAATTTCACCAGGTGTCCGTAACTCTGTTTTAATTCAGCGATTTCGGCATCGGTACCTTTTACTTCACCGAAAGAAACACCGTTCTTGTCGAGTATGGTTTCCATCGCCATCATGATATTTTCAAATCCGGGGGTATTTACATAGCATCCTGCCGGCCAACGGAAAGCTTCGCCTCCCATGGTAGAGCGGATCATCTCTACAGAAGTATAAGCCGGGCTCTGGAAAGAAGAACGACCACGCAATTTGATGATATTGGCACCCCCTTTGGTTACACGGGTTTTTAATTCAGCCCATGCTTCGTTAGAGAGGGCATCGGTCCCGATAAGGTCAGTAAGCGGTTTGCCATCGACTTTGGCGGTAGAAGCGAAAACAGCCATCTGTTCGCCGTGGCCGCCATAAGTACGGGCGCCGGTTACCTTGCTCTGTTCCACACCGAAGTGCTTTGCCAGTTCGCTTTGCAGACGAGTGCTGTCCAACGCAGCCAGGGTAGTCACCTGCGATGGTTTCAGACCGGAATAAATCAGGGCCACCAGTCCGGTAATGTCCGCCGGGTTGAAGATGATGGTCAGATGTTTCAGGTCGGGGCAATATGCCTTGATATCTTTTCCCAATTGTGCAGCAATCTCAGCATTACCTTTCAGCAGATCTTCACGGGTCATTCCGTCCTTACGGGGTGCACCACCTGAAGAGATCATGTATTTGGAACCGGTGAATGCTTCTTTCACATCGGTAGAGTAGGTAAAGTTTACTCCTTCGAAACCGCAGTGACGCATCTCTTCCACTACTCCCTCAAGGCCCAATGCAAACGGGTCGTAAAGGCAGATATTGGGTGTTAAACGCATCATGGCGGCTGTTTGCACCATGTTGGAACCGATCATCCCGGCAGCTCCTACAATCGTTAATTTGTCGTTCGTCAGAAAACTCATAATTAGTTTATATTTGAATGTTAATAATACCTCTTTACAACTGTAATTTGAAGCTACAAATATAGCGAAAGCCGAGTGAAAAGCCAAGCTCGCTTGAGCTTTTCCGCAGCACATCCTATATTCTGCAAATATACAAAATATACCGTATCAGAAAGTATATCAACTAATAATAAACACTAAAAGGGCAATACACAAAAGCTTACAAAAGGCTCCATGCTGCCGTCAGGCCTGCCATCACGATGGACACCATGCTCATCAACTTGATAAGGATATTGAGGGAAGGACCGGAAGTATCTTTAAACGGGTCACCGACCGTGTCACCCACCACTGTGGCTTTGTGTGCATCACTTCCTTTTCCTCCTAAATGACCCTCTTCGATATATTTCTTGGCATTGTCCCATGCTCCGCCTGAATTAGCCATAAAGACTGCCAGCACGAAACCGGCACCCAGGCCGCCGGCCAGCAATCCCATCACTCCGGATACGCCAAAAATCAGGCCGGTCAATATGGGTATGATAATTGCCAACAGCGAAGGCAACAACATCTCCCGCTGGGCACCTTTGGTAGAGATCTCCACACAACGGGCATAGTCGGGTGTCGTTTCCCCGGTCATGATCCCTTTTATCTCGCGGAATTGCCGGCGCACCTCCTCCACCATCTTTTGGGCCGCCCTTCCCACAGCATTCATGGTAAGCCCGCAGAAAAGGAATGCCATCATCGAACCAAGGAAAATACCTGCCAGCACCTTGGGATTCATCAATGTAACCTGATAATAATTCATAAAATCCACAAAATTGGCTTTGGCCACCTCCACGGTATCACCATTCGCAAATTCAAGCATATCATTTCCCAACCGGAGCATCCCGATCCTAATCTCCTCCATATAGGAGGCCAGCAATGCCAGGCCGGTCAATGCCGCCGATCCGATGGCAAACCCTTTACCGGTAGCAGCAGTAGTATTTCCTAATGCATCGAGCGCATCGGTACGTTTTCTCACTTCGGGTTCGAGGCCGCTCATCTCCGCATTTCCTCCGGCATTATCGGCAATAGGACCATAAGCGTCGGTCGCCAAAGTGATACCCAAGGTAGAAAGCATACCCACCGCAGCAATGGCAATACCGTATAACCCCATACTCAGGTTCTCTCCTGAGATCATATTCTGCACATCGAAACGAATGGCTGAAAGGTAAGAGATCATAATAGCCAATACGATGGTCACCACCGGAATCACCGTAGAGATAAAACCTGTCCCCATTCCTGAGATGATTACCGTAGCAGGACCGGTCTGCGCACTGGCAGCAATCCTTTTTGTAGGTTTATAAGAATGGGAGGTAAAATATTCGGTGCCCTGGCCGATGATAATCCCGGCAAGAAGACCGGCAATCACAGAGAAGGACAAGCCCACCCAGTTACTGAAACCCAACAGATACAAGATGCCGAATGTAGCACCGGCGATCAGGATCGCACTCACATTCACCCCCCTGTTAAGCGAATCCATCAACTGTTTCACTGAAGCATTTTCTTTGGTCCTCACCAAAAAGATACCAAGGATAGAAAGGAACACACCTATAGCGGCAATGATCATGGGAGCAAATACGGCATTCTTCTGCATGGCGGGGTTCAATACAAAAGCCGATGCACCCAAGGCGGCAGTAGAAAGGATAGAACCACAATACGACTCATAAAGGTCGGCACCCATCCCTGCCACGTCACCCACGTTATCACCCACATTATCGGCAATGGTGGCCGGATTACGCGGATCATCTTCCGGGATGCCCGCCTCCACTTTTCCCACCAGGTCGGCACCCACATCGGCGGCTTTAGTATAAATTCCGCCACCCACACGGGCAAACAGCGCCTGTGTGGAAGCACCCATGCCAAAGGTCAGCATGGTGGTGGTGATCATGATCAACTTATGGCCGGCATCGGCATCGTCTACAAAGTGATCCAGGATCAGATACCATGCAGAAATGTCGAGTAATGCCAATCCCACTACCACAAGCCCCATCACGGCTCCCGAGCGGAAAGCAATCTGTAACCCGCTATTCAATGAACGCCGAACAGCGTTGGCCGTTCTGGCAGAAGCATAAGTGGCCGTCTTCATTCCAAAGAAGCCTGCCAGTCCGGAGAAAAAACCACCGGTAAGGAAAGCAAACGGAACCCAACTGTTTTGCAGGCCAAAGAAAGCCATGGTTGCAAAAAGAAGGGCCAACACAATGAACACTGCGGTCACCACTTTGTACTGTTGTTTCAGGTACGACATGGCTCCCTCCCGAACGTGACGGGCAATAGTTTTCATTTTCTCAGTGCCCTCACTCTCTTTCATCATTCCCTTAAAGAAGTAATACGCAAAAATCAGTGCCACCACAGAGGCAACCGGTACAAGGTAAAAGTAATTCATAGATTATTTATTTATAGTTTGTAGTTCTGTGTCTGCTCTTATCAAACCCAACCGTAAAAATAGGGTATTATTGCTATTTTCCACAAAGGTATCAAAAAAACAAACAGATAAGGTATATATATAGCAAAGTTTTCTTCATATTCCGCTCCCATTCAATCATTTTTTTAATATCTTTGTTTGTTTCCGCTACCGGGAGTCCCAATCAGAATGAATTGTCATGCAATGATGGAACGGAGCGGTCTGGTTTTACACACTAAACAGGATTATATCATGGTAAAGAATTTTCTTTTAAAAAGCGATAAAAGCCCGAAAAATGTCCAGATAAAGAAGGACATTATTAACCACTTTATCACTACCGGGAATGATACTATCGCCGAATTATCCAAGGAGCTCGATCTCAGCGTACCGACTATCACCAAATTCATTGCCGAACTCAAGGATCAGGGATTAATAGCCGAATTTGGCAAGATTCAGACCACCGGAGGAAGACATCCGAGTGTCTACGGATTAAATCCTACTTCCGCCTATTTTGTAGGCGTGGATATGAGCCGCCATCACCTGAACATTGCACTGATGGACTTTACCGGAAATATAGTGGAATACCAGATGGGCATCCCTTATACTTACGAGAACACCACAGAATCATTTGATCTTCTTTGCAGCCACATCCAAAAATTTATCGACAAGACCGGAGAACTCAAGAAAAAGATTTTCAACATCAACCTGAATATCTCAGGCCGTGTGAATCCTGAATCGGGATACAGTTACAGCAGTTTTTATTTCAGCGAAAGCCCGATCAGCGAAACGCTCACAAAACGGCTGAACTACAATGTAGGCATTGACAACGACACACGGGCCATGGCCTATGGTGAATATATGAAGGGTGTATCGGAAGGAGAACAGAATGTAATTTTCGTCAATATTTCATGGGGACTGGGTATCGGCATCATTATTGATGGCAAGCCTTATTACGGAAAATCAGGTTTTTCCGGTGAGTTCGGCCATTTCCCGATTTTCGATAATGAGATTCTCTGTCATTGCGGGAAAAAAGGATGTCTCGAAACCGAAGCATCCGGCCTGGCGATACACAGGACGGTCATGGAACGCATCTCAAAAGGTGAAAGTACCCTCCTTACGGAGCAGGTGAAAGATCTCGGCAAACTTACGCTCACAGATATTATCAAGGCCACAAATATGGAAGATCCGCTCTGTATTGAGATTGTGGAGGAAGTAGGCTATAAACTGGGTAAATATATTGCCGGTCTCATCAATATTTTCAATCCCGAGCTGGTAATCGTCGGGGGGCAGGTAGCCGAAACGGAAGGATTTATCATGCTACCCATCCGCAGTTCTATCAGGACACACTCGCTGAACCTGGCCAATAAAGACACAAGAATCGGACCATCAAAGTGAAAG
>ERZ778021.582-NODE-582-length-61970-cov-9.085440_pt1 | contig 61970 bp, 57 predicted proteins | sample MGYA00375751_ERZ778021 | MGnify/ENA primary metagenome ERZ778021 (study PRJEB29350, sample SAMN05389814) | bioreactor metagenome | isolation source: Thiocyanate stock bioreactor | place: South Africa: University of Cape Town | collected 2013-08-29 ... | reverse complement strand
TTGGCATTTCAAATTCGCGACTAAATTTAAGACCTGCCAGTCGCATTTCAATCTGCAACGCTCTTTGATATATGACTTCCTGAAAACCATTTCCCAATTGTCCATGTACTCGCATGGCACAACCGATAACCTGAGAAGTAATTGCTGAATGTGGATATTCAATATTTATCATAAAAATCACATCATCATATACCTTTTATAATCATCTTAATCATGTAAATCATATAAATCATGGTTTAGACATTATTATTATTATTTGTATCGCCATCACGACACGACACAAAAATACGAAATATGATTTGAATAAAAACCATTAAAAGGTAAATTAATCGGGTAGGATGAAAAGTTTTTACCTTTTGCGTGCTTTTGTCTAAACGATGATTTATTTGATTAGTGTGATTAAGATGATTTATAAAAGGTGTATTGTAATGTGATTATTAGGTATTTATCATAAAAATCATTAAAAGGTAAATTAATGGGGTAATATTAGATGGGGTTACAACTGATTGAGAATATTCAACATGCATTGCTCCATCAAAAAATGCGGATAACTGTTCGGATGAATAAGCTTGTACTCCTGATTGTGTTACCGTGTAACATGTGGCGGCATTGAACAAAATATTTTTCTCAAGAGAAGCTGAAAGTGTCCGGTTACCTGGAACAAAGCCGGCATTTATTTACAACTGTGCATGTACAAATAACACTGTAATACAGTATGTCAATATTGAAATTAAAAGTTTCTTTTTCATGTTTCTTTCTCCTTTTCTTTCTTTGTTATTTAGATGGTTTTGCAAATTTAATCTTAATTTTATTTAATGAAGTCATCTTGACTTTTTGTTATTTTTAATTTTTTTGAACAAAATAATCATAAAGGCTATGTAATTGAAGCTTTTCCAGCTTGAAACCGTATAATCAAATCTATTAACTAACGATCTGAAACTGTCTATCCATGCATTGGTTCTTTCAATAACATATCTTTGTTTATATAGTAGATCATCTAATAAATACTCATCTTTGTTCTCACCATTGCGATAATTGAAAGCAACATTAGGAACAACTCCCCACTTTTTACAAATAGAACGGAAGTCCTTCGAGTCAAAACCGGAATCAGCATTAACAAAAAGTCCATCCGTGCTAATTTCTGATTCTACTAAAGTCGAAAACAGTTCTTCTGAAGATTTCTCTATAACATATAAATCATTATGATTCCCTGCTATCGGATTTGACAAAGCTAAAGGTAGACCCTGTCTATCTGATAGATATAACGAATTTGTTGTTTTCCTTTTCTTACGTCCCTGATAAGCAACCGCTTCACCTCCACGCAATGCTTTGGTATGACTACCATCTAAATCGGCACTGGATAAATCCAGGAATAATCTGTGTTTTTTCAGGATTTTCTTCCAACAGTGCTCCCATTCTCCATTTTTACACCATTTACGAAAATGACCAAAAACCGTTTTATAACTTAGCACTACATCTGAAAATAAACTTTCTACCGGCAACATACTCCATTGACAACCTGTTTTGAGTTTGTATAAAATACTGTTTACTATTTCTATCAGACAACTTCTTGTCTGAAATCCTCTTTTTGCTACGGATAAATGAGGTAATATCTCAATTCTTATTGTATCTTTGTCGACATTTTAGAAGGGAATTGTATTGTTGTTTTGTCGCATACAAAACGTTCCCTTCTTTTGAATATTGTTTAATAATCAAAAAGTCAAGACGACTTCAATCTTAAAATCAATTTATTCTCAATATAACAAAAGAGAAAATTATCAATAATAACTTTTCTTATGTTCATTATAGAACCATCATTTTTTTCATTCCGATTACTTTTCCATCCAAAATTAATGAATAGATATAAATGCCTTTGTGTAATACAGACGTTTCTACTAATATTTTCCCGTTGCCTCTCTCGGGTAAAGGAATGTTTTTCATAATTACACCAGTCAGATCCGATATTTGAATCATAGCACTCGTGACGAATGAAGGTATGTAAAAAGAAATTGAAGAAGCGCCTTGCGCCGGATTTGGAACATTTTGTCCGAGCCATGCGGTTTTTTCCAGAACCGGTTTTTCGACTTTTTTTACTTGTAGTGATTGATTTGCTATGTTTATCTCCTTGTTTGTTATAGGTTTAGTTTGCATCGGACTCGAATCACAATCAGTACACGGCTCTATTCGTGCTGTAAAGTTAGAACCTGCTTGTGCATGGAACCCGGGCTTCAAAACAATTACTTCATGTGCTACATATTCTGTGGTTATTCCTGCTGGAATTGTGTACCAAGACGAAGGTAAACCTAATGTCTGTGCTATGCTTTTATCAACGCTTTCTAAATAAGGGAAGGTTTTGGGAACATTAAAATAAGGTGCAGGGGTTGTTTTTCCATGCTGAATATAGTAGTTGTGATAATGTTGCCATAGTAGGACATAATAAGTACAATAATCACGAAGCAGATTATCCGGATAGAGTTCAAATAGTGCATGTTCAAGAGAAGAGTAAGAGCTTCCGCCTGGAGATAAATCATTTATAGTAAACCAATTGTCATACGAGCCTCTCCATCCCCAGTTAAAATGAAAATAGTCATCATTACGGTATCCATCGCAAACAAAAACATGTCCATTTATACCGTCCATAGCGCAATACATAACCGGCCGCCCATTATTCAAATCGGCTTTGATTTTATTTTTCCATACATTTGTAGTATGTATCCAACGCCAATCAACATGCGCATTGGTGCTATAATTAAAATTATCTTCCAAAGCTTCACGAGCTTCCCAAAGTTCTGCCATAGAACTGCAGGTGCCAAAATAACAATATGACATGCCGGCTGCAACACCGGCATCTTTTATCAGACGAGCTACGGCATTTCGTTCCATTTCATAGTTACTTGATGATGTGTACAATTTATTCGGCATATTGCACCAATCGTATTGTTCCGATTTATTGGATAAATATACCGGATAGTTCCAGTATTTCATGACCTAAGCCATTGCTACAGCCGTACAGCCGGCAGGGCACTTTTGGGATATACAATCAGAACAATCGCTGTCAGTATTATAGACATAATAATTGTATGCATCACAAGCACCATCATTAGACCAAGTCTGTCCCCACTTGGTCGTTAATAGTGGTGAAACGATTTCTGTAGCAGTAATGTTATTTATAACACGATAACCGTTTTTCGCTCCAACAGTGGAGTTTGTTTCTTGCAATTGCTGCCATTCCTCTTGGTAATAGAGATGCATTGTGTCATTTTCAAAACACAACCTAATTTGTTGTTTATAATTCTCTAACATATCTTTTAAACCATCGGGGACATCATCAGAAAATATTGATTGATTCTCAGATGCTTCATAATATCCCAAAACCGGTAAACACGCTTTGCTGCCCGACAGTAAAATGCCTTGACCATTTTCGAGGATTACTTCATACATCAAGGTATGCTTTCTTTCCTGAAATTGATTCACCGTCTTTATATCGGCTTCACAAAATACACCTTTATCGCTATGTTTTATATTTAGGGTTTGTACCGCCGCTTTTTTTGCTTCTTCAACAGAAACTTGCTGCTGGGCTATTAATAAATGTTGTCCTATGACTAATAACCCTAAAATCAATGTTAAGTATTTTTCTCCTTTCATGATATTCTTCTCCTTTCTTACTTTCCAAAATAAATATCGTCTGCACTTTCAATAAAAATTTCTACTCTGGTTTTGGAACAACCCATTTGATGTAGACAAGGTAGAGACAATACTCCATGAACATAGCATTTTGATGTTAGATCTGCTGTTTCAAATTTATTTTTTATACCTTCGAGTTCTTCTGAATTAAAACATTGAATACGCACTTGTGATGCATTGGATGGATTTGGTGCATGAATGAGAAGGGAATCGTCTATCAAGGTAAAATCCCCATAATCAAGATATTTGTCAAAAGCACTAAATATCCAACCATACATTTTAACTTGTTTTCCTGAGTGGTAGTCAATAATATCTCGGTCTTTACAATAGGTATAACAATTCCAATAAACTGTCTTCACATCATTGTAACTTTCCCAGTTGATAGGTTGCAAGTCCTTAGGTCTCTTAATTGGGCTGCAAAAGTCCAAACATGAAGTAAGCGTAAGTAGACCAAATAAGGTAAGGCAAAGCAATAGATTATTTAGTGTTTTCATTGTTACAAAATTTAAATTATTAAGCTGTTATATTGAATTTAGTGGTATTTACATTATTTACCCTTTTCCAATTGCTCTATTTTGGCATGTAACTCCTCAATCTCATCTTGTTGTTGAATCATATATAAAGTTAATTCCTCAATCTTTTGTAATAATTTGTTTTGCATCTCGCCCATACTCAGACCGTTTTCTTCCACCTCAGCGGCAGAAGGTATATCCGGAAGATGTTTATGGGTTTGTACAAATTGCTTCACTTCATGAAGGGGACGGAGTTTATAATCGTGGTTAAAAACGTAATCGGCTAAAGGACCATTTAAGGAAACAATAATTTCTTTTGCGTGGATTTTTCCATTGACTGTTAATTTTTCATCCGGCTGAGTGGTACCAATGCCTACTCTACCGGTAATATCAATTACAAAATATGGAGTAGTAAAATCAAAATCATTTGCTTTACCGGAACCTATGGCAAATTCATTAGAGTTATAAACTGTACCTATTGACCATGGAAATTGTCCTTGTCTTATCAAGTTAATGTGTTGCCCACTCGCGATTGGCTTAGTAACCACTATGTTACCATTGTAGCCATTGTCAGGTGAAGTGCCGGAAGGATATACAGATAACCTTCCTTCTAAATGCTGCACTTGGGATTGTACTACAAAAGCACAACTTAGGAATAAAAGGAACACCGCTCTTTTCATAATAAATTAATTTTTGGAGTTGTTAGATAATTATGATTTTTGAATCTCTTATTGTATTTCTATCTTAGTTTACTATTCGAGAAAGATGTTATTTCAAAAAGCAATTCCTTCAACTGAAAAATCATCGGCAACAATTCATTATGGTATCAATAACGGTTCAAATATATAAAAGCATTTTTAATAAAAAACATTTTAACAGGAATATTTTATTTTTTTTACATTTCTATACAGCTTATTTTGGAGGGTACTCTCGTTAGTGGAATATAATATTAAACTGGCTAAAAATCAAGATAACTTTATTAATTATTATTTTATCTTCTAAAATCAGAAATCCTTGTTTTTTACTGCAATTAAGAGCTATTTTAAGCACTTTAGCGCTACTTTTTATTTTAATCTCTATCCCAATATCCAAAAATAAATATCCAAAAAATGTCTTTAAATTGCATTTATTGACTTTTGACATTACAACTCTGTCGAAACGTAATAACTATGAATTCATAAAAAGCTTATTTGAAACATTTGTAGGAAATTATAAAACAACATAGCCCACGACAAATATATTATTAGAATAAAATGCGGATAAAACCGATGCAAGCAACGCAGATACCCACTGATTTAAAATCAGCGTTTGAAAATCAGCGTCATCAGCGTACCAAAAACACCATATTGTCTTTACTGCTAAATTCAAGTTGATCGCATAGAAGTATTCGAGTCGATCGAATAGAGGTATGTGAATCAATCGAATAGAGGTATTCAAGTTGATCGAATAGAGGTAGTCGAGTCGATCGCATAGAGGTATTCGAGTCGATCACATAGAGGTATGTTGTGAAAACACCCCCAAAGCCTCCCCGACAACAAAATTGCTTCCTGTTATTAAAATCAAATCATCAGTGTCGGATTCGTTAATTGCTGCATTTACAGCATCGTTTATCGTGTGGTAGACTTTCCCTCGTAAATTAAATACTTCTGCTTTTTGTTTAAGTTCATCAGCACTCAAAGCTCTTTTTACCTGAGCCTGAGTGAAATAATAAATCGCATTATCAGGCAGTAGTTGTAATACACCGGATATATCTTTATCGTTGACCATGCCAAAAATAATTCGTAAGGATTTGTAGTGATGGGACTTTAATTGTTCTACAACAACCTTAATACCGGGTACATTATGACCGGTATCAGCAATTATTAAAGGATTATTTTGCAGTATTTCCCATCTCCCTCTCAAACCGGTTATTTTGCAAACATTTTCGATACCTTTAAAAATTGCATCAGAAGAAACTTTGATTGAAGACTTACTTCTGTTGATGACATCACAAGCAAACAGAACCGTAGCAATATTTTTTAATTGATATTGACCTATTAAATCAGAGCTATATTCGTGATTATCATGCTTAAAAACCATTTTATTTGCTTCGTATCGAACGAATTTCGGTAAAGGGATAGAATCTTCAACAAAATATATATCGGCTTCCATTTCGGCTGCCTTGTTAATAAACACTGGTTTAGTTTCATCCAAGTACTCTCCGACTACAACAGGAACACGTTTTTTGATAATACCTGCTTTTTCATAAGCAATCTGAGGTAAAGTATTTCCTAAAAACTCAACATGGTCGAACCCGATATTGGTAATAATGCTTAATTCCGGATTGATAATATTCGTACTATCGAGCCTTCCGCCCAAACCGACTTCAATAACAGCAATATCAACCTTATTATCAGCGAAATAAGAAAAAGCCATTGCCATAGTTAATTCAAAAAAAGATGGTTTGACAGTCTCGATAACGTCAGTATGTCTCGAAATAAAATCGATAACATAGTTTTCATCAATCATCAAACCGTTAATTCGTATTCTTTCTCCAAAATCAACTAAGTGCGGAGACGTATATAATCCGACTTTATAACCGGATTCTTGTAGAATTGCAGCTAAAAAATTAGAAACAGAACCTTTTCCATTAGTGCCTGCAACATGAATAGAACGAAATTTAGTATGAGGATTACCGAGAAACTCCATCAATCGCACAGTATTATCTAAACCGGGTTTATATGCTTCTGAACCAATCAGATGAAAGACCGGCAAACAATTGTATAAATACTCAAGAGTCTCTTGATAATTCATTATTGTCATTATTAATACTCCCTATTACCGAAAATCGAACTACCAATTCTAACCATAGTACTCCCCTCCTCTATTGCAATTCTATAATCATCCGACATACCCATTGAGATTTCTTTAAAATCATCGTCATCTGCAAAAAAATCTTGTTTAATCTTATCAAATAATGATTTTAAGGATTTGAATTCTTCTTTAACTTGCTGAATATCATCAGTAAAAGTTGCCATACCCATTAAACCGCAAATTTTAATATTCGGATAATTATCAAGAGTATTTGTTTGAAATAAGTTTATTATCTCATCAGAAGAAAAACCAAACTTAGTTTCTTCATCTGCAATATGAATTTGCAACAGGCAATTAATGATTTTATTGTTTTTAAGTGCTTGTTTGTCAATCTCATTTAGCAATTTAATAGAATCTACACCATGAATTAACTCAACAAAAGGTGCGATATATTTAACTTTGTTTGTCTGCAAATGACCAATAAAATGCCAGTGGATATCAGAAGGTAGTCGCTCTTGCTTCTCAATCAATTCTTGCACCCTGCTTTCGCCAAAAATCCTTTCACCTGCATTATAAGCTTCCATTATCGTGTCGTCAGAATGAAATTTTGTAACACATACCAATTTGACATTAGATGGAATATTAGCTCTTATCGAAACCAAATTATTTGAAACAGACATATTGAAATAAATTTAATTATCCTCAGATTTTTCGTACTTTAAAACATCCATCAGTAATGTTTCTGTAATAGTAACCACCTCATAGTCAGCCATACTGCCTTTCATTCCTTCATGAAGTCTTGATAATGCCTCGCCAATTTCGGAAGCCTGAACAAGCATTGCTACAGGTATTTTTTTCTCAACCCCTTTTTCCTCATCAAGACTGATATAATTAACTTTAAAGCGATACCACTTATCACCATTATCATGAAAAAATATCTCATTAATCTTTACTCTTTTAATATTTGCAACAGAAAAATCACCGCTGATAAATGGTTTCATCTCTTCGATTATTCGTGCCTCTGCTTCAGTAAAACTAAGAGCATCAACTAAATACGATTCATTTACTTTAACGATATTACCATCATCGATAGTTTTTTCAAACTTTACCTTACATTCAAACCAATTATGCATTTTGTCTTTTTTATATTATAGAATTAAACCCAAAACTAAATTTATCGTGCAAAAATAATATTTAATTATGACTAAATCGAATTAAAATATTAGGTTAAAAACCTATCTTTGCTGATTATTAAACAATTATGGATAATAAAACTAAAAAATTTATTCAAGAACATTTGAATGATGATGTGATAAAGCTTGGTTTACAGTCACATCGCCATTCTGACATTGATATTCAATTAGCAATCAGGCAGATTTCAGGTTTACAGAAAGTCAAGAATAAAATTCCATCGTTTTATAATAATCACGATTTATTATTTCCAAAGCAGTTATCCATAGAGCAATCTTCGTCTGAAATAACAGCTAAATATAAAGCTTCATTATTTAGCGGTGAAACATTTGCTGATTTAACCGGAGGCTTTGGAATAGACTTTTACTTTATATATCAGCAATTTAACTCAGGAATATATATAGAAATCGACAAAGAACTATGTGAGTTAGCTGAAAGAAACTTCAAAACTCTAAATATAAATTCTTATACGATAAGTAACGCAAATTCAATTGATTATATTGAAGAAATGCAGAATGTAGATTTAATTTATATTGACCCGCACAGAAGGAGCAACACAGGAAAGAAAACTATCAAAATATCCGACTGCGAACCTGATGTTTCATTGTTGTATGACAAATTACTTCAAAAAGCACCAAATGTAATGGTAAAATTATCGCCAATGTTAGATATACATCAGGCTATAAGTGACTTACCTACTACTAAAGAAGTACATATTATATCTGTTGATAATGAGTGTAAAGAGATTTTGATGATATTAAAAGATGAGAATATAAAAACAGATAATTTAAAACATAATTCTGTTATAATAAAAACAATAAATTACACTAAATCAGGTAAAGAAGAATTATTTGAATATACATTTGAAGAAGAAAAAGTATCAAAACCTGAATATGCAGATCTTCCATTACGATACCTGTATGAACCTAACGCTTCTATCATGAAATCAGGAGCTTTCAAAACTATAGCTTCACGTTTCAATTTAAAAAAGTTTCATGCAAATACTCATCTTTATACAAGTAATGAGGTCAATACTGACTTCCCTGGTAGGATTTTTATTATCAATGAAGTTTACAATAATTCTAAGACAGATGTAAAACGACTAAGCTGTAATATACCAAAGGCAAACATAAGTACGCGAAATTTTCTTATGTCAGCCGATGAATTTAGAAAGAAAACAGGTATAAAAGATGGAGGTGATATTTATTTATTCGCATTCAAAACTCATACAGAAAAATATATAATAGCTTCATGCAGAAAAGTATAGTAATCAGGTATTTAATAATTTTAACTGTACACGCTTTCTTATTATATCAACTTCGAGAACTCTAACCTTAACATGCTGATGCAGTGATACAACTTCAGCAGGATTAGAGATAAAGCGATCAGACATTTGAGAGATATGAACAAGTCCGTTTTCCTTAATGCCAATATCCACAAAAGCTCCGAAATTAGTGATATTCGTAACAATGCCGGGAAGCTCCATGCCTGAAACCAAATCTTCAATTTTCTTGATATTAGCATCAAACTCAAAGACTTTAACAGAACTACGTGGGTCGCGACCGGGCTTTTCGAGTTCGACAAGGATATCATTTAAAGTTGGTAAACCTATGGTTGTAGTAACATAATCTTTTAGTTGGATATTTTGAATTAACTCCTTGTTTCTTATAAGTTTATCAACATCTGTATGTAAATCTTTTGCCATCTTTTCGACAATAGGATAACTTTCAGGGTGTACAGCAGAATTATCCAAAGGTGTGTCGCCATCAGAGATACGAAGAAATCCTGCGCATTGCTCAAAAGTTTTACTACCCATCTTCGGGACTTTCAGCAATTGTTTGCGATTTTTAAAGGCACCGAACTCAGTACGGTAATCGACTATATTTTGAGCCAAGGTAGGACCTAAACCGGAAATATATGTTAATAAGTGCTTTGATGCAGTATTCAAATTGACGCCGACTTTATTCACAGCATTCTCAACTGTCTGATCAAGAGCTTTTTTCAATAGATTTTGATCTACATCATGCTGATACTGCCCTACTCCGATAGATTTAGGATCTATTTTCACCAATTCAGCTAAAGGATCCATTAATCTACGTCCAATAGATATAGCTCCACGAACAGTAACATCATAATCAGGAAACTCATCTCTGGCTGTTTTAGAGGCAGAATAAATAGATGCACCATTTTCGCTCACAACAAATACCTGCACTTTCCTGTCGTATCTGATATTTTGAATGAACTGCTCTGTTTCTCTTCCGGCTGTACCATTCCCAATTGCAATTGCCTGGATATTATATGCTTCCACGATTTTCTGAATACTACGTGAAGCTTTCGAATAATCACTTTGAGGAGGATGAGGATAAATAGTTTCATTATGCAGCAAATTACCTTGTGCATCAAGGCATACTAATTTGCAGCCGGTACGAAATCCCGGATCAATTCCCAACACTCGCTTTTCACCCAACGGAGGAGCTAAAAGTAGTTGTTTTAAATTCTCGGCAAAAACACGGATAGCTTCAGTATCTGCTTTTAATTTACTTTCTGCAGCAAATTCATTTTCAATAGATGGCTTTAATAATCTTTTATAAGCATCCTTAACAGCAGTAAAAACCAATTCGCCCGATTCATTATCAGACCGTACAAAAATATCGGCAAGTTTATCTATACATTTATCATCTTCAGGTGAGATACTAATCTTCAAGAAACCTTCCGACTCGCCTCTTCGCATAGCTAACAATCTGTGAGACGAACACTTAGATAGTTTATCAGACATTTCAAAATAATCACGATATTTTTGTGCTTCTTCCTCTTTTCCTTTAATTACTTTTGATGAAATAAAAGCCTCATAAGTGAATATTCGTCTAATAGAATTACGAGCTTTTTCATTTTCATTAATCCATTCAGCAATAATATCAGAAGCACCACTCAAAGCATTTTCAATAGATTCAATTTTATCTTTTACAAAAGGTAAAGCTGCTTGTTCGAGATTTGAGATATTCTGCTTCATTATCATTTTAGCTAATGGCTCTAAACCGTTTTCACGAGCAATTTCGGCACGAGTACGCCGCTTAGGTTTGTAAGGCAAATAAATATCCTCCAATTCCGTCATATTCCAGCAAGAATCAATTCTATTCTTGAGTTCATCAGTTAATTTATCCTGATCTTCTATACTTTTTAGTACCGTTTCTTTTCGCTTTTCTATATCTAAAAGCTTATCATACTGCTCTTTAATAGAAGCAATCATTACTTCATCCAATTCTCCTGTCAATTCTTTTCGATATCTGCTTATAAAAGGAATAGTAGCACCCTCATTCAGCAATTTTACAGTATTGATAATCTGTTGAGATTTCAGTTGAAGTGAATTTGATATAATAGAAATAAAAATATCAGGAATAATGATTGACATAAGAAAATAATTAATGTAGTATTTTGAATATAAGCTCTTTAAACAAATCAGAATCATCTGCACTGATATTATCAATACCCTTAGAACGAGCATCAGTTTCACGTATATAAGAAATGATATTCATGGTTTTCAGTGCATTAAATGATTTTGCAGCATTCAAATAATTTCTTGCTACAAAGGGATGTATCTTAAATTCAGAGGCAGCAGCTTCAGCAGTTTTTTCCGGTAAATAATGAAAAATCATCAGATTACTGAAAAAGCCGAATAATTGAGCAACTATCATTTGAATAGGATTTGCTTTTTTATTTGCTGCAAAATAATTGACAATTCTATTTGCCTTGACTATATCTCGCTTAATTAGAGCATCTTGTAGTTCAAACACATTGAAATCCTTACTGATACCGATATTTTTTTCGATAATGTCAGGAGTAATACGATTATTTCCCGCCGGCATTATAATAGACAGCTTTTCAAGCTCATTAGCGATTTTACTCAAATCAGTGCCAAGAAAATCAGCCAGCATTATAACAGCTTTTTCGTCAATTACCAAACTCTTTTCTTTAGCATATTTAGTAATCCATGCAGCAATCTCATAATCTCGAAGTTTTTTAGAATCATAGACCACTCCTATCTTTTTCAGGTCTGTTACCCATTTCCGGCGACCGTCAACTGTGCCATATTTGTAACAGATAACCAAAATAGTTGATGGAGAGTAGTTTTTAAGATAAAACTCCAATTTATCGATATCCTTAATATTCTGAGCCTCTTTAATTATCAGAATTTGATAAGGCGACATCATTGGAAATCTTTTTGCTGCATTTATAACTGATGAAATATCAACATCTTTACCATATAAAACAGACAAATCAAACTCCTTCTGACTCTCATCAAGAATATTATTTTGAATATAATCTGAGATTAAATCTATATAAAAAGGCTCTTCACCCATCAAAAAATAGATAGGTGCAAATTTACCTTGCTTTAAATTATTAAGAATTTGTTCGTGCATGTGGATTTACTTACAATCTATTCAAAACGAAGATGTTTGATTGTTTTACTGTTATTTATAAGCGATGATAGCGATTTTACACCGATTTTAATATGTTCATCTACAAAGCTTTGAGTTACTTTTGAATCACTTTCTGAAGTTTTAATCCCTTTTTCCTGTAAAGGCATATCAGAAACTAATAATAACGCACCGGTTGGAATACCATTATGAAAACCAACTGAAAATAAAGTAGCTGTCTCCATATCGATTGCCATAGCTCTTGTTTTAATTAAATAGGCTTTGAAATCTTCATCCCACTCCCATACCCTTCTATTTGTAGTGTATACTGTGCCAGTCCAATAATCTTTTCCAAAATCACGAATATTTGAAGAAACAGCACGTTGCAGATTAAAAGCAGGTAAAGCCGGAATCTCAGGTGGGAAATAGTCATTTGAAGTACCCTCACCACGAATGGCTGCACTTGGCAAAATATAATCACCATTTTGATTTTTATCCCTCAAGCCACCACATTTACCAAGAAATAAAACTGCTTTAGGTTGAATTGCCGATAGAACATCCATCATTAAAGCTGCATTCGGACTACCCATTCCGAAATTAATAATAGTTATGCCATTTGCAGAAGCATTAATCATTGATCCATCTCTTCCCAACACCGGCACATCGTACCATTCAGCAAACTTTTCAACATAATTATTAAAGTTCGTCAACAAAATATATTCAGTAAAATCACTCAATGGTCTTTTCGTATAACGTGGCAACCAATTTTCAACAATATCCTGTTTTGTTTTCATCTGTTTATATTTTTTTATAAATTCGCATTTTAATTCAGACAAAAGTAATAAAAATGTGGCAATTAAATCTTCCATCTTATAAATTCACAACAAAAATCGAGAAAGATAAAATTTACATATTTGATAATCAGAGAAAGAAATATGTTAGACTTACTCCTGAGGAATGGGTAAGGCAAAATTTTATAAAATTTTTAATAGAAGAAAAAAACTATCCTGCCGGATTAATTGCAATAGAAACACAGATAATAATAAATGGAATAAGAAAAAGATGTGATGCAATTATATATACTCAAGATAAGAAACCATTAATCATAATAGAGTTCAAATCTCCAGAAGTTGAAATAACACAAACAACATTTGATCAGGTTGCAGTATATAATTATAAATTAAATGTGGATAGATTTATATTAAGTAATGGCATTCAGCATTACTATTGTGCATTAGATGTGAATAATAAAAAATATCAAATCACTTCGGATATCCCTGATTATAAAGATATTTAAACTTCGAGTGCACCAATAATATCATTTACACTACTAAATTTATGTCGTATTAAATATTCCTCAATACCCTCCAAAACTTTTACAGAAACTGTAGGATCGATAAAATTAGCTGTGCCGATTTGAATAGCAGACGAGCCGGCTAAAATAAACTCAATTGCATCACGAGCATTCATTATTCCGCCCATACCTACCACAGGAATTTTAACAGAATTATAAACCTGCCATACCATACAAAGAGCTATAGGTTTCACAGCAGGACCGGATAATCCACCTGTTACAGTTGAAAGTACAGGTTTACGTTTCTCGGCATCTATCGCCATACCTAAAAGAGTATTTATCAACGATACCGAATCAGCACCTTCATCTTCCACTGCTTTTGCAATTTCAGTAATAGAAGTCACATTAGGAGACAATTTAACCATTAACTCTTTTGAATACACCTTTCTGACCTCCTTAACAACAAGTGCAGCAGACGGACAAGAAGTGCCAAAAGCCATACCACCTTCCTTCACATTCGGACAAGAAATGTTCAACTCTATCCCAGGAATATTATCAAGTTCATTGACCCTAAGAGCGGTTTCAACATACTCTTCAACAGTAGAACCTGATACATTCACAAATATACTTGTATTTATATCCTTAATCAAGGGATAAATATTTTTAGCGAAATGCTCAACACCCTTATTTTGCAGTCCCACAGCATTTAACATACCCGATGGAGTTTCAGCCATACGTGGATAATCATTACCTTGACGATCACGAAGAGTAGTACCCTTTACAACTATACCGCCTATTCGTGATATGTCGAAGAAGTCGGAATACTCCAATCCATAGCCGAAAGTCCCGGATGCAGTCATAACCGGATTTTTCAATTGTATCTTACCTAAATTTACATTTAAATCTACCATTTCAATTTTGTAATATTAAAAACAGGACCTTCAGTACACACACACACATTACCTTCAGTAGTATTTGTAACACAACACAAACAAGTTCCAAATCCACAAGCCATTGTATTTTCTAATGAAACTTCACAAAAGATATTATTTTTTAAAGCATAATCAGCAACAGCCTTCATCATTGGAGTCGGACCACAAGTGTAAATTGCATCAAAATCACGATTATTCAACACAGAATGTTGAGTTACAAAACCTTTTTCGCCAAACGAACCATCTTCAGTAGTTGTAAGTACATTTCCATACTTTTCAAAATCGCTTAATTGAAGCAAATTCGACTTCGAGCGTCCTCCGAGCAGAAATGTACATTTGTACCCTAAATCGTTTAGATACGAGCCTAAAAACAACATTGGAGCAGTACCTACACCACCACCTATCAATAATAAATTAGAGTTTTTACCATCGGGAATAGTAAAAGTATTGCCTAAAGGATAAATAAGGTTCAATAAGCTGCCGGATTTTAGTGTTGACAATTTTCGAGTACCATCGCCAACAATCTGAATAAGTAGCCATATTTCATTTGTAGTATAATCAACATAATTAATCGAAATAGGACGTCTTAAAAAGGTAGTAGGTGATTCGTCAACTCTAACTTCAACAAACTGTCCGGGCAGCATCTCAGGTAATGGGCTGTTTCCTTTTAAAATCAGTAGAAAATACTGGTCATTAAGTTCTATATTATCCTTAACTACCAGATCATGGATGAATTTCTTCATTATAATTTTGCAATTTACATTATAAAAAGTAATAAGACCTGTCAAAATTTTATTACCACTGCAAAAATACAACAATTATTTTGAATCGAATTCCTGAAAAGTATTATCTGAATAATAAATTATAATTTTTGTGACATTTCTGTCATTAATTCTGTCTAAACCCAATTTCTCATCAACATACTCTTTTTGAATTGAAATCTCTTTTTCTGCTTTTTTATTGTTTAGCTCATCAAATTCATTTCTTTGGGAATTAATCTCACTTCGACGACTTTCATGTCGTATTGTTCTATTATAGACCGGTGGATCTTCAGATTTAACACTTGCTTCCTGGATTGCTGTAATATGTGATACTTCTTTTTTTGATTCTTGTATAGGATATATATCAGATTCATTGTGAGTTACATCATCATCTTCAAATAATTTAGGCTCTTGAGAATGTCCTTCTTTCTTAAACATAGAACCTTGACCGAAAATAAGCCACTCAGAATTGATATTTGTATACCTTGCAAGAATTTTTTTGATAACATCAAGACTGGGTTTATTTCTCTCATTCAGAATATGGGAGAGTGTAGAGTTCTTAACTCCAATCTCTTGCGCAAACTGACCAATTGAAAGTCCTTCATATTGAAGAATCTTTTCTATTCGATTTTTCTCAGACATAATCAATAAAATTACATTTAGAATTGTGTAAATCAGCAAAGCACAAATGTAAATAATATATTTTACATATGCAAATACTATAAAGATATAAGTAAAATACAATTGTAGTATAATACAAAAGTAATCATTTTACATAAATAATGTATCAAAACAAATGTGAACTGCAAAATAATATATAATACTCCCAAAAATATACTATAATAGAAATCTACATATCTATTATTTAACGTATTATTCCTTGATAATGAATACTTTAAATAGTGATGTACGGATATAATAATATCTATTTTAAAACATATGTCTAATAATAAATTAAAAGTTTAATTACATACATTTAAATATACTGATTATCAATGATATATATAGCTCAATGATATGAAAATATATTGATTTATACAATTATATTAATTAATATGAAGTGTTGATTTAATAAATAGATATAAAATACTGGTTATTAGCAATATAATATGAATAATTATGATTATGTAATTAATCTGTAAGTGATGTGCTATTATTGTAAAATACATCTGAATAGCTTTATATATTGATAGTTATTGATGTTAAATATTACATATGTTGTGGGATATATTTGTAATATGATTGTTTATTTACATATGTATTACGTTTATGTGGTTACATTTATATAATGTCTTTCTATTCGCTCAATCTTATGACAGATTATAATTTTTTAATGGGTATATTAAAATATCCAGCGACAACTGTAGAGGAGCTACCTCACTTCGTTATCCCGGCCTATTGCAAAACTGTACGGGAGTTCTCTCATTTCGTTCGAGATGACACGAGCGTTTGGCTTACACAGTGTAGCCCGGTCGTTTGGCATCGTACAACACAACAGCCTAAATGCACGACCGGCGCAAGGCTTCCTGCACCGCCGCTACATAAATGATGATGTTACGTAAGCCCTTTGAGCGGCGGTATACATCGCTCACTAACGAGCGTGTCATCCTGAACGAGCGACTTGGCGAAGCCAAAGGAGCGACTGAGGGATCTTCCCATACGTTGCAGTTGGCTTCTACACCCTCTGCCTACTAACAAACGTGTATTCCTGAATAAACGTAGCAAAGTGAAAAAACTTCCATAAAAAAAATCCGAAAATTTCTTTCCGGATTCTTCTATATATGAATTATGTATGTTCTATCTGCCCTACTCTGTGGCTGGTGCTACTCCAGCTAATTGTTGGTCAACTAAAATACGACCACAATATTCACAAACAATAACTTTCTTTCTTAATCTTATATCAAGCTGTTTCTGTGCAGGAATCTTATTAAAACAACCTCCACAGGCATCACGATTGATATATACCACAGCTAAACCGTTTCTTGCATTCTTTCTTATACGTTTAAATGCAGTTAAGAGTCTTGTCTCAATTTTTGATTCAATCTCTTTTGCTTTCTCTCTTAGCTTTTCTTCTTCTTGTTTTGTTTCTGCAACAATTTCATCCAACTCCCCTTTTTTCTGTTCGAGATCAAGTTTTCTTTCGGCTAATTGGGTTGCTGTCTGTTTTTGTTCTTCAGTTTTCGTTTCTTTAGCAGCTTTATATTCTCGTATCTGTTTTTCACAATGCTCAATTTCTAATGTTTGAAACTCAATCTCTTTTTCAAGATTTTCGTGCTCTCTATTATTACGAACGTTTTTCTGCTGCTCGGTATAACGATCAATTTTTATACGTGATTCTTCAATTGCAACTTTTTTGGAAGCTATCATTGAAGTATATTCACTTATTTCTCTTTCGAAATGCTCAATACGGGTGGTTAAACCTACTATTTCATCTTCAAGATCTTGGACTTCAAGAGGCAACTCTCCTCTAAGTGTTTTTATTTCATCTATGTTTGATACTACCTTTTGCAATTCATACAAAGCAAAAAGTTTCTCTTCAACTGTAATTTCTTTTTCAATTTTGGACTCTGATGTTGTCATTTTTGTTAGAAATAAATAATTGGATTTGTATTTATTTTTGAAATATGGACTGCAAAGGTAGGAAATTTTTTTCGAATAATATCATAAAACAATTCTTTTGTAAACTGTTCTGTCTCAAAATGTCCTACATCTGCAATAATAATTTTATTTTCTGAATTGAAGTAATCATGATATTTGAAATCACCTGATATAAAAATATCTGCTCCTAATCGAATAGCTTGTTCTAATAGAAAACTGCCTGACCCACCGCAAATAGCTACTTTCTTTATATCCTTATTGAGGATGGCAGTGTGTTTTAGTACACTCAAACCAAATATTTCTTTTAATCTCTGAAAAAAATCAAGTTCATTAATCGGACTTTCTAATTCTCCAATCAACCCTGACCCTATTTGATTATGATTATTTAAAAGGGGATAAATATCAAATGCCGGTTCTTCATAAGGATGTGCTTTTATCAATGCACTAAGCACTTTATTTTTAATATGTTCCGGTAGAATAACTTCAATTTTTATTTCAGTTTCGTAGTGAATTTCATTTAGCTTGCCTACAAATGGATTTGCATTGTCATTTGCTTTAAAGCTACCGTAACCTTCCATATTAAAACTGCACGAATCGTAATTGCCAATATATCCGGCTCCTGCTTCAAACATGGCATCTCTAACACGTTGTGCATGTATTTTCGGGACAAATGTAGATATTTTTAATAGCGTATCTGATTTTGGCAATAAAACTTTTCTGTTTATTAAGCCAAGCTTATCAGCAATTTTACCATTTACACCATTAATAACATTGTCAATATTTGTGTGAGCAGCATATATTGCAATATCATTCTTGATAGCCTTTATAACACAGCGTTGAACAGCATTTTGTCCGGTTATCTTCTTTAAACCATTAAAAATCAAAGGATGATGTGAAATTATTAGATTACATTTTTTTGAAATAGCTTCATCGATTACCTCTTCAGTAACATCGATACATAGCAATGCACCAATAATGTCATCATTATCAGGTTGACCGATAATTAAACCTGCATTATCATAACTTTCCTGCAAAGAAAGTGGTGCAAATGATTCAATAATATCTGTAATTTCAAATAATTTCAATACCTATAAAATTTTATGGATATATTATTCAGCTTTAGTTTCTTCCGTTTCTTCTTTCTTTTCTTCTTTTTCTTTTTCAGAAAAATCGGTTACACCATTATTAATCAAAATATTATACCAAGAAAATATTTTTCTCATATCACTTGGATATACTCTATCGCGATCATATTCAGGTAAAATCTCTTCCATGTATTTTCGAAGAATATTATTATCAGACTTTGGATCGATTTGACAAGCACCTCCATTTTCCTTTTTACTGATATTTTCGAAAACTTGTCTTAATGCAACTTCCTCTTTATCAGTATAGATTGCAATATCACCTAATGATATAACCTTATCTTTAGTATATGCAGGTATTCGTTTACCGTCAATTAAAGACTCAACAATAACCATATTTTTTCCCTGTGAAACCATTTTGAATAATCCCGGTTTACCGGAAATGGATAGAATTTCTTTCAACATAAATATAAATTAATATTAATTATTTCATTTCTTTACCTTCGTAATAATTTATAAAAGCCTGATTAACAAGCTTATTACCACCTGCCGTTGGATATTTACCTGTAAAATACCAATCACCAAGATGATTTGGACAAGCCTTATGTAAACCTTCAATTGTTTGATACACTAACTCTACAGGACAATCAACTTCTTCAGGTGTAAGCATTTTTGCTATTTGAGCAGAAATTTCTTCCGGAGTAAAGGGTTTGTATATTTCGGTAACAAAATTAACTATTTTTTCTTTAGGAATATCTATTTGAGCTTTAGATTTTCTATAAACTTCATCAATTATGGATTGTCGACCGGTGTCTTTCAATAATTGAATTGCAGCTCGAAACGCAATAAACTCTGACATTCTCGACATGTCTATACCGTAATAATCAGGATATCTTACTTGTGGAGAGGATGATACAATCACTATTTTTTTAGGTTCGAGACGATTCATTATTTTCAACAGACTTTGTTTTAAGGTAGTACCCCTTACAATAGAATCGTCTATAGCAATAAGATTATCGGTTTTACCTCTTCTAATCGAGCCATATGTAATATCGTATACGTGAGTAGCCAAATCATCTCTTTCTTTATTTTGAGAGATAAAGGTACGTAGTTTTATATCTTTTATAAGTACTTTTTCAGTGCGTGGGATATGTTTAGTTTTAGTTTTGATACCATCAATCATCCCATGAAAAGCCACTTCAGCAGTGTTTGGAATAAACGTAAAAACAGAGTTTTCAACATCATTATCTACTGCATTGAGGATTTGAGTTGACAACGAACAACCTAACATTTTTCGCTCTTTATATATATCAATATCACTACCTCTTGAAAAATAAATACGTTCAAATGAACATCGTCTTAGATTGCTATCTTCTTCTCTGATTGTTTCAAAAGATATATTGCCGTTTTTCTTAATTATCATAGCCTTACCGGGAGCTAATTCATGCACATCCTTTTCTACAACATTCATAGATGTTTGTATTACAGGACGTTCTGATGCTACTACAACAATTTCATCATCGGCATAATAAAAACATGGACGAATGCCTTTAGAGTCTCTGAAAACAAACGCATCGCCATGTCCGAGCATACCTGCAATAACATATCCCCCATCCCACATATACTCACTTTTTCTGATTATTGACGCAATATCTAATTGCTCTTCAATTTTATTGGTTATAGTTATATCGTTGGTATACCGTTGTTTAATAAAATCATATTCTTTCTGCACTTCCATATCGAGTCGGAATCCCATCTGCTCAAGCATTAAAAAAGTATCACCAACATCTCTTGGATGTTGTCCTTTTAATGTAAGATAGTCAAATAACTCATCAACATTTGTCAAGTTAAAATTACCTGCAATAAGTAAAGTTCTATTTTTCCAATTGTGCCTTCTCAGAAAAGGATGTAAATGACTCACACCACCATTCAAATTAGTTGTACTATATCTTAAATGTCCAAGATACATATCAGCCACAAACGGTAAAGATTTGCGAGCTTTATCAACATCTTCAAGAATGTCCACTCCTGCTGAATCTATCTTGTCATTAATATCTGCAAATATCTGCTGAATTGCGTTCTTACCTTCTACCCTTTCGCGCCAGATATATTCTTCTCCAGGAGAAACATCCAATTTTACACCCGCAATACCTGCACCTTCTTGTCCGCGATTATGCTGTTTTTCCATCAAAAGATACATCTTTTGCAAACCATAATGCCACGATCCATATTTTGTCTGATAATACTCTAAAGGTTTTAATAACCTTACCATTGCGATTCCGCACATTTTTATTTATATATTAAGATGTTTAAATTTTTATTATATGTTTCTTTGTACATTTTCAATCAGCTATTTTGACTAATGTACGACCTTTAATTTTCCCTTCCAAAATTAAATTTATAGTACGGGGCAAGTCATACATTGTAATTTCCGTATACAAACTCATTAAGTTATCTGGTTTTAAATCCGTAGAAAGTCGGCTCCACAAATCAGCTCTCAATTCAGTTGGATAATTCTGTGCAGAGATACCTATTAGTGTTACTGCTCTTAAAATAAATGGAAAAACATTCAAAGATAGATTAGTAGAAGCAACACTACCACAAGTAGTTACAGCACCCATAGATTTAAGAGATTTAATTATACGAGACAGAATATCACCACCTACAGTATCAATTGCACCGGCATAAATGCCAGGAAATAGAGCTTTATCATCAGAACTTAAAAAATCTTTGCGAGCAATAATTTTATCAGCACCGCATGATTTTAAAAAATCATATTCTTGTTCTTTACCTGAAACAGCAATAGTTTTATAGCCTTTTTTAGAAAGCATAGACAAAGCCATTGAACCAACACCGCCGGTAGCACCGGAAACAATAATCTCTCCATCAGAAGGCTTAACTAATTCAGTAAGTCTAAGCATCGATATGCCTGCCGTAAAACCTGCTGTACCAATAATCATCGACTCTTTAAGTGTTATATTTTGAGGTAGTTTTACTGCCCATTCGGCGGGTACGCTAATATATTCTCCAAATCCGCCGGGAGTGTTCATACCAAGATCATAGCCTGTAACAATAACTTCATCGTCAACATCAAAAAGAGGTGAATCAGAATGTATAACAACACCAGCCGAATCAATACCGGGTGTATGAGGATAATGTTTCGTAACTCCTTTATTGCCGGTTGCCGATAACGCATCTTTATAGTTTAAAGATGAATAATGAACCTTAACCAACAAATCTCCTTTTGGAAGATTATCAGTATCAAGAATTTTTATTGAAGATATGAATTGTTTATCAAGCTCTTCAACAACATAAGCTTTATATTGCATATATAAAAAAATAAAAGCGTTGAGATAGTTTCAACGCTTAAGTGATTAATTAGCAGTAGTCTCAGCTTTCATGGAACAACTACCATTAAAAATAGCATTCGGTTCCACTACTAAGAATTTCGTTTTTATGTCTCCTGTCAAATTAGCTGATGATCTTAATGTGACCGTTTCTAAAACTTCGATATCACCCTCAAGTAAACCGATTATTTCAGCATTCTCACACTTTATATTGCCCTTAAAAACGCCGGTACGTCCGATAACAATTTTACCTTTACATTCAACATTACCATTGATTTCACCATCAATTCGGAAATCACTGTCGGATACGATATTACCGGTTATTACGCTACCGCAGGTAAGTGAGTTATAAATTAACCCTGACTGATTTATAATTTCTTTCGCCATACCGCTTTTATAAAACAAAAAATTCGACTTCAAAATTAGTGTTTTCTTTTTAAATATGAAAATTGAATATAAATAATATGGTTATATACTTTAATTCATGTATTTTTGTTTGAAATTTTCACGAAAAATTTAGAAATCAACCATTTTTATGATTATAAAGCATTTAACACACAATTTAATTGATAAAGAAAAGTGGGATGAAGGTATTAATCAAGCCGATAATGGTTTAGTTTATGCTTTATCATGGTATTTGGATATAGTATCACCTAAATGGGAAGCGTTGGTTACTGAAGATTTCAAGTATCTGATGCCTGTTCCAATAAAAAGAAAATACAAGATACCATATTTAGTACAACCATTATTATCACAACAACTTGGTGTGTTTAGTGCTGAACCTATTACAAAAGAAATCATATTATTATTTATAAAGAAGTTACCATCATACAGTTATCAACTTAACCTAAATTTTTCCAATAAATTATCATTGGCAATTCAATATCCAAACTATATACTTTCTTTGAATAAACCATATGAGGAAATTATTAAAGATTTCTCTAAAAACACTATTCGCAACATAGAAAAAGCAAATAAAAATAAATTAAAAACGATATATAATATTCAGTCGGAAAACTTCATAACATTCTATGAAGAACATAAAAAAATAAAATATAATTGTTTAGAAGAATTAATAACGCACGGAATCGCACATAAAATTATAAATTTAGTTGGAGCTTTGGATGATAATAATAATTTGATTGCGGCTTTAGCTTATACGCAATTTAAAAATCGAATAACATTTTTAATTCCGGCATCGAATAAAGAAGGGAGAGAAAAATCAGCAATGTTTTGTATAATAGATGATATTATTAAAATATCGTCAGGGCAAGAAATAATATTAGATTTCGAAGGCTCGTCTGTAGAGGGGATCGCACGATTTTACAAAGGATTTGGAGCAAAAAACCAACCGTATTATGTAATAAAACGCTTCAGACCTTCGTTTTTAATAGGGAGAATATAAGATATCGACAAAAATTAATATTAAAAAGCAAAATTATAATAGTGAAAATCGGCAAATTAAAATCACATTCATTCATTCAAAATATATTAATACTATCAACCGGAACAGCACTTTCTCAATTAATTTTGTTTGTTTCAACAATTGTATTAGCTCGTATTTACTCAAAGAATGATTATGGAGATTTATCTAACTTTATGGCAATTATCGGCATAGTTGGAAGTATTGCAGCATTGAGGTATGAATTGACGATTATGTTACCACAAAAAAGAGAAGATGCAAAAAATATTTTGGTTTTATGCCTAACAAGTTCCTTTTTTGTTGCCTTGATTTCGTTTTGTCTATTATTTTTATTCAAACATTTACTAATAAATTTTTTTAATATAGATAATCATTTCAGATTAATTATTTCAATTACTTTGGGGGTGTTCTTTCTGGGTGTTTATAATTCTTTGGAGAATTGGTTTAACAGAGAATCGGAATTTAAAAAAATCATGAATGCTAAGCTGATTTATAGTATTAGTTCTACAATATTAAAGATATTGTTTGGTGTGTTAATGATTTCAATGGGACTAATTTATGGAACTGTTGCAGGCTACATTTTCTCCACTGTTTTTTTTATTATTTTTTTCTATAAAAATGAAAAATCCGGTATTTTTGATGGTGTCTCAATAAACAACATAAAATTACAATTTATTGAATACAAAGATTTTTTTAAGTATTCAACTGTAGGATCTGTATTGAATACTATTTCAAACATTGGACTACCCTTATTAATATCATATTTTTATACAATTGAACTGGCTGGTATTTACTTTTTTGCAAACAATATTATTCGTCAACCACTCGGTTTTATAACTTCATCAATATCTCAAGTATTTAAAAAAGAGGCGTCCACTTTATATTACACATCACCTGAAAGAATACTACAATTTACGAGAAAAATTCAGAAAAATATTTTTTATTGGACTTTCATTATCTTGTTGATATTCTCGTTATTAGGCTCGAATATTTTTAGTTTGATATTTGGTAATCAATGGTATGATTCTGGTAGCCTTGTCAAATATTTTGCTATTGCCATTCTATTAAATGCTAATTATTCTCCAATCAGCTCTTTAGCTGATATCTTAAGGAAGCAAAAGTTTTTATTGTATTTCAACTTTTCAAACATAGCATTTCAAGTTGTTTTACTATATTTGTTTTCTGCTACAGTTCAGTTTAATTATATGATATTATTAATCTCGTTAAGTGTAGCTTTGCATTATTTATATATCGATCTCTATGTTAAACGAATATTAAAGAAAAAATTTCATGAAAAGTCTCATCAATAGTTTTTTGAAAATTATAATACGACATGCATATCCTCAATTTAAAAGAAATGTGGGTTATTCTTCCTATGCTACAATATTTAAACGATATTTTATTTGGCAAAAGATTATTGGTATCAACAGAAAAATACCTTGGCCTGTACATTTTACTTCTGTGATTTATGGTTGGGAATATATTGAAAAAGGTGTATGTTGTGATCCTGGAGATAATTTGGGTATTTATATTAATGCGACCGGAGGCTTGAAATTGGGCAATAATGTTAGTATTGGTTCAAACAGTTCAATAACAACAACAAATCATTACAAATACGATCATAGAAAGCGTGGATTTAAAAAAGGAATAACAATAGGTGATAATGTTTGGATAGGTTCGAATTGTGCTATTACCGCAGGAGTTACAATTGGTGATAATGTGACTATTGGTGCAGGATGTGTTATCAGGCAAGATATTCCATCGAATGTTGTTGTGATTGAGTCATCAAATAATTTGGAATTTATTCCAAAGACCAGAGATTATGAATGGGATTGTACACAAGATGAGTTAATGTGAACGTGTTGAATTTGAAACAACTATCTTTTTATTCTTTCTAAACCAAATATTTTTTTTGCATAAAAAATTAAATATTCAGTTTTTAAGATTGTTTGTGCATCACTGCGATTTGGTATTTCCATTGGAATACGCTGAAAATTAGATGGTATGTCGTCTAATTTTAGATTTGCAGTACCAAAGCTAATGTCAACTTGTGGTTTGATGCTTTCGAAAAAACTCTTATCTAAACCATAATCAGTAAAGGGAAAAGCAAAGAAATTCGATTGCGGATGCAAATTGTTTTGAACAAATTTCAGACTTTCATTTATTTGAAATTGTTGTTCAGTACTATCAATAAAACGAAATTCCGGATGATTTACAGAATGAGCCCCAAAATAAAAACCTTGTTTTTCAAGTTCTTTTATTTCTGAAAGATTCATGTATGGTTGTGTGTTCTTCAAGAAAGATTGAAAATCAAAAGATATAATTTCAGCTACTTTATCTAATAATTTTTTATTTATGAATTTGATTTTTAATAAATCAGATGCCCCTCGATAAATTAAGCCATATGCTTCAAAAGCACTTCTAATTTTAATGAATGCAGAGTTTGAAGGTTCTACTTTATTTATCTCTTCTATAAGCAAAGAGACTTTTAATCTATAAAATAAATCTTTGTTATCTACGAAGTCAGAGTTTAAAAAGCAAATTGCAGGAACACCCTTACGTTTTAAGATTGGAGCTGCAACTTCATAAAATTCTCGCAAACCATCATCAAATGTTATCAGAAAAGCTTTGTTTTTACGCAATTCGGGATTTTCAGCACATTTAATCAAATATTCAGGAGTAACAACTTCATAATTTTTTAGGAGAAAATCAATATCTTTTTCAAAAGTTTTTGAATCTAAAACCTTATAGAGATGTTTGATGTGTTTTAAGGGATTATCAGATATAACATGATATAACGGTAAAACTAAACCTTGTCCCGTAATTCTAATTAGTATTGATAAAGGAACAAGTGCCGACGATTTACGAAAAATATCATATAATACCGGGTGCATAAAACTTATATTAGAATAATATGAATAATTACACCAACCTTCTCACCAACTCTTCTTTTTCTCCACACAACATATTAATCATCGGTATTTCTATCATTGTATATACCCCTGGTGTTGTTTTCATGGTAGCTCTCGCACAGGAAACTAATATCTGTGCTGTGAGTGAAGGGTTGTTTATCTTCATGTTAAATTCAAATAATTGATTATATGTTACACCCGATACGCCCTTACGACTTATACTTACTCCGTGTCCCATATCAATCAGTGAATCAACACTTTCAACTTGTAAAACATGAGTCTCATCCTTTGCGAAGTAGGCATCCGTTTTAATAGCTTGTGCGACTTCGTCATAATTATACCCTTCTTCTATCTCAACATACACCATGCGACGATGTACACTTGTTCCAAGAGGAATAGTCATAGACAAAGCCTTTTTTACACCTGTAATGCCTTTCACTGCAACAGTGTGTCCCATACTCATACCAGGTCCGAAATTCGTATATGTTATTCCTTTTGGTGCCATTGCCTCCATAAGTGCACGTATAACCGAATCGCTACCCGGATCCCAACCTGCTGCAATTATAGCGACTGCATCGTGTTTCTGTGCTAAAGGATCTATTTCTTTTTTATAATCCCATATTGATGAGTGAATATCATAACTGTCGACTGTATTAATGCCTAATTTCAAAATCGATGTAACTTGTTCCGGTACGCTTCGTGAAGGGGAACATACAATGGCTACATCAACAACATTAAGCTTTGAAATATCATCTGTTACAGTTATTCCACTTAATTCAATTGGGTTATTTTTAGCTGAAGAAGACCTTCTGACAACACCAACTACTTCAAAATCAGTCGCTGATTGTAAAGCTTCTAAAACTGATTTGCCTATATTACCATATCCAATGATGGCTGCACGTATTTTTTTCATAAACTATTTTTTTGTTTGCAAAATTAATTAAATATGTTCAAAACTTACAACAATTTCTTAATTAAATCTACTCGGTTTACTTTCAATAAAGTTTTATAAATATCATTTTTGTATTCTTGTTTATACCAAAAGAAGAATTTTCTTTGATCTAACTTTTCTTCTTTCGATTTAGCTGTATATACTTTTTCAAGTGTATATGGATGATAACCGGAATAATAGATTTCTGTAGCTAAAGTCATGGGAGTAGGTGTAAAATCCTGAACCTGTTCGAGTTTGAAGTTCATCTTTTTAGTTTCTACAGCTAAATCTGCCATATCTTCAACTTGACAGGCTGGGTGACTTGAAATAAAGTACGGAATAAGCTGCTGATTTAAACCTTGCTCTTTATTAATCTTATCAAATTGCTGTTTAAACTGATGAAAAAAACTAAAATTAGGTTTACGCATTAATTTTAAAACTCTGTCGGAAGTATGTTCCGGTGCTATCTTTAACCTTCCTGATACATGTTTGGTTATAAGCTCTTTAGTATATTCGGCATGACTTACATTCGATTTTGTATCTTTTACATCTGTCAGCAGCAAATCATAACGAATTCCGCTTCCTATAAAGGATTTTTTCACTCCGGAAATTTTATCAACTGCACGATAGACATCAAGCAAAGGAGTATGATTAGTATTTAGATTGAAACAAACCTTAGGAAAAATACAAGACGGTTTTCTGCAAGTTTTACAAATTTCCATATCAATACCACGCATTTCGTACATATTAGCAGAGGGTCCTCCTAAATCACTGACATAGCCTTTAAAATCAGGCATTTTTACCATTTGCTTGACTTCATTTACAATAGACTCCTTCGATCTTGATACTATAAATTTACCTTGATGGGCAGAAATTGTACAAAATGCACACCCTCCAAAACAACCTCTGTGCAAGTTTACCGAAAACTTAATCATCTCATATGCTGGAATCGTTTTTCCTTTATACTTAGGATGAGGCAGACGCGTAAATGGTAAATCAAACGAAGCATCTAATTCACCTTGAGTCAGCGGTTGAAAAGGCGGATTAACCACTACATATTGATTTCCGTTCTTTTGAATTAACCTGTCAGCATCATATCTATTCGATTCTATTTCAATATGTTTAAAATTCGAAGCAAAAGCTTTTTTATCTTTTAAGCATGTTTCATGATCAACCAATTTTTTAGATTTCCATCCATAACTACCTGCTATACAATCGTTTACATTATCAGCTAGGTATGCAGTTTGATGAATATCTTTCAAATCATATAATGAAGAACCAGCTTCAAGTCTGTCGATAATTGAAAGTAATGGCTTCTCCCCCATCCCATAAACCAACAAATCAGCTTTTGAATCAAAAAGAATACTTGGCATCAGTTTATCCGACCAATAATCATAATGCGTAAATCGGCGCAGAGAAGCCTCTATACCACCTATTAAAACAGGAACATCAGGAAATAAATCTTTAAGAATATTACAATATTTTATCGAAGCATAATCGGGGCGAAAATGAGGTTTGCCATCCGGAGAATAAGCATCATCAGAACGCAAACGCTTATTTGCAGTATAATGATTGACCATAGAATCCATATTACCGGCAGTAACAGCGAAAAACAAACGAGGTTTACCTAACTTTTTAAAATCACGCAAATCATCTCTCCAATTCGGTTGAGGAACAATAGCCACCTTTAAACCCCGCGCTTCCATCAGACGACCAATTACAGCAGCCCCAAAAGAAGGATGATCAATATACGCATCACCTGAAAACAGAATAACATCCAATTCAGTCCATTTACGTAAATCAACTTCTTTTTTAGTTGTGGGGAGAAAATCTGTAAGCTGATAGCTCATAAAAAATATTGTAATAAATCAATAAAATACTATCTTTGTGCAAAGATAAACAAAAAATCACTCTATAAATAAAAGATATGAAGCAATTTCCTCCATCAGAACTAATTATCAATGAAGATGGCAGTATATTTCATCTACATTTAAAGCCAGAACAATTAGCAGATAATGTTATTTTAGTCGGAGATCCCGGTCGTGTTGCTTTAGTTGCAAGTTATTTTGATAGTCAAGAGTTTTCTGTTTCGAGCAGGGAGTTTAATACGATAACAGGCTTATATAAAGGAAAAAGAATAACCGTATTATCTACAGGTATAGGCACAGATAATATCGATATAGTAATGAATGAGTTAGATGCTTTAGCTAATATCGATCTGCAATCAAGAACAGAAAAGAAAGAATTTAGACGATTGAATATTGTAAGAATTGGTACAAGCGGAGGAATGCAAGCTGATATTCCTTTAGGTAGTTTTTTAATTTCAGAAAAATCAATTGGTTTTGATGGAATGATTAATTTTTATGCCGGTCGAGATTCGGTTTCGGATTTAGATTTTGAAGCAGCTCTAATAAAACATTTAAATTGGAACAAGCAACTTGCTGCACCTTATGTAGTTGACGCAGATGAGGAATTAGTAAAAAGAATAGGCAGAGATGATATGTTGCGTGGAGTTACAATTTCAGCAAATGGATTTTACGGTCCACAAGGCAGAAAATTAAGAGTTGGATTAGCCGATCCTCATTTGAATGACAAGATAGAATCGTTTCGTTATAAGCACTATAAAATCACTAATTATGAAATGGAAGGCTCGGCAATAGCGGGACTTGCAAAACTTATGGGTGGACATAAAGCATTGACTGTTTGCTGTGTTATTGCAAACCGGCGTGTTGAAGCTGCAAATACTGATTACAAACCATATATAGAAAAGCTTGTACAAACAGTTTTAGATAGAATTTAGAGGAAATAACTGCTAATCTTTAAGTTATGAACAATTCAACCATTGCAGCAATTTCAACTGCCCCCGGAATTGGAGGTATTGCTGTTGTACGTGTTTCGGGTACAAATGCAATTGAAATATGTAACTCATTATTCAGACCGATAAATCAGGCTGTTCAATTAATTAGTCAGAAAGCCAATACTGTAACATTCGGACAAATTATTGATGATAATAAGGAAGTTATTGATGATGTGTTAGTAACTATATTTCGTGCACCACATTCATTTACAGGTGAAGATGTAGTGGAAATTTCGTGTCATGGCTCTATATTCATTCAGCAGAGGCTACTCCAGTTGTTAATCGACAATGGATGCAAACTTGCAGCTCCGGGAGAATTTACTCAACGTGCTTTTTTAAATGGTAAGATGGACTTAGCACAAGCCGAAGCTGTGGCAGATTTAATTGCTTCAAGTTCAGCAGCTTCGCATCGTATGGCTATGAATCAGATGCGAGGCGACTTTTCAACTGAATTATCAAGTTTGAGAGCACAATTAATTGATTTTGTATCATTAGTTGAGTTGGAACTTGATTTTTCAGAAGAAGATGTAGAATTTGCCGATCGTTCAAAACTAAAGTCATTAGCAGAAAATATAGAAGAACATATTAGCAAATTAGCTGATTCATTTCGCATTGGTAATGCCTTGAAAAACGGGATACCGGTAGCTTTGGTTGGCGAAACAAATGTTGGTAAGTCGACTTTACTTAATTTATTGTTGAAAGAAGATAAAGCTATTGTATCTGATATTCACGGTACAACGAGAGATACAATAGAAGATATTGTTAGTGTCAGAGGAATTTCTTTCAGATTTATCGACACAGCAGGCATTCGCAAAACAACAGACACTATCGAAAGCATAGGGATAGAAAAAACCTTCAAAAAGATAGAGCAAGCATCAATAGTTTTATGGATATTAGATTGCACTAAGCTTAGTGAGCACATGGAATGGCTTACTGAAAAAATTGAAAAGAAGGCTGCCGGTAAGAAAGTCATTATGATTTTCAATAAAATCGATAAGATTGATGAAGAAGAAAAAGATGTTTTACTTCAATTATTCAGTCAGTTTGCTTGCGACAGATTATTTATCTCGGCAAAAAAGAAAATGAATATTAAAGAGTTGGAAGATGCTCTGATTAATGCTTCTCAAATACCTGAAATACATACCGGTGACATTGTAGTAAGCAATATGCGCCATTACGAATCGCTTCAAAAAGCATTAATTGCAATACAACGAGTAATAGCTAATCTGAATAATAATTTATCGGGCGAATTTCTTTCTCAAGACATCCGTGAATGTATGCTTTATTTAGGCGAAATAACCGGACAAATATCAAATGATGAAATTTTAGGAAATATTTTTGGGAAGTTTTGTATAGGAAAATAGAGAGTACATATACACTACACACCCAAAACAATATCAGCATTGATATTTAGTTTTATACTCATTTCCCTTGCGATAGTAAGGGTGGGTTCACTTCTTCCGTTAAGATAGTCACTTATTCTTGATTTGCTTATTCCTAACAAACCGGCAAGAGAAGTTTGATTTAATCCCATCTCATACATACGTAGTTTAAGTGTGCTTACCAAGTCGGGAGAACCTATTTGATAATGTTCGTCTGAATAGTCAGCTACAAGTTCTGATAATAATTTTAGTTCGATATAATTATTATCGGTAACAGGGGTATTGTCATCAACAAGAGGTAGAAGTTTTTCAACTCTTGATACAGCCCAGTTGTATTGAGCTTCGTTTTCAATTCGTGTCATATTCTATTATTTATATCGTTAAACAATCTATTTTATCATATTCCTTATGTGTACCTATAAATCTTACGTAAATAAAGCCTAAGGTAAATTTGACTACAACAACAAGCCTATAATTATTCCCTTTGACATTAAAAACACACCTTTGATTTCCAATTGCATCTACACTATTAAATGTTTTCTTAATGTCGGCAAAAGAAGTACACTCACTTTTCTTTACTATCGAAGTCCATTCCTGCAAAGCGACTTTTGAATCAGGATATTTTTCTACAAATTCTTTTATTGCTTTTTCAGTAAATATTCTCATGCTTTATTTGAATTTGTGCAAAGATAATGCGAATGTTTTGAATTTCAAAACAAAATACAATAAAATAGAACATTATTTATTCCAACACGATTTTGTTTTTCCAACTCAAAATAATCGTCCTTTTATTTGGTTGTTTGCTACTAATTAGTTACATTTGCGCCATGAACAATTCATTTAGACAGATATTTCATACAAATGAGTTCGACGAATTTTATTCATCACTCAACGATAAGACAAAAATAAAGTTCGACGAATGTTTTGTTATACTAGAAAGCATTTATGTTCTCAATACCAAGTTTATCAAAAAACTTACAGGGACGGAACTGTACGAAATGAGGGTTTCAGTCGGGACAAACGAGTACAGAACAATGGTATTTGCCATAAACCACGAGAATATAATACAAGCGACAGAGGTTATTTTGTTAAATGGGTTTTTAAAGAAATCGACAAAAGATTACGACAAGCAAATAAAAAAAGCAACTAAAATATTGGAGGATTTAACATGACAACGACAAACAAAGACAAGCTCCACAGCACAAGCAAAATGCTTGACAAAAAATACGGAGAAAGAGGAACGGAAACAAGGGAGGATTTCCAAAAGAAAGCCATTGCTTTTTATTACGGGGAAATGCTCAAAGACAGACGAAAGGAACTGCGGATCACACAGGAGACATTAGCTGGAAAAGTAGGATTGAAAAGGAGTTATATCGCCCGAATCGAAAGCGGAGAAACAGATATGCAGATTTCAAGTTTTATACGCATAGCAGAAGCCTTGGGGATGAAATTTTCGCTAAGTGTTTAGACAAATCAAGTATAAGAAGAATGAGGTAGCTTTTAACCATGCATGGTGTAATCTAACAAGGTCGAATCATATAATTGACTCGACCTTGTTCTTTTAAATAATTTTACTAAACTCTATTCACGAAACGCCATTAGCGAATGGCGACTACTAGACTACATATGTTGTTGATGCTGTGTCTCCTCCTCTGCCTGTCCAGTTAGTGTGGAAAAACTCGCCTCTTGGTTTGTCAACACGTTCGTAGGTGTGAGCACCAAAATAATCGCGCTGAGCTTGCAATAGGTTTGCAGGCAGTCTTTCGCTACGGAAACCATCGAAATAGCATAAAGCCGATGTTAAAGCGGGAACAGGTATACCATTAGACAAAGCAGTTGCACAAACCCTTCTCCAACCTTCTTGTGCACTTTCAACTTTCTCCTTGAAATAAGGATCGAGTAATAAGTTCTCAAGATTAGGATTCTTATCAAAAGCTTTCTTAATATCACCTAAGAATACTGAACGAATAATACATCCTCCTCTCCACACCAGTGCGATGCCACCATAATTCAAATGCCAGCCGTACTCCTTCGCAGCTTCCATCATGAGGTTATAGCCTTGTGCATATGATATAATCTTTGAGGCAAACAAAGCATCTTTTAAATCAGAAATCACTTGAGCTTTATCTCCTTTGAATTGAATTTGCGGTCCGCTAATAACCTTAGAAGCTTTCACTCTTAAATCTTTTTGAGCAGATAGACAACGTGAAAATACAGACTCTCCAATCAATGTCAAAGGAATACCCAAATCGAGAGCTGTTACTCCTGTCCACTTACCCGTACCCTTCTGTCCGGCAGTATCTAAAATCTTTTCAACAAGAGGTTCTCCATCTTCATCTTTCACAGCCAAAATATCACGAGTTATTTCAATCAGATATGAATCAAGATCACCCTTGTTCAATTCTTTAAATACCTCGTGCATCTCATCTGCACTCAAGCCAAGAATATCTTTCATTACGTGATAAGCTTCATTTATGATTTGCATATCACCATATTCGATACCGTTGTGAACCATTTTCACAAAATGTCCGGCACCGCCCTCTCCTACCCAATCGCAGCAAGGAACATTATCTTCAACTTTTGCAGAAATCGCTTGAAATATATCTTTTACATATGTCCATGCAGCAGGAGAACCACCGGGCATAATAGAAGGACCTAATAATGCACCTTCTTCTCCACCTGAAACACCTGTGCCAATATACAAAAGACCTTTGCTCTCAACATAATTTGTACGTCTTATAGTATCAGGAAAATGAGTATTTCCTCCATCGATAATAATATCTCCTTCTTCTAAATGAGGAATAAGTTGTTCAATAAAATCGTCAACTGCTTTACCGGCTTTTACTAACATCATCACTTTACGAGGTTTCTCAAGCGAATCACATAATTCTTTGATTGAATGAGCGCCAATAAAGTTTTTGCCGGCACCACGACCATTAACAAATTTGTCAACTTTCTCAACAGTACGATTATAAACTGCCACTGTATAACCCTTGCTTTCCATGTTCAGCACAAGGTTTTCGCCCATTACGGCTAATCCTATTAATCCAATATCTGCTTTTTGTTTCATAAAATATTTATTTTGTTGTTATTTTTAATTTACTGTCTAATGTCTATAGTTTAATGTTTAGTGTTTAATGTGTAATGTTTAGTGACTATAGACCATTGACTATTGACCCTTTTACCACTAATCATTATTCACTATGAGAAACTCCATACTCCATACTCCATACTCCATACTCCACACTCCTAACTCTATACTCAAAACTCCTAACTATCAACTCCAAACCCTATTTTTCCAAGCTTTTCAAGCACTTTTTGCTCTACATTTTCGCATTGAAGTGAATATGCCGGAAATTCTCTTCTTACAGGATAATCTCCTCTTTGCTTTTCAAAATCAGAAGGCATACTTTTAAATAATTCATCATCTTTCCTTATGTCATAAGTATGTAAAACTGCTTTGGAGATTATATCCTGTTCAGTAAGCCCATCACCATCAATTATAATAACAGGTTCAGATGGTAATTCAACATTTCGAGGTTTCCAATCATCCAATCCAAGATTAAAAAAGTTGTTTATTGCTTCAACACTCATGCGAGTTCCGGTAGCTTTACCATCTTTTGAATATCCTGCAATATGAGGTGTAGCAATATACGTCATATCAAGCAATTCAAGGTCGATATCAGGTTCGTTTTCCCAACAATCGCACACAAAAGTACTAATCCTTTCGGTTTTTATAGCATTTTTTACAGCTTTTGTTTCAACAACTTCACCTCGACATGAATTTATCAAAATGACTTTTTTACTCAGACTTTCAAAGAATTGATTATCACATAAATGATAAGTAGCATCTTCACCTTTCATATTCAAAGGCACATGAAGAGTGATAATATCCGCTTCCTGTTTAATCTTCTCTAAACTAACGAACTTATCTGAACCTTCTGTGCGTTCCCTTGGTGGGTCATTAAGTAACACCCTCATACCAAGCAATTCACAAAAACGCGCAATCTTACTTCCTACATTTCCAACACCTACAACTCCAATACAAAGTTTGTCTAATTCAATGTCTTTTTCTTCAGCTAAAACCATTAAAACAGAAGCAATGTATTGTTCTACCGATTTAGAGTTGCAACCCGGAGCATTTGTCCACTTAATACCATTCTTATCACAATATTCTGTATCGATATGATCGTAACCAATTGTTGCAGTGGCGATAAACTTCACAGACGAACCGGCAAGCAATTGCTCATTACATATAGTTCGCGTACGAGTAATTATTGCATCAGCATCTTTTACAACATCAGGAGTAGTTTTAGATCCGGGCAAATATATTACATCAGCCACTTCTTCAAAAGCTCCTTTGATGTATGGAATTTTATCGTCGATAATGATTTTCATTTCAATTTTCGATTTACTGATTTACAATTTACGATTTTAGCAAATTAATAGTTGAATCTTTCTTTGTATGCCCATAGTCCCAATGCCGGATTTGAAATATAGAAAATTTCTTCTCCATCAGGCATGATATTAAACCCATCTTTCAATTTGTCAGGATTATATTTTGATGTAACTTCATCTATATCAGCATAATTAAAACCTACACTTTCGATTTCCTGCTGTGTCAGATTTTCTTTAGCCTTACCCGGACAATAAGTTACACTAAAACGCCCCTCTGTTGAACCATGAATAAGATGTGCGGCTGCACCAAGATTTCTTCTCAATTCTTCGTTTTCTGCTACAGCTTTCAAAGTTGCAGGAGTACCAAAATAACCATATTTCCTGATAAGTCGATCTATTTCTTTATCTTCGCCAAACTCTACCAAAGCAGGTGCAATAACGATTAGTTCACCATCATCTTCAATAGCCATGCGAGTACGATAAATTGATTTATTACCTAACCAAGTGCTTTTAAATTCAGTAGGATCAAGAAAAACTACAACCTTCTTCAATGGACGATCGAGCATTTCAAAGTTAACTTGCAGTGCTAATTTGGCAGCTTTGTCGAAAACTTCAAAATCGTCTCCGATATACAACCCTCTACATTTAACCTTTCCGTCTGATTTGTCAAGTCCCACAACCGTTTGCACATAAATAATCGGCAAATGCTGAGAAAAGTGTTCAGATGCATAATTGAACACACGGCGAACAGGTGTATCTGCATGTCCCATCATACGTTCCATGCCGTAAGCCGCTCCGATAAAATGACTTTTATTAATACCTTCAGAGCCACCGGTACCTACAAAAATATTCTTATTATAATTAGCCATGCCAACCACTTCATGCGGAACAACCTGACCAATTGAGAGAATTAAATCAAAATTACCATCCCTCAGTAATTTATTGACTTGTGCAGGCCATGAGAAATCGACAGCACCTTCTGAAACTTCTTTAACAAATTCGGAGGGCACTTCACCTAAAGTTACCACATCATTACGCCAGTCATGCTCGCGAATAAGTGTTTTAGGAAGCGTTCCAAACATATGAGCTATCTGATTATCAGTCATTGGAGAATGAGTGCCCAAAGCAGGCAGTACATCAGTAAGCTTATCACCATAATACTGCCACGTGAACTCAGTAAGTTCGCCGGCACGACTTGGCAAACGAGTATAATCAGGCGGAATAGCCAGCACCTTATTTTTATTTCCAAGTTTCTCCAAAGCCTCAAAAAGACCTTTTTTTAAGTCTTCCGAAGAAAGCTCAATCGATGTTGAGCCAATTTCGTAGAATATCATTTTTATTTACTATTTTATAATTTACAATGTACTATTTATTCAATTTATTATTTACTAATATTGCTTGTTTCTTTTTTACGGTTGTTATTGAGCTCACTATTATTTTTAATAATCCCTCATTCTCTTGTATTAAGTCTTGAAGAAGATGTGGTTTTATTAATCCAGATTCAATAATTAGTTCTAACCAATACAAGGTTTCATCTAATTCTTCTTCTACCATTTTTAACTTGTTAAGAAAATCTTTTTCTGATTTTCCTACACAAGCAGAACGATAGTTTGCTCCCGGAGAGGTACCTGAACGGATTATTTGATTACCTAATGTTTTACCTGTAATATTGTTCGGTAAGCTGTTAGATAATTTTATAATCCGCAAAGCAAAATTCTTTAATCTCTTTTTTAACACTTCTCTTGTCATAGTTAAGATGATAAAATAATATAAACAAATAGTAAATCGTAAATTGAATAAATCGTAAATAATCTTATCTCTGTACTCTCGCATTTCCTTTCCATATGCTCCACACTTGCGCTTCATCGGCAGGTTGAGCATAATCAGTAAGGAAAGTAGTAGCTAAAGCACCTGTTGCCCAAGCAAATTGAACCCATTTTTCAGATTCCCAACCTTTTAAAATTGAGTACAATAGACCACCAACAAAGCCATCTCCCCCACCAATGCGGTCGAGCACCCTAATAGTACGAGGTTTAACAACATGCAGATTATCACCTTCTAACACAATTGCCCCCCATAAATGTTCATTAACACTTACAACTTCTCGCAAAGTAGTTGCAAACACCGAAGCATTAGGATAAAATTCTCTAACACGCTTAATCATACCTTTAAAGCCTTCAATTTCAGCTTCAATACCTTCACCACCGGCTTCAGGACCTTTAACACCAAGACTTAACTGAAAATCTTCTTCGTTACCAATAAGAATATCAGAAACAGAGGCAATTTCCTTAAAAATAGCACTTAATTCTTCTTCACGACCTTTCCAGAAAGAAGCTCTGTAATTTAAATCGAAAGAAATACGCGTGCCTGTCTTTTTAGCATAACGAGCTAATTGCAAGCAAAACTCACTTGTATCTGGAGATAAGGCAGCAATTAATCCGGATAGATGAAGAATCTGCACACCTTCTTGGTTGAATATTCTATCTAAATCAAAATCACTAACATTCAAAGTACGTCCGACCTCACCTGCACGGTCGTTTAATACACGCGGACCGCGAGTTCCATAGCCACTATCAGCAATATTTATCTGATGGCGAAAACCCCAAGGATCTCCTTGTGCTACTTCCGGACCTTCGAAATCCATATTCCTGCTACGGAGATCAGCCTTAATAAATTTAGCAATCGGACTATCTTTAACGAAGGTAGTCAGCACTTTAACAGGCAAACCCAAAAATGATGAAATACTTGCCACATTACTTTCGGCACTTGTAGCCTGCATTTCAAACAATTTACTGCTATGAACAGGTTGACCGTTTAAAGGGGTAATTCTAATACCCATACTTGTTGCAACCATCAATGAATACTTACAATTTTCTTTAAGTGTAATCATTTTATAAGATAAAATTAAAATATATAAATAAGGAATATTAAATACAGAATGAATTAAATCCACCATCAACAACTGTCATAGTGCCTGTTACAAACTTAGATGCATCACTTGCAAGCCAGTGCAAAGTACCGAACAATTCATCAGGTGAACCAAAACGAGCAAATGGCGTATGATCGATAATTCTATTACCCCTATCAGTCAGCGAACCATCAGGATTAGTCAATAATGCACGATTTTGCTCAGTAATGAAAAATCCTGGAGCAATAGCATTTACACGCAACCCTTCACCATATTTACTTGCCAACTCGATTGCCAGTGATTGAGTGAAATTAGTAACAGCAGCCTTAGCAGCAGCATATCCGACAACTCTTGTAAGCGGACGAATAGCAGCTTCCGAAGAAATATTGATAATACTACCCTTTTTCTGTTTAACCATTTCTTTTGCAAAAATCATTGTTGGCAGTACAGTACCAAACAAGTTTACATCTACAACTTTTCTAAAGGCTTCTATTTCAAGATCAAAGAAAGTTTTATCAGGCGGAATAGTTGCACCCGGCATATTACCACCGGCACCATTAACTAAAACATCAATTCTGCCATATTTCTCAATTATTTTTGCTGCAACACCTTCAAGCTGTTCCTTATCAAGAACATCAGCAGAAAAACCATCGGCTTCATAACCTTTTGATTTCAAACTGCTAACCAATTCGTTAATCGAATCTAATCTTCTTCCCAGAATAACAACCTTTGCTCCTTGCGAACACATATACTCAGCCATTCCTTTTCCGAGTACACCATTACCTCCGGTGATTACTACTACTAAATCTTTGATATTAAATAAATTACTCATATTAATATAAATTACAAGTTGAACAATAATTTTAAATGAAGATTAATTAATCTTTAGAACCTACATAATAATCGATATTTTCCTTTATCAAAATATCTATAGGCATATAGTTTATTTTCTTTATGCTTTTATTGAAAATTAGTTTATTACACATATCTTGAACCGTTGAAAAAGCCTGTTTGTCAGGACGTTGAGCAATCAAATAAGAAATAACACCTTGCTTCAAATATATAATATTCTCCTGAAGTGTATCGTAACCAAGCAGTACAATATCTTTCCTATTTGTTGAGTTAATAAATTTTGCAATTCTATAGACTTTAGAATTAAAAGTAATGGCAGCCTTGATGTCAGGATGATTATCAAATATATTTTGAAGAATCGATTTATTAGTATCCTCATTATCATCAGACAACATAACCTCTATAGTTTCGCAAAAACTATTATTTTCATTTAAATAATCGGAAAAACCCTTATAACGATTGATAGTTTGATTGGATACGCCTTCACTTTTTCTTTGAGTACGCACCACCAAAATTTTAGAATAAGGCTTTAAAGTATCTAATAGTAATTTTGCACCAACATAACCACTTTGTGAAGAATTCTGCCCATAATATGTGACAAAATTTGTTTCTTCAACCACAGAGTCTATAAAAGAAAAGGGTATATTGAGATCATCCAAAGTAGTAGTAAAATCAATAGCCTCATTACGAAAAATAGGAGCTATAAATACAACATCAAAATTTTCTGATAATACCGATATAGTTATATCGATAAAAGATTGAGGATCATATTGATCGAAATACTTTTTGTCGACAAGAATATTGAAATGAGCAAATTCGGAAGCTGCCATATCAAATCCTTTATCTACCTGTTGCCAATAATCACCTTCTTTGAATGAAGGAATGACGCATACAAAACGATATTGCTTTTTAGAAGCAAGAGAACGTGCTAAAATATTTGGAGAATAATCAATTTCATGAAGCACTTTCTCAACAGCAATCCGACTCTTTTCAGAAACCTCACCCCTATTATGCAAGACACGATCAACTGTACCCTCCGACACGCCAGCCATCGAAGCAATATCTTTTATACGTATTTTGTTACCATGTCTCATATGTAAATAATGTGCTAATATACATCTATCGTGTGCGCACACAGATTGACGAGACAAAGGTAATATTAAATTTGAAAAATAAAAATACTTTAGAATTAATAATTTTTTGAATCAAACTATACAAATGAAAGTAGAGACGCACAAATTGCGCGTCTCTACTTTCATTTTTTGATTATACATATATACATTTATTCTCATAAATTATTTTTCCTTCACGAGATATATATACGTTGGGAAATGATCGCTGAAACCATTTTGGAAATGTCCACCACTAAAAGTTCTGAAAGGATAACCTTTGTATTTACCTGTTTTTTGAATTAAAAAATCACGATTAAAAATTTCAGACTTATAATATTTTAATGTTTTATAATCATTTCCAAGTAAATTATAACTTACGATTATCTGATCGAATAAGTTCCATTTACCTTGATAGCAAAGGGTTCCAATACCCTTAGCATACTTTTCCCACATGGTATTGAACAAGCCATTAGGTTCTACATCTTTAGTATATCTTTTAGCATTAAGCACTTCCGCACAACTCGAATCGGTAGGATCATCGTTTAAATCACCCATCATAATTACTCTGATCGAAGAATCAACCCTCATAAGAGAATCGTAAAGATGCGTAAAGATTGTAGCGGCATAATCTCTTGCTAAATAAGATTTATCCCCTCTTCGAGATGGCCAATGATTAACCATAATAGCCACTTTCTCACCTGCTATCTTACCTTCAACGAGCAAAGCATCGCGAGTTCTGAAAGTAGAATCAGTTACTCCCTGTTCATAACTATATTTATATGGATAAGGATGAGTGCTACTGGTAACATATTCAAAACGAGTTGGGTCGTAGAGCAAACCAACATCAATTCCGCGCCAATCGGGTGAGTCATAGTGAACTATCTCCCACCCTTTGTCTTTCAAGTTGCCGGTAGCCACTAAATCTTCAAGCACCTTTTTATTTCCAACCTCAGAAACGCCAACAGCAGCAAGTCCACCGAAATCCTTAGCTATCTCATTCAAAACATACGACATATTAGTTAATTTTTGTTCGTATTTATCCATAGTCCAATGATTTGAACCTGTTGGCGAAAACTCTTTATCCCTTAACGAGTCGGTACTCAATGGATGATAAAGGTTTTCAAGGTTGTAGAAGCCAACTGGATAGACTTCGAATTTGGGAGCATATCTGTTCGTAGAAGTAGTTAAAACATCTTGAGTAGACTTACATGAAAATGTAATCGTTAAAACGAGCAGAATTAATAATGTAAAGTGAAAATATTTTTTCATGATTATCATTTGTCAATAAAAGTATCATTCAGCATAAAGAAATTAAAGGGCTCAATATATACTGAACCCTTTAAACATATAGAGTTTGTTATTTTACAGTAACATTTTTAACGTACCAGTTACCACCTGATTCATCGGTACTCGTATACTTGAAGGCAACACGAACGTTAGATTGTCCACAATATGGAGTTAAATCCATATCTCCGGCAGACTTGAATGTATTTGTTTCTCCTTCCAAATGATTTGGAATAGCAATTTCAGTCCAATCAGCTGCATTAATAGCTCCGGTAGTATAAGTAGTTGAAACTTGAATAGTTAGATTAGTAACAGGAGCACCAAATTGTTTACCTGCATGTTGGAATGATAAAGTAGCATTAGTTACATTTGATAAATTGATAGCAGGAGAAATCAACCATGCTTCAGATTTGTAGTTACGATTATTAGCAAAAGAACCGGCAGCCATTTGAGTATATTGTGCATTATGATACCAAACACGTTCCAATTCTGTTGGAAGAAGTACATTTACAATAGAGAAACCATCTTGACCTGTAGCAAAACTTGCATCTAACAATACATTTGGATCTACTTCTTTATCTAAAACAAAATCAGTTAAATCCCTTACTCCGGGAACAGCAAAATAACGTGCCACATTACCAAACACAGACACTTTTTTGTGTAAATTTCCTGCATTATCAGCTAAGTTAATAGCTGAACGAATAGCACCTGTAGGTAGGTTAACAATCACACATTGAGTAAACTCCGTTACGTCTTTGGAATCAGCAATTAAAACTGCAGTAGCACGAATACCTTCAGTACCAAAAACAATATCATCATTGCTTTCAATAGTACCTTTATCACCTGTTTTTACTCCACCCACAATATAACCAGTAGCCCAAACACCTTTTGGTAAGCTAGCTGAGCCTTCAAAGAAACCTAATACTTGGGTTACATTATAAGGAGCATCTTTAGAGCCATTTCCTTCATCAAGTTCTCCATTACCTCCCTCTTCATCTTTTACAACCACATTGCATTCACCGGAAAATATACCAACAGAAGCAGTAATCTTAGCTGTACCTTTACCAACGGCTGTTATGACAGCTGTCAAACCACTACCTTCGACAGTTACAACAGCAGTGTTAGAGCTTTCCCATATAACGTCACCCTTTGCACCTTCAGGAGCTAAAGTTACTGTAAGAGTTTGTTCCTGTCCAATTTCAGTTAAAGTCACTGATGATGGGTCGATAGCTATACCGGTAACAGCAACTTCAGGTTCGCAACTAAACAATAAAGGTAAAGTTGCAATTGCATAAAATAAATGTTTTAGTTTCATAATTTAATTATTAAAATTTTAATTTGTATTTATTATTTAATTGAATATCAAGTCTTTTCTACTACGAATAGTTAATTGATTGTCATTATTATATTTACCTAAAATACAAATGACAGAACCTGTACCTGTTGGAATAGTATCAGCCGCAAAATCAGCATATTCACTTGTTCTTATTCCAACATTTTGTCCTCCGATATTTAATTGTACAGTTCCATATCCGGCTCCCTTGGTAGCAAAAATTGTAGAACCTCCACCAACAAATGAAACATTATCGAATCTAACTAATGTATTTCTGTTAGTTTCAGTTATAACCGGCATCGAAGTTAGTACGGTTGGAACTACACTTGCAGGATTTGCTTTTCCATTTCTGAAAATATGTGTGTGAAATTCCTCAGGAACTAATCTACCTATACTTGCATTTTTAACAGTACCATTAGGATTGTAACTGATATAATGTATTCTACCGCCAATCTGAAAAGATCCGCCATATTTACCGATATTTAACCCATCAAGTTCGATAATAACCTCTTGTCCAACGGTAAACAGACCAAATAATCCGGTCAGATTTGAACCTATTGTTATAGCTCCTGTGTTATCCTGAATGTAAAACTGTTTGTATATATTTCCGCTTTCATCATTAGCAGTAACAATACCTTTTATCGCCTTGTTTGTGTTGTCCATAGACCTAACTTCGAAGTTACCTACCTTATTTTCATAACCATCAACAATAAAAGGCAATGGAAATGTCGAACTTAAAGTTTTCAAATCAGCTATACTGATAATCTCTTTTGAAGTAGAATATGCAGGTGCTTCTATTTCAGGGACATCATAATCCCTTCTATCACACGAATAGAAAAAAGTTGATAGAACAATAATAACTATGTTTAAATATTTGATTTTCATTGTCGTAATATTCTTAAAATTTATATCCTACATTTAAAAACACATTTAATCCCTGCATATAATAGAATTTAGGTGGAAATTTATTCAGATTAGCTAAGTCCATTCCTTCGTTTGTCATAGGTAAACGACCTTGTTCATAACCACCCGTTCTAACGCCTCTGTTATTAAGCACATTCATCACATTTAGATTGAAATTTACCTGTTTTCCACCTTTTAAATACAATAGTTTACTGATTGAGAAATCTACAGTAATAGCATCATCTAATTTTGTTTGTGCAATCCATTGATTTACTAAAGCTTCCTTTTGAGCTGATGTGTAATTTGCAGCAGTAGCAGCATCTCTTACACTTTTTATTACAGATGGGGTACGTTGAATATATGATGGGTCGAGATAATTATTAGCTATTCCATTCACATTAACTTCAAACCACCAAAAATTCCAAAAATACTGAACACCGCATGTACCGGCAATTTCAGGTGAGCCTCCAACATGATAATTCTTAATAGCCACACCTTCGTTAATATCGTCACCTGTACCATTTTCGTAACGCACATTACCCATTGGGTCTTTAGTATAAACAAATTGTGACCAGGTCCCTGCCATTGAGAGAGTTACATTTTTTATAACTGTATATTTAAAAGCAGCTTCAACACCAAAATTTTGTTTATCTACATCATGAATACTATGATGCACAAATGTACGATATGAATCATTATAATATGAAATTTTCTGAATACCATCTTGATAGTTTGTAAAGAAACCGGAAACACGTCCATTTACTTTAGGATATGTAAATACATAATTAACATCAGCAGAAGTTATTTTCTCAGAAACTAAACCCGGTGATGCTTCATCAGAAATACGTTGAGTAGTATAAGCATCATAAGGTAGTGGTGCCTGATGTTTATACATACCATTGACAGATACTAAGTTACGACCACTAATTTTATACACCACACCGGCTTTAACAGCAGGATCTATAAAGGTATGCACCTGTCCTTTTCCATATGAAGAATTTGGATAGCGACCGTTTTTCATTTTTCCATCGCGATAAAAATTTGTAGCAGAAAGCTTTGCTGCATAGAAAAATTCGAGATGTTCATAGTTATGATGCATCTGAAGCCATGCGTTTGTACCTGTAACATTCATTTCGTAGTTATAGCCAAAAATATCACCTTCTTTAACTTGCCTATCAGGATGTAATAAATCATTTTGTTTAACATCTAAATTTCCCGGAAAATCACGTTCACCATATTTATCAACATCTAAAAGATAAGTTGCACCTAATAAATCGGCAACTACATCAAATGTTTTACCTAAAGTGTGACGAGCATTTACACCTGCCACAAAAGTAATTTCTTCGTTTATCTTCTTTTCTAATGTAGTATTAAAGCTTGTTTCCATAGCATCATTACGCCTTTCTTCTACAATGAATAAAGCTGATTTATTAGCACCGGATTCGTTATTGTTTTTATTTGCTTCGTAAATATCATTCCATGCAATCTGACTTCTACCTCTGTTTGTTCCTTCGCCTGTACCTGCCCAAAACTGAGCATGTTTTTTATAAACAGGATCTAAAGTATTGTATGTTGATGATGTATATGAAGGCAAATATCTGTAATAATCAGGGCGTGGATCGGCAGCGTTACCAAACCAGTTAAGTGCGGTAGAACCATAACGATTATAATGGAAAGCCAAACCGGTGGTTAATTTATTTAATCTGTTTATTTTCCATATATGAGAAAGTACCACAGTCGGATCATAAGCTGTAACCACACGAGAGTTTCGTTTACTTCCATCAGGCATATAGCCCCAATATGAATTATATAAATTGTTCTTTTTTATATCATAAGCCTCTTGAACAGAAGCTGATTGTTGTGCCCGTTGAACAGGTGAGCCGAATGTTGTCAGGGAGAGGCTTTGTCTACCATTATCCCATTGCTTTTCTACTGCGAAGAAATAAGCTAAGTTGTGGTAAAAAGTACCTTCGACATTACCTTCATAAGCATATCTACCTCCAAGAAGAGCAGAAAATGCCCAACCTTCCTTGCTCATTCCTGAGTGATGAGAAAGCATCATTCTTTGCTGGTAATTACGATTTGTATAAGTTACGGTAGCTTTTGTACCTTTTGCATAACTTCCTGCACGCATTTCATAGTTTTGCGCACCCGACAAATCTCCAAACGAAAACAAACTTGCCTGTAAGTAATCTTGTGTTGTTGCATTACGAGTAGCATCGTTCATCCCACCAATCATGGAATAATTAAAATTCCCTCTAATCTGTGAATTAAATTCTATTCCGTTGATAAGAGTTTGTGCATATTTGTTTTTATAACCACGTGGGGTAAAACGAAAACTCGATAACTGATAACCAACTTCCGACAGAAAAGGATCGTTGGACAACGTTGCAAGAGTACTGAAATTTTGACCGGCAAGATCAGCATCTTCGTCCTGCATTGATTCATCAATTGCGCTTAGCTCATAACTATTCTCACGCTGAATATCTTTTCGTGTTTTTTCAAAATCAGTTTGAGCAAAACCTGTATTTAAAATACCTAATGCTACTAAAATTGAAAGTAATTTATTTCTTACCATATATATAATAATATTTACATTTTATTTCTTAATTAATAAACTCCCCACTTTGCCGGTTCATTTTGTATTTTTACCTTTTCAGACACCATAGGGAAAAAGGTAAATCCGGTAATTGCTTCTATATCAGCTATGCTTTTACAAATTGAACGTGGTGGCTCGACATTGCCATATGACCTGTGTTCAACCCAAAAACCAATAGACATTAATTCATCATCACTACATTGTGAAATTGCTTTGCCTGTTGTACCCGATTTCGTACGTAATAAAACCTTATAATAATGAGTAGGAACTGATACTTGATTACCAGCCCCATCACGTGTTGTAGTGGAATTATTCGGATCAAAATATGCTCCTGTAACAACAAATAAAGTATCGGAACAATTATTTGCACGCACTCTCATTTCTAATTTAGCCCACATATCCTGATTTAATCTATTCCATTGAGGTGTCATGTTCGACATATAGAAAGTCTGCTCGTTCATCTCTCTATTTGCCTGTCGGTCGGCAGATGCTATTTGATGACCGCGATCATAGTTTCCATTATATGAACGAAACACACAATCAGCTTGAAATTTAGAGTTAATTTCAGGATCAAAAGCCCATGCATCTGTTCTACCTGTTGAACCCAAATAACTTGAATGTATAGGATATGCTACCCACAATGATGCTTGTTTGGTTTTATCAAAACAAATAGAAAAATTACGAACCGATTTGTTGTGAAGTTGAGAGTAATGAGTAACATACTGATAATTATCATTTTCTACAACTGATGGAGTTTCAGTAAAGATACTAAAACCTGAATTTTGAGTCAAAGTAAAAACAGCATTATCCTTACCTGCCAGAGTCAAAGATATTTTTGCCTGCCGAGAATGTGTAGTGGAGTTATTTTTAAAATATAAAGTAACTTTATTTTCCATATCAACGAGAAAACCCTTAGCAGATAATAAGTTAGCATTAGTTTCACTAAACGAACACCAATCGGCACCTTCAATAATCTCTGCACTCCACTTCACATTTGGATGACCAATAATAATCAGGTTAGTTGAATTTGTTGATGCTTTAACCGTTGAAGAATCTTCCCAAAAGACATTAGTTAAAATATTAACATCGTCTAAGCAAGAACATAGACTTAAAAATAATACTAAAAACAATGATTTTTTTAAAATCTCTATATGTATGTTGTTAATAAAGCTCATCTATTCCAATCAAAACAAAAATAAAAACACTCATCAAATATCTGAAAAACACTTTTTTATTAATAAAAAAAGTGCTGATGACATGCCACTTCTAATATCTCAAAAAAGGTCTGCAATATACAACATTTTTTATTAGTGACAAATGAAAATATGTATATTTTTATAATTAATATTTACTTTAAAAATGAAAGTAAAAAGAAAATTTTCAGCAATCCATTATAAATCACAAAATATAAATTAACTTTGCGTTCAAACATATAATTTTTTAGAAAATGGACTATCCAACATTACAAGGAAAACTAATTATGCCTGAATACGGACGTAACATACAGCAAATGGTAAATCACGCATTAACCATTGAGGATAAAGAAGAGCGGGCACAATGTGTGAAATCGATTATTGCAACTATGGGAAATCTTTTTCCTTATCTTCGTGATGTAAACGACTTCAAACACAAGCTTTGGGATCATATAGCGATTATGTCGGATTTTAAATTAGACATTGATTATCCATACGAAATTATTAAGCCCGACAATTTAAACACAAAACCTGAACCGGTTCCGTATAGGAGTCATAAGATGCATTATCAGCATTATGGCATAACCTTAGAAAAAATGATTGCAAGAGTTGCTGATTATGAAGAAGGTGATGAAAGAAATGAGTTAATCCGACTGATTGCCAATCAGATGAAAAAATGCTTTCTTACATGGAATAAAGAAGTTGTAGATAATAAAAAAATATTTGAAGATTTGCGTGAATTATCTAATGGTAAATTGGATTTCACAGAAGACACATTTAAACTTATTGAATCGAGAGACGTATTCTATTCCAAGAAAAACAAACAAAAAAAGAAATAAATGGCATCATTTAAAATTAAAGGTAAACAGAAACTTTCAGGAGAAATCACACCTCAGGGCGCAAAAAATGAAACTTTGCAGATTTTATGTGCAGTATTACTGACTGAAGATGAAGTAGTTGTTCATAACATTCCTGATATTTTAGATGTAAACAATTTGATTAGTCTACTCGAAAATATGGGTACTGAGGTTAGGAAGTTAAGTAGACATAGTTATGCATTTAGAACGAAAAAGGTAAATTTTGACTATTTGCAGACTGCTGAATTTTATTCAAAAAGTGCTTCGTTACGTGGTTCGGTAATGATAGTCGGACCATTGGTTGGACGATACAAACAAGCTGTGATTCCAAAACCCGGTGGGGATAAAATTGGCAGACGAAGGTTAGACACTCATTTTATAGGTATTCAAAAATTAGGTGCAGAGTTCAGTTACGACCCTGACAAAAAACTCTATATAATTGGAGCAGAGCAGTTAACAGGTAATTATATGTTGCTCGATGAAGCTTCGGTTACAGGTACAGCAAATATTGTTATGGCTGCTGTATTGGCAAAAGGGACGACTACTATTTACAATGCAGCGTGCGAACCATATCTACAACAGCTTTGTAAAATGTTAAATCACATGGGAGCAAAAATTTCGGGTATTGGTTCGAACTTATTAACCATTGAAGGTGTTGAAAAGTTAGGAGGTTGCGAGCATACCATCTTACCTGATATGATAGAAATAGGTAGCTTTATTGGTCTGGCTGCCATGACAGGCTCTGAAATTACGATTAAAAACGTTGCATACGATGAATTAGGCATTATACCCGATAGCTTCAGGCGATTAGGTATTACGATAGAACGCAAAGGCGATGATATTTATGTGCCAGCTCAATGCTGTTATACGATAGAAACTTTCATTGACGGTTCTATTATGACATTTGCGGATGCTCCTTGGCCAGGATTAACACCCGACCTTTTGAGCGTATTCCTTGTAGTAGCAACAAAAGCAAACGGAAGTGTACTAATACATCAGAAAATGTTCGAGAGTCGCCTTTTCTTTGTCGACAAATTGATTGACATGGGTGCACAGATTATATTATGTGACCCGCACAGGGCAACAGTAATCGGTCAGGGAGAAAATCTTCATTTGAGAGCCTCCAGAATGACATCGCCAGATATTCGTGCAGGTATAGCATTATTAATTGCTGCCCTTTCAGCGGAAGGTACAAGTATAATCGACAATATCGACCAAATAGACAGAGGATATCAAGACATTGACATCCGTTTAAAAGCAATTGGAGCAAATATCGAAAGAATGTAGGGGCAATCCCTTGTGGTTGCCCAAATTAAATTTATTTAATATCATACGGGTTGCCCAAATTAAATTTATTTAATATCAAACAGCAATCCCTTGTGGTTACCCAAATTATAATATAGAATTTAAAAATTAAAACATCAGATTATGTTAGACAAAAAAATTGTAGATTTGATTAACAGTCAGATTAATAAAGAGTTTTACTCTTCGTTTTTATACATGGATATGGCAAATTTTTATACAGATGAGAGTCTGAATGGTTTTGCTAACTGGTTTAATATTCAAACACAGGAAGAATATGCTCACGCAATGTTATTTATTCAGTATCTTCAACTTAATGGTGAAAAGGTAGTATTAGAAGCTATTGCAAAACCCACAGGAGCATACAAAAACCATAAAGCTCCATTAACAGAAGCATACGAACATGAATTATTTGTTACGAAGTCGATTAATGATATTTATGCTGTTGCTTTTGAGCTTAAAGATTTTAAAACTATGCAATTTCTCGACTGGTTTGTAAAAGAACAAGCTGAGGAAGAGCAAAATGTCGATGAGTTATGCAAACGCTATGACTTATTTGGTGCAGATGCACGTGCATTATATATGCTTGATCAGGAATTAGGTGCAAGAGTTTATTCTCCGCCAAGTTTGGTAGTGTAAGTGTTATATGGAACGCTGATAACGCGGATTTTCAAACGCTGATTTAAAAATTCGTGTTATCAGCATTCTGTTTGTGGAGAGTTGAAGTATATTCTATCGTTTTACAGAGATCGGAAATTGTTTGTACATAAATAACAAATTAATAGTATCAAAGCAGTTCCACCTTTAAACCCAAGATAGTTAGCCAATTCTATATCTGAATAGATTTCTTTCAGAATTTGCAGCATGAAAAATTTGTGTTTATTTAAATCAATCATTATTAAATAGTTTAGTTACTCGTTTGGTTAATACTTTTGACTTGTAAATAGGTAGTATTTTGAATATTAAGTCTACATCTATCAAATTTAGATTATCAAAATAATAATTGCTATTCAGATATAAGATGTCTAACAATGCACGCTCGGGTGTTGCCATACTGACGCCTTTATCATCTGTGTTTATTCCAAATGTATCAATTAAAATTTCATTTTTTATTTTTCTGAATGACAAAGCAATACCTTCAATCTCTATTGTCCTACTAAGATAACTTACAACCGTAATTTGTGAATTGAATTGAAAAATAACTCCGGCTTGTTGTAACACAAATTCTAATGAAATATAGGAGGGTGTATATAAAAGGCAGGCTAATTCATTCATGCTATACGCTTGTTTGGCATAAATACCTTTTCTTGGATTAAATAATTTGCCTTTTTGAATATAATAATTCAGTCGTTTATTTAATGATTCAAAATTAGTTTCACCAATTAACATAGCAATGTCATTTAGTCGAAACACCGTTCTGTTATCATTGTATATACTGAATAAAATATCCTTTTCTATAGTTTTGTGAACTATTCATCTGATTATTTCGTATGTTTAGTTCAAAAAAGTAGATATAATTTAGTTTACATACAAGCAAATAAGGAAAAAGAAAATAAACCTCCCTCAAAAATCCGACAATCCGTAGATATGATATGCTAATGTGTCAATTTTCTTATATCCTCCATTATCATCTTTGCGAACTTATCAGCCTCTTCAATACTGCCTGCTTCTGAATAAATACGAATAATAGGCTCAGTATTAGATTTTCTTAGATGAACCCATCCCGTTGGAAAGTCAATTTTAACTCCATCTATATCGTTGATTTCGTTGTCTTTATATTTATCTTTTATCTTTAAAAGGATATTGTCGACATTAATTTCAGGTGTTAATTCGATTTTATTCTTTGAAATGAAATAGTTGGGATATGCCCGTCTTAATTCGGAAACTTTTTTACCTGACTTTGCTAATAAAGTGAGGAATAGAGCAATACCAACAAGTGCATCACGACCGTAATGACTTGCAGGATATATAACACCACCATTACCTTCGCCACCAATCACTGCATTGGTTTCCTTCATTTTTGTAACTACATTAACCTCCCCAACAGCAGCAGCATTATATTGCATACCATATCGTTTGGTTACATCTCGCAAAGCACGTGTGGAACTTAAATTAGATACTGTATTGCCGGGAGTATTCTGCAAAACATAATCAGCAACAGCAACAAGTGTATATTCTTCGCCAAACATCGACCCATCTTCTGCTATAATTGCCAATCTATCAACATCAGGGTCGACCACAAAGCCTACATCGGCTTTTCCTGATTGCATAACAGATGATATTTCAGTCAGATGCTCAGGCAATGGTTCCGGATTATGAGGAAAATGACCATTCGGCTCGCAATATAGTTTTTCTATTCTCTTAACACCAAGTGCCTTTAATAGAGCAGGTAAAGCTATACCACCAACTGAATTTACGCAATCTATAGCCACAGAAAAGTTTGCTGCTTTAATAGCTTCAACATCTACTAAATCGAGTGCAAGTACGCTTTCTATATGCTTTTGAGTATAAGTGTCATTTACAGTTAATTTTCCCAATTTATCCACTTCGGCAAAAACAAAATCATCAGCGGCAGCTTTATTCAACACATCTTCACCCTGAACAGCATTCAAAAACTCGCCTTTTTCATTTAATAATTTTAGAGCATTCCATTGTTTTGGGTTATGACTTGCTGTGAGAATTATACCTCCGGCAGCTTTCTCCATTGTAACAGCCACTTCTGTTGTAGGTGTAGTAGCAAGACCTATATTCACAACATCGAAGCCCATACCAAGCAAAGTACCAATTACTAATTGTGAAACCATTTCGCCGGATATACGTGCATCGCGACCAACAACTATTTTGTTAGAATCAATCGATTTATTTTCACGGATATGTCTTGCGTAGGCAGCAGTAAAGCGAACAACATCCAAAGGACTTAATCCCTCTCCTACTCTGCCTCCTATAGTTCCTCTTATACCTGAAATTGATTTTATTAAAGCCATGTTAAGAAAGTTATGAGTTTTGAGTTATGAGTTTTGAGTTAGTATTTTTTGATTCTGATTTCCATATCGTAGCCAATTGGTGTAGCAGGTCGATTGAATGATGAAAAACTGATTTTTGATGGTATAATTAATTTACCTTTTGAGTTATTAAATCCCATATAACCAACGGCTTCGTGCCAACCCTGACAAGCCTGTGATAAATCAAGATACTTAAACTCGTAAGGCTCAGGAAAATCTATACTACTCTCGCTTGATACCGTATCAGCTTTAGCAGTAAGTGTATATTGAAGAAATCGCGTAACTACCTCATCTCCTGCAACAATACTGTCACTTATCAGATGGTCACCTTTATCAGTTAATCTGAAATACAATCCTGTTTTACTTTTATAATAAACATTGTCGGGCCACGGAAAGCCTTCAGGTAGTGTATTGACAACTTTAATCTGGTTACGTTTAAGAAAATCTTTAATTATATCTTGTTCGGCTTTCAACTCTTCAGCATAGGTTACATTGTCATCGTTACATGCAACTAACAAAATCAACGAAAAAGAAAATAAAACCAAAAGAAACTTTATAACTCTCATAAAAAACTATTATTCAATTAATTATCTGATATTGGCAATACTCATTATATCTGCAAAGACACCGGCAGCAGTAACACTTGCTCCTGCACCATATCCTTTAATAATCATAGGATAATCATAATATCTTTCTGTTTTAATCATGATTATATTATTACTACCCTCGAGTTCGTAGAATGGATGATGCATATCAACCTCTTGCAGACCCACCGAACATTCTCCATTTTCCATCTTAGCCACAAAGCGATAACGTTTATTTTCAGCTTGAAGACGTTTCCTGATTGCTTCAAACTCATTATCCATCTCATTGATTGTATTCCAAAAATCATCCAAAGAACCTTTAAAATATTTTTCAGGAATAAAAAGATTTTTCTTTACATCACTTTGTTCAACTCTATAACCTGCTTCACGAGTAAGAATGACCAATTTACGAACAACATCAGTACCGCTCAAATCGATTCGAGGATCAGGTTCGGCATATCTTGCTTCTTTAGCCATCTGAATAGCTTTACTTAACGGAATTGCTTCGGAAATAGTATTGAAAATAAAGTTAAGAGTACCTGAAAGTACAGCCTCAAGTTTCAAAATTTTATCACCTGAGTTAACTAAGTTATTCATAGTGTTTATGATAGGCAAGCCGGCACCAACATTTGTTTCGAATAAGAATTTAATACCCCTTTTACGAGCAATAACTTTCAATTCTGCATAGGTATCATAATCGCCTGAAGCAGTAATCTTATTGGCTGCCACTACTGAAACATTACTTAAAAGCAATTCTTTATAAAGAGCTGCAATTTGATGACTTGCAGTGCAATCGACAAAAACAGCATTATAGATATTCATATCCTTAATACCTTGAAAAATAATCTCAGGTGATGAATCAACGCCATTTTGAGATAATTCATCTTTATAACTACTTAAAGCAATGCCATCTCTTTTAAACAAAACTTTATTTTCATCAGCAATGCCAACAACCTTTATTTTGATGTTATTTTGTGCTTTAAGCTTGGGCTGCTGTTGCATAATTTGATCGAGCAGTCCACCGCCAACAGTACCTGTACCAATAAGGAAGATATTCAATTCTTGATATTCTGAAAGGAAAAATGCCTCATGGATAACGTTTAAAGCCTTACGCAAAGATTCAGAGGCAATTACAAAAGATATATTAGTCTCGGAAGCGCCTTGAGCAATAGCAACTACATTAACACCACTACGACCCAGCGCACCAAATAATTTACCGGAAATACCCGGAATACGCTTCATATTATCACCTACAACCGCTATTGTTGCAAGATTTTTTTCAGCTTCAACAGAATTTATTTCTCCGATAGATAATTCATGATTAAACTCATCAGAGATAGCTTGTACAGCCAAATCAGCCTCATCGTTTGTAACACCTATCGATATTGTATTCTCAGAGGAAGCCTGAGAAATAAAGAAGGCGGAAATACCTACATTTGCCAAAGCCCCAAAGAGTCTTTTACTTACACCGATAACTCCTACCATACCAAGTCCTTGCATGGTCACAAGAGCAGTATCATTAATAGAAGAAATACCTTTAATAGTCTGACCACTAACATCTTTTGCATTTGAAATAAATGTACCGTTAGCTTGAGGGTTGAAAGTATTTTTTATCAGAATAGGTATATTTTCGTGATATGCCGGAAAAATAGTTGGCGGGTAAATAACTTTAGCACCATAATTACACAACTCCATAGCCTCTATATAGCTCAAGTTATCAATAACATAAGCTTTACTGATAACACGTGGGTCGGCAGTCATAAATCCATCTACATCAGTCCATATTTCCAACACTTCCGCCTGTAAGGCAGCAGCCAAAATAGCAGCCGTATAATCAGAGCCACCACGACCAAGATTAGTATACACGCCGGAATCCTTATCTTTAGTTATAAAACCCGGACAAACTGTAATTTGCTGTATATTTGAAAAATGCTTGAGTATTAAACTATTTGACAATGTAATATCAGCCGAATGCTTACCAAAAGCCGTTGTTGTTTTTATAAAATCAGGAGAATAAGCATAATGAGCATTTTCGATGATGTTACTGATAATCACAGAGGACATCCTTTCACCAAAGCTCAAAATCAGATCTTTAGTTTGCTGGTCAAATTTTATATTTTTCCCTACCCTTTCAAAAATAGAGCGTAAATCTTCAAGTAACGACATTATCCTTTGCGTAACTTCAGTTTGTTTAGTTTCAGGAACAAGTTGGTCGATAATAGTCTTATGGCGCATTATAATCGACTCAAACTCACTGCTAATACTTTCGCCTCTTGTTGCCATGTCCATCAATGCAATCAGCTTGTCGGTCAGACCGCCCAAAGCAGAAACCACAACAATGACAGGCTCTTTCTCGGCTTCAACAATTTTCTTTACGTTTAAGATACTTTCCACGGAACCTACGGATGTCCCGCCAAATTTCATTACTTTCATCTGTATATATTTATATTTCTTTAGTTTACTTTAATCCGTAAGTTGCGTCTGCATACATCTGTAAGCTACGCCTTACTTACTTCGCCTTCTCATCCGTAAGCTGCGCTTCGCTTGCATACGGTTATGCATATTTTAGTCCCTTTGGGACTGCTGCTTTATCATTATTTTGCTCTGTTTCAAAAGTCTGTAGACTTATTTATTGCATGCAATTATCATCAATTAAGCATGCTGATTTTTGAGCCTGCAATATTAGTGATTTTTCCCCAATAAATGGCAGATATTTATGAATTTTAATTTAGATATTGCAATTTCATAAAAAATATACTACTTTTGCATCGCTTTTCGAGAAAAGCTAAACATTTCTACATCATAATTAAGTTGGTCCGGTAGCTCAGCTGGATAGAGCAACAGCCTTCTAAGCTGTGGGTCGTGGGTTCGAATCCCGCCCGGATCACTTGAACTTTCGCTAATACTCAAAACAAAACAAAACTGCAATATTGTCTTTAACTTCAACTTCTTTAATAGCTTTTCTGCCTTTTTGACACAATTTAACTGATGGTTGAGAATTTGAGTGATAGGGTAATAATAACAATTATACCTATTAAAAACTTGAATATATGAATCAAACAAACAACAATCAGAATGATAAGGCATTAAGCAAATATGCTATTAATTTGAATGAAAAAGCTAAAGCAGGAAAACTTGATCCTGTTATTGGTCGTGATGATGAAATTCGTCGTGTTTTGCAGATTTTGAGCAGAAGAACAAAGAATAATCCTATACTCATTGGTGAACCAGGTACCGGTAAGACTGCAATAGCAGAAGGACTTGCTCACAGAATTATTCGAGGTGATGTGCCTGAAAACCTGAAGAGTAAGCAATTATTTTCGCTCGATATGGGAGCATTGATAGCCGGAGCAATGTACAAAGGCGAGTTTGAAGAAAGATTGAAATCGGTAGTAAATGAAGTAATACATGCCGATGGAGAAATCATTCTTTTCATAGATGAAATTCACACCTTGATTGGTGCAGGAAAAAGCGAAGGTGCAATGGATGCAGCTAACATTCTTAAACCTGCACTGGCACGAGGAGAATTGCGAGCAATTGGTGCTACCACCCTGAATGAATATCAGAAGTATTTTGAAAAAGACAAAGCATTAGAGCGTCGTTTCCAGATAGTTATGGTCAACGAGCCTGATGTACAAAGCACCATATCCATACTTCGCGGATTGAAAGAGCGATACGAAAATCATCATAAAGTAAGGATAAAAGACGATGCTATTATTGCAGCCGTAGAATTGTCAAATCGATATATCACAGATAGATTTTTACCTGATAAAGCTATTGACTTAATGGATGAAGCTGCTGCCAAATTACGTTTGGAAGTGGATTCAGTACCTGAAGAGTTAGATGTTATCGAGCGTAATATCAAACAATTAGAGATAGAAAGAGAAGCTATCAAACGTGAAAACGATAAAAAGAAAGTCGAGTTATTAAGTGATGAAATATCACGTTTACAAGCCGAAGCAAAACTTATACGTGATAAATGGTCGTCTGAAAAGGCTTTGATAGATAATATTCAGCAGGCAAAAATTGAGATTGAAAAACAAAAATTTGAAGCTGACAAAGCCGAACGCGAAGGCAATTACGGTAAAGTTGCAGAAATTCGTTATGGTAAATTAAAAAATTTAGAAAACAATATTGCATTGTATCAGAATGAATTAGCTGCATTACAAGGAAGTACCGCTTTAATTAAAGAAGAGGTTGATTCCGATGACATTGCTGATGTAGTAAGTCGCTGGACAGGCATACCTGTAAATAAAATGCTACAAAGTGAGCGCGACAAATTGCTCAATTTAGAAGATGAGTTGCACATGCGAGTAATTGGTCAGGATGAAGCCATTACCGCCGTAGCCGATGCGGTAAGACGTAGTAGAGCTGGTTTACAGGATCCTAAGCGACCTATAGGCTCATTTATTTTTCTGGGTACCACCGGTGTTGGTAAAACCGAGTTAGCAAAAGCATTAGCAGAGTTTCTGTTCGATGATGAAAATATGATGACTCGAATAGACATGAGCGAATATCAAGAAAAGTTTTCCGTAACAAGATTAATAGGATCGCCTCCGGGTTATGTTGGATACGATGAAGGTGGTCAGCTTACCGAAGCTATACGAAGGAAACCCTATTCAGTAGTACTGTTCGACGAAATAGAAAAAGCACATCCTGATGTGTTTAATGTGCTGTTGCAGGTGCTGGATGATGGTCGTTTGACAGATAACAAAGGTCGTGTTGTGAATTTTAAAAACACTATTATCATTATGACCTCCAATATAGGATCTTCATTGATAAGAGAAAACTTTGAAAAGATAACTCCATCAAACCATGATGAAATTGTAGAGTCGACTAAAAACCAAGTGTTTGAACTTCTGAAACAAAGCATTAGACCGGAGTTTCTAAATAGAGTAGACGAACTTATAATGTTTGCACCTTTAGACAGGCAACAAATAAAAGAGATTGTAAAGTTGCAATTATCTGGTATTCAACAATTATTGACAAACAACAACATCAAGTTAGATATTAATGAAGATGCTATACAGTTTCTTGCAAAAGCAGGTTTCGATCCGCAGTTTGGAGCACGACCGGTCAAAAGAGCATTACAAAAATATCTTTTAAACGATTTGTCGAAAGCTTTATTATCAGGCACATTAAAGCCTAATGAAACAATTTATGTTGATGTGGATGGAGATAAATTGAGTTTTGGAAATTAGTGATTCCATATTTCTTTTTTCTTGATAAAAAAGAAACAAAAAATCAAGACTACGTCCGATTTTGCTCAAAAAATTAGCGTTTGATTGGCTAAATCGTCCAAACTCGCAAGCTTTGCTTGCTCAAACAAGGACGATTATTACGCCAATCTCACTTATTTTTTGGCTTATCGGCCGATGTCGAATATACAGAGTGAAGCGATACAACTACATATCTCAACCCCTTGAAACATACGAAGTCTACGCCAATCTGGCTATATTAATCCTTTTTCTTTTGGAATATGCGCTTTGACCTCTTGGAGGAGCAAATAAAAAGAGAATTTCTGTCAAGTCTTAATCCTTTTTCTTTTGGAATATACGCTTTGACAAAGATGAGTTCTACTCATTGAGTTTTTTATGCGGTCTTAATCCTTTTTCTTTTGGAATATACGCTTTGACAATAAGGTTGTAAAGACATCATTAGCACAGGGAAGGTCTTAATCCTTTTTCTTTTGGAATATACGCTTTGACCGAATAATACCACATAGTGGCGCTAAAATACAGACGTCTTAATCCTTTTTCTTTTGGAATATACGCTTTGACTGTGGGAGAGTTTGGGAAATGGGTATTCAGGACGGGTCTTAATCCTTTTTCTTTTGGAATATACGCTTTGACGCTATCTCGAAAGCGTTAAAAAGCGAGTTTTACTCGGTCTTAATCCTTTTTCTTTTGGAATATACGCTTTGACATTACGAAAATGAACACTTATGAATTATTAACCGGTCTTAATCCTTTTTCTTTTGGAATATACGCTTTGACATGACTTATATTAATCTAACACCCCACGCCATCAAGTCTTAATCCTTTTTCTTTTGGAATATACGCTTTGACGCAACGGCAGTGGGTATTTTTACGACCAAGACACGTCTTAATCCTTTTTCTTTTGGAATATACGCTTTGACCTGAATGTCCTCCTGTACTCACAAATTATATATCAAGTCTTAATCCTTTTTCTTTTGGAATATACGCTTTGACTATATCGTTTCTGCCATGGTTCTTGCGGCAACCGAGTCTTAATCCTTTTTCTTTTGGAATATACGCTTTGACAACGGATAGGAAAGACCTTGTAGCCCCTGCAACAGGGTCTTAATCCTTTTTCTTTTGGAATATACGCTTTGACTACTCACAAACTATATATCAATTTAGAAGCCACTTGTCTTAATCCTTTTTCTTTTGGAATATACGCTTTGACATGAAGATAAATACGATATCTTCATAAATGTGATGTCTTAATCCTTTTTCTTTTGGAATATACGCTTTGACGATTGCGAAAGCATTAAAAAGCGAGTTTTACTCGGTCTTAATCCTTTTTCTTTTGGAATATACGCTTTGACAAAGAGTTTTTATATTGTTCATTCTCAAAGGTGGAGGTCTTAATCCTTTTTCTTTTGGAATATACGCTTTGACGTTTATAACCGGAAACGACGATGTATTTTTTGAAATGTCTTAATCCTTTTTCTTTTGGAATATACGCTTTGACTTTCTCAGACAATTGTAGATATAAGAATTATCATGCAGTCTTAATCCTTTTTCTTTTGGAATATACGCTTTGACTTATAACACGCAAATTAAAGCAACTCGCTAAAGAAGTCTTAATCCTTTTTCTTTTGGAATATACGCTTTGACTTCAGGCAGAGGCTCGAAGTACAATAACAATAGTGTCTTAATCCTTTTTCTTTTGGAATATACGCTTTGACTTCAAAAGAAAATTTGAAAGTAGAGAATTTTTGTAGTCTTAATCCTTTTTCTTTTGGAATATACGCTTTGACACCGCCAAAAAAAGAAACCAAAGCAAAACCTAATGGTCTTAATCCTTTTTCTTTTGGAATATACGCTTTGACGAAAAGTGGGTTACAGATATAAATCAAGAACATAAGTCTTAATCCTTTTTCTTTTGGAATATACGCTTTGACATCAGGTTCTCAACTGAAGTGCAGGCTAACGCTTGTCTTAATCCTTTTTCTTTTGGAATATACGCTTTGACAATAAAATGAAAAGACAAAATTGCATAGTAGTAAGTCTTAATCCTTTTTCTTTTGGAATATACGCTTTGACGTATCAAAATGTCAAACAATAATCTGTTTTTAAAATGTCTTAATCCTTTTTCTTTTGGAATATACGCTTTGACAGTGTTCTTTGTCCGAGATATGATAATTACGTTGATGTCTTAATCCTTTTTCTTTTGGAATATACGCTTTGACTACAAAAAAATGAGTACGGAAAAAACGATAGAAAAAGTCTTAATCCTTTTTCTTTTGGAATATACGCTTTGACAGTGTTCTTTGTCCGAGA
>ERZ778021.580-NODE-580-length-62094-cov-5.661826_pt1 | contig 62094 bp, 57 predicted proteins | sample MGYA00375751_ERZ778021 | MGnify/ENA primary metagenome ERZ778021 (study PRJEB29350, sample SAMN05389814) | bioreactor metagenome | isolation source: Thiocyanate stock bioreactor | place: South Africa: University of Cape Town | collected 2013-08-29 ... | reverse complement strand
GGCGTCATCGGCTCGTCGTCGAACCCGATCTCGGGCATGACCATCGCCACCCTGCTCCTCACCTGTCTCATCTTCGTGATGCTGGGCTGGGTCGGCGGGGAATATCGCCTCATCGCACTCTCGATCGCGGCGGTCGTCTGCATCGCCTCGTCGAACGGCGGGACGACGTCGCAGGACCTCAAGACGGGCTATCTCGTCGGCGCGACCCCCTGGAAGCAGCAGGTCGCGATCCTGGTGGGGGCGCTGCTCTCCGCCGTGGTGATGGGCGGGACCCTGATCGTCCTGAACGACGCCTACACGACCGTCTCCGACCGGCCGGCTGACCTGCCGACCGTCGCCGCCCCGGCCGACCTGGCCGAAACCTACCAGCACGAGGGGAAGACGTACAAGGTCTGGCGGCTGACCGCCCCGATCGACGGGGCGCTCCCGGGCGTCTACCTCGTCGACGAGGCGAACAAGCCGGCCTGGCTCATCGACCCGGGCATCGGCGGCCGGCTCGACTACACCACGAGCGGCGCGGCGATCAAGAAATTCAACCCGGCGCAGCCCCGACTCTTCGCCACGATCATCGACGGCATCATGTCGGGCGACCTCCCCTGGGGCCTGGTGATCCTGGGGGCCGTGCTGGCGATCGTGGTGCAGCTCGCCGGGGTCTCGGCCCTGGCGTTCGCCGTGGGCGTCTACCTGCCGCTCTCCACGACCCTGCCGATCTTCGTCGGCGGCCTGATCCGGCTGATCGTCGACCGCATCCGGAAGTTCACCCCCGAGGACTCCGAGACCAGCCCCGGCACCATGATGTCCACCGGCCTGATCGCCGGCGGATCGCTGGCCGGCATCCTGATCGCGCTGCTGGTCGTCTTCGAGGGGCTGGGTAAGGCCGTCGACTTCTCACACACGCCGCCCGGCGGCGAGACGGAATACCTCCTCCCCGCGCTCGGCGCCTTCGCCGTGCTGGCCGTCGCCCTCCTGGCAGTCGCCCTGGCCGGCCGGCGCGAGGACATGGAGCCCGCCGAGGCCCCCTGAGCGTTCGAGTCCCTACGCAACCGTTCGACTTTCCTCCGTTCCTCGTCGCGCCCCCCGTTTTGGGGACATCGGCCTTCCGAGAGGGCACGACGATCGGTAGCGGCTGCGGAGGGGCGACCATGAAGATCGGAGCCGGAGCGACGGCAGACCTGGAAGGCCGGACGAGGGCTGTCGGGCATCGCAGCCGACCGGGCGCTTCGAGCCGTTGCCCCTGCGTCGAAAAGACTCGGAGAGGCCGACGACGACGGCCTTCCCCCCTCGCGGGGGAAGGTGGCCCGAAGGGCCGGATGAGGGGGAGGACGAACGAGACGGCCGCCGGGATCCCGAGCCGGTCGGGCGGGCTTTCGAATCCCGACGGGCCTCCTGTTTCGCCCCCCCCTCTACTGAGCCCTGCGGGGTCTGTCTTCCCCCCGCGAAGGGGGAAGACCTTCGCTCGGCCCGCTTCACCTGTCGCGCGGCCGGCGCGCCCTCGGCACTCCCACGATCCACAAGCGCCGCGGAACGATGCCGTCGCCGGCGCGACTTCCGCGTTTTTTCGCATCGACTTCGACGGACCAACCCAACACACGGGCTCGAAACCGACGCCGCAAAGTCATTCGGATCATCGCCTTACGCGCCGAACACCGCGTAACGACCAGCCTCCCGCCGCCGCGAACGGAGCCAAATCCGGGCCGGCCGGCCGCGATGCAGTAGACTAGAGGAATCCCAGCCCCCTTTGGATCCGCACGCCAGCGACGGGAGCCGCCTTTCATGCCTGGGCCGATGACCGGACTGATCCCCGCCCCCCACACCCCGTTCCACGCCGACGGGTCCCTCAACCTCGACGCGATCGCGCTCCAGGCCGAGCTGTTCCGCGAGTGCGGGCTCGATACGGTCTTCGCCGGCGGGACGCCCGGCGAGTGGTCCTCGATGACCCTGGACGAGCGTCGGGCCGTGGCCGAGCGGTGGCGCGAGGTCGGCGGCGACACGCTGAAGGTCGTGCTCCACGTCGGGGCCAACTGCCAGGCCGACGCCGTCGCGCTGGCCGCGCACGCCCGGGAGATCGGCGTCGCGGCCGTCTCGGCCGTGGCCCCCGGCTACTTCAAGCCGACCCGGATCGTCGACCTGGTCGACTTCTGGGAGCCCATCGCCGCCGCGGCGGCCCCCCTGCCGTTCTACATCTACGACTTCCCCGGCATGACGGGCGTCAGCCTCCCCATGTCGCAGGTCATCCGCGAGGCCAGGCCCCGCATCCCCAACCTGGTCGGGCTGAAGTTCACCAACAGCGACTTCGTCGAGATCCAGCAGTGCATCCGGCTGGACGACGGGGCCTACGGCGTCCTGCTCGGATTCGACGAGTGCTACCTCGTCGGCCTGGCCCTGGGGATGACCGGCTCGGTCGGCAACACCTACAACTATGCGAGCCCGATCTTCCGGCGGATCGACGCCGCCTTCGCGAAGGGCGACTTCGAAGCCGCGCGCCGCGAGCAACGCATCGCCGTCGACATGGTGAAGGTCCTCCAGGAGTTCGGCTTCCAGGCCGCGTCGAAGGCCGTGATGGGGATGCTGGGCGTCGACTGCGGCCCTGTCCGCCCTCCCGTCCGGAACCTGACCCGGGCCGAGACGCTCTCCCTGTGGGAGAAGCTCTCCCCGCTCGACGCCTTCCCCAGGCCGCTGCGCAAGCCCGAGTGAACCTCGGGCCCGCGCCGCTCTTTCTCAATCCGAAGCGCTCAGTCCGCCAGGGGCATGATCTCCACCTTGCGGAACTCGACCGGGTGCGACTCCGCCTGGAGGGCGATCCAGCCCCCGGCGAGGTCGCGCCGGCCGTCCTTGATGAGAGGGCCGCCGTCGGGGTCGTTGGCGTCGAGCTGCGGCTTCTCGTATTCCATGACGAGCTGGCCGTTCACATAGTTCTTGATCGGGCCGAAGCCGTGGCACTCGACCTCCACCGTGACCCACTGGTCGCCGCGGAAGGTGCCCGACTTCGAATCGGTGCAGTGCTGGGTGATGAGCTTGCCGTCCATGGTGAAGACCGTCCCGGGCGAGCAGACGTTGGCCGTCGGCCGCTTGCCGGTCTCGCCGCCGCCGAGGAACTGGATCTCCAGCGAGGCCGGGAAGTCCTGGTCCTTCCGCATCGTCGTCGGGTCCTGGCTGTAGAGCATCGCCCCGCTGTTGCGGAAGGCCCAGCCCGGCCCCTTCTTGCACTGCTCGCCGACGAATCGGTACTCCACCCGGAGCTTGTACTTGGTGAACGGCCGGTAGAAGAACAGGTGCCCGAACTCCCCCCTGAACTCGTCCCACCGATCGTAGGAAACCTTCAGGACGCCGTCCTCGACGCGGAAGGTGTCGCGGTAGTTCTCCCCGAGCGGGCTGCTGACGAACTTGGGGATCCAGCCTTCCAGGTCCTTGCCGTTGAACAGGCTGGTCCACTTGCCGGGCTCGAATTCGGTCGGGACCTGGGCCGAGGCCGGGCCCGAGGCGAGGGCGAAGCAGCCCAGCGCGAGGGCGACGAGGCGGGTCGGGGCGTGGCGAGCGGTCATGGGGGCGCACTCCAGGATCGGGTCGAAGCGGTCGCGAGGCCCCCATCTTCGCCGCGGCGGCGGGGGGAGTCCAGGGGCCGAACGGCGGCGATGCACGCACTTGATGCCTCCGGACGCGCCTTGCGATAATTTCACCTTGCACATCCGTCGCCCCCAAATCCTGGACGATCCGATGAACCCGATCGAGCCGCCGGACGAACGGGATGATGGCGCGACGACGCCCACGATCGTCGAGGGCTTCTCCTTCGAGGACCTGCGCGACGAGCTGGACGTCCGCGACCTCTCGAACATCCGCGAGTTCCTCGATCGGGTCGACGCCGAGTCCCGGCGCTCCGGCGTCGGCGAGCCGACCCAGCTGGCGGCCCTCGGGCCGTTCCGGGACCTCGTCGAGATCGGCCGGGGTGGGATGGGGGTGATCTATCGCGCCCGCGACCCGGAGACGGGGGATGAGGTGGCCGTCAAGGTCCCCGCGCCCGGCCTGACGCCCCTGCCCGGCGCCCGCCGGATGTTCGACAAGGAGGCCCAGGCCGTCGGCCGCCTCGACCACCCGGCGATCGTGCCGCATCGACGCCTCGTCGCGGACGGCGGGCGGTATCTCATCGTCAGCGACTTCTGCGACGGCCCCGACCTGGAGCGATGGCTCCAGGCGCGGAAGGCCCCCGTGCCGGCCCGCGAGGCCGCGCGGATCATCCGGGAGCTGGCGGGCGCCGTGGCCCACGCGCACGAGCGGGGGGTCCTGCACCGCGACGTCAAGCCGTCGAACGTCCTGCTGCCGGGGGCGACCGAGACCTCGGACGCCCGGTCGCTCTCGCCGCGGCTGACCGACTTCGGGCTGGCCAAGCTGATGGACGACGGGCTGGCGCCGATCCAGGCCGCGACGGCCACGGGCCTGGTCATGGGCTCGCCGCCGTACATGGCGCCCGAGCAGGCCTCCGGCCGCCGCCAGCAGGTCGACCGTCGGACCGACGTCTACGGCCTCGGCGCGGTCCTGTACGAGCTGCTCACCCTCCGGCCGCCGTTCCGGGGCGACACCCCGGCCGAGACCCTCGGCATGGTCATGGTCGACGAGCCCGTGCCGGTCCGGGTGCTCCGCCCGGGGATCCCCCGTTCGCTGGAGGCCATCGTGCTCCAGTGCCTGGAGAAGTCCCCGGATCGCCGCTACCCGACCGTCGACGCCCTCCGCGACGACCTCGAAGCCTTCCTCGCCGGCCGCCGCGTCCAGGCGAGGAGGCCGGGGCCGGCCGAGCGCCTGCGGCGATGGGCCCGACGGCGGCCGAGGTCGGCGGCGCTGGCGGCCTCGACGCCGGCCGTCGCCCTGATCCTGGCCGCCGGGGTCGCGGCCTGGACGGTCGCCCTCAGCCGGGGCCGCGACCGCGCCGACCAGTACGTCTACGTTTCGCGGCTCCAGCTCGCCCTGCGGGCCTACGACGACGGCCAGCTCGTCCGGGCCCAGCCCATCCTCCGCGGCCTCATCCCCCGCGCCGGCGAGCGCGACCGCCGGGAGTTCGCCTGGTACCACCTCTGGCGGCATTGCCGCCGCGAGGCCCGGATGGTCCTCGGCGACGACGCCGACTTCGATTTCGACTTCGACCACCTGGCCCTCTCCCCGGACGGCTCGAAGCTCGCCGGCGGGGGGGACGTGGGGATGATGATCCACGACCTGGACCGCGAGTCGACCGATTGGCTCGCCCCCACCTCGGGCATGTTCGTGGCCTCCGTCCCGGTCTTCTCGGCCGACGGGTCCCGCGTCGCCTTCCAGACGATCGACGCGGAAGAGAAGCCCGACCGGCTGCGGGCCGTCGAGGTGAGGCGCGTCGCCGACGGGGCGCTCCTGGGCCGTCGCGAGATTTCCGACGGGCGTCACATCTACACGGTCGGCTTCCTGGACGACGGTCGGCTGAACGTGATCGTCCACGCCGCCACCGCGACCGAGCCGTACGCGGCCGAGTGCCTGCGCTGGTCCGATCGAGGGATCCTGGCCGACGCCGCCCCTCCGGCCCGATTCCCCGCCTTGTGCGCCAACGCGGCGAACGGCCTCCGGTCCCTGGCCCTTGATGCCGACCATCGGCTCGGCGTGTACGACGCGGCCTCCGGAGCCTTCACCCCGCTCCGCGACGGCCCCACGGCCGATCTCGCGGTTTGCACCTTCTCCGACGACGGCGGCCGGGTGGTCGTCACCCATGGGCCGGACGGGAAGGCCCTGCTCTATGACGCGCGGGACGGCCGGCTCCTCCGCCGCTTCCCAGCGATCGGCGAGCCCGCGGTCCAGGTCGCGCTCCAGCCGGGGGGCGAGGCGATCGTCGTCCGCACCGCGTCCCAGGCGGTCCGGCTGATCGACCCCGGTCGCGGGCTCGACGTCCGCATCTTCGAGCCGAGTTCGGAGCCGGGCGTCGAGACCAAGAACGTCCGCTTCACGCCGGACGGCCGGGGATTCTTCGTCCACCGCTCCGAGTTCCGCGGGGCCGATCACATCGAGGTCCGCTCGGCCGAGGACGGCCGCCGCCTCGGCGAGACCCCGGCCCGCTACAAGGCCCTCACCGGCCCCTGGGCGATCCGCCCCGGCCCGCGTCCGGAGCTGATCTACGCCCTGGGCCGACACGCCTGGCGCTGGGAATGGTCGCGGACCGTCGCCCCGGGCCCCGACGACGTGCTCAAGGCCCACAACGACGAGACCTGGGCCGTGGTCTTCAGCGCCGACGGCTCCCTCCTCGCGACCGCGTCGAACAACGACCGCGAGCGGGCGACGATCCGGCTCCGCACGCCCGACGGGCGGCTCGTCCGGGAGTGGGAGGACGTCGACTCCACGGCGTCCGACCTGGCCTTCGCCCCGGACGCGAGCTGGATCGCCACCGCCCACCTCTGCGAGGAGCGGGCCCTCCGCATCCGACCGACCCGTGGCGACGGCGAGGTCGTCTCGGTGGAGCTTCCCGACGGCGAATGGGCCCGCGGCGTCGACGTGGCCCCCGACCGGCCCGTCGTCTACGTCGGCGGCGACCGCGGGACCATCCTGGCCTGGGACATCGACCTGCGCCGGGTCGCCTGGAGGATCATGCCGCCCCCGGAGCGTCGCGCCCCGAAGACTCGCGACCGGATCCACGACCTAGTCGTCGCGCCGGACGGCGGCCGGCTCGCGGTCGTCGACGACCGCGGGATCGTCCGGAGCCTGGACGCCCGGACCGGCTCCGTCGCCGCCTCCTACGAGGGCCGCAGCCCGATGCTCGCGGCGGCCTACAGCCCGGACGGGAACGTCATCGCCGCGGGCGATCAGGAGGGGCGGATCCACATCCTCGACGCCGAGACCGCCCGGCTGCTCCAGATCATCCCCGGCGACGACTGCGACCTGAGGTCCCTGGCCTTCAGCCCCGACGGCCGCACGCTCGCCGCCGCGGGCCTGGGCCGCGTCGTCCGGCTCTGGGATCCCTTCACCGGCGAGGAGCTGCTCTCCCTCGCCGGCCACGAGGCCCAGATCAACTCGCTCGGCTTCTCACCCGACGGCGAGACCCTCGCCTCCGCCGACCACTCGGGGATCGTGAGGTTCTGGCGCGCGCCCCGGCTCGCCGCCCGCTGATCACCGCGGCCGGATCGTCAAGTCGTCGAACATCCCCTTGTCGTCGAACGACCCCAGGCCGACCGCCCCCTTGGCGAACCGCTTGTCGTGGGCCGTCATGATCGGCTTCTCCAGGTCGTCGAAGTAGAACTCGATCAGCCCCGATTCGGGCTCGCGGACCAGCCGGACCTCGTGCCAGCCGTCGGTCCACTGGACCCCCTTCGTCCGACTCTCGGCGATCGAGACCCGCGGGGCCCCGTCGACCGCGAAGATGCTGTGGGCGGCGGGGTCGGCCGCCGTGGCCATGTGGACGTAGTAGAAGCGCGACGGATCGACGTGGCCGAGGATCAGGCAGAGGTCGCGGTGCCCGTACTCCTTGACCGTCGACCGGACCTTGGCCCGCAGCTCGAACGCCCCGAACTCCTTCCCCTCGATCAGGGCGATGTTGAGCGGGGACCGGACCTTGGGCTCGTACTGGCTGGCGGCGAACAGCTCCAGCACGCGGTCGCCGTCGGCCGTCCTCGCGATCCGCCAGGCGGCGGGGTCGGTGAACGCCCAGCCGGTCGGGGCCTCGCGCTCGAAGTCGTCGCGGAAGAGGGCGGCTGGGGGCTCGTCGCCGCGGGACGGGATCGAGGCGAGGCCGATGAGGGCGACGATCGTCAGGGCGAGGGGCATGCGCACGGTCGGGGCTCCTTACGAGACGGGAGGACGGACGCCTCGAATGTGCCCCGGCCGGGCGGGCCGATCAAGACCCCGCCGCCTTGACAGCCGCGCCGGGGGGGGCCGAAGATGCACCGTCCGGCCGCGGGCCGGCCTTCGGCTTCCCGGAGACCAGGTGTATGTCGATTCGACGGCAGTGGATCGCGCCCCTCGCGGGCGCCTGCATCATCATGTCCATGACGACGGCGCGCGGCGACGAGGGGATGTGGGCCTTCAACAACCTCCCCCTGGAGACCCTCAAGGCCCGCTACGGCTTCACCCCCCCGCCCGGCTGGGCCGAGCACCTGCGGTCGGCGGCCGTCCGGTTCAACAACGGCGGCTCCGGCTCGTTCGTCTCGGCCGACGGCCTCATCATGACGAACCACCACGTCGGCGCCGACACCCTCGCCAAGCTCAGCACGCCCGAGGCCGACTACTACAAGCGAGGCTTCCACGCGAAGACCCGCGACCAGGAGGCCAAGGCCCCCGACCTGGAGCTGAACGTCCTGGTCGGCATCGAGGACGTCACCGCCCGCGTCAACGCCGGCGTCGCCCCCGGCATGGCCGACGCCGACGCGGCCCTCGCCCGCCGCAAAGCCTCCGCGGAGATCGAGAAGGAATCGACCCAGAAGACGGGCCTCCGCAGCGACGTCGTCACCCTCTACCAGGGGGGCCAGTACCACCTCTACACCTACAAGAAGTACACCGACGTCCGCCTGGTCTTCGCCCCCGAGTTCGACGTCGCGTTCTTCGGCGGCGACCCGGACAACTTCGAATACCCCCGCTACTGCCTGGACGTCTGCTTCTTCCGCGCCTATGAGGACGGCAAGCCGGCGAAGGTCGAGCACCACCTGAGATGGAGCCCCGCCGGCTCCAAGGACGGCGACCTCGTGTTCGTCGCCGGGCATCCCGGCCGCACCGACCGGCTCAACACCCTGGCGAGCGTCGAGTACCTGCGCGACTTCGGCTTCCCCAGCCTCCTCGACTGGCTCCATGCCAAGGAGGAATTCCTCCTCGGCTTCGGCAAGAAGGGCGACGAGGCGTTCCGCCAGGCCAAGGAGGAGCTGTTCTCCGTCCAGAACAGCCGCAAGGCTCGCATGGGCGGCCTGGGGGGCCTGAAGTCCCCCGAGTTCATGGCCCGCAAGCGAACGGCCGAGCAGGAGCTGCGGGCCCGCGTCGCCGCCGACCCCGCCCGACAGGCCGCCTACGGCGCGGCCTGGGACAAGATCGCCGAAGCCCAACAGGTCAACATCAAGACCGCGAAGCCTTACATGTTCATCGAACGGGGCCGCGGGCTCGACTCGGCCCTGTTCCACATCGCCCGCGACCTCGTCCGCCTGGCCGAGGAGAAGCCCAAGCCCAACGCCGACCGCCTCAAGGAATACCGCGACTCGGCCCTCGAATCGCTGGAGCTGGAACTGTTCTCCACCGCCCCGATCTACCCCGAGTTCGAACGCGAGAAGTTCGCCTTCGGCCTCGCCTACTGGAAGAAGGTCGCCCCCGACGACCCGGTGCTCGCCCGCGTGCTCTCCGGCCGCTCGCCCGAGCGGGCCGCCGCCGACCTGGTCGACGGCAGCAAGCTCGCCGACGTCGCCGTCCGGCGCAGGCTGGCCGAGGGGGGCAAGGCCGCGATCGAGGCCAGCGAAGACCCGATGATCAAACTGGCCCTCGCCGTCGACGCCGACGCCCGCGCCCTCCGCAAGGAGCGCGAGGACGAGGTGGAAGGCGTCGAGGCCGCCAACTACGCCCTCATCGCCCGGGCGCTCTTCGAGGAGAAGGGGGACAGCATCTACCCCGACGCCACGTTCACCCTCCGCCTGGCCTTCGGCGCGGTGAAGGGATACACGGTCGACGGCAAGGCGATCCCGCCCTACACGAACATCGCCGGGGCCTTCGAACATGAGAAGGCCCACGGGGCCCGGCCGCCGTACAAGCTGCCGCCGTCGTGGCACGAGGCCAAGGACTCCGGGCGGCTCGACCTGACCGCCGCGTTCAACTTCGTCTCCACCGCGGACATCATCGGCGGCAACTCCGGCAGCCCGGTCGTGAACCGCGACGGCGAGGTCGTCGGCCTGATCTTCGACGGCAACATCCAGTCGCTGGTCCTCGACTTCGGCTACGACGACGCGGTCGCCCGCGCCGTCTCGGTCGACTCGCGCGGCATCGCCGAGGCCCTCCGCTCGGTCTATCGCGCCGAGGAGCTGCTCAAGGAGCTGACCGCCCGCTGACGTTCCCGCCCGGCCGAGGATCGACGACGGGCCGCCAGCGTTCCGCCCGCCTGGCCAGCAGGCGGGCGACGAACGCCTCGTAGTCCTCGGCCGAGCGTCGCTTCCTGGGATCCCAGCGCCGGCCCTTCTCCCAGTTGCAGCGGCCGTGGACCGCGGCGAGGTTCCCGGCCTCCTCGCCGCCGCCCCGACTTCGCGCCCGGATGTGTTCGAGCGTCGCCCCCTCCCCGGTGGCGGCGTCGAAGGCGATCGGCCCGTTGCAGATCAGGCACTTGCCGACCCAGTCGCCGCCGCGGCGTTGGAACGTGACGTCGGTCCGGGCGGCGAGGTCCAGCTTCTGGGCGGTCGTCACGGCGGCCTCCGTCGTCCGGGTCAGTAGACCGTCTCGCCCCCCGCGGGGGAGACCGAGCCGTCGCCGGTCTTCCCCAGCGCCTCGCGCACCATGAGCAGTTCGGCGACGTTCTCCAGCGTCAGCAGCCCGACGACCCGGCCGTCGCGGACGACCGGGGCGCAGGGCGCGCCGCGCTCGCGCAGGGCCGTCACGGCCGCCACGAGCGGGGCGTCGGCGTCGACGGCCGGGGCGGACGCCGCCGCGAACTCGGCCACCGGGGCGTCGGCCCCACGAGCGGCCAGCCCGGCCATGAGGCTCGCGCGGGTCAGCACGCGCGGCTCGTCGTCATGATCCTCGACCGGGAAATCCTGCTGGGCCCCGGCGAGCAGCAGGCCCGCCGCATGGCCGAGGGTGTCGTCGGCGCGGAGGGACCGGAAGTCGGTCAGCATGGCGTCGCGGACGGGGACGCCTTTCAGCGCCGCCCGCTCCGCCACCTGCACCGCCTCGGCCTCGGCGCCGATCCAGACGAACAGGGCGATGAACAGGAGCATCGGCGCCCCGTTGCTCAGGCCGAACAGGCCGAACGCGATCGCCATGAGCTGGCCCACGGACGCCGCCGCCCGGGTGGCCTTCGCGTACGGGAGCTTCATCGCCAGCAGCGCCCGCAGCACCCGGCCGCCGTCCATCGGGAACGCGGGGAGGAGGTTGAAGCCGGCCAGGAACACGTTGACCAGCAGGATCTTCGGCCAGAATCCGGAGTGGAGGATCCGGTTCGAGTCGTCGGCCGCTTCCGGGAACCTCACGCCGACCAGCCACAACACGGCGACGATCGCCACGTTCACCGCCGGCCCGGCCAGGGCGACCAGCAACTCCTGGACGGGCTTCTCCGGGATCCTCTGGAGCCGGGCGACGCCGCCGATCGGCAGCAGCGTGATGTCGGAAGTCGGCACGCCGAACCGTCGCGCCGTCAGGGCGTGCCCCAGTTCGTGCAGGACCACGCACCCGAACAGGGCCAGCGCGAAGGCCCCTTGCGCCAACCCCGCCCCGAGGTCGCCGCCGGCGGACGCCCCCGCCGCCACGAGCCAGGCGATGAGGATGACGAACGTCCAGTGGACGTAGATGGGTATCCCCGCGAGCCGGCCGATCTTCCAGGACCAAGACATCCAAGCATCCCTCCGCGGGCGAGATTCGAGCGCGAAACCAACGCTAACTATACGCCCCGCGGCCTTCATCGATCCGATTTGACAACCTCCCGCGGCGACCTAGGGTAGCGATAACCCCAGCCCCTCGGGCGAAGGTCGAGCCGGGTCGGGATCATGGGGATGGGCCGGGCGAGGCGGTCCGCCATCGGGAAACGAGGCGCTCATGGATCTGAAGGCAACAACGCACGTCTGCGTCTCGCCGGTCAAGACGGAGGAGGAGGATACCCACGTCCCCCCCCCTTCGCCCATGTTCCTCATCATGGTCAACGGGGGGACCACGGGGGCGATGCTCCGCATCGACGGGCCGGAGACCAGCCTCGGCCGTTCGGCGGAGAACTCCCACCAATTCCCCGACCCGACCGTATCCCGCCGTCACGCCGTCATCAAGCACGACGATTCCGGGCTCGCCTGGCTGACCGACCTGGGGAGCAGCAACGGCACCTACCTGGACAACAAGCGGATCGCCCCGGGGAAGCCGGCCCGGATCGAGGACGGGGCGCGGATCCAGCTCGGCGTCACGGTCGTCCTGAAGTACGTCAGCCTGGACCCGTGCGACGAGCGCTTCCAGCGCGAGATGTTCGAGCGCACGGTGCGCGACAACCTCACCGGGCTCTACAACCGCGGCTATTTCATGGAGCAGATCGGCCCGCTCTGCGAGCGCAACCGGGCGCGGAACCTCGGGACCGCCCTCCTCATGGTGGACGTCGACTATTTCAAGCGCGTCAACGACGTCCACGGCCACGACGTCGGCGACGCGGCGCTCCGCGAGGTCGCCAAGGTGCTGAGGGATTCGACCCGGACCGAGGACCTGGTCGCCCGGTACGGGGGCGAGGAATTCGTCCTGGCCCTGCCGATCGCTTCGGCCGACCAGGGCTGGGAGCGGGCCGATCAGTTCCGCCGGGAGCTGTCCGTCCGCCCGGTCCGGGCCGGCCGCAAGGAGTTGAGGATCACCGCCAGCATCGGCGTCTCGTGCAGCACGATCGCCCGGCCGCGGACCGTCAAGGCCCTCATGACCACGGCCGACATCGCCCTGTACGAGGCCAAGCGCTCCGGGCGCGACCGCGTGGTGGCGTCCGAGCGCATGCTGGCCGACGCCGAGCGACGGACCGAGTCGTGCGACGCCGTGGCCGTCTGAAGGGGGGCCGTCGCGCACTCGCAACCGGGGCCGTCGTGGGCTATGATCGGGCGTGCGCCCGGAGGGGCGCCCGGACATCACCCACGCGAACCCGAACAGGTGACGGAATCGTGCCCACCGCCGACGCCTCGACGTCCCGCCCCCTGGAACCCCTCGCCCTGGGGGTGTGCAGCTGGAGCCTCCAGGTCAAGAACGTGCCGGAGCTGAAAGGCTTCCTCGACCGGCTGGGGGTCGACGTCGTCCAGATCGCCTGCGGCGACCCCCACCACGCCAGTTGGGACGAGGGGGACGACCTCCCCGCCGCGGCGAGGGCGGCCGGCTTCCGGATGACCGGCGCGATGCTCGGATTCCCCGGCGAGGACTACACCACGCCCCAGACCATCCAGCAGACCGGCGGCTTCGGCGACCCGGCCACCCGCGCCGAGCGCCTCGCCAGGCTCGACTGGGCCCTCGACCGCACGAAGGCGCTGGGGCTCTCCGACCTCATGCTCCACGCCGGCTTCCTCCCCGAGATCGACGACCCCGGCCGATCGGCCATGCTCGACGTGCTGGCGAGGGCCGGCGACAAGGCCGCCGAGGCGGGGATCACCCTGGCGTTCGAGACCGGCCAGGAGACGGCGCAGCTCCTGCGGCGGACGCTCGACGACCTCCGGTCGCCCAACCTCAAGGTGAACTTCGACCCGGCGAACATGCTCCTCTACGACATGGGCGACCCGATCGAGGCCGTGAAGATCCTCGGGCCGGACATCCGGTCGGTCCACGTCAAGGACGCCCGCCGCCCCAAGGTGAAGGGGGCGTGGGGCGAGGAGGTCCCGCTCGGCGAGGGTGAGGTGGGGATCCCGGCGTTCGTGAAGGCGCTGAAGGACGTGGGCTACCGCGGCCCGCTCGTCGTCGAGCGCGAGGTGGGCGACCAGGCGGGCCGCCTCCGGGACGTCGCGCGCGGGCTGGAAGTGCTGCGCGAGTGCCTGGCCGGCTGACCGGCAGGGCCGCCGGGAGGCCGGGCCTCGCCGGCGCGGCCCCCGGGCGCGGCCTCAGCCGACGATCGACTGCACGACCCTGGACAGCTCGCGGCCGGCGTCGGTCAGGGCGTAGAAGTTGTGCTTGCCCGAGCGCCGGGGCTCGATCAGCCGGCCGTGGCGGAGCAGCGCCAGGTGGTGGCTGACGGCGGGCTGGCTCTGGGTCCCCAGGTCGGCGCACAGCTCGGTGACGTTGCGCTCCTTCTCCCCCAGGAGGAGGAGGACCTGGAGCCGGGTGGGGTCGGAGACCTGCTTGAGCAGGTCGGCGACGCGGCGGATCTCGGCGAGTCGGCGGGCGGACGCCGCGGCGGCGGTCTTCGTCGACCGCCCGGGCGCGGCGGCGCGGGCAGAGGTTGCGGCCATCGCAAAACTCTCCTGATGCGGGGAAACGTGTCGTCGGGGCTGAGGCCGCGGCCGCCGTCGCACGAACGGGCGGCGTCGTCGCCTCATGTTATAATAGGATAGACACATTCTTGTATTCGGTCAACCCCGCCCCGTCGTCGAGGGCGCTCGGCTTGCCGGCGGCGGGGCGTTGCCTTAGAGTGTGAAATGGGCCCGAGCCGGCCCGACGACCCCCTCCCCCGCGAGAGCGTAGACCGATGGCCGGGCTTACCACGACGACCGAATCCCCCCGACGCGCGACCGAGGCCGCCTACCAGCAGTGCCTGAGCCCGTCGTGCGCCGCGACGTTCGCCGTCGACGAGGCCCACTTCTCCTGCCCCCGCTGCGGCGACCTGGTCGACGTCGTGTACGACTGGGACCGCCTGCCGGCCCCGCGGAGCCTCAAGGAGTTCGAGGCCAAGTGGTCGCGCCCGCTGGATCCGCTCGCCTTCTCGGGCGTCTGGCGGTTCCGCGAGCTGCTCCCCTTCGCCCCGGCCGACGAGGTGGTGACGATCGGCGAGGGCCGGACGCTGCTCCAGAAGGCCGACAAGGTCGGTCGGCCCGTGGGCATGGATCCGGGCCGCCTGATGCTCCAATACGAGGGGATGAACCCCTCCGGGAGCTTCAAGGACAACGGCATGACCGCGGCGTTCACCCACGCCCGGATGATCGGCGCCCGCCGCGTCGCCTGCGCCAGCACCGGCAACACCTCGGCCGCCCTGGCCGTCTATTGCTCGGCGACCGATTTCGGGTTCAAGGCCGTCATCTTCATCGGCTCCGGCAAGATCGCCTACGGCAAGCTCGCCCAGGCCCTCGACCACGGCGCGCTGACGATCCAGATCGTCGGCGACTTCGACGACGCCATGCGGCGCGTCCGCGAGGTGGCCGACCGCCTGGGCATCTACCTCATGAACTCGGTCAACCCCTTCCGGCTGGAGGGGCAGAAGACGATCATGTACCGGGTCCTGGAGTCGCTGGGCTGGGAGGTCCCCGACTGGATCGTGGTCCCGGGGGGCAACCTCGGGAACTCCAGCGCCTTCGGCAAGGCGTTCATCGAGCTGAAGCACCTGGGCCTGATCGACCGCGTCCCCCGGCTGGCCGTCATCAACGCCCACGGCGCGCGGACGCTCCACGAGCTGTACGGCTCCCGCGAGGTCCGCTGGCGCAGCGGCCTGCCCGACTCGGCCCGGGTCGACGCCTATTACGACGAGCTGGACGCGGCCGGCGTCAAGGCGTCGACGATCGCCTCGGCCATCGAGATCAACCGGCCGGTCAACTTCAAGAAGTGCCTCCGGGCCCTGGACTTCTGCGACGGCGTCGTCCGCGAGGTCTCCGACCAGGAGATCATGGACGCCAAGGCGTGGGTGGGAGCCGGCGGCCTCGGCTGCGAGCCCGCCAGCGCCGCGAGCGTCGCCGGGGCCCGGCGGCTCCGCGAGGAGGGGCTCATCGCCCCGTCCGACCGGGTCGTCTGCATCCTCACCGGCCACCAGCTCAAGGACCCCACCGCGACCGTCGCCTACCATGGCGCGGACCAGGAGAACTTCGAGAAGGTCCTGGGGAGCCGCGGCGTGAGGCGCGCCGGCTTCGCCAACCGCCCGGTCGTCGTCCCGAACGACCTGGACGACATCATCCGGGCCATCGCCCTCGATTCCGACTCCTCGGCGCCCTCCTCCTGATCGGCCCCGGCGCCCCCGAGTCGCACCCACCACCCACCCGGAAAGGAACGCCGGCCCGTGAGCACGGCTCGCATCCGCATCGGACTGCACGGAGCGATGGGGAGGATGGGCCTGCGCCTGATCCAGCTCATCGCCCAGGATCCCCGAGTCGAGCTGGCGGCGGCGATCGACCGGGCGAAGCTCGGCGAGGACGCGGGGGCCGCGGCGGGCGTCGGCCCGCTCGGCGTGGTCGTCCGCGGCCTCGACGCCGTCGCGGACACGCCGCTCGACGTCGTGATCGACTACTCGCACCCCTCGGCCGTGGCCGAGGCGGCCGATCGATGCCGGCTCGCGAAGGTCGCGCTGGTGGTCGGCACGACCGGGCTCGACGCCGACGCCCGCCGCGCCCTGGAGGCCGCGTCGGCCGAGGTCCCCGTCCTGGCCTCGCCGAACACGAGCCGGGCCGTGAACCTGCTGTTCAAGCTCGTCGCGCAGGCCGCCGCGGGGATGGGGCCCGAGGCGGACGTGGAGATCGTCGAGCGCCACCACCGGCTCAAGAAGGACTCCCCCAGCGGCACCGCCCTGCGGCTGGCCGAGGTCGTGACGGCCTCGACGGGCGCGGGCCCGCTGGTCCACGGCCGCGAGGGCCAGGTGGGCGAGCGGCCCCGGGGCGAGATCGGCATGCATGCCGTCCGCGCCGGCGACTGCCCCGGCGAGCACACCGTCCTGTTCGCCGTCGCCGGCGACACCCTGGAACTGACCCACCGCGCGCTCAACCGCGACGGATTCGCGCGGGGGGCCATCGACGCCGCCGTGTTCCTCGCGGGCAAGGCCCCGGGTTCATATTCGATGGCCGACGTGCTAGAATCCACGCCGTGAAGCGACGGCGCGAACCGCGAGGCCCGTCATGGCGCATTGCGATCAAGGCTATCTCTGCGCGGTCTGCGGCGGGGAGGTCGAACACCTCCTGGAATCGGACCTCTACCTGCGCTACGTGCTGGGCGAGGTCGATCCCGAGTCGCTCCACCGATCCCCGGAGCGACACCTCCGCTGCAATCCGGCGCTGAGCCAGTTCATCGTCCACGATTCCTTCGCCGCCGCCGTCGCCGACGGACCGTTCGCGAAGGCCGGGCTCGACCCGTCCTACGTGGCGGACGAGGAGGCGCGGGTGACCGCCGGCTACCTCCGCCTCGTGGAGTTGGCGGGCCGAGCCGGAGCTTCGATCCTGGAATATCCCCTGCCCGGGCCGCCCAGTTCCGCCGATCGCGTCGGCGGCTGATCCTGACGGCCAGTCGAGAGGGGAGGTCGCCCCCGTGATGGAATCCCCGAGCGTCCGGCCCGCGGAGCCCCCCCCCGCCCCGGCGGCCGAGCCCCATGGCGCGGACCGAGAGCGGCCATCCAGGCGCGTGCTGTTCCTGGACGACGACCCGCGTCGCGCCGAGGTGTTCCTCGACCGCTGCCCCCAGGCCGTCTGGATCACGCGCGCCGACGCCTGCATCGGCCGCCTGGCCGAGCCCTGGGACGAGGTCCACCTCGACCACGACCTGAACGGCGAGCGCTTCGTCGACGTGATGCGCGACGATTGCGGCATGGCCGTCGTCCGCTGGCTCTGCTGCGGCGACCGCGAGCACCTCCGCGAGGCCCGGTTCTTCATCCACAGCCACAACTTCGCCGCGGCCTCGCTCATGGTCGAGTGCCTGCTGCGGAACGGCTACGCGGCCGAGTACCGGCCGTTCGGCTACGACCTGGTCGACTTCCTCTCCTTCGCCCCCCCGCCGACGCGACCGGCCCGCGTTTGGGGTCGCATCGTCGCGCTCTGGAGGCGGCTCGCAGGCCGCCCCCGGCTGACGGAGCCGCCCGCGACTCGCTATGATGAGGGCGGCTCGCGGGGCCGTGGTCCCCGGGCGGGCATGGAGAACGGTTCGGAGGCAGGACGTTGAGAACGGTCATCACGGGGGGGGCGGGGTTCGTCGGGTCGCACCTCTGCGAGCGGTTCCTGGCCGAGGGCGACGAGGTCGTCTGCGTCGACAACCTCCTGACGGGCACGCTCCGGAACATCGATCACCTGGAGGCGGACCCGAAGTTCCGGTTCATCGAGCACAACGTCTCCGAGGCCATGGAGATCGACGGCCCGGTCGACAACGTGCTCCACTTCGCCAGCCCGGCCAGCCCGGCCGACTACCTCGCCCATCCGATCCCGACGCTGAAGGTCGGCTCGCTGGGGACCCACAACGCGCTCGGGCTCGCCAAGGCGAAGGACGCCCGGTTCCTGCTCGCCAGCACGTCCGAGATCTACGGCGACCCGGACGTCCACCCCCAGGTCGAGGAATACTGGGGCAACGTCAACACCATCGGCCCCCGCGGCTGCTACGACGAGGCCAAGCGGTTCGCCGAGGCCATCACGATGGCCTACCACCGCTACCACGGCGTGAAGACCCGCATCGTCCGGATCTTCAACACCTACGGCCCCCGCATGCGGCTGAACGACGGCCGCGTGCTCCCCAACTTCATGAAGCAGGCCCTCCGCGGCGAGCCCATCACCCTGTACGGGAACGGCGACCAGACCCGCAGCTTCTGCTTCGTCACCGACCTGGTGGACGGCATCTACCGCCTGCTCCGCTCCGATTACGCCCTTCCGGTGAACATCGGCAACCCCGTCGAGATCACGGTGTCCCAACTCGCCGAGGAGATCATCGCCCTGGTCGGCGGGACGACGAGCACGATCGTCAACGAGCCCCTCCCCCAGGACGACCCCAAGCGGCGTCGGCCCGACATCACCAAGGCCCAGACGATCCTCGGCTGGAACCCGGTCGTCGACCGCGCCGAGGGCCTGAAGCGGACCCTGGAATACTTCCGCACCGTGGTCTGACCGCCCCCAGGAGCTTCGCGTTGACCCGTTTGTTCGCCGGAACGCCCTGGGACCGCCCCCCCGCCTGCGAAGGCTGCGGCCGGCTCGAAGCCGAATGCACCTGCCCGCCCAAGGTGGACGAGCCGGTCCGCATCCCCCCGGAGAAGCAGACGGCCCGCCTGGCGGTCGAGAAGCGGCCGAAGGGGAAGGTCGTGACCGTCGTCTCCGGCCTCGACCCCGACGGCAACGACCTGGCCGACCTGGCCACGCGCCTCAAGACGGCGTGCGGCACGGGCGGCACCCTCAAGGACGGCCAGGTCGAACTCCAGGGCGATCATCGCGACGCCGCCGAGCGGGCCTTGCAGAAGCTCGGGTACAAGACGAAGAAGCGGTGAGTCCCGATTGGAATTGGCCGGCGGCCGGCTCATGGCATAGCATACAGGCGGCGGGGACTTCATCCGCCGTCGGGGCCGCGAACCGTCGAGGTGCCGCATGTCGTCCGTGACGCGAGCCGTCGCCACGATCGAAGACCTGGGTCGTGTCGAAGGCAAGGCGGAACTGATCGCCGGGAGGATCGTGCGTTTCATGCCCACGGGTTTCTTCCCGAGCCGGGTCGCGTCTCGGATCTTCCGGAGCCTCGACGATCACGCGGAGGAAACGGGACGAGGCGTCGCGATGGGCGACAACGTCGGATTCGCAATCCCGGAACTTTCCTCGGGGCGGGAATCGTTCTCGCCGGACGCCGCCTACTACATCGGTCCGCTCCCGGGGAATCGAATGCGGTTCATCCAGGGACCTCCGACGTTCGCCGTCGAGGTCCGCAGCGAAGGGGACTACGGCCCTCGCGCCGAGGCGGAGATGGCCGCAAAGCGGATCGATTACTTCGAGGCGGGGACGCTCGTCGTCTGGGACGTCGACCCCGTTGCGAATCGGATTCGCAAGTTCCAACGCGACCAGCAGGCCGTGCCCGTCGAATTCAACCGCAGCGACCAGGCGGACGCCGAGCCCGCCGTCCCCGGCTGGCGACTGGCGGTGGATCGGATCTTCGCCTGATAGGCCCGCGTCTCGATCGATGCGAGAGGCCGGGCATCCCCGTGCGCCCCGGGCGTCCGCTCTGGTATCATCGCTACGCTCGACGGGGCGAGCCGTCGACGTCCGGGGGATGAGGCTCAGGGGTTCGGGTCCATGACGATGCACGCGATGCCGGTGATGGTCGGCGTCCTGGCGGTCCTGGCGACCGCCTTACGGTTCTACAGCCGCTTCCTCGCGAACCGCGTGGCGGCGCTGGACGATTCGCGGGTGACGCCGGCGTATCGGTTCGAGGACGGCCAGAACTTCGAGCCCACGAACCGCTGGGTGCTGTTCGGGCACCACTTCGCGGCGATCTCCGGGGCCGGGCCGCTGATCGGGCCGGTGCTGGCGATCCAGTTCGGATACCTGCCGGGGCTGATCTGGATCGTCGTCGGCGTCTGCCTGGCGGGGGCCGTGCAGGACATGATGGTGCTGGCCCTCTCCACCCAGCGCGGGGGGCGGAGCCTCGCCAGCCTGGCCCGGACCGAGATCGGCCGGCCGGCGGGGGCCGCGGCGACGATCGCCATCCTCTACATCATCATCATCGCCCTGGCCGGGCTGGGGGTCGTGGTCGTGAAGGCCCTCGGCGGCGAGGAGGTCGCCATGAAGGCCGGGACCGTCCTGGCCTACCCCGAAGGCGCCGAGGTCAAGTCGATGACGATCGTCGGCGGGCCGAAGGTGTACGACGTCCCCCCCGGCTCGAAATACCGCTTCGGCGCGGGCGAGGGCCAGGCGATGGACTTCCACGAGGGGTTCAAGCTCGCCGTCCCGGGGGACCAGTCGTTGACCTCCGCGCCCGGCGGGGGCTTCACGCTGCCGGAGAAGGCCCGGCGCCAGGTGCCGGGGAGTTCGTGGGGGACGTTCACCATCGCCATGACGATCCCCATCGCCCTGTTCGTCGGCTGGTACATGTACAAGCTGCGGCCGGGCAAGGTGGTGGAAGCGTCGCTCATCGGGGCCGCGATGGTCCTGGCCGTGACGGGCCTGGGGAGCCTGGTGCCCGGCTCCGCGCTGGAGCCGTACTTCTCGCTCTCGCGGACCTGGACGGTGGTCGCGGTGGCGGCCTACGGGTTCGTCGCGGCCGTGCTGCCGGTGTGGCTGCTCCTCTGCCCCCGCGACTACCTCTCCAGCTTCCTCAAGATCGGCACCATCTTCCTGCTGGTGGCCGGCGTGGTCGTCGCCAATCCCAAGCTGGAGGCCCCGGCGGTCAACGCGTTCTTCGCGCAGGGCGGGGGGCCGTCGTTCAACGGGCCGGTCTTCCCTTACGTCTTCATCTGCATCATGTGCGGGGCGATCTCCGGGTTCCACTCGCTGGTGGCCTCGGGGACCACGCCCAAGATGATCAAGCGAGAGTCCGACGTCCGCATGATCGGCTACGGGGCGATGCTGATGGAGGGGCTGGTGGGCGTGGTCGCCCTGATCGCCGCCGCGGCCCTGCCGAGCGCGATGTATTACGACATCAACATCGACCTGGGCAAGCGCCCGGACTTCCTCGCCCAGAATCCCGACTTCGCGCGGTTCCTCAAGGCGGCCGAGTTCGACATGCACGGCGAGCACGCCCTCGACCCGGCCCCCGGCGCGACGCCGGCGAGCGAGCTGGTGGCGATGGAGAAGGACGTGCAGGAGTCGCTGCACGGCCGGACGGGCGGCGCGGTGACGCTGGCCGTCGGGATGGCCCGGATCTTCACCGAGGCCATGCCGGGCCTGGGCTCGCTGAAAGCCTTCTGGTACCACTTCGCCATCATGTTCGAGGCCCTGTTCATCCTGACCACGATCGACGCCGGGACGCGCATCGCCCGGTTCCTCGTGCAGGAGTTGCTGGGCCGGGTCTGGAAGCCGCTGGGCGACCTCGACTGGCTTCCGGCCTCGATGCTGGCGACGGGGCTGGTGGTCTTCGGCTGGGGCTACTTCATCGCCACGGGCTCCGTGGAGAGCATCTGGCCGATGTTCGGCCTGGCGAACCAGCTTTTGGCGGTGATCGCGCTGGCCGTCGTGACGACGGCCCTGTTCAACTCGGGCCGGGGCCGCTACGCCTGGACGACCATCCTCCCCATGGCGTTCGTCGTCGCGACCACGGCGACGGCCGCCTACTACGAGATCAGCGGGAAGTTCCTGGGGATGGTCCGGGCCGGCGAAGTCGTCCGCGGCTGGCTCAACATCGGCCTCACCGCGATGATGATCGGCTGCGTCGGCGTGATCCTGGCCACCGCCGTCGCCCGCTGGATCGCCCCCCGCCCCGCGGCCCTGGAAGGCGAAGCCGGCGCGGAGGCCGTCGGGTGAGCGTCCGACGTCATCCCTCGGAGTCGGCGCGGGCCGCGTCCAGGTCGGCGAACCAGAAGCCGTCCCGGTGGACGACCTCGCCGACCTCGACGAGGATCTCGCGTCGGAACGCCGGCGAGCGGTGGCAGAATGTGTGGAATTCGCCCCTCTCCCCGCAGGGATCGACGCCGGGGGGAAGGTCGGCGAGGAGCGCCTCGTCGAATGGCCGGCCCACGAACTTCGGATCGAGCTGCTTCGGGTCGACGCACGTCAGGGTCGCGCCGATCCCCGCGGCGATCATCTCGCGAGCCAGGGCCGTGGTCGCCTCCGGCCCGCACCAGACCGGGAACAGGGGCTCCAGCCCGACCCCGCGCATCTTCGAGATGCGATAGTCGCGCACGTCCTCCAGGAACAGGTCTCCGAACGCGACGTGGGTGACGCCGGCCTGTACCGCGCCGGCGCATGCCTTCGCCATGCGAGCCTCGTAGACCTCGTTCGAGCACGGGTACGGCAGCATCACCGCGCGGAGGGGCAGGCCCGCGGCCTCGGCCTGGGCTTCGACCAGACGTCGCCGCACGGCGTGCATCGCCGCCCGATCGGCCGCCTCGTTGAAGGTCGTCAAGAAGCCGACGACTTCCACGTCGCCCCGGCTTCGCAGGACGTGCAGCGCCCAGGCGCAGTCCTTGCCGGAACTCCACGAGAGCAGCACGCGCGGCCTGGACATCGTCGCTTCGCCCTTCGACTTTTGTGGGGGCGGAAATAGGCCGGGGCCGGCCATCCCCAGGGATGTCGGCCCCGACGTCCGGTGATCGCGGCGGTTGCGACGTTCAGTCGACGCCGACGAGGGAATCCTCGGGCTTGCGGTTCCCCAGGACGCTGTGGCTCTTGCCGTAGGCGAAGTAGATCACCAGGCCGATCGCCATCCAGACGATGAGCCGGATCCAGGTGTCCAGCGGCAGCGGGAGCATCAGGCCGACGGCGGTGAGCACGCCCATCGGCGCCGTGAACCAGATGAACGGGGCCTTGAACGGCCGCTCGACGTCCGGCTGGGTGACGCGCAGGTAGAGCGTCCCCGCCGAGACGATCGCGAAGGCGAACAGGGTGCCGATCGAGGTCAGCTCGCCGGCCACGTTCAGCGGCAGGAGCGCCGCGGCCGTCATGACGATCAGGCCGGTGATGATCGTGGTGATGTACGGCGTGTGGAACCGAGGGTGGACCTTGGCCACGATCGCCGGCAGCAGGCCGTCCTTGGACATGGAGTAGAAGATGCGGGGCTGGCTCATCAGCATGACGAGGATCACGGAGGAGAGCCCCATGATCGCGCCGATCTTCACGTAGAACGACAGCCACGGCATCTTCATCGCGTCGGTGGCGACGGCGACCGGGTCGGGGACGTGGAGCTGCTTGTAGTTCACCACGCCGGTCAGCACGATCGACCCGAGGAAATAGAGGGCCGTGCAGATCACCAGCGAGCCGATGATGCCGATGGGCATGTCGCGCTGGGGGTTCTTGGCCTCCTGGGCCGTCGTCGAGACGGCGTCGAAGCCGATGTACGCGAAGAAGACCAGGCCGGCCGCCCGCAGGACGCCGCTCCAGCCGTATCGGAAGTCGTACCAGGGGCCTTCCGAGGGCTGGATGTAGGAGCCGCCCCAGTTCTCGGAGCTGACCATCGGCAGGCCGAGGACGATCAGCAGGACGAGGATCGAGACCTTGATGAACACGATCACGTTGTTGACCCGGGCCGACTCCTGCACGCCGACGACGAGCAGGGCCGTCACCAGGGCGACGATCAGCATCGCCGGGGCGTTGAACAGGGCGCTCGCCTGGGGGAACGACGCGTAGTCGATCCCGGCCCCCCGCAGGGCCTCCTCGACCGAGGCGAGCATCGACCAGCCGTGCCGCAGGTGGAGCTGCTGGGCGACGGCGTCGGGGACCTCGATCATCTTCGTCCCCGGCGCGGCGAGGAACTGCGCCGGCAGGTCCAGGCCGCGATCGTGCAGGAAGCTGGCGACGTAGCCGGACCAGTTGATGGCGACTGTCGTCGCGCCGACCATGTATTCGAGGATCAGGTCCCAGCCGATCAGCCAGGCGATGAACTCGCCCATCGTGGCGTAGGCGTAGGTGTAGGCCGAGCCGGCGACGGGGACGGTGGAGGCCATCTCCGCATAGCAGAGGCCGGCGAAGGCGCAGACGATGCCGCCCAGGACGAACGAGAGCGAGATGGCCGGTCCGGCGTACTTCGCGGACGCCTCGCCGGTGAGGCCGAAGAAGCCCGCCCCGATGACGGCGCCGATCCCCAGCATGATGAGGTTGACGCCGGTGAGGGTACGCTTCAGCCCCCCCTCCTCGCTCGCGGCCGCCTCGGCCTTGAGCGCGGCGATCGATTTACGGACCCACATATTCGCCATCGGTAGACTCTCGCTCGTTCCGGGTATTGCGGTGGGGGGCTGCGACGCACCGCCGGGGGCCGGCGGGCGGGGGAAGGACGGGGCCGGGAGGATGTGGGGGCCGCCGGGAGAGGAGAGCATCCCGCCGGCCCTGGGCCGCGCCCGGACGATCATACAACATTCACGGACGCGCCGTCACGGCAGTTCCTGCACCTCGACCTTGCGGATCGCGACCTTGCTCCCCGGGTCGTGCTGCTGGAAGGCGAAGTGGCCGTCCTTCCACGTCTGGGCGAAGTCCATGAACATGTACAGCTCTTCGCCGTCGATCTTCACGCGGATGTGGGGGGCCTTCCGGCCGCGCCACTCGCCGTCGATGCACTCGATCTCGTAGGTGAACCAGGTGTCGGGCTTGACGATGTCGCGGTAGATGTGGACGAAGCCGTAGAGCGACCCATTGCGGATCGGGTCGGTGTGGGTGCTGTTGATCTGGCACTCGTAGCCGTCGGTGAAGTTGCCGGTGTTGGTCGGCGAGCGGAAGTAGAGGCCGGAGTTGGCCTTGTCGGAGATCTTGACCTCGGCCTTGAGGCGGAAGTTCTTGTACTTCTTCGGGCTGTAGAGCATCGAGGCGGGGCCGGAGCCGCGGATCTCTCCGTCCACGACCTCCCACTTGCTCGCCGGGTTGCCGCCGACGGTCCAGCCGCTGAGGGTCTTGCCGTCGAACAGCGAGGTCCACTTCGGCTCCTCGGCGCGCGCCGGGGCCGCCGCCACCGCCGCCATCGCCATCGCCAGGGCGAGGGCCGCCCGGCGCGTCATGCTCATCGCGTTCATCGTCGCCGTTCTCCTGGTCGTACGATCCCAAGGGCCCGGGGGCCCCTCGCACGAGGGCCGTTCCCGAGTTCGAGCCGCCAGTCTATAACGGGGCGGGGGGGCGTGCCAGGGGCCGCCCGCCCGAGGAGGATCGCCGTTGAACCCGACCGAGCCCGACCCGCGCCCGCCGACCGTCGAGGAGGCCGTCCGCCGACGCCGCGCGACGCCGGCCTTCGACCCCGCCCGTCCCCTGCCCTCGCCGCTGCTGGAACGGCTCCTCGCCGCGGCGACGCTCGCCCCATCCTCGGCGAACCTCCAGCCGTGGCGGTTCCTGGTCGTGCGCGAGGCGGCCAACCGACGCCGGCTGCGGGCCTGCGCGCGGAACCAGCCCAAGGTGACGCAGGCGCCCGTCGTCGTGATCGTCCTGGGCTACCACCACCCGGACCGCACCCACCTGGAGCCGATGCTGGCGATGCAGGTCGCCTCGGGGGCCTGCACGCTCGAGCGGGCCGCCGAGGCCCGCGGCCGGGCGGCCTCGGCGCTCCGCGACGTCCGGGACCGCGCCCTCTGGGCGACCCGCTCGACGATGCTCGCCGCGGCCACGCTGATGCTGGCTGCCGAGTCGCTGGGCGTGGCGTCGGCCCCGATGGAGGGCTTCGACGCCGAGGCCGTCCGGCGCGAGTTCGGCGTCCCCGACGACCATTCGGTCTGCTGCCTGATCGCCCTGGGATACGCCGCCGAGGAGAGGCCGTTCCCCGGCCGGTTCGGCCTGGACGAGGTCTGCTACGCCGAGCACTTCGGCCGCCCCTGGGAGCCTTGAGCCTGGAACGGGGTCCGGGGGCCGTTTACCATGCTCCCGAAGCGGCGGCGCGCGGCGTCGTCCCTCCCCCCCATCCTGAGGTGCTCACGAGATGATCCGCGGATCCTTCGGCCCCCGCCGCCTCGTCGCGGCCCTGGCCGGTTCATTCCTGATCGCCGCGTCGGCCCAGGCCGTCGCCCAGGCCCCCCCGACCGCCGTCCCCGCCCCCAGGAAGGACGGCTGGTGGCAGCAGCGCCACGAGAAATACCTGGAGGACGTGAAGAAGGCCCGCGAGGGCGCCGGCGTCGACGTGATCTTCCTGGGCGACTCCATCACCGAGGGCTGGGGCCAGAACCCGGTCTGGAAGAAGTACTACGGCCAGCGCAAGGCCCTGAACCTGGGGATCGGCGGCGACCAGACGCAGCACGTCCTCTGGCGGATCCAGAACGGCGAGCTGGTCGGCCTGCACCCCAAGGCGCTGATGCTCATGATCGGCACCAACAACGCGGGCTCCAACCCGGCCGACCAGATCGCCGAGGGCGTGGAGGCGATCGTGGCCGAGCTTCAGAAGACGCTCCCCGACACCGAGATCCTCCTCCTGGGCGTCTTCCCCCGCGGCGAGAAGCCGGACGACACGCGGAAGAAGCTCACCGACGTCAACGCCCGCATCTCCAAGCTGGACGGCGGCAAGGTCCACTACCTGGACATCGGCTCGTCGTTCGTCAACCCGGACGGCACGATCTCCAAGGACATCATGCCCGACTACCTCCACCTGAGCGAGAAGGGCTATGAGCTGTGGGCCGCGGCCGTCGAGCCGACCCTCAAGAAGCTGCTGAAGGAAGACTGAGGTCGAGACGTCCCGCCTCCCCCGCGAGGGAAGGCCCGGCGGATCGTGCGGCGGCCGGCGGCGTCGGGGGCGTTCACCCCCGGCCCGCCGATTGCCATCGCTTGACGCCCTCCATGGGAAGCACGGCGGTCAGCACGTTCAGCACGAAACCGTCCCGGCAGGCGGCGAGGGCCGCCCCCTCCAGCGCGAGGAAGACCGCCGCCGAGGCCCGCGCCGGCAGCCGGGAGGCGACCTCGTATCCCAGCGCGCACGCCGCGAGGTCGCCCAGGGAATTGGCCACCGAATCGCCGACGTAGCCCTGGGCCGCGGTGGTCTTCCGATAGTGGCCGATCACGGTCTCGGTGTTCTCGAACGCCTCCCAGGCAGACTCCAGGCCGACCGCCAGGACGAACCGCGAGTCGGCCGAGAGACGCCCCCGGAGCGGGCGGAGAAGGGCGTACAGCAGCAGCCCGTGGGGGACGTGCGTGATGGTGTAAGGGTCGGCGAGGTGCTGCGAATTGTGCGGCCCCCAGGCGTCCGAGACCCACGGCGCGGCGAGCCCGCAGCGGCACCACCAGCGCCGCCCCCGGGACCTCAGCACCGCGGCGAGCGACGCGCCGACGGCCGCCGCCAGGGCTCGACCGCGAGGACTCGGGCGTTCGGCGTCCACGGCGTCCCTCCGGCTCAGATCCCGAAGAGGTCGGACGGGCGGAGCTTCGGCAGGTCGTCCCACATCGCCCGCTCGTCGGCGAACGGATGGCCGCCCGGCCCCCGGGCCTCCTCCTCCTGCTCGATCACCCGGAGGACGGCCCGCGCGAGCTTCAGGTCCTCCTGGGTCGTGATCTTGAGGTTGAACGCGGAGCCGGCCACGATCGCCACCGGATGGCCGGCCGCCTCCACGAGCTGCGCGTCGTCGGTGGCCGCCGCCGCCGGATCGCGGCGATCGTAGGCTTCGGCGAGCCAGTCGCGGCGGAAGACCTGGGGCGTCTGGGCCAGGTAGAGCCCCGCCCGCGGCACCGTGGCGGCGACGACGCCCTCTTCGACACGCTTGATCGTGTCGGCGACGGGGATCGCCAGCATGGCGGCCCCGCGTTCGAGGGCAGCGCCGAAGACCGCGGCGACCTGCGCCGGCGTCACGCACGGCCGGGCCGCGTCATGGACGGCGACAAAGTCGCACGACCCCTTGACCTTCGCCAGCGCGACCCCGACGGTATCGGATCGCTCGGCCCCGCCGATCACCACGTCGAGGCCCAGGAACGCGACGTCGTCGCGAAACCGCCTCTCGAACATCTCGCGGTCGTCCTCGGCGATGGCGATGATGATCTGGCCGACGTGGTCGTTGTTCAGGAACGGCCGGAGCGAGCGCAGCCACACCGCCCGCCCGTCCAGGTCCGTATAAATCTTCTTGGTCTTCGGGTCGCCGAAGCGGCTCGACCGGCCCGCGGCCGGCAAGATCACGGCGAAACGTCCCATGGCGTCCTCCTTCGGCTCGGCCCACGTCGCACACCATCATGCGAAGGTCGTGCCCGTCGTGCGGGGCGCGGCGTCGCGCCCTCGTCCCGATTCTGGCCGCACATCGGCGGAGCGTCAACGATCCGGGCGTCTCGAAGGCTTGGCGTGGCCGGGCGGCGACGACAGAATCGGTGTATGGACGTTCGGTCACGTCGAGGTGAGGAGGCGAGCGACGATGGAGTGCATGGGACCCGAGTGCGCCGCGACGATCCTGGAATGGCTCCGCGCCAGGGCCGAGGGCGCCCCCGCCGCGACGCCGACCGCCGGCCAGGTCCCCCGCCAGGGGCTGCTCTGGAAGGCCGCGCCGTACCAGGAGGACGCCCCGGCGATCACCTCCGCGGCCGAGATGGCCGGGGCGGTCGAGCACCTGAACTACGCGGTCTTCCGGCGCTATCAGAACCAGCTCACCCGCGCCGAGCGCGGCCGGCTCGACAACTCCATCGAGAACGCCCTGTTCAAGATCGACCGCTACCTCGCGCGGCTCGACGACGTCGAGCGGGCGTCGCACGAGGCCGAGGTCGCACGGCTCCGCGACGAGGTCCGCGACCACAAGGAGCGCGCCGAGCGCCTCCGCCTCCAGGCCCGCCGCGCCGAGCTGAAGCTCGCCCAGCTCACCACGCTCTCGCCCGAGACCTTCGAGGAGTTCGTCGGCGAGCTGTTCGAGGCGATGGGCTACGAGGTGGCCCAGGTCGGCGGGTCGGGCGACGAGGGGATCGACATCCACCTGCGGCGTTCCGGGCTCCGCGCGGTCGTCCAGTGCAAGTACCACAAGCGGGGCGTCGTGGGCTCTCCGGAACTCCAGAAATTCCTGGGCTCGGTCCACCACGCCCACGCGCACAAGGGGTATTTCGTCACCACCAGCACGTTCTCGCTGGCCGCGGAGAAGTTCGCCGCCGACCATCCGATCGAGCTGGTCGACGGCCCCCGGATCGTCGAGTTGGTGACGCAGGCGCTCGGCCCGGGGGCCCGCAAGGAGCCCGAACCCTCGTGGTTCTGACCGGCGGGCGGAATCGATTGGAAACGGCCCGCGTCGCGTCCTATGATTCGTCCTGGCGGGACCGCGAGGGCGCATCGGATACGTCGACTCGGCCGGATATGTCGACGACCCGGCGCGCGCCCCGCGCCCCTCGGCCGGGGGCCCGCCGGGTGGCGACTTGACCGGGCGGGAGACGCCCGTGTACTTTCCACATCGAGGACGTCTCGGACGACAGCCCGGGCCACCCCCGGCCAAGGAGGGTTCATCTCATGGCTCCGCGCACCCAGTCCCCCGCGCCGCGCTCCCTCGACCTACCGCCGGAGTTCGAAGACCTGGCGGGCCCCATCAGCGGCGACCTCAAGGTCGTCGCGTCGATCCTGGCCGAGCGCGCGACCGAGCGGCTGATGATCTCCAACCGCCAGGCCCAGCAGCTCCGGCGGTCGCTGTGGAACCGCCTGGTCGACGCGGTGAACGCCGAGGTCCGCCCCCTCTCGGCCGATCACCGCTGACGCCGGGGCCGCCCGGATCGGACCCCCGCATGGCAAGGATCATCGTCGGGACGACCGGCTCCGTCGCGGCCGTCCGCACGCCCGCCCTGTGCTCGGCCCTCGTCGAGGCCGGGCATCGCGTGGAGGTGGTGGCGACCGAGCCGTCGTTGTATTTCTACAGCCCGGCCGGCCTCCCCCCGGGCACCCCGCTCCATCGCGACGCCGACGAATGGCCGGGGGCCCTCTACGCCCGCGGCGACGACATCCTCCACATCGAATTGCGGCGACGCGCCGACATGCTCGTCCTCGCCCCGCTCGACGCCAACACGCTGGCCAAGCTCGCGCTGGGGCTGTGCGACAACCTGCTCACCTGCCTGTTCCGCGCCTGGGACTTCTCCCGCCCCGTCGTCCTGGCCCCGGCGATGAACACGCTGATGTGGGACAAGCCCGCCACGGCCCGGCACCTGGCCCGGATCTGGTCGGACGTCGCCGGCCGCGAGGTCCCCGCCGACTGGTCCCTGGCCACGGCCGAGGGCCATTTCGTCCGCGAGGCCCCGGCGATCGTCCTGGTGCCGCCCCAGTCCAAGCGGCTGGCCTGCGGCGACGTCGGGGTCGGCGCGATGGCCGAGGTCGCGGGCATCGCCGAGGCCGTCCGCGCCTGGGCCGAGCGCTCCGCCCCGCCCGGCTGACGCCGGCCCGGCCCGATCGCTCCGGTCGCGCAAACCCTCCGATCCGCGTGCGCCTTTTGCGAGCGTCGCGACGGTCCGTCGGCGCAATTTCGGGAGAAAAGTCTTGACGTGGCGCTCCCGTCGTCCGTTTATTATTACGAAAACCGATACGGGTCGGCGCACACTATCGAGAAATGCGGGCGGACGAAGTCGCATGCAGTTCGAGTCGCTTCAGATTTTCTGCGACGTGGTGCGCTGGGCCAGCTTTTCCAAGGGCGCGTCGGAGAACAAGATCTCGCAGTCCTCGGCGAGCCAGGCGGTCCATCAGCTGGAAGTCCGGCTGGGCGTCCGGCTGATCGACCGATCGAAACGGCCCCTCGTCCTGACGGAGGAGGGGAAGGTCTACTACGAGGGCTGCAAGGACCTGGTGGCGCGATACCTGGAGCTGGAGAACCGTGTCAGGACCCTGGAGGACGACCGGAAGGCGACGGGCACCGTCGGCGTGGCCGCCATCTACTCGGTCGGCCTCCTGCAGATGCATCGCTACGCCCGGACGTTCGAGGCCCGCAACCCGGCGGCGACCGTCCGGCTGGAATGCCTCCACCCCAGGCAGGTCGTCGAGCGCGTCGGCGCCGGCGACGTCGAGCTGGGGTTGATCTCGTATCCGAAGAAGTGGCCCGACCTGACCGTGATCCCCTGGCGAGAGGAGCCGATGGTGCTGGTCGTGCCGCCGTCCCACCGGCTCGCGGGCCGGGGGTCGGTGGGCGTGGGCGAGCTGGACGGCGAGACCCTGGTGAGCTTCGACCCGGAGCTGTCGATCCGCAAGGCCATCGACCGCTTCCTCCGACGCCACGAGGTCTCCGTCGAGGTCGCCCTGGAGTTCGACAACATCGAGAACATCAAGCGGGCGGTCGAGATCTCCGCGGGGGTCGCGATCCTGCCAGAGCCTTCGGTCGCCGAGGAGGTCCGCGTCGGCGCCCTCGCGGCGCTGACGATCGAGGGCCAGGATCCGAACCACCGCCTGACCCGGCCGCTGGCGATCATCCACCGCCGGAACGAGAAGCTGGACGTCGCGGCCGCGCGGTTCCTGGAACTGCTGACGGGCCGCGACGGCGAGGCCGACGGCCTCGCGGCCGACCGTCGCGTCCCGGCCGTCTCCTCGTCCTGACGCCTCGAAGCCCGGCGCGGGGGCCCACATCCCTCGCCTCCCCCGGGACGCTTCGACGGCCCGCCGGGCGTCCTCGGTCGACGCCCGGTCCCCGCACCGCCCGCAGACATCCGCCCCATTGCGGCCCCGACGCCCTCGCCGCCGACGCGGGGCGCACGCCGGGCCGACGCCCGAGATCCCTTGTCAGTCGAATGCCAGTCCCGGAAGGACCATCCCCATGCGACACGGAATACCGCCCGCCCAGGGCCTCTATGATCCCTCGAACGAGCACGACGCCTGCGGCGTGGGGTTCCTGGTCGACATCAAGGGTCGGAAATCCCACGCCATCGTCCGCGACGGCCTCAAGGCCCTGGTCAACCTCGACCACCGCGGCGCCTGCGGCTGCGAGAACAACACCGGCGACGGCGCGGGCGTCCTCATCCAGATCCCCCACGAGTTCCTCAAGGCCCGCTGCGCCCCCCTGGGCATCGACCTGGGCGAGCCCGAGACCTACGGCGTGGGCGCGTTCTTCACGTCGCCCGACCCCGCCCAGCAGGAATACGGCCGCAAGCTGTTCGAGGAGCTGGTCGCCGACGAGGGCCAGGTCTTCCTGGGCTGGCGCCGCCTGAAGACCGACAACTCGTCGCTCGGCGACGGTGCCAAGTCGGTCGAGCCGGCCGTCTTCCACGCCCTGATCGGCCGCGGCCCGGACGTCAAGGACGCCGACGCCTTCGACCGCAAGCTCTACGTCATCCGCAACCGCTTCGAAAGCGGCATCATGGCGTCGGGCCTGGACGACCACAAGTTCTTCTACTTCCCGAGCCTCTCCTGCCGCACGCTCGTCTACAAGGGGATGCTCACGCCGGCGCAGGTCGAGGAATACTACGCGGACGACCTGCGCGACCCGCTCATGACGAGCGCGATCTGCATGTTCCACTCGCGGTTCAGCACCAACACCTTCCCGAGCTGGGAGCTGGCCCACCCGTACCGCCTGATCTCCCACAACGGCGAGATCAACACCCTCCGCGGCAACATCAACTGGATGCGGGCCCGCGAGGCGATGTTCGAGTCCAGCCTGTACGACGAGGGCGACCTGGAGCAGCTCAAGCCCGTCATCCGCGAAGGGCTCAGCGACACCGCCTGCCTCGACCACGCCCTGGAGCTGCTGGTCCGCTCGGGGTACGACCTGGCCCACGCGATGATGATGCTCATCCCGGAGGCCTGGGAGAACCACGAGTCGATGTCCCAGGTGAAGAAGGACTTCTACGCCTACCAGTCCTGCCTGATGGAGCCCTGGGACGGCCCGGCGTCGGTCGTCTTCACGGACGGCAAGCGGGTCGGCGCGACGCTCGACCGCAACGGCCTGCGGCCCAGCCGCTACGTCGTCACCACCGACGGCCGCGTCATCATGGCCTCCGAGGTCGGCGCGCTGGACGTCCCGCCCGATCAGGTCGAGTCCAAGGGCCGGCTCGAACCCGGCAAGATGTTCCTCATCGACCTGGAGGAAGGCCGGATCGTCGGCGACGAGGAGCTGAAGACCCGGATCGCCTCGGCCAAGCCCTACGGCGAGTGGCTGAAGGAGTACATGGTCCCGCTGGCCGACCTCCCCGCCGCCCCGATGGTCCCCGGGCCCGACCGCCGCACGCTCCACCAGCGCCAGCAGGCGTTCGGCTACACGCTCGAAGACCTGAAGTACATCGTCGGCCCGATGGGCGAGAAGGGGGAGGAGGCGATCGGCTCGATGGGGAACGACGCCCCGCTGGCCGTCCTCTCCGACCGCGCCCAGCCGCTGTTCAGCTACTTCAAGCAGCTCTTCGCCCAGGTCACGAACCCGCCGCTGGACGCGATCCGCGAGGAGCTGGTGACCTCGGTCTTCACCGGCGCCGGCGGCGAGAAGAACCTGCTGGAGCCCGCCCCGGACTCCTGCCGCCAGATCGCGCTGGAGATGCCGATCGTCGACAACGACGAGATGGCCCGGCTCAAGCAGCTCGACGGCTGGCGCGGGTTCACCTCCGTCACGCTGCCGATGCTCTTCCCGGCCGCCGAGGGCGTCGGGGGGATGAGGAAGGCCCTGGCGAAGCTGTTCGACGACGCCTGCGAGGCGATCCGCGGCGGCGCCAGCCTCGTCATCCTGTCGGACCGCGGGGTCAACGCCGAGATGGCCCCGATCCCGTCGCTCCTGGCCTGCTCCGGGCTCCACCACCACCTGGTCCGCCAGGGCCTCCGCGCCCGCGCCGGCCTGCTGATCGAGTGCGGCGACGCCCGCGAGAACCACCACTTCGCCCTGCTGCTGGGCTACGGCGCCGGGACCATCAACCCCTACGTCGCGTTCGAGACCCTGTACGACCTGATCCGCCAGGGCGTGCTCAAGGGGATCGACTACGAGGACGCCGTCCACCACTACCAGAAGGCGGTGAAGAAGGGGGTCGTGAAGGTGATGTCCAAGATGGGCATCAGCACGATCCAGAGCTACCGCGGCGCCCAGATCTTCGAGGCCATCGGGCTGAACGAGGAGTTCGTCCGCGAGTTCTTCGACAAGACCGCGTCGCGGATCGGCGGCGTGGGCCTGGAGGAAGTCACCCGGGAGGCCCTGGAGCACCACTCCCGCGCCTTCTCCCCCCGCGAGGCGTCGAACGGCACGCTGGAGGAGGGCGGCCAGTACCAGTGGCGCCGCGACGGCGAGTTCCACCTGTTCAACCCCGAGACCGTCTTCCGCCTCCAGCACGCCACCCAGGCCGGCCGCTTCGACATCTTCCGGCAGTACACCCGGCTGATCGACGAGCAGGGCGAGCGGCTGAACACGCTCCGCGGCCTGTTCTCCTTCCGGTTCGACGACTGCACGCCGGTCCCGATCGACGAGGTCGAGCCGGTCGAGTCGATCGTCAAGCGGTTCGCCACCGGCGCGATGAGCTACGGCTCGATCTCGGCCGAGTCGCACGAGACCCTGGCCATCGCCATGAACCGGCTGGGGGGCAAGTCGAACACCGGCGAAGGGGGAGAAGACCCCGCGCGGTTCAAGCCGCTCCCCAACGGCGACAGCAAGCGGTCGGCCATCAAGCAGGTGGCGTCGGGCCGGTTCGGCGTCACGAGCGAGTACCTCGTGAACGCCGACGAGATCCAGATCAAGATGGCCCAGGGCGCCAAGCCCGGCGAGGGGGGCCAGCTCCCCGGCCACAAGGTCTGGCCGTGGATCGCCAAGGTCCGCTACTCGACCCCCGGCGTCGGCCTCATCAGCCCGCCGCCGCACCACGACATCTACTCCATCGAGGACCTGGCGCAGCTCATCTACGACCTGAAGAACAGCAACCCCCGGGCGCGGATCAACGTCAAGCTGGTCGCCGAGGTCGGCGTGGGGACGGTCGCCGCGGGCGTCGCCAAGGCGCACAGCGACGTCGTCCTCATCAGCGGCCACGACGGCGGCACGGGCGCCAGCCCGCTGACCTCCATCAAGCACGCCGGTGCCCCGTGGGAGTTGGGCCTGGCCGAGACCCAGCAGACTCTGGTCCTCAACAAGCTCCGCGACCGGATCGTGGTCCAGACCGACGGCCAGCTCAAGACCGGCCGCGACGTCGTCATCGCCGCCCTGCTGGGCGCCGAGGAGTACGGCTTCGCCACCGCGCCGCTGGTCGTGATGGGCTGCATCATGATGCGGGTCTGCCACCTCGACACCTGCCCGGTCGGCATCGCGACCCAGAACCCCAAGCTCCGCGAGAAGTTCCGCGGCAAGGCCGAGCACGTCGTCAACTTCTTCCGGTTCGTCGCCGAGGAGGTCCGCGAGCTGATGGCGAAGCTGGGCTTCCGGACCATCGACGAGATGATCGGCCGCAGCGACCTCCTCGACATGAAGCGGGCCCTCGACCACTACAAGGCGAAGGGGCTCGACTTCTCCAAGATCTTCTACCGGCCCGAGGTCGGCCCGGACGTCCAGGTCCGCCGGATGAAGGATCAGGACCACGGCATCCAGGACTCGCTGGACGTCAAGGTGCTGGTCCCGGCCTGCGAGCCCGCCCTGGAGCGCGGCGAGCCGGTCGACCTGGAGTTCCCGGTCATCAACGTCAACCGGACCGTCGGGACGATCCTCGGCAGCGAGCTGACCCGTCGATACGGCGGGGCGGGTCTGCCCGACGACACGATCAAGATCAAGTTCCGGGGCTCGGCCGGCCAGAGCTTCGGCGCCTTCGTCCCGCGGGGGATGACCCTGACGATCGAGGGCGACTCGAACGACTACGTCGGCAAGGGGCTCTCGGGCGGCAAGATCATCATCTTCCCGCCCAAGGAGGCGAGGTACGTCCCCGAGGAGAACGTCCTGATCGGCAACGTCGCCCTGTACGGGGCGACGTCGGGCCGGGCGTTCTTCCGAGGCCGGGCCGGCGAGCGGTTCTGCGTCCGCAACAGCGGGGCGCAGACGGTCGTCGAGGGGACCGGCGACCACGGCTGCGAGTACATGACCGGCGGCGTCGTCGTCGTCATCGGCAAGACGGGCCGGAACTTCGCGGCCGGCATGAGCGGCGGCGTCGCCTTCATCCTCGACGAGGCGGGCGACTTCAAGACCCGCTGCAACACGGCCATGGTCGCCCTGGAGCGGCCCGACGCCGAGGACGCGGACCTGCTCCGCGACCTGCTGATCCAGCACGCCGGCTACACCGGCAGCGCCGTCGCGGCCCGACTGCTCTCCGACTGGGATCGGGCCCTGGAGTCGTTCGTGAAGGTCATGCCGCTCGACTACCGCCGGGTGCTTGAAGAGAAGAAGAAGGCCGCCGCCGAGCAGGTCGGAGAGGCCGAGGCGCAGATGGAGGTGACCCATGGGTAAGCCGAGCGGCTTCATCGAATTCCCCCGCGAGACGCCCACCCGGCGCTCCGTCCCCGATCGCCTCCGCGACTACCTGGAGGTCTACGACCCGTTCCCGGAGGACAAGCTCAAGGTGCAGGGGGCCCGCTGCATGGACTGCGGGATCCCCTTCTGCCACCAGGGCTGCCCGCTCGGCAACCTGATCCCCGACTGGAACGACCTGGTCTATCGCGACCAGTGGCGGCTGGCCATCGACCGCCTGCACCAGACCAACAACTTCCCCGAGTTCACCGGCCGCCTCTGCCCCGCGCCGTGCGAGGCGTCGTGCGTCCTGGGGATCAACAGCGACCCGGTCACGATCAAGCAGATCGAGGTCGGGATCGTCGACCGGGCGTGGGACGAGGGCTGGATCATCCCCCAGCCGGCGAAGGTGAAGACGGGGAAGACGGTCGCGGTCGTGGGCTCCGGCCCCGCGGGGCTGGCCGTCGCCCAGCAACTCGCCCGCGCCGGGCATGGCGTCACCGTCTTCGAGCGGGCCGACCGCATCGGCGGCCTGCTCCGCTACGGCATCCCCGACTTCAAGATGGAGAAGCGGCACATCGACCGCCGACTGGCCCAGATGGAGGCCGAGGGGGTCGTCTTCCGGCCCGGCGTGAACGTGGGCGTCGACGTCACCGGGGACCAGCTCCGGGCGGAATTCGACGCCGTCTGCCTCTGCGGCGGCGCCACCAAGCCGCGCGACCTCCCGATCGAGGGCCGCGACCTGGAAGGGGTCCTCTTCGCGATGGATTTCCTCACCCCGCAGAACCGGCGCGTCGCCGGCGACGACGCGCCCGACCTCGGGCCGCTCACGGCCAGGGACAAGCACGTCATCATCATCGGCGGCGGCGACACCGGGGCCGACTGCCTGGGGACCTCGCACCGCCACGGCTGCAAGTCCGTGCATCAGTTCGAGATCGTCCCCCGGCCGCCGGACTCGCGCACGCCGACCAACCCCTGGCCCCAGTGGTCGAACGTCTTCCGCGTCTCGTCCGCCCACGAGGAAGGGGGCGTCCGCGAGTACCAGATCAACACCAAGCGGTTCATCGGCGAGGGGGGCCGGGTCACGGCCCTGGAGACCGTCCGCGTCGAGATGGTCGTCGAGGGCGGACGGCCGAAGTTCGTCGAGGTCCCCGGGACCGAGAAGGTCTATCCCGCCGACCTCGTCCTCCTCGCCATGGGCTTCACCGGCCCCGAGCGCGGGGGCGTCCTGGACCAGCTCGGCGTCGAGCTGGACGCGATGGGGAACGTCAAGAGCGACGCCGCCCGCCGGACGAGCGTCGATAAGGTCTTCACCGCCGGCGACATGACCCGCGGCCAGAGCCTCATCGTCTGGGCCATCGCCGAGGGCCGCCACGCCGCCGCCACGATCGACGAACACCTCATGGGCTCCACCGACCTGCCCCGGCCCCTGGAGCACGGCAACGTCATGCGGCCGTTCGCCTGACGCCCGCCCTTTCGTCCACGAACGAGCCCCATCCCGGCCCCCGCCGGTCGGCCTCAGGCCGACCGGCGGGGGCCGTTTCGTTGATTCGATTGCCGCGACCCTGCGGCCCCTACGGGTCGCGGGGCTTGTACGGGGGATGCGACCTGTTTCGGAGGATTGGGTGAACCGATCGACGATATGGGCCGATGAATCTGCCTGACGGTCCATCGATGCGACCGTCGTCCGAGGTCAGGGACGGCCTCGGGCCGGGAGAGGCGACCGAACGATAGGATGTCGATCGATGAACATACAGATATCGATAGCCGCCCGCCGCGGGGCGTGCCTGATAGCGGTCCTCGTGATGGCCATACCCGGGGCGGCCTATGGCCAGCAGTCCGACAGGACGGCCGGCGGCGGGTTCGGCCGCGCCCGGAGGTTCTTCGACCCGTCGACATGGACGAAACCCCGGGCGGCGACCGCCGGGGAGGGCCGGGTGGTCCGGGCCCAGGACGCCCCGGCCGCGCGCGACCCGCGGCTCCAGCTCGCCCGCCAGGAGCCCGACCTCGCCGTCCCGGCCGCCGATCGCGCCCTGGGCGGCGGCGACCCCGTGATCGGCGACGTCCCGCAGCCGACCCCCCCCGATCCCTCGGCCCCGGTCGGCGACCCGTCCGGCGCGGGGACCTCCCCCGGCACGCCCGACCTCGCGGTGCCGGCGGCCGACCGCGCCATCGGCGGGGGCGAGCCCACCGACGAGACGGCCCAGACCGAGGAGGCCGAAGCCGAGGCCGACGACGCCAACGCCCCGAAGCACCTCCAGGACCTCCTGGGCTTCGAAGAGTCGCCGGTGAAGATCTACGGCTGGATCCAGAACAGCTACACCGGCAACACCAACGGCCGCGGCAAGAGCGGCGAGAACTTCGGCGTGAACCCCAACCACAAGGCCAACTGGTGGATGGGGAACCAGTACTACATCGTCGTCGAGAACCCGCTGGAGCTGGACGACACGATCAACTTCGGCTTCCGCGTCGACAACCTGTTCGGCAACGACTGGCAGTTCAACTACATGCAGGGGCTGTTCAACAACGCCTTCCCGCTGAACTACTTCCCCGGCTACGACCTGGCCCAGCTCTACGGCGAGGTCCACCTGCCGTTCCTCACCGAAGGCGGCATCGACGTGAAGGGCGGCCGGTTCTACACGATCGCGGGCTACGAACAGGTCCCGGCGATCGCCCGCCCGCTCCTCTCGACGCCTTATATGTTCACCTACGGCCAGCCGTTCACCCACACCGGCGTCCTGACGACCTGGCACCTCACCGACAAGGTCAACCTCTACAACGGCGCCATCAACGGCTGGGACCGCTGGATCAACGAGCGCTACACCTGGGGCTACATCGGCGGCTTCTCGTGGACCAGCGAGGACGACCGCACGACCCTGGCCATGACCGCCGTCTGGGGCCCGAACCAGTTCCCCAGCTTCCTCCCCAACGGCCAGCAGATCTACCCCGGCGGCTACGTCCAGGTGGCCGACCTCGCCGGCCTTCGGAACCCGGGCTACTGGCGCAACGACCGGACCCTGTTCACCTGGGTCGGCACCCATAAGTGGAACGACAAGCTGACGCAGGTCGTCGAGACCGACCAGGGCTGGGAGCGCTCGATCCCCGGCCTGGGCTCCGGCGGCCAGAACGGCGCCCCGCGCGACGCCACCTGGTTCAGCTTCGGCAACTGGTTCCTCTACGAGTTCAACCCCAAGCTGACCGGCGTCTGGCGCTCGGAAGTCTTCTGGGATCCCCAGGGCGCCCGGACCCAGAAGATGGTCAACGGCCAGTTCGTCGGCGACCGTTTCTACGAGATGACGGTGGGCGCCATCTACAAGCCCCATCCGAACCTCTGGATCCGTCCCGAGGCCCGCTACGACTGGTCCCAGTATCACGCCGCCTACACCGACGACACCCGCAAGAGCCAGTTCACCCTCGCCGTCGACGCCATCATCCTCTGGTGACGACCGCTGGAAATCTCGGATGCGTCCGCGACGTCCTCTCCCCGTCGCGGCACGAAAAGGGGGCATGGCACATCGGTTGCAGTGCCCCCCTTTTGATTTCCGAGTCGTGCCCCGCCCCGCCTCCTCGACGATCGCACGATCGAGTCCTGAAGTCGTGAACTTGCCACGACTTACGAGAGGCGAGCGGGAACCTGGGTCGGCGAAGACCTTGCCCCTCGACGAACCTCACAGCCTCGGCCCTGCCTTTCTACTAGAAGGACCTGCCCATGAAACGTGCAGTGACCCCGTTCATCCTCCTCGTGGTGCTGGCGGGACTCGCCTTCGTTCCGACCGACCTCGGCCGCGAGTTGCCCGCCGGCGACGAGGTCGACACCGGCAACGTCGCCTGGATGCTGACGGCCTCGGCGCTGGTCCTGCTGATGACCCCGGGGCTCTCGTTCTTCTACGGCGGCATGGTCTCCAGCAAGAACGTCGTCTCCACGATGCTCCAGAGCGTGATCGCCCTGGGCGTCATCAGCCTGCTCTGGGTCTTCGTGGGCTTCAGCCTGGCCTTCGGCGACGACATCGGCGGGGTCATCGGCGACCCCCGCACGTTCTTCATGTTCGATCATGACGTGGCGACGTCGGTCACGCTCGGCGAAGGGGCCGATGTCGTGAAGATGGGGATCCCGCTCCTCCTCTTCTCGATGTTCCAGCTCAAGTTCGCGATCATCACGCCGGCGCTGATCACCGGGTCGTTCGCCGAGCGGGTGCGGTTCTCGGCCTACCTGCTCTTCATCGTGCTGTTCAGCCTGCTGATCTACTCGCCGCTGGCCCACATGACCTGGCATCCCCAGGGGATCTTCTTCAAGTGGGGCGTGAAGGACTTCGCGGGCGGCACGGTCGTCCACATGTCGGCGGGCTTCGCGGCCCTGGCCGGCGCGATGATCCTGGGACGCCGCCAGACCCACAAGGAGAGCATCCCCCACGAGCCGGCCAACATCCCGTACGTGATGCTCGGCACGGGCATGCTGTGGTTCGGGTGGTTCGGCTTCAACGCCGGCTCGGCCCTGGCCGCCGACGGCGTCGCCACCCTGGCCTTCGCCACGACCAACACGGCCTCCGCCATGGCGATGCTGGGCTGGATGTTCTTCGACTGGGCCCGCGGCAAGAAGCCCTCGGCGATGGGCGCCTGCATCGGCGCCGTCGTCGGCCTGGTCGCCATCACCCCGGCCGCCGGCTTCGTCTCGGTCCGCCACAGCCTCGTCATCGGCCTGGTCGCGGGCGTGGTCTCCAACCTGGCCGTCTCGATGAAGACCAAGTCGACCCTCGACGACACGCTCGACGTCTTCCCCTGCCACGGCGTCGGCGGCATCGTCGGCATGATCCTGACGGGCGTCTTCGCCAAGGACGTCGGCCTGATCGAGGGCAAGACCGAGACGTTCATGTATCACATGATCGCGCTCGTGATCGTCGCCGTCTTCTCGTTCGTCGGCTCGCTGGCCCTCTACAAGCTCGTCGACCTGATCATCCCGCTCCGCGTCGACCACGACCAGGAAGTCCTGGGCCTCGACCTGAGCCAGCACGGCGAGGCCGCCTGGCGCCTCAACGGCCTCCTCGCCCACCACGACGACCACGTCGTGGTCGAGGAAGTTTTGGTCTCGACCGAGTCCTGACCGGCGATCGACAACCTGGAAGCGAACTTGCGGGATCCCCCTCGGCGCGAGCCGGCGTGGATCCCGTTCGAGCTTAATAAATGTTGGGTCGCGTTCCTGCGTTCGAACCGGGCTCGGGGGGAGAGGTGGGCCATCCTTTAAGCCACCGGCGGGCGAGTTCGGCCATGGGCGTGAACAGATCGACGATGCGCTCTCCCAGGGGCCGGTCGCTAGCGATGATCGGCCCTCCCCCGTCGATCTCGTTCAGCATGTAGTAAAAAGTCCCGCAGTCGATCCGATAGCTATGAGCATCGGAGTACGCGCCGGCGAAGCCGAGCATTTCGCCCATCGTGAGATCCCCGCGTTCGAACCGCAGATAAAGGAAGCCCATGACGAGGTCGTCCCGGGTTTCTAGGTCGAGCCATGGCCCGCACCCCGCCTCGACGCGACGATTGGACTCCAGAGAGAGCACGCCGAGGGCCGCATCTTGAGTCCTCGCGAGGCACAGGTCTAGGAGCCACGCCGGCGGCCTGTCGAGTTGGAGAATTCTCCCATCGGCCCAGGCGACGACATCAGCGATCGACAGCAGGCCGCTCTCCATGGCCGCCGCGAAGGCCCAAAGGTCTTCCTCGCACGAGGCACCGGACGAATCCGGATCAGTGGGAGATGAGGCCATCGCGATCCCGGGGGCTTGTCGCGGTGCAGGCGGCCGAAAGCCATTCTTTCCTGGCCGCGTGCGACGTATAGACGGAAAAGGGCCCCGGCCGGCTTGATGCCGGGCCGGGGCCCACGGTGCACTTCAAGCCTCGATCGCGTGACTCGCGATCACTTGATGAACAACATCTCCTGATACGTCGGCAGCGGCCAGAGGTCCGTCGCGACGAGGAGTTCGAGCTTGTCGCCGGCGGCGCGGACGGCGTTCATGGCGGGGATGACGACGTCGCGCGAGTGCCGGGCGTGGGCCAGGCTGTCGCCGTCGACGTGGTCTTCCATGATGTCGGAGAGCTTGTCGGAGGCGGCCTGGAGCTCGTCGATGGTGGCGACGATCTCATCGAGGAGGGACGTCTGGTTCTTGGGGACGGAGACCCCGGCGGCCTTCAGCTTGGCGATCGAGTCGGCGATCTCGCCCTGGTAGCGGAGGGCGGCCGGCAGGATCGAGCGGGTGGCGAGCTGGAGCGTCAGCTGGCTCTCGATCGAGATCGTCTTCCGGTAGTTCTCCAGGAAGATCTCGAACCGGGAGTGCAGCTCGCGCTCGGTGAAGACGCCGTACTTGCCGAACAGCTCGACCGACTTGGGCGCGGCGAAGTCCGGCAGGCTGTCGACCGTGGAGCGGCGGTTGGGGAGCCCGCGCTTCTCGGCCTCGGCGTGCCACGCCTCGCTGTAGTTGTCGCCGTTGAAGATGATGTGGCGCGACTCCTTGATGACCTTCTGGAGCAGCGTCTGGATCTCGGCGTTGAGGTCCTTGCCCGAGGCGACGGCCTGCTCCAGCTCGGTGGCCAGGTAGTCCAGGCTCTCGGCGACGATCGTGTTCAGGACCACGATCGGCCCGGCGATCGACTGGGCCGAACCGCAGGCGCGGAACTCGAACTTGTTGCCGGTGAAGGCGAACGGGCTGGTGCGGTTGCGGTCGCCCGGGTCGCGCGGCAGGACCGGCAGGACCGAGACGCCGACCTTCAGCTCGCCGCCCGCCTTGGCCGTCTTCGCGCCCCCCTTCTCGATCTGGTCGACGATGTCTTCGAGCATGTCGCCCAGGAAGATCGAGATGATGGCCGGCGGGGCCTCGTTGGCGCCGAGCCGGTGGTCGTTGCCGGCGTGCGCGACGGCCACGCGGAGGAGGTCGCCGTGCTTCGCGACGGCGCGGATCACGCCGACGAGGAAGACGAGGAACTGGGCGTTGGCGTAGGGCGTGGCACCGGGGCTCAGCAGGTTGTTCCCCAGGTCGTCGCCCATCGACCAGTTGACGTGCTTGCCCGAGCCGTTGACGCCCGCGAACGGCTTCTCGTGCAGCAGCGCCTGGAGGCCGTAGCGGTCGGCCACCCGCTTCAGCGTCTCCATGACCAGCATGTTGTGGTCGGTGGCGACGTTGGCGCTCTCGAAGACCGGGGCGATCTCGTACTGGGCCGGCGAGACCTCGTTGTGGCGGGTCTTGACCGGGACGCCCAGCTTGTACAGCTCGTTCTCGGTCTCCAGCATGCAGGCCAGGACGCGCTCGGGGATGGAGCCGAAGTAGTGGTCTTCCATCTCCTGCCCCTTGGGGGGCCTGGCGCCGAACAGGGTGCGGCCGGCGTTGATGAGGTCGGGGCGGGCGTAGTAGAAGTTCTTGTCGATCAGGAAGTATTCCTGCTCGGGCCCGGCGGTGGTGCCGACGCGGGTGGCGGTCGAGCCGAACAGCTTCAGGACGCGGACGGCCTGGGCCGACAGGGCCTCGACCGAGCGCAGCAGCGGCGTCTTCTTGTCGAGGGCCTCGCCGGTCCACGAGCAGAAGGCGGTCGGGATGCAGAGGGTGGTGCCGTTGGGGTTGTCGAGGATGAAGGCCGGGCTGGTGGGATCCCAGGCGGTGTAGCCGCGGGCCTCGAAGGTGGACCGGATGCCGCCGGATGGGAAGCTGGAGGCGTCGGGCTCGCCCCGGACCAGCTCCTTGCCGCTGAACTCGGCGATGGCGGTGCCGGCCTCGGTGGGGGCGAGGAACGAGTCGTGCTTCTCGGCCGTCAGGCCGGTCATCGGCTGGAACCAGTGGGTGTAGTGGGTCGCCCCGCGCTCCATGGCCCATTCCTTCATGGCCGTGGCGACGACGTCGGCGACCGAGGGATCGAGCGGGGCGCCCTTCTTCACCGTGTTCCGCAGCGTCCGGTAGACGTTCTCGGGGAGGCGGGCCCGCATGACGTCGTCGGAGAAGACGTTCATGCCGAACAGCTGGGTGACAGGCGTCACCGACTTGGGGGCCCTCCGGCCGAGGTTGGTCCAGGAGGTGATCGCCTCGATCGCGGCTTCACGTGCGCTGTCGTGTGACATCGAAAGGCTCCATCGATCTACAGGATGAGGGGTCCGAAGCGCGCCGACCGGCCCCGGATCGCGATCGGGCGCGGGGCCGACGTCGGGGGACCCGACGCGGAGGACCGCGGAATCGATCGGACGCGGGAGCAGGGGGCGGAGACTGGGAACGCCTATCGATCCGGAGAGCCTGGAATGCGTCGACCCGCGGCCGGCCGGCCGGACTCCGTCCAGGAGACTGGGACGGCGTCTTCGGCGTCCAACGACGGGGCTTCGCGATGCAAGGCCGACGAGGCGACGGCGGAGGGCCGCGTGGTCGCCTCGTCTCAGCGCGGGAGAGTCGCCGATCCTGGGATTGCGTTGGGGGGCCCGCCCTCGGGAGAGGGCGGGCTTCGAGATCCCATTCTCGCAGCCGAAGATTATACCGACGGCGGGGGCGGGTCGCCAGACCTTCGTCGACTTCGCATATCGCCGCGCGAGGTGATGTCCCGGTGGGACCGATGGCGGCGAGGCGGGGGGATCGGCGCGGCGTGCGGGCCGCGCCGATCGCGAGGGCTCACTTGGCGTCGAGCTTGGCGAGGACCCCCTTGGGATCCTTCTCCACGGCGTCCTTGCAGCCGCCGCAGCAGATGTAGAAGTCGCGGCCCTCGGCCGAGACCTTGATCGGCACGTCCATGCCGAGGTTCTCGCCGCTCACCGGGCAGACGGCCTGCTTGAGCGCGGCTTCCTGCTCGTCGGCCGGGAGCTTCTTGATGTTGGCGATCTCCTCGTCGGTCAGCTTCACGGTGCCGGCCTTCGGCCCCTCGACGGCCGGCGCGGCGTCGGTCGCCGACGGGATGGGCGCGGCGGGCTCCGAGGGGGTCGGCGCCGGGTTCGGGGCCTCGTCCTTCGACGGGGCGACGACGGGCGGCGCGCCGGGGGCCGGCTTGGCGGTCTCGACCGTCGCGGGGCCCTCGCCCTCCTGGGCGGCGCAGCCGACGATCAGGGCCAGCGCCAGGGCCGGCGCTCCGAGTCGCAGGATCCGGTCCATGCGTCTTTCCTCTCGCTCGTGTTCGCGTGGAGATTCGGGGCCGCGGCGCGGCCCACGTCGGGCGCATTGTATCCCGGCCGCCCCGCGACCGACAACCGGCCCGCCTCCCCTCGCGAGCGATCAGACCTCGGTGTCCGGTGCCACGTCGCCGGGCTCGACCGGGATCCCGCGGTAGAGGCGGCGGTTGTCCAGCGCCCAGACCTTGTCGGTGAACTCCTCGCCGTTCTTGTGGTCCATCCGGTGGCGGACGGCCGTGTTCATCTTCGCGTCCAGGTCGTCGATGAACGAGACGAGCAGGGCCTCCAGCGTCGACGGCACCACCGGCGCGCCGAACTCGCGGCGGCCGTGGTGAGCCAGGATCGCGTGCTCCAGGCAGAGGAGCGTCTCCTCCGGGAAGCCGTCGATCCCGCGGGCGGCCTCGCGGACCATGTCCCGCCCCATGATGATGTGGCCGAGGAGCTGGCCCTCCTTGGTGTACCGGGCCTCGACGGGGCTGTACGCCAGCTCCTTCAGCTTGCCGATGTCGTGCAGGACGACCGCCGCCATCACCACGCCCTTGTCGAGCGGCGGGTTGAGGTCTTCGTAGTACGAGCCATAGTGCTCCAGCATCATCGCGGCGACGCGGCTCATGCTCCACATATGTTCGAGCAGCCCGCGCGTGTAGGCGTGGTGCATCCCGCTGGCGGCGGGCATCTTCCGCAGCAGGTCGTCGTTGTCGCGGAGGAGGCGGACGACCAGGTCCTTCAGCATCGGCTCGACGACGTAGCGGTCGATGCGCTGGTGGATCGCCTGGAGGAGATCCTCGGCGGAATATCGGCTGCTCTCGAACAGCTCGTCGACGTCGTAGCCCTCGGCCTCGTCGCCGTCGACGGCGGGCCGGAGGGACAGCAGGACGAGCTGCATGCCGAAGTTCAGCTTTAGCTCCGACCGAACCTCGATCCGGTAGGCGACCCCTTCGGACCACGACTCGGCGGTCTCCAGGTTGGGGTCGCCGTGCCAGAGGGGGGCTTCGAGCGAGGTCTTCTTGTCGCGGAAGACGCAGCGGAGGAACGGCTTGCCCGTCTTGGTCGTGCCGCGGACCTTCTTCGCCAGCACCGCGTAGCAGACGGCCTCCTGGCCGTCGACGAGGTCGCCCAGGCGCGTGACGACGGTCGAGGTGGATCGCATGGCTCGGTCGTCCCTCACAACGGGCCTGGTCGCCGGCCTTGCCGCCGGGCGCATCCCGGCCGCCCGCTCGCCGGGGTGCGATTCAAGTTTACATCGCGCCGCACCGAGGGGCGCGCGAATCGACCCGACGACCTTGCCGATTGCGACGGCCGGCCCGTTACCTCTCGGGGGACGCCCACGTTATCCTGGAGTCGTCCCGGCGTCGATCGCAGCCCCGCCCGGGATGGGGCGGGGAGACGGTGGATCGTCCGACGAGGGACGGGAGGCAGCCATGACGACCACACCGGGAGGCCGCCGGCGGACGCTGGAAACCCTCGGCAGGATGGACCTTGAGACGCCGCTGATCGAGGTCGCGCGGCGGCGGTGGGACGTCGTGGTCGTCGGGGCCGGGCACAACGGGCTGACCGCCGCGGCCTACCTGGCCCGCGCCGGGAAGTCGGTGCTGGTGCTGGAGTCCCGCGACCGCGTCGGCGGGGCCTGCACCATCGAGGAGCCCTGGCCCGGGTTCCGCCTCTCGCCGTGCGCGTACCTGCTCGGGCTGCTGCACCCGAGGGTGATCGAGGAGCTTCGGCTCGTCGAATACGGCCTGCGCTGGACGCCCGCGACGGCCGGCCTGTTCGTCCCCTTCGAGGACGGCTCCAGCGTCCAGCTCTGGGACGACGACGCCCGCTGCGAGGAGGAGATCCACCGGCTCTCGCCCCGCGACGTCGAGGGCTGGCGCGACTTCTGCGCCGTCAAGGCCCGCCTCCGCGACGCCCTCCGCCCCGAGGGGGACGGCGACGTCTGGCTCGGCAAGGCGCCGACGATCGACGAGATCGAGGAGCGGCTGGGGGGCGACCACGAGGCCCGCCACCTCCTCTTCGAATGGTCGATGGTGGAGTGCGTCGAGAATTACTTCCAGGACGATCGGATGCAGATGGCCTACCTGGGCCAGGGGGTCATCGGCACCAACGCCAGCCCGCACGACCGCGGCACGGCCTCGATCCACTTCCACCACCAGTCGGGCCGACTCGGCGGCGTGCCGGGCCAATGGGGCTACGTCCACGGCGGGATGGGGATGGTCTCGTTCCTGCTCTGCGACGTCGCCCGCGACCTCGGGGCGATGGTCGCCACCGGCGCGAAGGTCGCCCGAATCCTCCCCGGCGAGGGGGTCGAGCTGGAAGGAGGCGAGCGGATCCGCGCGGCGACGGTCGTCTGCAACGCCGACCCCCGCGCCGCGCTCCGGCTGCTGGGCGACGCGGCCGATTCGGGCTGGCGGGCGAAGGTGGAATCCGTGCCGCAGGTCGGCTGCACGCTCAAGATGAACGTGGCCCTGAAGGAGCTTCCGAACTTCAAGGCCCGCCCCGGGACCCGCCGCGACCATCATCTCGGCCAGGTCAACACGCCGCTGACCAAGGCCGAGTGGAACGACGGCTATCGCGCGGCGCGTCGCGGCGAGCTGCCCGGCCGGCTCTGGACGGAGCTGTACTTCCACACGGCCCTCGACCCGACCATCGCGCCGGACGGCGTCCACTCGATGAGCGTCTTCGCCCAGTACGTCCCGTACGCCTTCGCCGAAGGGGATTGGGACTCGCGCCGCGAGGACGTGAAGCGTGCGGCGCTCGACTCGATCGGCCGGTTCTGCAACGGCCTGGACGCCTCCATCCTGAACGTCCAGGCGCTGGGGCCGCCGGACGTCGAGGAGCGCGTCGGCCTCACGGGCGGGCACATCTTCCAGGGCGAATGCCTGCCCGCCTACATGTGGGAGAGGCGGCTCTCCCCCCGCACCCCCATGCCCGGCGTCTTCCTCTGCGGCGCGGCGACCCACCCCGGCGGCAGCGTGATCGCCGTCAACGGCCGCAACGCGGCGATGGAAGTGCTGGGGGCCTGACCTACACGATCGGGTAGGAATACCGGGGCTGGATCGCCGTGCGGAGGTTGGCCCGCTTGGCGTACAGGAACTTCAGGTGGTAGTCCAGGTGGGTGACGTAGGTGACGACCTGATCGGCCAGCGTGACAGACCCCTTCTCGGTGTGCGTCCCCCGGCGCTTGAAGTCCGCCTCGTCGCAGCGGCGGAGGACCTGCTCGATCCAGCGGCGGTTCGCGCGGAAGAGGGCCAGGGCGTCTTCCAGCGAGGACTCCTGCATCTTCAGCCGATCGTTCCAGGCGGTCTCGTCGTAGGCGAGGAGGGTCGGCTCGGGCTCGGCGAGGATCCGCTTGATGCGGTCGCCGCCGACGGCGTCGCTGTCGGCCAGGTGGGCGACCAACTCGGCGATGCTCCACAGTCCCGGGCCGGGCCGGGCGCGGGCCTCCTCGTCGGTCAGCCCGTACACGGCGTATTCCAGGGTCGCGGGACCGATGGCGTAGCGGTCGATCAGGGCCGTGATGGCGCTCATGGCTTCTCGTCGGTTTGGGACTCGTCCTCGCCGCCCGTCGTGCGCCGCCAGATCGACAGTTGGGGGTGGCTGTACTCGACGAACCAGAGTTCTTCCTCCACGCCCAGCTCCATCGCGAAGCGGCGGGCGACGAGGTGGTTGACGACCTCCATCGAGGCCGCCAGGAAGTCGGTCGACTCGTCGGCCCCGTCCGGGTTGTGGAAGATGAACCGGATGACGATCACCCGCTCGTCGACCGGCCCGGACGCGGACATGTAGCGGCCGTCCATCTCGTAGATGGAGTACCCGCGGCTGGCCTGGCAGAGGGTCTTGATCCAGCGATCCTCGTCGAACCCCGCCTCCTTCCGACGCCGGGCGACGGCCTGGCGGACGGAGGGGATCTTGCGGATCGCGCGCTCGTCGAACAGGTCTTCGAGGACTTCCTGGATCTTGCCGAAGTAGCCGATCTTCTTCGGCAGGATGACCTCGTACATCCGGGCGGGCCGGGGACCTTCGAAGCGATAGTCGGCCATGCCCGCCCCCCCGGATCAGCCGTCGGCCTCGATCGGGCCGCCCTCGGGTAGGACGACCTTCAGCGGACAAGGTTCGCAGCGCGGGCCGGACGACTTGCAGAATCGCCGGCCGACCCCCTCGAAGGCGTCGGAGAGGGCGGCCAGCACGGCCGCGTCCCCCTCGGCGGCGGCGACCCCGGCCTGCGACGCCTCTTCGTAGTCGACGGTCGGGTCGATCCAGGCGTGGCGGACCATGATGCGGTAGGTCGCGCGATCGACCGGGTAGGTCGGCACGCCGAAGACGTGCAGCGCCAGGCCGTCGGCCGTGGCGCGGCCGACGCCGTTGACGGCCGAAAGCGCGTCGTGCGGGAACGAGGGCCGGTCCTCCCCCGGGCCCGGTTCGAACTCCAGGTCGTCGCGGTGGTCGAGATACCAGCGGGCGACCCGCTGCATCAACCGCGCGTCCTTGGGGAGCATCTTGACGCGCGACGAGGCGATCGCGTCGACGACCTCCTCGATGGAAGCCTTCGCCAGCGTCTCGGGATCGAGGAAGCCGGCCTCGTCCAGGGCCGAGACCAACGACGGACGGCGTCCCGCCGCGGCGTTCCCCGCGAGGAAGGCGACGACGGCCTCGAAACGCGACGCCCCGGCGGGGGCCGGGGCGGGCGAGAGTTCAAGGGCCGCGATGGCGTCGCGCAGGGGGGGCGTCACGGGGACCTCCGCGACGTTCGCCGGGTCAGGACGAAGCCTTGGCCTTCTCCAACGCCGCCTTGTACTGGCGGGCGAGCTTGCTCTTGCGGCGGGCGACGCCGCGGGCCCCGGCCTTGTCGATCTTGGCGATCGCCGTGCGGAACTGGGTCTCGGCCGTCTCGAATTCCTTGGCGCCGACCAGCTCCAGGGCCTTGCGCGAGGAAGTCTTGACGATCTTCTTGGCGATCCGGTTGTGCAGCCGCTTCTTAACGCTCTGGCGCAGCCGCTTGGCGGCCGATTTGGTCGTGGGCATGGGTGCGTCGGTCTTCCCGCGGGAGTGACGAAAACGGTACGGGCCTCCCCGCGCCGGTGGGCGCGAGGGCGGGCTTACCTCGATTCGGCCGATTCAAGGCGAGACTGTAACACGAACCGGCCGTTCAATTCAAGTTCCGAAGCCGCTGGGCGATGTCCCGGTAGGTGTAATCGTTGGCGGCGACCTCGTTGTAGTGCTCCTCGGCCTGCTCCATGTTGCCCAGGGTCTCGTTGACCCGGCCGAGTTGGTAATGCAGCGCGTTGAAGTTCGCGGTGTCCGAGGGCTCCAGGGACTTCAGGGCCTCCTGGTAAGTCCGCTCGGCCAGCTTGGCGCGGCCGTCGGCCTCGAAGCTGAGGCCGGCCTGGAGCATCGACTGGATCTTGAGGTTCGGGCTCCCCTTCGCGATCTGGAACTCGCCGATCGCCTCGGCGTGCTTGGAGTCCCTCGCCAGCGCCAAACCCAACTGGTAGTGGAGGTTGTGATCCTCCGGGCTGAGCGCGACGCGGCGGCGGTATTCCTTGATCTCGTAGTCCAGGAGCATCCGGTGGAGCTGCTCCAGCTTGGACTTGGAGGTCACGTCGGTCGGGTCGTCGTCGACCCGCTTGGTGAGCGCCTCAATGGCCCGCCGCAGGCGGGTCATCTGGACCTCGGCGTAGTTCTGCTGGAGGGCGGGGTCCTTGGGGTTCGCCTTCAGGCCGGCGGACAGGATCTTCTCGGCGTTCTCGAACTGGCTGCGCTTGCGGGCCATGTCGGCCAGCTCGATGTACGGCCAGACCTGCTTGGGATCCTTCTGGATCTCGTTGTGCAGGCGCTGCTCGGGCGTCATCTTCTCCAGCTTGAGTTGCTCCAGGCGCTCGGCGATCTCCTCGGCCGACTCCTTGGGCGTCTCGCCGGCCTTCTCGATCGCCCCCTCGTAATTCGCCCGCTTCATGGTGGCGGCGGCGGCGAGGTTCTTGATCTTGCGCTCGGCCTCGTCGTCGTACGGGTCGATCCGCTTCACCGTCTCCCACGACGCGATGGCCTTGGGCCACGCCTCGCAAAGCTCGTGGACGTGGGCGGCGTGGCGGTGGAACTCCGCGTCCTTGGCCCCGACCTCGCTCTGGACCGACTCCAGGTACCACTGCGCGATCGGGTAGAGCTCCAGCATCTCGAACGACTCGGCCCCCTCGCGGGCGGCGGCGACGTCCCACGGGTTGTTCGTGAAGGCTTCTTCCAGCGTCTCGATCGCCTGCGCGTACTTCTCCTTGCCGCGGGCCGACCGGGCCGAAAAGTGGATCTTCTTGTTCGTCATCCCCACCAGGCGGCCGACCTTCGACGGCTCGTTCCCGAACTTCCGCCGCTGGATCCCCCGCAGAGCCTGCCGGAACTGGAGGTTGTCCACGGCCCGCTTGCAGGCCTCCTTGTACATATTGATCGCGTAATCGAAGTTCGACTTCAGCGCGGCTTCGTTGCCGTACTGGAAGAAGGTGCGGGCCTTCTCGATATCCTGGGCTTCCAGCTCCGGTGGCATCGGGCGTGCTCCTCGCCATGCCGGGAATGGCGGCGGCGGTGACTTGAAGACGGTCGGTTCCCCCATATCTTATCGGATCGACGCGGCCCCCACCACTGCCTGGGGCGGCCGACCCGACGCGGCCCCAAGAGGACCCCACGAATGGACATCCTGCGCGACGCCGGCCTCTCCGCCCTGATCGAGGGCGACCGCCTCGAAACCCTGGCCGACGGCTTCGAGTTCACCGAGGGCCCACTCTGGCTCCCCGACGGCTCGATCCTCTTCCAGGACATCAAGGCCGAGAAGACCTATCGCCTGGCCCCCGACCGCTCCGTCGAGGTCTTCCGCGACCGCAACGGCGCGGCCAACGGCCAGACCTTCCTCCCCGACGGCGACGTCGTCTTCTGCGAGCAGACCGGCCGCAAGGTCTCCCGGCTGGCCGTCGCGACCCGCGAGGCGATCACCGTCGCGTCCGACTGGGGGGCGAAGCGGCTGAACAGCCCCAACGACGTCGTCGCCCGCTCCGACGGCTCATTCTACTTCACGGATCCCCCCTACGGCGTGAAGCCCGAGGACAGGGAGATCGACTTCCAGGGCGTCTACCGCTGGACCGCGACCGACGGCCCCCTCCCCCTGCTCCGCGACTTCGAGAAGCCCAACGGCCTGGCGTTCTCGCCCGACGAGAAGACCCTCTACGTCTGCGACACCGCCCGCTACCACGTCCGCGCGTTCCCCGCCCGCCCCGACGGCTCGCTCGACGTCGACGCCGGCCGCGTCTTCGCCGTCCAGGACCCCGGCGAGCCCGGCGGCCCCGACGGCGTCAAGGTCGACCGCGCCGGCCGCGTCTACGTCGCCGTCGCCCTGGGGATCTGGGTCTACGAGCCCGACGGCCGCCTCCTCGGCATCCTCCCCACCCCCAAACGCCCCTCCAACCTCAACTGGGGCGACCCCGACGCCCGCCTCCTCATCATCACCGCCGTCGACGCCGTCCACTCCGTCCGCTTCAAGGAACCGGGCCTGGCCCCGGTCTTCCAGCCGGGGGCGTGACCTCGCGGCACGGCCATGCGACAATCGTGAGACGGTCGCGTCGACGTTTCGCGGCCGTCTTCATCTTCAGATGATGCGGAGGCGGGCTTGAAGGATTCACCGACGCAAGCGGTCTTCCCCGGATACGTCGTTCCCGCCCTGCTCTCCCTCCTCGCGTTCGTCAACCTCTGGACGGGGGGGGCGTACTGGCCGAAGCGGCGATCCGGGATCTCCGTCTTCACGGACGGCTGGCGGGTGTCCGGTTCGATCCTGCTCGAACTCGGCGTAGCCGCGGGGTTGTTCGCCTGGTACGTCCTCGCCAACGACGACCGTCGGGAGTCCCTGGCTCAACCCGTGCTCGGAGCCTCCATCCTCGCGGCGGTCGCCGGCCTGGGCCTGTTCGGCTACGGCTTCTGGGTCGCGGGGTGACGACGGCGAAGGGACCGGAAGTCGGCTTGCGCGAAGGATGCCCTATCCGTCAAGCCCTCCGTCGACTACAATGGTCGTTGCGACGTCCCGCGCCCCCATGCGGGACGAGGCGACCCCGAGCCGGCCATCCCCGCGAGTCGTCCTCCCCGCCCGTCGCGACTCGAATCACGCAGGCTGAACCCGACCCGCGCCCAGCATGGCCGGCGCGTGTCGACGCAGGAGATCCCTATGGCGAAAGAAGAGCCGATCCGCCTGGAAGGGCGCATCATCGAGGCGCTGCCCAACACGCAGTTCATGGTCGAGCTGGAGCAAGGCCACAAGGTGCTGGCCCACATCGCCGGCAAGATGAGGAAGAACTTCATCCGCATCGTCCCCGGCGACCGGGTGACGGTCGAGGTCTCCCCCTACGACATCGACAAGGGCCGCATCGTCTACCGCGAGCGCTGAGAAGGGGCCCGCGACCGACCCCGCCCGCCCGCGGCCGCGCTCAACGCTCCCGCCACCAGAGCCGCGGCCCGATGCCCAGATCGGTCGCCGTCGCCTCGACGTCGCGACGGAACCGCGACGCATCCACCGGATAGCCCGCCGACGGCTTGAGGCCCGGCACCCACCGGGCCCAGAAGGCGTTGAAGACGTCCATCCAGCACTCCCGCGCGGCCTTCGCCGCGATCGACGCCAGCGCCACCAGGGCGTCGGCGGCGTCCGCGCGGGGCGTCAGCCGCAGCGTCAGCTCGCGCCCCGGCTCGCGCAGGGCGTACTCGCTCAGCTCCGGCCCCTCCGGCCCGCGGTCGATCCACGTCCCCGGGAACGCCGCCGAGAGCGGCCCGGCGTAGAAATGCCGACCGCCGTGCTTGTCGCCCCGGACGGACGTCGGCCGGCCGTCGCTCGCGAGGTCCCACACCGAGCGGAGCAGGTTCTCGAACGCCTCGAAATGCACGCCCGCCTTCGAAGGGTGCCGGCCCAGCCCGGCGTTGAACCGCTCAGGGCCGACGACCTCCACGAACACGTCGGCGATCCGCCACCCCCCCGACGCCGGCGCAAACGGCCGACGTTCCAGGCGGGCCCTCAGGGCTTCGAGCCAGCCCGCCGACGGCCAGCCGGGCGGCTCGCGGTCGGGGTCGAGCCATCGGTCCAGCTCGGCGTCGGCGGGGTCGCGCAACGGGAGCGAGACGACGAGGCCGGCGGGCGTCTCGGGGAGCGGCCGGCCGGCGGCGTCGAGCAGGGCGAGGCACGAGCCGAGCAGCGACGCCCTCCCCTTCCCCCCCTTCAGGATCGCCTTCGAATCGTCCACGGCGAAGCGGTCGGCCGGCCCCCCCGCGCGACAGGCCGTCGCGGCCAGGTCGTCCCACAGGGTCCGCGGCGGATCGAGGTCGCGGCGATCGGGGTCGGCGGATTCCACGACGACCGCGGCCATGACGAGCGGTCCGAGGTTGGGCCCGTAGCCGGCCTCGTCGATCCCCACCCAGCGCATGGCGGCGGTCCTTCGGGCCGGGTTAAGCGGCGTCGGCGCCCGCGGCGGGCGTCGCGCCTTCGGCGTCCAGGTCTTCCTCGTCCCACAGCGCGGCCGGGGCGCGGCCGAGCACTTCCGACGCCAGCGAGGCGTAGTCCTCGGCCCCGCGGCTGGTCGGCGCGTACTGGAAGATCGACTGGCCGAAGCTCGGGCACTCCGCCAGCCGGATGTTGCGCCGGATGCGCGTCTTGAAGAACTTGGCGTCGGCCCAGGGGGTGTTCCCCTTCTTCTTGGACGAGAAGAACTCCTGCAAGTCCTCGACGACCTCGCCGCCGTGGCGGGTGCCGGCGTCGTAGAGGCAGAGGACCACGCCGCCGACCTTCAGCTCGCGATTGACCCGCTTGGAGACGAGATGCACCGTCTCCAGCAACTTCGAAAGCCCGTGCAGGGCCAGGAAGTGCGCCTGGAGCGGGATCAACACCTCGTTCGCCGCGCAGAGCGCGTTCAGCGTCAGCACGCTGAGCGACGGCGGGCAGTCCATGAGGACGAAGTCGTATTTCTCGGCGTCGACCGCGAGTTGATCGCGGAGGATGACCTCGCGGCCGACGGTCCCCAGCAGCTCCATCTCGGCGCCGGCCAGGTCGATGTGGCTGCCGACGACCGAAAGGTTGGGCGCGACGTCCCGGCGGACCTCGGCGATGCTGAGGCCCTGCGTCAGGATCTCGTAGAGCGAGGGGCCGGAGCGGCCAGGGAGGAGGCCGAGGTGGAGGGTGGCGTGGGCCTGGGGATCCAGGTCGATGACCAGGACCTTGTGGCCTTCCTGCGCCAGCGCGGCGGCGAGATTCACCGTCGACGTCGTCTTGCCGACCCCGCCCTTTTGGTTCAGCACCGCGATCCGACGCATCGTCACTCCCTCCGTGGTGATCCCTCCGGGCCATCCTGCCCGGTCCCAGCCCGTCGCGGGAGTCTATCCCGATCCACCCCACGCGCTAAGTGGAATCGACGCGGGTCACCCCCCGGCTTCAAGATCGCCGCGATTCTTGCGGCGGTTCAACTTGGGGAGGTATTTCTCAAGGAACCGGTCGCGCGATTCGTCGGCGTCGCGGCGGAGGCGGACGAGGAGGGCCGCCGCGGCGCGACGGAAGGTGTCGTCGTGGCCGGCCTGGGCGAGCAGCGATTCGACCTCCTCGGCGGCGACGACCGCGTCCTGGTGAGCCCCCAGCAGGTCCTGGATCTCGCGCGCGAGGCCGACCAGCTTCCTCCCGCGCTTCTCGGCCCGGGGGCCGAGCGTCGGGGCGATCGATTCGGTCGTGTAGCGGGCGCGCTTGGCCCGCTTGCGGAGTTCGTGGAAGGCCGGGTCGGGGCTGTCGGACGCCAGGCCCTCGGCGTCCTCGCGCAGCCGCTTCCAGGCTTTGGCGACCAGGGGCGGCAAGACCTTACGGCACGACCGATCCGCCTTCTCGACCGTCGCGGGGGCGGCGGCCGAACGCTCAAGCTCGGCGATCAGTTCGCGAAACCGACGGCCCTTGAGCGTCCGGTTCATCGCCTTCGCCGCCTTCGACCGTCGCGCGTCGAGCCAGTCGAACAGCGGCTTCAGCGCCGCGCGATCTTCCTCGGATTCCCCCTTCTCGAACCGCTCGCGCAGGACGTCGATGTCCCGGGCCTCGCCGAGGGTCGCGCCCAGCCAGCGCAGCTCGGCGATCAGCCGGCCGCCCCACTCCGGGTCGATCAGCTTCCCGAACGACTGCAACTCGCTGCGGAGTCGTCGCGACGACGTCCGCAGCCGGTGGACCCCCTCCGGGTCCCCTCCCCGCGCCAGGTCGTCCGCCGCCCGCAGCCGCTCGACGGCCGTCGCCAGCGCCTCGGCGATCGCCCGCGCCGCCGGGTCGTCCGGGCCCGCCCGATCGGGCGAGTCGGGGGAATGATGAAGGTCGTGTTCGGAAGTCATGAACATCCAACAAGATGGAGAAATTCGGACGTCGCTGCAAATCCCACCATACGATCCGGGACGGGTTCCGACAAGGCGGCCTCGCCCCCCCCTCCCGGCTAGGATCGCCGGCTTCGTCTCGATCGATTCGATCCCGGCTCGTTGACGTGCGGGCGAAACCTCGGCGATCATGGTTGGAGGAACCAACCGGAGGGGACCATGCCCGATCAGAGCGAACAATTCCAGGCGCGGGTGGAGGAGCTGGTCGCCCAATTCGAAGACGAGATCGACCGTAGCGAATGGACGACACGCCGATACCCGAAGAGATTTCGTGATGCGGACTGCGGGATCCGAGAAATCCCGGCCCTCTTCCTCCAGAAGGGGACGGTCCGGCTGCTCCTGGACCCGATCGGCTATGACATCCCGGGCGCCGAGGGGCTCGCGGACATCTATTTAATGCCGGCTTACGACCCCCAGGCCAGCATCTATTTCGAAGAGGGTCGCTGGCGGATTCACTACGCTTTTCCGGCCGACCCCGTCGAAACTCGATCGAAGTTCGAGACGCGATCCCTGCCCGTGGAAGGCGCTTCGATCAATCAGATCCTCGACTCGATCGCCGAACATGCCATACCGTAGGTTCGACTGGCACGAACATATCCGGGAGGTCTGGGGTGAATACTGGTCGGCGCGAGAGGCGGTCGACCGTCTGAGGGCCGCCGTGGCCGCCAAGCCCGACCTCCTTGATAAGGATTCCCTGGCTCGCAAACACCTTCGCGACGCGCATCGGAATCTCGAAGGCACCTATATCGTCCGGCTCTTCGCGGCTTTTGAAGCGGCGCTCCGTTCGTATGATCGCGTCGTCCATGGTGACGCGACGCGCCAGACCGACGCAGCGACGATGATCGCTCAAATCGGCGGGAAGCGAGGTCGCGGGATCCAGTCGGGAATCCGCCAGGAGGCGCAAGAAGTGCGCCTCGTCCGCAATTTCCGGGCGCATGAGTCGGACGAGGACCCTGGGCCGCTGGATATCGATGAGGCGCGGAGGCGGCTGCAAAAATTCCTCAGCGAGCTGCCGGAAGAATGGTGAAAAGCACCGCGGATCGAGGGTCGACTTCCACAGACTCACCGCAACGCATGCAGCCCCCTCGCCGCCCGCCGTCCGTTGACTAAGGCCAGCGCCCGCGGCTCGGCCGCGAGGAGCTTGACGAGCTGGGACGTCGAGCAGCCGAGGGCCGCCGCGGCCTCCTTGACGTCGTCGTGGCGGGCGGCGAGGGCGTCGAGGGCCTCGGCCAGCAGCGCGGGGAAGTCGTCGTGCTCGGGGCTGACGACGATCCGGCCGCCGCGGAGGCGGGACGACCAGAGCGGGCTCGGGGCCTCGCCGGGGGGCGTCCGGATTTCGAGGGCCAGCTTGAGGCGCAGGCGGAACAGGGCCTGGCGGCGGTTCTCGCCCTGGGTCCGGCGCTCGGCGGCCTCGGCGGCGGGCCCGGCGGCGCGGTGGGTCAGGATCACGGCCGTCTCGACCTTGTTCCGGTTCTGGCCGCCGGGGCCCGAGCGCCGGGTCGCCCGGAATTCGCACTCGGCGGCCAGCCGGTCGGGGTCGAGCGCGGCGGGGTGGCTCACGACGGGACCCGATCCAGCAGCCCGGCCAGGTCGTCGACCGTCGCCACGCCCGTCGTGCCGACCTGGTGGACCACGACCGACGACGCGACCGCCGCCAGCTCGACCGCCTCGCGCAGCGACGCCCCCGCCGCCAGCGCCGCGGCCAGGTTGGCCGTGACCGAGTCGCCGGCGCCGACGACGTCGATCGGCCCCCGCAGCGGCAAGGACCCGACGTGGACCGTCTCGCCGGCCGGATCCGCCGCGACGATCCCGCGCTCCGCCATCGTCACGAACACCGGCCGGCCCGAGCCCTTCGCCAGCTCCGCGGCGGCCCGGCGGGCGTCGTCGACGGACTCGGCCGGCGGCCGTCCCAGCATCGCGCCCAGTTCGGCCGCGTTCATCTTCAGGCCCACTCCCGGCCAGCCCTTCAGGCCCCGTCGCGAGTCGGCCAGGAACAGCAGTTCGGGCCGCTCGTCCGTGATCCGGTCGATCGCCTCCAGCAGCCCTCGCGTCACCACGCCGGTCTCGGCCGCGTCGACCTGCTCCAGCACGATGATCGCGTGGCACCGCGTCGCCACGGCGCGCAGGCTCTCGATCAGCCGGGCTTCGAGGGGCTTCGGCGTCGGCGTCCAGTTCTTGGAGTCCAGCCGGTTCAGCTCGACGGGGGCCTCGCCGGGACGGACCACGAGCGGCTTGCAGTAGGTGAACGTGCGGCGGTCGGCGGCCGTGTGCAGGTGCTCGGTGGAGACGGCGGGGTGGATCTCCAGGCCGCGTTGCAGCTCGTAGCCCTCGCCGTCGTCGCCCCGGAAGCCGACGACCTCGATCCGGCCCACCCCCAGCGCGACGAGGTTGTTCAGCACGGTCCCCGCCCCGCCCGGCTGGGCGCGGACGTTCGCCACGTTGTAGACCGGCAGGCCCGTCTCGATGGACGTCTCGGCGCGGGCGGGGTCGATCTCCAGGTAGCGGTCGAGGCAGAAGTCGCCGACGACCGCGATCCGCAGTTCCTTGTAGCGGGAGACGACATCCTGGAAACGGTCCGGCGTCATGATGAAGCCACCCGGCGATACAGGTTGTGGAGAAACGCGGCGTTGTCGCACTGGAGGTAGTGCATCTCGCCCCCCATCCGGGCGTAGCTCTTGCAGAACCGCAGGTAGTACGCCGGGTTCGTCTTCGGCGGCTCGCCCGTCGTCCAGTCCCAGCCGCCGCCGTCCTGGAGGTCGACGACGTAGATCGCATGGTCCGAGACGATCGGCCGGCCGTCCTGGAGTCGAAGGTTGTTGACGCAGCTCAGGCTCTTTTCGAACACCTGCGGCCCCATGATCGCCGAGCCCACCGACAGCACGACGCCGTGGTCCAGCGCCTCCACCGAGCCGCCGAACAGCCGGAAGTCGTGCTCCGCGGCCCGGCCGATCACCGCGCCGTTGAAGATCGGGTGATTGGCGATGATGTCGTAGCCGATCCCGGGATGGACGGTCATCGGCACGCCGTGCTGGAACGCCTGCGCCAGGATCGACGCATGTTTCCAGCGGTGCTCGATCGCGATCCGGCCGGCGGGCAGATCGTTCGCCAGGATGGCGCGGAGGGCGTCGGCGCGGGCTGGCGCCAGGGGATGGCGGGGCTCGGCGCGGAGGGCTTCGTCAAGCTCCTCGGCGCCCGGCAATTCGACGCCGTCCTCGGCGATCAGGCGGCCGAGGCCGCCGCCGTAGCCCTCGCCGCGGAGGCCGGCGGCGATGAGGGCCAGGTGGATGTTGCGGCCGGTCTCGTCCCACGAGCCGAACGACCCCTGCGGGACGTTCTCGCGGACGCTCTCCGTGGAGCGGCCGAGCCAGGCGTATTCCCAGTCGTGGATCGTGCCGGCGCCGTTGGTCGCCAGGTGGGTGATCCAGCCCGCCGCCATCATCCGGCCGAGGATCTGCGCCGAGCCGTTGCGCAGCAGGTGCGCCCCGTAGATCAGCATCACGCCGCCGCCCAGCTCGCGGGCGCGTCGGATCCGCGCGGCGCACTCGGCCACTCGGGAAGCGACGGCGTCCGGGATCGGCCTCGGCGGGGCGTCGGGGTCGAGCAGCACGCCCTCGACGGTCGTCAGGCTGCGACGGTTTTCGAGCGGGAAGACCCGGAGCCGGGACAGGTCGAGCGGGCGGGTGTTCATGATCCCAGGATCAGCTCCAGCAGGGGGGCCTCGTCGCGGTAGTCGGGGATGACGACGTCGGCGCCGACGCCCGTCAGCCGCTCGCGCTTCCAGGGGTCCATCCGGCCCGAGCCGTTGGCCGCCTCGTCGCTGGCCACGGCCACGGCCAGGCCGCCGGCCTCCTTGGTGTTCTCGATCTCGACGTAGCCGTCGCCGAACGCCAGCAGCTCCTCGCCGTGGATGTCGTTCTCGCGCAGGATCCGCTCGATGACCATCTTCTTCGAGAACGACTTGTAGTCGTCCTGCGCCCCGTAGACGTGCGCCCCGAAGTAGCGGGCGACGTCCAGCATCTCGGCCTCGCGCCTCACGAACGGCTCGTCGGTGCCGCTGGCGAGGTAGAGCGTCAGGCCGCGGCGCGTCAGGTCCTCCAGCAGGGCGCGCGAGCCGTGGACGAGCAGGTCGTCGGGCTTGATGGAGCCGTCGCGCAGGCCGTCCAGCCGGTGCATGATCCGGTCGTCCAGGCGGCGGAGGTATTCGTGCTTGTACCAGAGGGGCTCGTGGGGGTGGCCGCCGCGCTCGCGGATCCGCTCGGCGAGCTGGATCATCTGGTAGATGGTCTGCTTGCCGTTCAGGCGCATGATGTCCTCGAACGCCAGCTTCGCGCGGTCCTCGTCGGACTCGCCCGGCAGCGCGGGGAGCATCTCCACGAACATCGGGACCATGACCTCGGGCCAGCCCTGGCGGACCAGCGAGAGGGTGCCGTCGAAGTCGAACAGGACGCGGCTGATCCCCGGGCGGGGGGCGAACGACGGCAGGAGGACGACCTCGCCTGCGAAGGTCGGGATCTGGGGGGTGGTCACGCCGGCTCCTCGGTCTTTTCCATGAACGCGTAGCAGATCATGTGATAGAGCGTCATCTGGACGTCCTCGACGCGGCCGTAGTGGGTGTCGGCCACGACGATCGGCTGCTCCGCGATCGCCCCGAGCCCCCCCTTCTTGGCGCCCACGAACGCGATGGTCCGCAGGTCGTTGTCGCGGGCCCATTCCATCGCCCGGACGAGGTTCGGAGAGTTGCCGCTGACGCTGCTGGCGATCAGGACGTCGCCGGGGCGGGCGTAGTTCTGCAACGGCCGCAGGAAGACGTCGTCGAACGAGTAGTCGTTGCCGATCGCCGTCAGCCAGGCGACGTTGTCGGCCAGGGTGATGACCCGGAACCGCTTGCCGAGCGCGTCGCTGGACCCCTTCCCCAGGTCGGTGGCGAAGTGCGAGCCGCTGGCGGCGTTGCCGCCGTTGCCGATCACGAAGATCTGCCGGTCCTCCTCCCAGGCCCTCCGCACGGTCTCGATCGCGCGCTGCACGGCCTCCAGCGGGATCGAGTCCAGCGCCCGGTGCTGGGCCTCGACGTAACGCGACAGCCAGGACTGCATCGTGGGGCCTCGCTTCCTCTTCCTTACAGGCGGGCGAATGGGATCGGCACGGACCCCAAGATGATAGCCCCCGCCCCGCCCCGCCGCGAGCCCCCCGCAGTCACGGCAGGATCGCCGCGACCTCCACCCTCCCCCACGCCGCCCCGTCGACGACC
>ERZ778021.568-NODE-568-length-63003-cov-45.437059_pt1 | contig 63003 bp, 49 predicted proteins | sample MGYA00375751_ERZ778021 | MGnify/ENA primary metagenome ERZ778021 (study PRJEB29350, sample SAMN05389814) | bioreactor metagenome | isolation source: Thiocyanate stock bioreactor | place: South Africa: University of Cape Town | collected 2013-08-29 ... | reverse complement strand
ACTGGACCGGGGTAGCGGGTTGATCGGCCCGTACTGCCCGATAAGCCGCTCCGCATTGTCGGAGGCACTCCATCCATGGTAGGGTGGCACTAGGCGCGAAGATTCGTCCTCGCGCTTTTTTTATCCCTGTATCCTGAATGGATATCCTCATTACTTTGCGGGAATCAACATGGCTGTCATCGAACTCACCAAGGACAACTTCGAATCCACCATCAACGGCAGCGACGTCGTCGTTGTGGACTTCTGGGCACCGTGGTGTGGTCCCTGTCGCGGATTTGCACCCATCTTCGAAGCGGCGTCCGAAAAACACACCGGCATCGTATTCGCCAAAGTCAACACCGAAGTCGAGCAGGATCTGGCCGGCTACTTCCAGATTCGCTCCATCCCCACGCTGATGGTGTTCCGTGAGCAGGTCATTCTCTATTCCGAGGCCGGTTCACTGCCTGCCAACGCACTCGACTCGCTGATCGAGCAGGTCATGGGACTGGACATGGCGCAAGTCCACCAGGACATCGCAGCCCAACAGGCGCAGGAGCAGGCGCAGAATCAGGCCTGAGCCTGCAATAACTGCCGCAAAAGCGGCAGTGTGATCGGGCGGCGTGTTTCGAGACTGAATCGATCCAGCGCCTCCAGGACGCGTAGCAGGCTCTGCATGTCGCGCGCCGTATGCGCCAGCAGATAATCCGCCACCTGAAGGTCCAGCCTGAAGCCCAGGGTTTCCGCATGCCGGCTCAAGGCCATGCGTTTTTCGCCGTCGTCCAGAGCATGCAACTGGAACACCAGCCCCCAGCCCAGACGGGTCTGCAATTCCGGCATCACCGGCAGATCGGCCGGGGCGGCGTTCCCGGCCGCCAGCCACAAGCCGCCCGTCTCGCGGACCCTGTTGAAAGCGGCGAACCCGGCATGCTGCTGCGCCGCATCCCAGGTCTCCACCTGGTCTGCAATCACCGCCGGGGCGGCTTGCCATCCGGTGGCATCGACAGCCAGTCCGCGCGCCCGGCAGGCGTGCGCCCAGGCTGCCAGCAGATAACTCTTGCCGCTGCCCGGCGCGCCCCACACGTACACCATGCGCTCGGCCGCCGTGCCGTCGAGCATGGCCTGAAGCTGCGCCATGAGTTCGACATTGCGTCCCGCCACGAAACGGGCGAGCTCGGGTTGCGCAGGCGGGCGGATGTCCAGAAGCAATTGCTGCATGACGCGCAAGGATAAGGCATAAGCCTCGGCCCGCTCCAGAAAATCCGCCCGGCGCCAGGTGAAAACGTCCCGCGCGCACGGCTATACTTGGCCTTTCCGTTGCCGACACCCGAGCCCTCCCGATGAACACCGTGTTCCCCGTCCCGCTCAAACCTGTGATCCAGCCGCCCGCCATGGTCGAGGAGACGCTCGGAGTCGAGGAACGCGTCACGCTCAAGGCCCGCATCAAGACCCTGATGGCACAGCAGGACGCTGTGCTGGTCGCGCATTACTACACCTCGGCCGACCTGCAGGATCTGGCCGAGGAAACCGGCGGCTGTGTATCCGATTCGCTCGAGATGGCACGCTTCGGCCATGCTCACCCGGCGCAGACGCTGATCGTCGCCGGGGTCAAGTTCATGGGCGAAACCGCCAAGATCCTCAATCCGGAAAAACGCGTCGTCATGCCCGACCTCCAGGCCGACTGCTCGCTCGACCTGGCCTGCCCGGCGGACGAATTCGCCGCCTTTTGCGATGCCCACCCGGACCGGCTCTCGGTCGTCTACGCCAACACCAGCGCCGCGGTGAAGGCGCGCGCCGACTGGGTCGTCACCTCCGGCATCGCCGCCAGAATCGTCAAACATCTCCACCGCCAGGGCCACAAGCTGTTATGGGCGCCGGACCGTCATCTGGGTGACTACGTGCAGCGCATCAGCGGTGCCGACATGCTGCTGTGGCAAGGTTCATGCGTGGTACACGAGGCCTTCAAGGCCGAAGCGCTGAAAAAACTGCATCTCGACCATCCGAATGCCGCCGTGCTGGTGCACCCCGAATCGCCCGAATCCGTGATCGCACTGGCCGACGTGGTCGGTTCGACCACGCAGTTGATCGAGGCGGTGCGCACGCTGCCCAATCCGGAATTCATCGTCGCGACCGACAACGGCATCTTCCACAAGATGCGCGCCGTCGCCTCGGGCAAGATCCTGCTGGAAGCGCCCACCGCAGGGGAAGGGGCCACCTGCACCTCGTGCGCGCACTGTCCGTGGATGGCCATGAACGGCCTGAGAAAACTCGCGGCCGTTCTGGAGTCCCCTGAAGGGGACAAGAACGGCGGGAACGAAATCCATATCGAGGAATCCATCCGCGCCAGGGCACGGCTGTCGATCCAGAAAATGCTGGATTTCGCCGCGGCCGAAAAGGCCGGGCAGCTCCCGCTCGGCGACTGAGACGTTTCCATGGCCGGGGCCAGTCTGTTCACGCTGCTCGACGACATCGCGAGCATCCTCGACGATGTGTCGGCGATGACCAAGGTTGCCGCCACGAAAACCACGGGCGTACTCGGCGACGATCTGGCGCTGAACGCCGAGCAGGTAAGCGGGGTACGCGCCGAGCGGGAACTCCCGGTCGTATGGGCGGTATTCAAGGGTTCGCTCAGGAACAAGCTCATCCTGGTGCCGGCGGCACTGGCCATCAGCGCCCTGGCGCCGTGGGCCATCACGCCGCTGCTGATGCTGGGCGGCGCTTTCCTCTGTTACGAAGGCTTCGAGAAACTGCTGCATACATTTTTCCCCGAGCACCGCACGGATGAGGGGCATCCAGCCGAACCCGCACCGGCGCAAACCCGCCCGGCTGTCGATCTGGTCGAGTTCGAGCGCGACAAGATAAAAGGCGCCATACGCACCGATTTCATCCTCTCGGCCGAAATCATCGTCATCACCCTGGGTACCGTTGCGGCCGCGCCCATCGGGATGCAGCTCGCAGTGCTGGCGGGCATCGCCGTCCTGATGACCATCGGGGTGTACGGGTTGGTGGCGGGCATCGTCAAGCTCGATGACGTCGGGCTCTTCCTGAGCCAGCGATCCGGCAGCGCCTTCGCAGGCATGCAACGCCGCATCGGGTATCGCATTCTGCGCATCGCCCCGTACCTGATGAAAAGCCTTTCGATCATCGGCACGGCGGCGATGTTTCTCGTCGGTGGGGGCATCCTCCTGCACGGCCTGCCTGGCGCGCACAGCCTCCTCAGCGTCTTCACCCAGGCCGCAGGCGGTCTTCCGGCCCTGGGCGACGAACTGGCCGCCATCGTCCCGCTGCTGCTCAATGCCCTCACCGGCCTCGTTGCAGGCGGCCTGGTTCTGGGCGGCCTGACGATCGTCCGACGCCTGACACCGTAGCCCACCTGCGTCGGCAAGCGCACCCGTTCGCGCAGCCGATCGCGTGTCCGGGCAGCGCGGGGATCCCGAGCCTCTTTTTCCGGGATCGCGCGAGCCATCACCCAGTCGCTTCGCCCGCGACGAATCCCGCGCCAAGCCGGGCCAGCAACCCCGGAGCAGACAGGGATTTGACCATGCCCCACCGCGTCATTGGCCTGCCCGAATGCATCCTTATCCCGTAAAATACCCGCTTTGCAGCACTGCGACCCGGGTTGGCCGACCGGCGCACCCGAACAGGATCCAGCATGACCGCACGTCTCCGCGAAATTCCCTACAACTACACCTCATTCTCCGACCGCGAAATCGTCATTCGCCTGCTGGGCACGGATGTCTGGGAGGTGTTGAACACGCTGCGCGCCGAGCGCAAGACCGGGCGCTCGGCGCGCATGCTGTTCGAGGTGCTGGGCGACATCTGGGCGGTGCGGCGCAATCCCTATCTGGAAGACGACCTGCTCGACAACCCCAAGCGGCGCCAGATGCTGGTCGATGCGCTACGGCATCGCCTGCATGAAATCGAGATACGACGCCAGGGCAACGAACTGGTCGGGCAGCTCCTGGCGGCGTCCGAACGCGCCGTACGCGAATTCGAGGCCTGGTTTGCCGATACCGCCAGCCTGCGCACGCGCATCCTGCGCCGCCTGGCCGGCGTGACCCGGCGCGACAACATTTCCTTCGACGGCCTGGCGCGCGTCTCGCACGTCACCGACGCCACCGACTGGCGGGTGGAATACCCCTTCGTGGTGCTGACGCCCGACACCGAAGCCGAGATGGCCGCACTGGTGGCCGGACTGATCGAACTGGGGCTGACCATCATCCCGCGCGGCGGCGGCACCGGCTATACCGGCGGCGCAGTCCCGCTCACCGATCATGCCGCGGTCATCAATACCGAAAAGCTCGAGACGATGAGCGCGGTGGAAATGCGGCACCTGCCGGGCTGCGAATTCGAAACGCCCACCATTCATTGCGGCGCCGGCGTGGTGACGCGGCGGGTGATGGAAGCGGCCGACGCCGCCGGTCTGGTGTTCGCGGTCGACCCGACCTCGGCCGACGCCTCGACCATCGGCGGCAACGTATCGATGAACGCGGGCGGCAAGAAGGCCGTGCTGTGGGGCACCGCGCTGGACAACCTGGTGTCGTGGCGCATGGTCACGCCGGACGCCGACTGGATCGAAGTCAGCCGCCTCGACCACAATCTCGGCAAGATCCACGACGCGCCGTCGGCCACCTTCGAAATCCGCCACTTCGCCGCCGACGGCAAGACGCCGAAAGGCTCGCCGGAAATACTCATCATTCCCGGCAGCCGCTTCCGCAAGACCGGGCTCGGCAAGGACGTCACCGACAAATTTCTCGCCGGCCTGCCCGGCATCCAGAAGGAAGGCTGCGACGGCCTCATCACCTCGGCGCGCTTCATCCTGCACCGCCTGCCGGCGCACACCCGCACGGTGTGCCTGGAGTTTTTCGGCAATGCCACCGAGGCCACACCCGCCATCGTCGAGATCAAGGATTACTGCGACACGCATCCCGCCATCCTGCTCGCCGGGCTGGAGCATCTCGACGCGCGCTACGTCAAGGCGGTCGGCTATGCGACCAAGGCGCCGCGCACCACGCGACCCAACATGGTGCTGCTGATCGACGTCGTCTCGGACAATGAGGTCGCGGTCGGCGAAGCTGCCTCGCGCATCGTCCGCATCGCCAACGCGCGCGGTGGCGAAGGCTTCATCGCGGTCTCCCCCGAAACCCGCAAAATCTTCTGGCTCGACCGCGCCCGCACCGCGGCCATCGCGGCGCACACCAACGCATTCAAGATCAACGAGGACGTGGTGATTCCGCTGCCGCGGCTGGGCGATTACACCGACGGCGTCGAACGCATCAACATCGAACTGTCGATCAGCAACAAGCTCAGGCTGCTCGACGCGCTGGCCGAGTTCTTCGCTGCGCCGCTGCCGCTGCTGGAAGACGAGGATACCGTCGCCGATCCCGCGCAGGTGGAAGAAAAGCGCCAGCGCGCGCTGGCGCTGATCGAAACGGTACGCACACGCTGGGCGGATTACCTCGCCCATCTCGACGCGCCACTCCCCGCCGACGCAAACGAGCCCCTCACCCCTCACGCCTCGCCCCTCACGGTCTTCGCGGCACTGCGCGACAAGCATATCCGCGTGTCGTGGAAGCGCGAGCTGCGGCGCGAGCTGCACCAGCTTTTCATCGGTCGTGAATACACCCGGGTGCTCGAAGCCTGCGACCGCACCCACAAGACGGTGCTGAAAAGCCGCGTCTTCGTGGCCTTGCACATGCACGCCGGCGACGGCAACGTGCACACCAACATCCCGGTCAACTCCGACGACTACGCCATGCTGCAGGCCGCCAATGCCGCGGTGGCACGCATCATGGCGCTGGCCGCCGACCTCGGCGGGGTGATTTCGGGCGAACACGGCATCGGCCTGACCAAGCTGGAATTCCTCGACGACGCGAGCATTGCGACCTTTGCCAGCTACAAGAACAAGGTCGACCCCGCGCAGCATTTCAACAAGGGCAAGCTGCTCCCCGGCGCCGATCTGCGCAATGCCTACACGCCGTCGTTCGGCCTGCTGGAAGCCGAGTCGATCATCCTCGAAGCCTCGGAAACCGGGGCTATCGCCGACTCGATCAAGGACTGCCTGCGCTGCGGCAAGTGCAAACCGGTCTGCAACACGCACATTCCGCGCGCCAACCTGTTGTATTCGCCGCGCAACAAGATCCTCGCCACCTCGCTGCTGATCGAGGCATTTTTATACGAGGAACAGACCCGGCGCGGCGTGTCGCTCAAACACTTCGACGAGTTCAGCGATGTCGCCGCCCACTGCACCATCTGTCACAAGTGCAAGAACCCCTGCCCGGTCGACATCGACTTCGGCGACGTCTCGATCGCCATGCGCAACCTCCTGCGTCGCCAGGGCAAGAAGAAATTCAACCCCGGCACCTGGGCGTCGATGACCTTCCTCAATGCGACCGACCCCGCCACCATCAAGGCGATCAGAAAGCCGCTGATCGAGTGGGGCTATGCCAGCCAACGCCTGGGCCACCAGTTGTTCAAGCGCATGGGTCTGATCCAGGCGCAAACCCGGCATCCGCCCGCCTCGCTGGGGCGGCCCAAACTCGTCGCCCAGGTGATTCACCTGGTCAACAAACCGATGCCGGGCGGACTGCCGAAAAAAACCTCGCGGGCGCTGCTGGGGCTGGAAGATCCGTCGATCGTTCCCATTCTGCGCAACCCGGCAAAGCTCAACGACGACAGCGATGCCGTGTTCTACTTTCCCGGCTGCGGCTCGGAACGCCTGTTCTCGCAAGTCGGCCTCGCCACCCAGGCGATGCTGTTCGAACTCGGCGCCCAGACCGTGCTGCCGCCCGGCTACCTGTGTTGCGGCTATCCGCAGATCGCGGGCGGCCAGGCCGACAAGGGCGAGGCGATCACCGCGGCCAACCGCGTGCTGTTCCACCGCGTCGCCAACACGCTCAACTACCTCGACATCAAGACCGTGATCGTGTCCTGCGGCACCTGCATGGACCAGTTGCTGAAGTACGAATTCGAGAAGATCTTCCCCGGCTGCCGCCTGCTCGACATCCACGAATACCTGATGGAAAAAGGCGTCAAGCTGGACAACGTGAACGGCGAAAAATACCTCTTTCACGATCCCTGCCATACGCCGATGAAGACCTACGCGCCGATGAAAGTCGCCAACGCGCTATTGGGCGGCGGCGTCCATCTGTCCGACCGCTGCTGCGGCGAATCCGGCACGCTCGCCGTCAGCCGGCCAGACATCTCCACCCAGATCCGCTTCCGCAAGGAAGAGGAAATCCGCGCCGGCGTCGCCGCCATCGGCACCCCCGGCCAGCCGGTCAAGCTCCTGACCAGCTGCCCGTCGTGCCTGCAGGGCCTGGCACGCTACAGCGACGACACGAATACCGAACCGGATTACATCGTGATCGAACTGGCGAAGAAACTGCTTGGCGAGAACTGGATGACGAACTACCTCGCGCAGGTCGGCAACGGCGGCATCGAGCGCGTGCTGCTGTAGCCGCCGCCCGCGATTGATTCCGGGCAGCGGGCCGTGTTAGCCTGCGCCTGCAGAGACCCCAGTACAAAAATACCTATCGGTCATACAGGAGGAGAAAACCATGCACACACGCCTTGCCGCGCTTGTCGGCGCACTGGCCGCGTCGGCCGCCGTCGGGTCCACCCCGGCCCTCGCGGAGAGCTACCCCACCAGCGGCACCTATGCGGCGGCGGCCGATTGGGGCGCCAACTATTTTTCTGACCCGTCGTTCGTACCGCAGATCAGCACAACCGACATGGCCAATACACTGGCCGCCATCGCCACTGCGGACTACAGTGCCGCGGCACGCACCACGCTGGGCGGCAATCACGCCTACGCCCAGTCCGGCGGCTTTTCGAATGGCGCGTTCAACGTCAACAGCTTCTCCGGCTGGTATGACCAGATCACCGTCACCGGCGGCACGGGGACGGGCACGCTGCAGTTCAACGTGCAACTGACGGGGAGCGTCACCGCCGGCGCCTATCTGGGCATGGCCGGATTCAGCCTGCTGGCGAGTTCCGTGCATCCGCAACAACTCGCCACCAACATGCTGGTCTTCAATACGCTAACCACGCAGCCGTGGGGGCTGTATGACAGCCGGGTGCAGGCGATCAGCACTCACAACATCGTCGCCTCGCCCTACAACGACCCGGGCATGATCACCGGACTCTTCAGCGGGCCCCCAGGTGGCAGTGGCGGGATTCCCGCTCTGCCCACAGATCCGCTGCACTCATTGGGTGACGACGGCATGGGCTTTCCCGAGACCGAAATCGACCTCATCGTGGCACCGGGCGCCAAACACCTCGTGAATCTCACGCTCAGCGGCACGCTCGATTTCACCTACGGCGAGGCGTTTTATCTGATCGGTGCGCTTGGCACCAACATCCTGGGCGAGCTGGAAACGTTCTGCAATTTCAATATCAGCGGTGGGCCCTGCGTGCCTACGCCCAAGGACGGCAGCGGCGCCACCACCCTCGACTTCCTCGACAGCGCGCTGCTGACGGGAATCGTGCTGCCCCAAGGCGCGAGCCTCGCCTCGGCCTCGGGCGCGGCCTACCACGTCACCGCCGTACCGGAACCGGGCGAGTGGGCGATGCTGCTGGCCGGCCTCGGACTGGTCGCTTGGCGCACGCGTCGCAAGCGCGCCTGAGGCAGGCTTGCCAAGTCCGTCCGCGCCCCGCACCATGCGGGGCGTTTTGTTTGTGGAGCCGTGAAATGACCGCATGTCCTCTGTGCGACACCCCGGGCGGGACGATCCTGTGGCAGGACGATTTCTGCCGCGTGGTGCTGGCCGACGAGCCGGATTATCCCGGCTTCCTGCGCGTGATCCTGAATGCGCACGTGAAGGAGATGAGCGACCTTGCGTCGGCCGACCAGCGCCGTTTACTGGACGTGGTGCTCGCCGCCGAAGCCGCGCTGCGCGCAGTCATGACGCCGGACAAGATCAATCTCGCTTCGCTCGGCAATGTGGTGCCGCATCTGCACTGGCATGTGATTCCGCGCTTTGCGGACGATCCGCATTTTCCCAACCCGGTATGGGGCGAAAGGAAAAGGCCGGCGCCGCACGCAGCGCCGGCCGATCTGGAAGCGCAGCTGGTCACCGCCCTCAGCCGGCGGCTTGCCCGCGCTCGGGGAACGGAATGACGGTGGCGCCCGCCGGTGCCGGCAGCACGCGAGCGGCGGGGAAGACGGCGGAGAAGGTGCTGCCCTTGCCGGGAATCGACTGGATGTCGAGACGCGCCTCGTGGCGCGTGAGCACGTGCTTGACGATGGCCAGGCCCAGGCCGGTGCCGCCCGTTTCGCGCGAACGGCTGCGATCCACCCGGTAGAAGCGCTCGGTCAGCCGGGGGAGGTGTTCGGCGGCGATGCCTTCGCCGGTGTCGGTCACGGCAAACACGCCCTCGCCGTTGCGCGTCGTGTGCCAGGTGAGCGTGATCTCGCCGCCTGCCGGCGTGTAGCGCACCGCGTTCGACACCAGGTTGCCGAGCGCGCTGCGGATTTCCTGCAGATTGCCTGTCAGCCAGGCGCCGCTTTCGGGCCGCAGGACGACATGGTGCCGTCCGCGCGAGAGCGATTCGGCCTCGGTCTTCAGCGCCAGTGCCAGCGTGGGGACGTCGACGGTCTCGTCTGGCGTGTGTTCGGAGCCTTCCAGCCGCGACAGCATCAACAGATCGTCGAGCAGGCGCTGCATGCGCCGGGTGTGATCCAGCATCAGATCGAAATAGCGGCGGCTCTCGGCCACCGGCAGGTCGGGCGCATCGGCCAGGGTCTCGACGAAGCCGCCGACCACGGTCAGGGGGGTGCGCAGTTCGTGCGAGACGTTGGCGATGAAGTCACGGCGCATGGCGTCGACGCGCTCGAGGTCGGTGATGTCGCGGGCAACCAGCAGTTTCTGCGATTCGCCGAACGGCACCAGTTGCAGGGACAGGGTGAGTTCACGGCTGACCGGCGATTTGCAGACCAGGCGCCGCGAATAATCGGCGGCGTCGAGGAATTCGAGGAAATGCGCCTGGCGCATGAGGTAGCGGATGAACTGGCCGCGATCGCGTTCACAGTCCAGGCCCATATAGGTACGGGAAGCGGGATTGCACCACTCGATCTGTTCGCTGCGGTTGAGAATGACCATGCCGTCGGGCACGGCCATCGCCGCGTGCTCGAACTGCTCGAGCGCGCTGGCGAGCTCGCCGCGGCGGGCTTGATGGCGGCGCTGGAGCTTTTGCAAGCGGTAGAAGATGTCGCCCCAGGTGCCGGTGGCGTCGGGCGGCTCCACGGCATCCGGGTTTTCGAGCCAGCGGGCCAGGCGGAATTCCTCCCACAGGCGGCGCAACATCACGAAGGCCTGGATGCCGGCGAGAAACCCCAGCGCAGCCACCCAGCCGGAGCCGGCCCACAGAATCAGCGCCACGAGCAACGCGCTGGCCAGCACGCCGAGCGGACGCCACCAGAAACCCATGTTCAACCTTCCCCAAAACCCGGTAGGCGGATTATCCCACTTCGGCCGAAAAGCGATAACCCGAACCGCGCACGGTCTGGATCAGTTCGGCGTGGCCGGACGGTTCCAGCGCCAGGCGCAGGCGGCGGATATGGACATCCACCGTGCGCTCCTCCACGAACACGTCGTCGCCCCACACCTGATCGAGCAGCTGGGTGCGCGAATAGACGCGCTCGGGATGGGTCATGAAGAAGTGCAGCAGGCGGAATTCGGTCGGCCCCAGATCCAGCGCCCGCCCCCCGCCGGACACCCGATGACTGGAAGGATCGAGCCTGAGGCCGTTGATCTCGACCGGCTCGTCGGTCATCTGCGGCGCGCGGCGGCGCAGCACGGCCTTGATGCGCGACACCAGCTCGCGCGGCGAGAACGGCTTGGTGATGTAGTCGTCGGCGCCGGTATCCAGCCCCAGCACCTTGTCGCGTTCCTCGCCGCGCGCGGTCAGCATGATAATGGGGATCGGCTGGTAGCGCTCGTCGCTGCGCAAGCGTTTGCACAGGTCGATGCCCGACAGGCCGGGCAGCATCCAGTCGAGCAGGATGACGTCGGGCAGGGTGTTTTTGAGGAATGTCAGCGCATGCTCGGCGTCGCCGGTGGCGGTGACCTGATGGCCCGCCTGCGTCAGGTTGAATTTGAGCAGTTCCTGAATCCCGGGTTCGTCTTCGACCAGCAGAATATTGGCAGCCATGGAGTCTCCAGCCTTGTTGCGATGTTGGCCATGCTATGACGGCAGTATGACCGATTTATGACATCCGGCGTCTCCGCAAGCCCCTGTCAGTCCGCGCACTGGTAGAATTCCCGGCTTATTCGTTCGCCCCGTCTGCCATGGATAAAACCACCCATTTCGGCTACCAGCAGGTCGCCGAATCCGAAAAAGCCGCCAAGGTGGCCGAGGTCTTCCATTCCGTCGCCGCGCAGTACGACCTCATGAACGACCTCATGTCGGCCGGTCTGCACCGCCTGTGGAAACGCTTTGCCGTGGCGCAGGCGGGGTTGCGCCCCGGCATGCGCGTGCTCGACGTGGCGGGCGGCACCGCCGACCTGACGCGGCTGTTCCTGAAGGAAGTCGGCGACACCGGCACGGTGCTGCTGACCGACATCAACTTCTCGATGCTGCGCGAAGGCCGCGACCGCATGCTGAACGAGGGCAGAACGCCGCCCGCCGTGCAATGCGACGGCGAACGGCTGCCGTTTCCGGACAATCATTTCGACTGCGTGTCGGTGGCCTTCGGCCTGCGCAACATGACCCACAAGGACCAGGCGCTGGCCGAGATGCACCGCGTGCTGAAACCCGGCGGCCGCCTGCTGGTACTGGAGTTCTCCAAGGTGTGGAAGCCGCTGGAGCCGGCCTACGATCTGTATTCCTTCAAGCTGCTGCCGCTGATGGGCAAGCTCGTCGCCCACGACGCGGCCAGTTACCAGTATCTGGCCGAGTCGATCCGCATGCATCCGGGCCAGGAAGAACTCAAGGCCATGATGGAAGCCGCGGGATTCGCCAAGGTCCGCTACCACAACCTGACGGCCGGGGTGGTGGCCCTGCACAAAGGCTTCAAGGTTTGATCGCGTTGGGTTCAATCGCAGCGGGCCTCTTCGAACGCAGCCTCAACCACCTGCTGCAGCAGTCGCCGGGCACGGCCGAGGCCTTGCTGAAACACACGGGCGCAAGTGTGCGCTTCGACCTGACGCTCGCACAATTCGATTTCCGCATCGCCGCGGATGGCTGTTTTTCGGAGGCCGTGATCGACGTTCCCGATGCGATCATCCGCCCGACCGCCGCGCTGGCCGCCCGGCTGCCGTTTTTTGGCCGCGACGCACTGCGCCATGCCGACTACAGCGGCAATCCCGCGCTGCTTGCCACACTCGATCGCGTTTTCGGACAACTGGACTGGGACGTCGAAGCCGACCTGGCGCCGCTGGTCGGCGACATCGCGGCACATCGCCTGCACGCGTCCGGGCGAAGTGCAATGGGCGGCCTCGCCCACGCCTGCTCGACGCTGGCCCGCAATGCCGGCGAATATCTGGTCGAGGAAGCGGAGTGGATGGCGCGCGGGGTCGACGTTGCGCGTTTCAATCGCGCAGTCGATCAGCTGACCGATGATACGGCACGGCTGGATGCCCGCCTGCGGCGACTCGAAACACCCGACGCATGAAACTGCTGCGCCTCGCCCGCATCCTCACCATCGGCCTGCGTTACGGACTGGAAGAATTCTTCCTTGGCCACGCGCGGGTGCGGCCGCTGCGCTGGCTGGTGCGCATCACCCTGTTCTGGCGTCCGCTCGACGAACCGCGCGGCGTGCGGCTGCGGCGCGCGCTGGAAGCGCTGGGGCCGATCTTCGTCAAGTTCGGGCAGATGCTTTCCACCCGGCGCGACCTGGTGCCGCTCGACATCGCCGACGAACTGGCGCTGCTGCAGGACCGGGTACCGCCCTTCCCGTCCATTGAAGCCATCGCCACGCTGGAAGCGGCCTATAAAAAACCCCTGGCCGAGGTGTTCGCCGAATTCGACGCCACGCCGGTCGCTTCCGCTTCGGTCGCGCAGGTGCATTTCGCGCGGCTGCACCCGCCCCCTTCAGGGGGTGACGGCACCGCCGTCGCGGTAAAAGTGCTGCGCCCCGGCATCGCGCCGGTGATCGCGCACGACGTCTCGCTGCTGTACGCCGCCGCCGGGCTGGTGGAAAAACTGTTCGCCGACGGCAAGCGGCTGCGTCCGCGCGAAGTGGTGGCGGAGTTCGAGAAGCATCTGGAAGACGAGCTCGACCTGATGCGCGAGGCCGCCAACTGCTCGCAGCTCAGGCGCAATTTCAGGCAGTCACCGCTGCTCCTGGTGCCCGAAGTCTACTGGGACTACTGCGGCCGCGACGTCATGGTGATGGACCGCATGGACGGCATCCCGGTGAGCCAGATCGAGCGCCTGCGCGAAGCCGGCGTGAACATCCCCCGACTCGCCGTCATCGGCGTCGAAATCTTCTTCACCCAGGTGTTTCGCGACGGCTTTTTCCATGCCGACATGCATCCCGGCAATATTCTGGTGCGGCCGGGGAAACGCCCTCTCCCCAACCCTCCCCCTGGGGGGGAGGGGGCAAACGCTGGGTCCAAACCGATTAATGACCAGTACATCGCGCTCGACTTCGGCATCATGGGCACGCTCACCGAGGTCGACAAGCAATACCTCGCGCGCAATTTCCTCGCCTTCTTCCGCCGCGACTACAAGGGCGTCGCGCTGGCGCACCTGGAATCCGGCTGGGTGCCGCCGGACACCCGCATCGACGAACTGGAGGCGGCGGTGCGCGCGGTGTGCGAACCGGTGTTCGACCGCCCGCTGAAAGACATTTCCTTCGGCCGCGTACTGCTGCAACTGTTCCAGGCCTCGCGCCGTTTCAACGTGGAAATCCAGCCGCAACTCGTCTTGTTACAGAAGACCCTGCTCAATATCGAGGGTCTCGGCCGCCAGCTCGACCCCGACCTCGACCTGTGGAAAACCGCCAAACCCTTCCTCGAACGCTGGATGAACGAGCAGGTCGGCTGGCGCGCACTGGTGAGGAACCTGCAGGCCGAAGCGCCCAAATGGGCCGCCCTGCTGCCGCAGTTGCCGCGCCTGGCGCACCATGCCCTGAACGAAAACCGGCTGGCCCAGCTGGAAGCCGGGCTGACCCTGATGCTGCGCCAGCAGCATGTCCGCAACCGCTGGCTCGGGCTCATGACCGTGCTGATGGCGGCCGCCATCACCGGGATACTTGTTCTGCTTTTCCGCTAGAGACGCCCCATGCTGATCGGCTTCGTCATTCTCTACCTGGTCATCTCCATCGGCGTCGGCGTGTACGCGGCCACGCGTGTCCATACGGCGCGGGACTACGTCGTGGCGGGCCGCCACCTGCCGATATACATCGTCACCGCCACCGTCTTCGCGACCTGGTTCGGCTCGGAAACCGTCCTCGGCATCCCCGCCACCTTCCTCAAGGAAGGTCTGCACGGCATCGTGGCGGACCCCTTCGGCTCCTCCATGTGCCTGATCCTGGTGGGCCTGTTCTTCGCCCGCAAGCTCTACCGGATGAATCTCCTCACCCTGGCCGACTACTACCGCAAACGCTATGGCCGGAAAGTGGAAGTCATCACCGGGATGGCCATCATCATTTCCTACCTCGGCTGGGTCTCGGCCCAGATGACCGCGTTGGGCCTGGTGTTCAACATTCTCTCGCAGGGTGTCATCACCCACACGCAGGGCACGCTCATCGGTGCCGCCATCGTGCTGCTCTACACCCTTTACGGGGGCATGTGGTCGGTGGCGCTGACCGATTTCTTCCAGATGACCATCATCGTTGTCGGCCTGCTTTACATCCTCTACGTGGCGTCGGAGATGGCCGGCGGGCTGGGCCACGTGGTGCAGCATGCCGCGCAGCAGGGTAAATTCGAATTCTGGCCGAAGGCCAACAGCCGTGACGTCATCGCCTTCGTCGCCGCCTGGATCACCATGATGTTCGGCTCCATTCCCCAGCAGGACGTATTCCAGCGGGTGATGTCCGCCAAGAGCGAAAACATCGCGGTCGCCGGTTCGGTCATGGGCGGCAGCTTCTATTTCCTGTTTGCCTTCGTGCCGCTGACCATCGCCTATTCCGCCACGCTCATCGATCCCGGCCTGGTCTCGGGTCTGCTGGACAAGGATTCGCAGATGATCCTGCCCCAGCTCATCCTCGATCACATGCCCGTCTTCGCGCAGATCATGTTCTTCGGCGCCCTGCTCTCGGCCATCATGAGCACGGCTTCGGGCACCTTGCTGGCGCCGTCCGTCACCTTTTCCGAGAACATCATCAAGCCCTGGCTGCCGCACCACAACGACAAGACCCTGCTCCTGACCATGCGGGTGGTGGTGGTGTGTTTTACTCTCATCGTCACGCTGTTCTCCCTGTATTCCAACGCCACCATCTACGAGATGGTGGAAAACGCCTACAAGATCACCCTCGTGGTCGCCTTTGTCCCGCTGGTGGCCGGTCTCTACTGGACACGCGCAGACAGGCGGGGTGCCTATCTTTCCATCGCCCTGGGCCTCATGGTCTGGCTGCCCATGGAAATCTGGCTGCCGGAAGGCGCTGCCTTGCTGCCGCCGCAGTTCGCGGGATTCCTCGCGAGCCTGACGGGCATGATCGTCGGTTCGCTCGCGCCCCGGCACTTCGGCGGTCGGCAAGCCCGGCGCCGCCATGGCGACCCGTCCTTCGACTGATCCGCACCTTGCCGGTGTCGATCTTTTTTACATTTTTTCTTTCTCTTGCCCCAAGCGGCCGACACACCGCAATTCAAGCACTTGAAAATAAAAATGAAATCATGATCTCTCGCCACTGGCATGCCTGATGCTTGATGTTTTAGCGGATGCATCACCACGACACCCACACCAGGCTGTAGCGGTAATGCTCAGAAAAGGAACTGGCATGGCGGGCAAGTCGTTATGCCGATCCCCAGACAAAACTTCGGGAGAACATCATGTTGAAAAAAACCTCGTTAGCCCTGGCCATCTCCATGATGGTTTCCGGCCCCGCCTTCTCCGCCGCGTTCGTCAACGGTGGTTTTGAAGACGGCAATTTCGGCGGTTGGACCACGGGTGGTGGTTCCCGCGCGAGTGTGAATAACGCCAGCCTAGACCCGGCAGCGTTCTTGCCGGGCGGTTCGCTCTACAACGCCAGTCTGAACCATTCCGCAATCGTCACGGCGGGCATCGCCCCCCACACGGACGGCAACCTGAACCAGGTATATAGCGGAACCTACTCGGCCCGCGTCGAAGATACGACCTTTGGCGGCTATGCCTCTGTAATCAAGCAAACCGTTACCAATTACACCGATCCCAACATCTTCTTCGCCTGGGCGGCGGTGCTGGAAGGGGCGCATGGTACCAACAGCGCCGCCACCTTCATTCTTACCTTGACCGATGACACACTGGGCACCACCCTGGTCAACCGCCAGTACAATGCAGCTTCTGGCGGCGGCGGCGTGGACGCGCGGTTTACCTTGTCCAGTGACGGCTATTACTACACCGCCTGGCAGATCGAGCAGCTGGACGTCAGCGCCGCCCAAGGCCACGACTTCACCCTCAGCCTGCTGGCTTCGGATTGCCAACCGACTGGCCATGCCGGCTACGTCTACCTGGATGGTTTCGGCGCGACGACCCCGCCGGGAGGCAGCGTGCCCGAACCCGCGACGCTGGCCCTGCTGGGCTTGGGTGCCTTGGGTCTGGGCGTTTCACGCCGCCGCAAGTCTGCCTGACACGATCGGCGCAACGCCAACAGAACGGCGGCCAGAAGGCCGCCGTTCTGTTTTGCACGCTTAAAATGGGTACCTTTTCACGCCAAGGGAAGATACGGTGGCCAAGAAGAATATCCTGACCAAAGGCAAGAAAGCCCGGGCCGAACAGTTGGCACTCGGCAATCAGTTGGAGGATGCACTAGCGCTGTATGCGAGCGTCTGCAAGATCGATCCAATGGATGTCGAGGCTTGGGTCAAAGCGGGAGTGATCCAGTGCCGCCTGGGGCATTATGCCGAAGCGGAGTCATCCGCGCGCCGGGCGCTGATGCTGGCACCTAATCTGGCCTTTGCGCAGCACACCTTGGCCACGCTTCTGCAATATCAGGGCAAGACGGAGGAGGCCTCCACCCTGTTGGAGAGCACCCTGCAGCAACACCCTGATTCGGTGGAGAATCTACTCAATTTAGCCAGGCTGCGCGAGAAGCAGGGCCGCATGCAGGAAGCTTTCGACCTTTATCACCGTATCCTGCGTTTGCAGCCTGAATCCCCTTACGTACTCGCCAAACAGGGAGAACTACTGGAAAAGGCGGGCCGCCTGGAAGAAGCTGAAGTAGTGATTGCAAGCGGCCTGGCACGGGACTCCCTCCATCCTGAACTCAATTTGATCGCAGCACGGCTCGCCCGCCGAGCAGGCCTCCACGACGAAGCGGTAATCCGGCTCGAAGCCATAATCAACCGCCCCATGTCCCCGGAAACCAGTGCAGAAGCCCACATCCTGCTGGGCCAGCTCCACGACCTTTTGGGAAATACGCAAACGGCGCTGCAACATTGCCTGGAGGGAAAACGCCGTGTGGCTTTGGCCATTGACCCGGATGGCAGCAGCGGCGCCCGGTTCCTGTCAAGGGTCGTTGCAGAGCGGAACTGGCTGAGCGCCCCCCCAGCCATTACCCCTCAGTCAGGGTCCGCCGCTGAATCGCCGGTTTTCCTGATCGGCTTTCTGCGCTCAGGAACCACCTTGCTTGAACAGATTCTGGACAGCCATCCACGCTTGCAAAGCCTGGACGAAAAGCCGATGGTCGAGATCATGGAGCAGGCCTTCATTAACATGACTAAAGGCCGCCCAGAATCCCTGGCGGAACTGTCCGAAGAACAGATCAGCGAACTGCGCCAAATCTACTGGGAGGAGGTGGCACGCCATTGCGACCGTCAAACCAATACATGGCTGGTGGACAAGCAGCCGTTCAACATCTTTCGCGTCCCGCTGCTCTGGCGAGTTTTCCCCGATGCCCGTTTTATCCTTGCCGTGCGCCATCCCTGCGACGTTGTTTTGGGATGCTTGATGCAGAACTTTGGCCCTACCAATGCCATGGCCAGCTTTTCCAGTCTGCAAGGCATCGCCGAGCTCTACGCGCGCGTGATGAGCGCCTGGCTCGAATACGCCGATCGCCTGCCGTTGCGATGGCAGCGCATTCGCTATGAGGACATGGTTTCAAATTTTGAAACGGAGGTCGGCGCTCTACTCACGTTCCTTGACGTTGGCTGGGATGATGCCGTGCTGAAATACACCGAACACGCAAAAGGACGCAGCCTCATCAACACGCCCAGCTACCACCAGGTCACCCAGCCGCTATACCAGCACGCCAGGTATCGCTGGAAGCGCTATGAGGATGCGTTCGGGCCGGTCATGGCGACCTTGCGCCCCTTCATCGACGGCTTCGGTTATCGGGAATGAGACGGTTGCCGGCCGGCGCCGCCGCGCCTGTCCGGTTCAGAAAGGCGCGTAGCCGAAGGCGCTGATGAACGGGCCCAGCGCATCGGCGACCGGGGCGAATTCCGGCTCGTAGTGGCGCCAGCGCGCCACCGAGGCGGCGTACAGGGGCTGGGCCACCTGGTTGCGGCTCGGACTGGCAATGAACTTCTTCGCCGCATGCTCATGGAAATTTGCGACGCCCGGCTCCCAGGACAAGCCGAGAAAATCAAACACCCGCCGATAGGTCGGCTCGAATTGCGCCACCGCGTCCTCATAGCGGATTTCGATGACGTCCATCGTCAGGCGCGGCCGGATGTGCATCCACCACGCCATGACCTGGCCATAGAAATCGACCGTCCCCTGCCAGCTCAGCAGATGGGCGGTGGCCGGCGTCGGCACCATGAGCTGCATGAAACAGCTCACGCAGACGTCGCGGGGGTCGCGCATGACGAAGACCACCCTGGCGTCCGGGAACACGGTGTTGATGAGGCCAAGCTCGAGGGTATTCATGGTGAACTTGTCCACCAGCCGGCGCTCGCCGATGCTGTCGCCGAAACGATCCCGTACCCGCTTCCAGTAGAACTCGCGCAGCCGCAGGATGCCGGCCAGATCCAGTTTGCGGAGCTTGTCCGGAAGGCTGTCGCCCGAACCATCCATGTGCTGGAGCTCGCGCTGCATGGCCCAGACGAAATCGGTCTCGTCGGCGACGAAGACATCGGCATGCACGCCCAGCACTTCCTGGGTCAGCGTGGTGCCGGAGCGGAAGAAACCGACCAGGAAAACAGGCGCCGGCTGCGGAAACGCGGTACCGGACCAGCGCCCCATGAGTGCCCGGTCAAATCCCGCCTGGTTGGCCCGGATCAAGTCCGGAAGCAGCGCCCGATTCTGCTGACTGTATTCCGGCAACGAAGCGGACAATTGCGCCGAGGCATGGAGATGGGAGAAGGCCTGATCGTATTCCTGAAGCTTATCGAGCACCCGCGCCATTTCCTTGCGGGCGCGAAATGCTTCCCGTGCATTCGGCTGGCTGTTCAGGACCGTTTCCAGGCGGCGCCTCGCCTCCCCGTTCAGCCCCGCATCCGCCTCCAGGCTTGCCAGCAGGACCTGCATCATGGTGTTGTCCGGGGCAAGCGCCAAGGCTTGCCGGCCCGCATCGAGGGCTTCGGACTTCTTGTTCAACTGTGCCAGGGTGACCGCAAGCAGTTGCAATCCGCGAAACCCGGTCCCGTTGATCTCCACCGCCGGGCCGAGCAGTTCAAGCGCGCCGGGGAAATCGCCCCATTGCTGCAATTGCTGGGTGATTTCGAGCACGCGGCCGATGTCCCTGTCCAGGCGCGCCTTGCCCAGCAGAGTCCGGCCAGACTGGCGCAACCGGGCGGTCCCCTCCGCACGCCGCCCGAGACTGCACAATGTCTGCCCCAGCCAGGCCATCGCCTGGGCATCGCCCGGGTGTTCCGTCAGGGCTTTTTCGAGCCACTGGACGGCGTCCGGAAGGTTGCGGGCCTGGATGGCGGCATAGCCGCGCTGCAAGAAGGTGGTCATCGTTCGATACGCCTGAATTCGGAGTCAGCGCAGATAGCCCTCGCGCTCCAGTTTGAGCAAAACCTGCTGCACGGCCTCGTCGATCCCCAGACTGGTGGTGTCGATCGCCAGTTCCGGTCGCTCCGGCACCTCGTAGGGATCGGACACGCCGGTAAACTCGGGAATCAGGCCGGCACGCGCCTTGGCGTACAGGCCCTTGCGGTCACGCGACTCGCAGGTTTCGATCGGGGTGGCGACGTGGATCTCGACAAAGCCGCCGACCGTTTCGATCATGCTGCGCACATCACGGCGCGTCTGGCGATACGGCGCGATGGGGGCGCAGATGGCAATGCCGCGGTTCTTGGTGATCTCGGACGCGACGAAGCCGATGCGCCGCACGTTGATATCGCGGTGCGCCTTGGTGAAGCCCAGCTCGGACGACAGATGGCGGCGCACGATGTCGCCGTCGAGCAGGGTCACGCTGCGCCCGCCCATTTCCATCAGGCGTGCCGCCAGCGCACGCGCCAGGGTGGATTTTCCCGCTCCCGACAGGCCGGTGAAGAAAACCGTGAATCCCTGACGTTCGCGTGGCGGGCTTTGCCGGTGCAATTCGGCGATGACTTCGGGAAAGCTGTACCAGTCCGGGATTCGCAGTCCGGTCCGCATGCGGCGCTGGAATTCCTCGCCGCTCAGGGTCAGCAGACGCGCGCCGACGGGCGCTTCGGATTCTGCCAGATGTTCGGCGCGGTCTTCCACGTAGACCATACGCGGGTAGGCGATGAGGCGCACGCCCAGTTTTCCGGCCAGTTCCACCACGGGCAGATCGGCATGCGCCTGCGCGAGATCCTCACCCCGGCGGCAATCGCCATCGGGCTGCTGCTCGCCGCCCGCGATCAGCAGGCTGCAGCCGTGGTTGCGCGCAATGATGGCGCGCAGCAGCAGCGCGCGGGCGCTGCCCTCGCGCGGCGGCGCGGGCAGCAGCGACAAGTGGGTGGTCGCGGCCGGAAAGCGTTCGCGGATGGCGAGAAAACTTCTCACCAGGCCGAAATACGCGGGGGCCTCGGTAATATCTCCGCCGCCCTGCGGGTGCAGCAGCAGGTTGGCCTCGTTCTCGATCGCGCTTTTCAGACAGAATTCGAATTGCGCGCGATGCATCGGCTGGCGCGCCTGCCAGGCCACCACGCGCCGCCAGCCTCGGCGGCTGAACAACGCGCGCAGGTCGGCCGGGGTGGCGCGCAGGGCAACGAAATCGGCATGCTGCGGCAGGGCCACCCCCTCGACCGCCCCCCCCAGATGCCAGACGCCATCCGTCTCCCACGTATCGCTGACGGCCAGCACCGCGAGCATGAAGCCTTCGCCGTCGCGCAGGGCCACCCGACTCCCCGGCTTCAGGCTGGCGGCGGCTTTCTGCCGGCTGGCGAGCGTGACCGGCAGCGGCCAGAACGTGCCGTCGTCGAGTTGGCTGTCGGATTCGACGCGTTCGCATTGCGCGCGCGTCATGAAGCCCGTGAGCGGCGAGTAGGCGCCGGTCATCAGCATTTCAAGTTCGCACTGCTGCCGCCAGTCCAGATCGAGCGAAGGCAGGCTCAGGGCTTCCTGCCTGAGGGCAGTCGTTCTGGCAGGATCGATCAGGTTGACGAGCGTTCCGCCGTAGGGTGCGATCAGTTGATTCACGAGTCAGCTCCGGACAAAGACCGCAAAGACTATTGATAAATTTCGAAGAAACGAGCAATAAACCGGCCAACGTCGGCATCGGGCAGATGATTGATGCCGGCCGCGCCCTTGCGCCCGCCTCCGGTGTCGAACTGGCTGCACAGCTCGTCCGCGCCGGACCTGGCCACCAGCGGCGCACGCACGCTGACGACATGGCCGCCGCCCGGCTTGGCGGTGAGCACGGCGTGGGCCTGCGCGGGCGATTCGACCGCCAGCTGATTGCCGAACACGCCGGAAATCCGCCGCGCCCATTTCTCGGCGGGCAGCATGAAGATGCGTCCGGCAGCGCGCGCGTCCGTGGCGTCCACCGCAACGGCGCGCGCCATGTCTTCCTGGTAGCCCGCCTTCAGGGTTCGATAGGCCGCCGACTCGGCGATGAAGGCGAAAGGATCGGCAAACGGACGCATCTGGCGGTACAGCTCGGCCGGGTCGTAGAACAGGTCGTCCAGCGTTTCGCCGTAGCCGTTGTAATTGAGGCATTCGCCCAGCGACTGCAGTTGCGCCAATCGATCGGCCGGCAGGTTCAGCGGAGCGGCGGCCTGCCGTGCCGCCTCGGCGAGATTGTCGCCGAACGCGGCGGCGACCGCCCACGGCAGATGCCGGCCCTGCAGGTACCGGTTCACCAGCAGGCTGGTGCAGACGTTGGCGTCGGTATCGATGTGTGGCTCGAAATGGGGATGCACGGGGATGTCGCCCGGCTGGTGATGATCGAAATAACGTACGCTCGCGCCGGCGGCGAGAATCCGGTCGAGCGCGTCGCGGTTTTTCGACAGGGCAATATCGAGCACCGTGACACGATCGCCCGACCGGACTTGAACCCGTTTCAGCAGGCTGATATCGCGCTTGGGTCCGGTGATCAGCGCGGAATCGGCAGGGTCGGCCAGGCGCAGCTGGTGCAGCGCGCAGAGGCCGTCGGCGTCGCCGTTGAAAACGTCAATGAGGTTCATGGCGGTGATGGTTTTGTTGTCGTTGACCGGCGCGAAAGTGCGGCCATTGTATGAAGGCAAGCGCCGCGATGACAAGCCCGTGCAGCACACTGTAACGCAGCCAGATGACAGGCATGGCGGCGTAATGCTGGCGGTCGGTGCTCAGCAGGAACTGCAGCGCCGAGAATTGCTGGCCATACTTGTCGAGGGATCCTGCCAGCCCGAGGTGCAGGAACAGGGCGGCAAGCGGCCACGAAACCAGCACGCCGACCCACCGCAGGGCGCGTTGCGCAACCGTCGCGGGCGAGGCGAGCAATGCGGCGGCGAGGAACAGGATATAGAGCCAGGCGCACAGCGCCGCGAAAGCCAGCGGCTGCGGCGTGGCCATCAGTTCGACGAGGTTGTCGGTGTCGGCCTGGACCACCACGCCCCAATACGCCAGGCCCAGCACCGGCAGCGCGGCCAGAAAATGCAGCGCGCCCAGTCGCCGCCCGCGCCAGCGGCGAACGGTCTGCGTCGCCAGATAGATCAGTGCGCCGGGAATCAGGGCCAGTGCCGTCCAGCGCAGCCCGAGTTCCCACTGGCCCGGCCAGCCCAGCACCGGGCTGCCGCCCAGGTCGAAGAGGCTTTCATCCGGCACGGCGGCGTCCAGCAGCAGAAAAGCGATCGCGCCGTACGCCAGCAGACCGAGCGGGACTTGCACCAGCCGGGCCAGTCCGGATACCTGCCTGCGCGCCAGCCACACCGGCCCCACCGCCAGCCAGTAGCAGGTCAGTGCCAGCCATAGCGCCGACAGCCAGGCATTCTCCGGCCGCAGCAGTTCGCGCACGTTGTAGGGCATGGAGGGAAGGTGCCCGGCCCCCCAGAACAGGGCGCCCATGCCGCCCAGCACCAGCGGCAGATGCCAGCGCGCCCGTATGGCCCGGGGAACGGGCACGGATTCATCCGGGGATTCGGGCGCCGCGCGATGGGAGGCCCGTGGCGCGGCGGCATGCCGCGGCGCCCGCAGGAAACGGTGTGTCACGGCATAGCCCGCCAGTCCACCCATCCAGGCCAGGAACCAGTCGGTGGTGTCGGCAATTTTTTCCGGCAGCATCACCTGTCCCAACTCGATCAGGGCGGGCATCAGCACCAGTATCAACATGGCCACCGCAAACAGCGGACCGCGCCAGCGCCACGGCTGGCGCGCCACGCCCCATGCCAGCCATCCGCCCAGCGGCGCGAAGAACAGGGTCTTGCGCAAGACTTCGGTAATGGCCCGGTATTCGGTGCCGAAGTAATACACTTCGAACGGCACCCGCTGCACGAAATCGAGCCGGTCTTTGACGAACGCGCCGTCGGTGCGGAAATCGAAGGGAAACCAGAATACGAACAGCAGCACGACCATCCATCCCGCCGCCAGCGCAAAAGGCAGCCACGTCCCCCACGGCAACGGCGTGCCGTGATGCGCGTCACGTCTGGCCAGACGCCCGCCGACGACACTGCCCAGCGCCCCGCCCAGCCCGGCCGTGAGGATGTCGGTCACGTCGCTGACACGGGAAAAGACGAACAACTGCGCGAATTCCAGGCCGGTCGCGGCGGCCAGCGTCATGCCCCATGCGCGCCACGCACTGCGTGTTCCGTCCAGCCGCCACAACAAGGCCAAAGGCGTCCAGATCAGCGCATCGGTCGCAATTTCATAGACGGCCATGGCGGGGTCATGCGGCAAATCGCCAAACGGAATCAGTACCACCATGCCGTCCCGCCATTTATGAAAAATCTCGACCAGGCTGATGGTCAGGTCGAGCGGCAGGACGTTGTACACGACGACGCCCGCCAGATAGGTCCAGGCCAGGCGCTCGGCGAGTGCGGCGCGCGCATGGTCGTGGCGCCAGGCCTGCAGCCAGTCGACGAAGCGCGCGCCGGTCAGCCACCATGCCAATACACCGATGAGACCGCCCAGCGTTTCGGCAAAGATGTCGTTCTGCGACACCGTGCGCTGCGGGAAAAACAACTGGGTAAATTCGATGCCGACGCTCAACGCGGTCGCGGCGGGAACCAGTGCCAGCGTGGCGAGCAGATTGCGCAGCCGGCCGCGGCCGCCGGTCATGGCGCCCATCCACAGATAAGTCAGCGGAATGAACAGCAGCAGGTTGGCCACCCAGTCGGCGCGCGAGCCGATTCCGAGCTGGAGAAACGGGATTGCGCCGAACCGGGCCAGCGCGACCTCCCACGGCAAGGCATGAAACTTGAGCGGCACCAGGCTGCCGTAGATGACGAACGCGGTATAGCCCAGCGCGCTCAGCCACAACAGCGAACGCGAATCGTGGGAAGGCGGCGCACGGCCGTTCATGGCCAGGATGCGTCCAGCGTGTGCTGCAAGGCAGCGGAGACGCGTGCGCCGGGATGCCGTGCCGCCTGCCAGTCGGGATAGGCCGCCAGTTCGCGCGCCAGTGTGCGCGGCAGGCGGCTGCTTTGCGGAGCGTTCGCCAGCAGGTCCGGCGTCAGTGCCGAGACAGCGGCGTCAAGCAGATCAGGGCGATAGGCCAGGGCGACGTTGTACGCCGCCTCGCCGCCTTGCAACGGAATCGTGGCGGCCACCACATTGGCGATCACACGCTGGCGATAGGCGGTGCCGGCGGCGGGGCGTATCCGGATGCCGGTGCCGGACGCCAGCACGGTATTGGAAAAAATATCCATGTCGCGCGGCACCTCATTGTGCGGCTGGATATGGATCGCATCACCCGTGCCATTGATGAAGACATTGTCGTAGAGCGCCACGCGCCCCTCCGCCTGCAACAAGGCTTCGCTGGGATTGTGCAGGAAGAGGTTGCCGTAGACCAGATAGCGGTCCGCGCTGCCCGCCCCGTCCAGCGGGAAATGCCCCAGCAGGACGTTGGGGCGCGCCTGCGGGCCGGGCAAGGCCCCTTCTTTGGAAAAAACGTTGTAGCGAATCACCGTGTCGTAACGACCCGCGAGGCGGGCCGGGCGGGCGGTTTGATGCTTGATCTGCAGGGTGTAGCCCAGCGTGTCCGAAATCCGGTTGGCCTCGATCACGCCGCCGACGAAAGGATCCGAGCCATCGGCGTCGCCCAGATAGATGCCGGTGCCGACCCGCTCGATACGGTTCCCCCGGATGACCCAGCCGAATGCCGGACACTTGGTGGAAATGCCCACGTTTTGCTGCGAGGCGGCATGGTCGTGGATGGTGAGATTTTCCAGTGTGATGAAGTCGGCATACTGGCTGTGGCCTTCGGCCTTGACCGCATCCACCGGCTGATTACGGCCGTCGAGTTCCAGGCGGCGCAATACCAGATGGCGCACGTCGACCAGGCTGACCGTATTGGCGCCCGGCCGGGCCAGAAAACGCGGCGGCGCGGCAGGCGAAGCGGCCTCGATGACGACAGGCCGGCCGGCCTCGCCGGACAAACCGTGCAAAGGCAAACCCTGCCGGTAATCGCCCGCCTCCAGCAGCAAGCGGTCGCCCGGTTGCAGGCGGCGCACATAATCGAGGTAATCCCGCGCATCCGCGCGGTAATCCGTGGCGGCCGCCGTGCCCGCCAGCAGGCCGAGCCATGCCGCGCAGACGGCGCGCCGCATTCAGTCCGCCGAAGCCGGCAACGGCAGCCCGCTTTTAAGCAGGTCCAGCTTGCCATACAGCACGCGGGTCATGCCGGCCACGCTCTGCCGGCCGGTATCCACCACGATGTCGGCCACGTCGCGGTACAGCGGGTCACGCTGCCTGAACAGTTCGCGCAACCTGGCGAGCGGATTCTCGGTCTGCAACAAAGGACGGTTGCGGTCGTGCCGCGTGCGCTCATGCAGGTGCTCGGGGGTGCCGCGCAAATAAATCACCACCCCGTTTTTCTTCAGCCTGTCGCGATTGGCCGCCGAGAGAACCGCCCCGCCTCCCGTCGCCAGGACGATGCCGGACAAGCCGGTCAGATCGGCGATCGCCGCCTCTTCGCGTTTGCGGAAACCCGCCTCGCCCTCGATTTCGAAGATGACCGGAATCTTCACGCCGGTACGCGCCTCGATCTCGTGGTCCGAGTCGTAAAAGACACACCCATAATGCTTGGCCAACAGCCGCCCCACGGTGGTCTTCCCGGCTCCCATCAGACCGACGAGGTATAGATTGTCTCGCTTGCTCATGACGCCATTCTAATTGAGAGCGGCCGGATGGATAGCGGCGCACGAGGGGCAAAGAATAAGCCAAAAAAAGCGCGGGACATGCCCGCGCTTTGACTATCGATATCAGCCGCGATCAGCGGAGAGACAGGCGATCGTCGAGAATGCGCGGCGTGAGGAAGATCAACAATTCTGTTTTGCCATCGGATTTCGATGTTGTTTTGAACAGGTTTCCGAGCACCGGCAGATCACCCAACAAAGGCACCTTGCTGACATTGTTCGTTTCCTGCTGATCGAAAATGCCCCCAATGACCAGGGTTTCGCCATTATTGACACGCACCTGGGTCTTGACGCGCTTGGTCGTGATCGCGGGAACCGGACCCACGCCTGCCACGTTGACCGTATTGGAGGCATCGGTGGCGTCCTTCTGCACCTCGACCGTCATGATCAGCGAGTCGTTGTTCAGGATCTGTGGATCGACCAGCAGGCACAGGAACACATCCTTGAACGTGACCGTTGCGGGCGAGCTGAGCGTACCCGGTGTGATATAGGGAATCTGCGTACCATTGAGAATCACCGCAGGCTTCTGATTGCTGGTCATTACACGCGGGTTGGACACCACCTTGCCTCGGTTGTCTGCCTCCAGTGCCTGCAATTCAAGGCCCAGCATGTTCTGATTGGTCGGGTCGATCAGATTCATCAGCAAGCCGGGAAGCGTGCCCGTCGCGCCAGGTAATGCTTGTCCATTCCCGCTGAATGTTCGATTTCCCGCGCTATTCTGTGCGGCAAAATTCAGCCGCACACCCAGATCGCGGCTCCAGTTACTGTCCGCCACCACGACCCGCGCCTCGATCATGACCTGGCGTGCCGGTACGTCCAGACGTGCGAGCAGTTCACGAATTTCCTGAATCTTGCGTGCGGTATCGGTGATGATGAGCGTGTTGGTTTTCAGTTCATAGGTCGCACGACCCCGCTTGGTGAGAACCTTCTCGACATCATTCGCCTGACTCTGCTGAGCGGCGGCCTGAGCGGCCACACCTTGCAGACCTTGTGCCTGCGCGGAACAGTTCACCGCTTCGCTTCTCGCCGAGTTGGACGAACCCGTCGCCCCGTACAACATCGATCGCGCCTCATCCGCCCGCATGTAGTTGAGCTGGATGTACTCGGTCGTCAACGGCTCCAGGTCGGCCACCGCATTCTTGGCTTCGAATTCCAGTTTTTCCTTGGTCATCAACTCGTCTTTGGGGGCGATCCAGATCACGTTGCCGTTCTCGCGCTTGTCGAGACCTTTGGTCTGCATGATGAGGTCGAGCGCCTGATCCCATGGCACGTCTTTCAGGCGCAAGGTGAGGTTGCCGGTCACGGTGTCGCTGGCGACGATGTTGAGGCCGGTGAAATCGGCGATGACCTGCAGCACCGAACGCACTTCGACATTCTGGAAGTTAAGCGAGAGCTTCTCGCCGGTGTATTTCACCTTGCCGTCGGCTGTTTTCTTCTGGGCGTCGTCGCTCTGCTTGACTTCGACGATGAAGTTGTTGTCGGTCTGGTAAGCGGAATATTCCCAGCCGCCCTTGGGCTGGATCACCATGCGCGTGTTGTCGCCGAGGGCGTAGGTTTCCACGGTCTGCACCGGTGTGCCGAAGTCGGCCACGTCCAGGCGGCGCTGCAGGGTTTTCGGCAATTCGGTGCCCACGAAGTCGACGATCACGCCGTTAGCCTGTCGGCGGATGTTGATCCCGGCCTGGGCGTCGGACAGGGTGGTGACGATGCGTGCCTCACCCGCCGAGCCGCGCCGGAAATCGACATCGCGGATGGCGTGGCGCGCATCGCCGGGGCGTGTCTCGGCAAAACGCGGGCTGACATTCACGGGCGTGACGCTGGCCCCGACATCGCCCAGGGCGATCAACAGGGATTTGCCGTCCACGCTGGCATCGTATTCGACCGATTTATTCAGGTTGAGCACCAGACGGGTGCGCGTTCCGGCCTGCACCACGTTCACGCTGGACAATGGGCCGAGGTTGGCCTCGACGGTGTTGCGGCCCATGGCGTTGCCCGTATCGGGCAGGTCGAGCGCGATGCGCGGCGGATTCCCCACCGTGAAGCCGGCCGGGGTGGCAGCCAGTGCCTTCTTGAGATTGACGCGCACCACGACCTTGCCGCCGGGCAAGGTCGTGGTTTCGACGCTTTGTACCGCATTGCCCGTGGGCGGTGCGTCGGCGGCGTGCGCCGCGAACGGCAGCACCAGACCGGTGAATAGGATGACGCCGAGCAAATGGCGGGTCATTTTCTGTGCAATTTTCGGCAATGCATTCATGTCAGCCTCTTTGAAATTCAGTCCTGTCAATCATTCCTGCAAATTCAGGGTGCTGGTACGCTCCGACCAATCCCCGGCGCTGTCCTGGACAATTTCACGCAGCGAGACCTCGCTATCGCCGATCTGCGTGACCAGGCCGAAATTCTGGCCTATGTAATTGCCCTTCTTGACATGGTAAATCGCGTTGTCCGGCGTCTTGATCACTGCCTGGATCACGCCTTTCTGGGACAGCACGCCCACCATTTTCAAGGTTTCCAGAGAAAACGCCTCGAGCGGCTCTTTCGGACGGCTGAGATCGGGCTGCATGCCCCCGCCTCCGCCGCTCGACAGCTTTCTGGGCTTGAAGGGGTCGGGCAGGTCGAAGGCCGCGTAACTGAACGGCTCGTAGACCTTCACTTCAGGCAGCGGGTCGATCTTTCCCTGCGTGTCCTTGCCGGTTTCGGTGACGAAGCGGCGCAGGTCGTCCATGTCGCCGCCGCCGCAGCCGCTCAAGCCGGTAACGATCAATACGATGGCCAGGCGCTTCATTTCTTTTGCTCCTTGGCTTTCTGCTTCCGGGCGATGACTTCGTCGTCGTCCAGGTAACGGTAGGTCTTGACGATGGCGTCCATATTCAGCACGCCATCCTTGGCGGGTTCCATGGAGATATCCTGCAAGGTCACGATGCGCGGCAGCTTGGAGACATCGCTGACGAAAGCGGCAATGTCGTGATAGCCGCCGGTCACCTTGACCTGGATGGGCGTTTCGGCATAAAACTCGGACACGGTTTCAGCCTGGGGCTTGAACAGGTCGAACTGCAGACCACGCCCCAGCCCCGCCTGGTTGACGTCCGTGATCAGCGCATCCATTTCCTGCTTGTTCGGCAGCTGCTTCAACAACGCGCCGAATGCCTGCCCGATATCGGCCAGCTGTTTCTTGTAGGCCTCCAGATTGATGGCCTGGTTTTTCTTGGTGATGAATACGCCGCGAAGTTCCGTCTCCTTCTGCTTCGCGGTATCGAGCGTTTCCATCCCCCCGCGCCAGTCGAACCACCAGCCGGCCAGCACGATCGCCACACACAACAATCCCAGTGCAACGAGTTTGCTTGGCAGCGGCCAGTCGGCCAGCGTCTTCAGGTCGAGTTTATTCAGGTCGTCCAGGGTCATGCCTTGCCCCCCTTGTCATTCGCGTCGTCCGCTTGCTGGGGCGTCTGCTTGACGGTCAGCACGAACTCGTTGGCGCGCAGGTTGTTCACGGTAGCGGCCTTGATCTCGACCAGCGCGGCCGAGTCGAACCAGGGCGAGCTGTCCAGGTTTCGCATCAGCGTCGAAACGCGCGCGCTCGACTGGGTAAACCCGCTGATGGTCACGATGCCGCCCGCCTGTTTGAAGGACTTGAGATAGAGCCCGTCGGGCAACAGGCGGATCATCTGGTCGAACAAATGGACGACCTCGGTGCGGTTGGACTGCAAGGTCTCGACGACCTGCTTGCGTTCCAGCAGCGCCTGCGTCTGCTCGCGGATTTTCTTGATTTCGCCGATCTGGCCGTCGAGCCGGGTGATTTCCTGATCCAGGTAAGCATTGCGTGCATCCTGGGTCGACTGGCGCGCGGCAATCACGCTGTGTCCGAGAACGACCACAAGCACACCCGTTGCCACGGCAATGCCCAGCAGGATATTGAACTGGCGCCGCCGGGCGGCACGTGCGAGTTCACGGTGGGGGAGGAGGTTAATGCGGATCATTGTGGGTCAAACCTCCGCATGGCGAGGCCGCAAGCGACAAAGAGGGAAGGCGCATCGGCGGTCAGGGCCTGCGGCCGGATTTTGGAGCCGACGGCCATGTTGGCAAACGGATTGACGACCATGGACGGCGTGCCGGTGCGCTGGGCGACCACCTCATCAATACCGGGAATCATGGCGCCGCCGCCGACCAGCAGGATCTGATCGACCTTGCGATACTGCGTGGAGGTGGTGAACAACTGGAGTGCACGGCCGATTTCCATGGCCAGGGTCTCGCTGTAGGGCTGCAGCACTTCCATGTCGTAGCTCTCGGGCAGCGTGCCCTTACGCTTGGCATTCTCGGCCTCTTCGCCGGTCATGCCGTAGCGGCGCGAGATTTCATTGTTGAGCTGGTTGCCGCCGAAACCGTGTTCGCGCAGATAGACCGACTCGTTGTCGTTGAGGATATTGATGTGCATGTTCTGCGCACCCACGTCGATGATCGCCACGATCTGCCCGGCGCCGTTATTCGGCAGCAGATGGGCGATCTGTTCGTAGGCGGTCTGCGTGGCATAGGATTCGACGTCCATGATCAGCGCCTTGAGGCCGGCTGCCTCGACGGCCGCCACGCGGTCCTCGACCTTTTCCTTGCGCGCCGCGGCCAGCAGGATCTGCACATCGTCCGGGCTGCCGGGCGACGGGCCCAGCACCTGGAAATCCAGATTCACCTCATCCAGTGAAAAGGGGATGACCTGGTTGGCCTCGGCCTCGACCTGATTCTCCAGGTCGATCCCCTTGAGGCTGGCGGGCGCCAGGATTTTCTTGGTGATGACGGCCGACGACGGCAACGCCAGGGCGACGTGCCTGATTCGCGTTCCCAGACCCTTCCAGGCGGTACGCAAGGCATCGGCCACCTGATCGAGATTGGCGATATTGCCGTCCGTCACGGCATCCTTGGGCAAGGGTTCGATGACATAGCGCTCCACCCGCAGCATGCCCTTCCCGGCGTCGGACAATTCCACCAGCTTGACCGCGGTCGTGCTGATGTCGAGCCCCAGGATGGGCAGTCCCTTGGCAGACAGCCAGTCCAGATTGATATTCAGGTGCAAGAGTTTTCCTTTACACTTCTGTGAGTTGTAGCTTCTTCTTATAAGTGTTTTTAGATGCTAGCAACAACACACGGTTTTTAACAGTTTTTTTCTTGCGGCAACTTCGGGATTGAACAATTGTGTCCAATTTCCAACACCACTAACGCCTATAATCGCCGGAAACTTTAGGCGTCCCCTCACGGATTTGACCAATACTGTCCGCGCGTGGGCCGCCGCAAGTACACTGCACGGCAAGCGGCCCGCCCCGGTCCCTTGAAAACCGGACGGGATGAGCCGGCAGGCCGGATGTTTGACAGGGATGATCCCGCGCTTGCGGGATCTTCAAAGAAGGAATCGGATGTTTTCGAAATGGTGGCATTACGCACTGGCATTGATTGTCAGTCTTGGCGTCGTGGGCACGGCACTGGCCGGATTGGCGGCCGCCCTGATTTACCCGAATCTTCCGCCGCTCGAAGCGCTGACGGACTACAAACCCAAGCTGCCGTTACGCGTCTACACGGCCGACGGCGCCCTGATCGGCGAATTCGGCGAGGAACGGCGGGCGTTCATCGCCATCGAGAAAGTCCCGACTTACATGAAACAGGCGATCATCGCCGCCGAAGACGAGCGCTTCTATGAACATGGCGGCGTGGATACGCTGGGTGTGCTGCGTGCCGCAGTATCCAACCTGGTATCCGGCGGCGCCAAGGAGGGCGCCTCGACCATCACCATGCAGGTGGCACGAAACTTCTTCCTGTCCAACGAGAAAACGCTCACCCGCAAACTGTCCGAGGCCATGCTGGCGATCAAGATCGAACACAGCCTGACGAAGGACAAGATTCTCGAGCTGTATCTCAACCAGATCTATCTGGGCCAGCGTGCCTACGGCTTCGAAGCGGCCGCCCGCACCTACTTCGGCAAACCGATGCGCGAATTGTCGCTGCCGGAATTCGCCATGCTGGCCGGCTTGCCGAAGGCGCCCTCACGCTACAATCCGGTCGTCAATTTCCCCCGCGCCAAGGCACGCCAGGAATATGTCCTGGGGCGGATGCGCACGCTCAAATTCATTGACCAGGCGACCTGGCAGGCCGCCGTCAAACAGAAACTGGTGATTCGCCAGGCCCGGCAGCAAACGGACGTTTCGGCCGATTACGCCGCCGAAATGGTGCGCCAGACCCTGTTCGAAAAATATGGCGAATCGATTTACAGTTCGGGTTACAAGGCCATCACCACCTTGCGCCGCGCCCAACAGGCCGCGGCCGACCTCGCGGTATGGCGCGGCATTGCCGACTACGATCAGCGCCATGGCTACCGCGGACCGGAAAAAGAAGTCAGCCTGCCCGCTGACAAGGCCGATCGCGAAGCGGCCATCGCCAACGCGCTGGAAGATCTCGCGCCAGTCAGCGACATGCTGCCTGCCGTCGTCGTGAACGTCAGCCCCAAACTGATCCGCGCCCAGCTGGAGGACGACACGGTCGTCGAGATTACCGGCGACTCGCTCAAATGGGTGGCCAACTGGACAAGCGGAAAAAAAGGACGCCAGCTTGCCCCCGGCGCCGTGGTACGCGTCCAGGCGACCGGCGGCAAGCCGTTGCAATGGCGGCTGGCACAGCTTCCCGAAGTGGAGGCCGCGCTGGTGGCCCTGAATCCGAACAATGGCGCCATCACCGCACTGGTCGGCGGCTTCGATTTCCACCGCAATAAATTCAACCGCGTCACCCAGGCCTGGCGGCAGCCCGGTTCGAGCTTCAAGCCGTTCATCTATTCGGCCGCCCTGGAAAAAGGCTACACCCCGGCCACCATGATCGACAACATGCCGCTGACGCTCAGCGCCGAAGAGGCGGGCGGCACCGCCTGGGAGCCGCAGAATTACGACGGCGGCACCAGCGGCCCGGTGCGCATGCGCACCGCGCTGACCAAATCGCTCAATCTGGTATCGGTACGCATTCTGCAGGGGATCGGACCGAATTACGCGCGCGACTATATCCGGCGTTTTGGCTTCGACCCTGCCCGTCACCCCCCCTATCTCACCATGGCGCTCGGCGCGGGCAGCGTCACCCCGCTGCAACTGGCTGCGGCCTACGGCGTCTTCGCCAATGGCGGTTTCAGCGTCACGCCCTATCTGATCGACAAGGTCTACGACAAGGATGGCCGGCTGCTGATGGAAGCCAAGCCGCAGACGGCAGGAGGAAGCGCCCCGCGCGTGATCGATCCACGTAACGCCTGGCTGATGACGGACATGCTGCAGGATGTGGTGCGCTACGGGACCGGCGCACGCGCCGCCAAACTCGGGCGCAGCGACATCGCCGGCAAGACCGGCACGACCAACGATGCGCGCGACACCTGGTTCGCCGGCTATACGCCCGATCTGGTGGCCATCGCCTGGATGGGTTACGACCAGCCGCGCTCGCTCGGCCGGCACGAAACCGGCGCGCAATCCGCCCTGCCGATCTGGATGGGCTTCATGGGCCCCGCGTTGAAAGGGGTACCGCAACTGGGCTGGACCATGCCCGCCGGCATCGTCAGCGTGAATATCGATCCGAACACCGGCACCCGGCTGCCCGATTCCCCGATAGGAGAATTCCTGGGAAATATCCTGGGCACCCATTCAGAGGGGATGGTCGAACATTTCTATCAGGAATTTCCGCCCCCCGACGCGCCCCCGGCCGGATGGAACACAGGCATCGACACGCCGGGAGATTCCGCGCCAACCCTGCCCGGGCCTCCACCATGAAACATCAGGACATGCGCCGTCGCATCGCCCATGCGGCGGCGCGCATACTGGCCGAGGACGGCAGTCTCGACTACGGTAGCGCCAAGCGCAAGGCCGCGCGCCAGCTTGGCGCGTCCGACAGCGGCAATCTGCCCGACAACCAGCAGGTTGAAGACGCGCTGCGCAGCTACCAGGCCATTTACCAGACCGGCGAAACCCGGGCACATCTGGCGCTGCTGCGGCAAACCGCCATTGAATACATGGAACAGTTCGCAGACTTCGACCCTCATCTCACCGGAGCCGTCCTCAACGGCACGGCCGGACCGCACGCCGACATCAATCTGCAACTCTTTACCGACCACCAGAAGGACGTGGAGTTTCTGCTGATGCGTCTGCCTGTGCCCTACCAGGCCGGCGAGCACCGGGTCACGGACACCCCGGGACGCATTCATCCCCGCTTCATGATTGACGACTCCCGCGCGCGCATCGATCTCACCGTCTACCCCGCTTCCGAACTGCGCAACATGAAACGCCTGCAGGCCGATGGCAGTCCGCGGCGCCTGCGCTTGCCCCAGGTCAGGACACTCATTTGATCATTCCCGTCGTGACGACCCCTAGCATGGAAAATGCTTCCACCCCCTCCATGGTTCTGATGAGTCAACGGCCGTGATCCGATTTTTCAGGCACTATGTGCCGCTGAATTTATTGCTTCTGGTATTGATCGAAGCGCTGATCCTCAGCGGATCGATCTACGCCGGCGTGGGGGTTCGCTTTCTTGATGGCCACCTGATTCCGCCTGAACTCGATCCGCTGCTGCCGAAAGCCCTCGCCTTTGCCCTCGTCATGCTGGGACTGATGACCGCGAGCGGCCTGTACGATCTTGAATGGCAGGGAGGGGTGCGCGCCCTGTTGCAGCGTCTGGGCCTGAGCTTCGGACTGGGCCTGGTGACCATGAGCCTGCTGTTCTATTTCTTCCCCGCCTTGCTGGTGGGCCGCGGCGCCTTCCTGTTGTCGTTCGGTCTGGCGCTGCTGGGCATTCTGCTCAGCCGCGCCCTGTTCATCCGGTGGGCGCGGGTGGGCGCGCTCAAAACCCGCGCCCTGGTGATCGGCACCGGCAGTCGCGCCGCGCACGTCGAAGCCATGCTGGCCAGGCGTTCCCATGCCAGCAACATCCAGATCATCGGGTATCTCCCGATGGGCGGCAGTCATCATTTCGTCGATCATGCCCGCATTCTCGACACCCAGGAGCCCCTGCCCGAACTGGCTGTTCGCCTGCAAATCGGTGAAATCATTCTCGCCGTGCGGGATCGTCGTGGCGGCGGCATGCCGGTGCAGGATCTCCTTAAATGCAAGCTTTACGGCATACGGGTTCTTGAGTTGTCGAGCTTCTTCGAACGTGAAAACGGCCATCTGCAGCTCGATTCGATGAATGCCAGCTGGATGATCCTGTCCGAAGGTTTCCACCAGGGCATGCTGCGCGACACGGCCAAGCGCCTGTTCGACCTGCTGGTGAGCGCGGCCATGCTGATTGTCTGCCTGCCGATCATGGCGCTCACCGCGCTGTTCATCAAGCTGGAAAGCCCGGGCCCGGTGCTCTACCGTCAGGAGCGCGTCGGCGAAGGCTGTCGCAATTTCACCATTCTCAAGTTCCGCAGCATGTGCGTCGATGCCGAAAAAGACGGCAAGCCACGCTGGGCCGGCCAGAACGACAGCCGCGTGACGCTTACCGGGCGCTTCATCCGGCGCACACGCATCGACGAGCTTCCGCAGATTTTCAATGTGTTCTTTGGCGACATGAGTTTCGTCGGGCCCCGCCCGGAACGTCCTTATTTCGTACAGGACCTGACCCAGAAAATTCCTTATTACGGGGTGCGCCATACCGTCAAACCCGGCATCACGGGCTGGGCGCAGGTACGCTACCCCTACGGCGCGAACGACGAAGACGCCATGCACAAGCTGCAATACGATCTCTACTACGTCAAGAACCACAGCCTGTTCCTCGACCTCATGATCCTGTTCCAGACCGCGCAAGTCGTGCTGTGGGGAAAGGGCGCGCGCTAGCGCACACGCCCGGAGACGATCATGTCCGATACCCTGCTTTTTCTGGCTGCTATCGGCTATGGGCTGGCAACACTCGCCTACCTCGGCTTGTCCGGCCTGATCGTCGTCAGCTGGCGGCGCCGCCCGCAAGGCCGCCTGCTGGTGCTCGCGACCGTACTGACCACCCTGTGGGCGGCATTCTCGGCGCTCACGGCCTGGGGCGTATTCCCTCCACAGCCAGGCCTGGCGGTCGAAGTGGCGCGCAACGGCGCGTGGCTGGCGCTGTTGCTTCACATTCTTCATCTGCGCCTGCCTGACGGCGCCCTCCTGCCCGCGCCTATCCGTCTGATCCGCACCGTGAGCGGCCTGCTCGTCGGGGGACTGCTCATCGCCAGCGTCTATCCCTTCATTGCGCCGACCCAGCCTGTGCTGGCCCGGTGGGCCGGCAACATGGGGCTGGTTCTGCTTACCGTGATGGGGCTGGTGCTCACCGAACAGGTGTACCGCAGCACCCCGCCGAAAGATCGCTGGGCGATCAAATTCCTCTGCCTGGGGCTGGGCGGGCTGTTCGTTTACGACTTCTATCTTTATGCCAACGCCGCGCTGTTCAATGCGCTGGATGCCCAGGTGTGGGCCGCGCGGGGCTACATTGCCGCCCTGGTGACGCCGCTGATCGCGGTCTCCGCTGCCCGCAATCCGGAATGGGCGGCGCCGGTGGGGCTATCACGCAGCATGGCCTTCCATACCGCCAGTCTGGTCGCAGCGGGCATCTATCTTCTGCTGATGGCCAGTGCAGGCTATTACCTGCGCCTGTTCGGCGGCGAATGGGGCGACGTGGTGCAGACCGTCTTCATCTTCGCCACCGCCATGCTGCTGGTGCTGCTGATGTTCTCCGGCACCTTGCGCGCGCGCTTGCGCGTCTTTCTGTCCAAGCATTTTTTCAGCTACCGCTACGACTACCGCGAGGAGTGGCTCAACTTCACCCGCACCCTCACCGAAGGCCAGCCCGGCGAACAGCTGTGCGAACGCGCCGTCGAGGCGCTGGCGAGGCTGCTCGAAAGTCCTGGCGGAGCGCTCTGGATGCACGAAGGCCCTGCCGGCTATCAGCGCGCCAGCCACTGGAACTGGGCCGACATCCAGGGAAGCGAACCGGTCGATACCCCGTTCGTTCAATGGCTCGCCAGCAAGCAATGGGTGGTGGACCTGGACGAAATGAAAGTACGCCGCGATCTGTACGGCGACCTGAGTACGCCGGCATGGCTCGAGCACGCCGACAACGCCTGGCTGGTCGTTCCGCTGATGCTGCACGAGGAACTGCTCGGATTTGTCGTGTTGAAACACTCATTGGGCAATGTCACGTTCAACTGGGAAGTCAGCGACCTGCTCAAGGTGGCGGCCCGTCAGGCGGCAGCGCATCTGGCCCAGATGCGCGCGTCCAACCAGCTGATCGTGGCGCGGCAATTCGAGTCGTTCAATCGCACCACGACCTTTGTCATCCACGACCTGAAGAATCTGATTGCCCAGTTGTCCCTGCTCCTGGCCAATGCCGAGAAACACCAGCACAAACCCGAATTCCAGGCCGACATGCTGGACACGATCGCGAATGCCGTGGCGCGCATGAACAAGGTGCTGGTGCAGTTACGCCGGGGCAGCGAGGCGGCACACGTACAGCCGGTCGTGCTGGCCGACATCCTGAATGAGGCCGTCGTCAGCAAACAGGCGTTCAAATTGCGCCCGATTCTGGAATTGCCGCCCGCCACATTGCGCGTATGCGCCGAACGTGATCGACTCATCCGGGCAATTGGCCATATATTGCAGAATGCGCTTGAGGCCACCCCGCCCACCGGCCAGGTCACCCTGCGCGGGTTTGAGACATCCGGACAGGCGATCATCGAGATCCTCGACACGGGAATCGGCATGGACGACGAATTCATCCGCACCCGGCTGTTCCAGCCATTCGATTCGACGAAAGGAGCAGGCATGGGAATCGGCGCCTATGAATGCCGCGAAACCCTGCGCGCACTGGGTGGAAATATCGAGGTAAGCAGCACCCCGGACCGCGGCACCCGCTTCCGCCTGAGTCTGCCGCTTGCCCATCACGCATCTGCTGGAGGAGAACACGCCGCATGAGCGACGCCAAACAGAAAATATTGCTGGTCGAAGACGATCCCGGACTGCAAAAGCAGCTGAAGTGGAGTCTCTCCGACTATGAACTGGTCATCGCCGCCGACCGCGACAGCGCGATTGCCCAATTGCGGCGTCACGAGCCGCCGGTGGTCATGCTCGATCTCGGCCTTCCGCCCGATGTGGACGGCGCGACCGAGGGCCTGGCGGCGCTGCAGCAGATTCTGTCGCTGGCGCCTTCCACCAAGGTCATCGTCGTCACCGGCAACCTCGATCGCAGCAATGCGGTGAAGGCGATCCATCTCGGGGCCTACGATTTTTTCCAGAAGCCTTTCGACCCCGACGTGCTGGCCCTGATGATTGCCCGCGCCCTGCATGTCCAGGCACTGGAAACCGAGAACCGCATGCTTGCGGCCAGGCAGGCGGGCTCCGCCCTGCAGGGGCTGATCACCAGCAGCGAGCCCATGCTGAAAATCTGCCGCACCATTGAAAAAGTTGCACCGGCCAATGCCACGGTATTGCTGCTGGGCGAATCCGGAACCGGCAAGGAAGTCCTGGCGCGCGGCATCCACGAACTATCGCCGCGTGCCGGCAAGCGTTTCGTCGCCATCAACTGCGCGGCGATCCCGGACACCCTGCTGGAATCCGAATTGTTCGGCTACGAAAAAGGCGCCTTCACCGGCGCCGCCAAGCAGACCATCGGCCGTATTGAATACGCCAATGAAGGCACCTTGTTCCTTGACGAAATCGGCGATCTGCCGATGCCGCTGCAGGCCAAGCTGCTGCGTTTTCTGCAGGAACGCGTGATCGAGCGGCTGGGCGGACGTGGAGAAATTCCGGTCGACGTGCGCGTCGTCTGCGCCACCCATCGCGACCTCGCCGACATGATTCGCGAAGGCAGCTTCCGTGAGGATCTGTATTACCGCCTGTCTGAAATCTCGGTAAAAATCCCGCCCCTGCGCGAACGCCCCGGCGACGCGGTATTGCTGGCGCAGGCTTTTCTGGAACGTTATGCGCGCGAACAGGGCCGCAACCTCCGGGGCTTCACCGCTGACGCACTGGGCGCGCTGGAAGCGCATGCCTGGCCCGGCAATGTGCGTGAAATGGAAAACCTGATCAAGCGCGCCACCATCATGGCCGAGGGCAACCAGATCACGGCCGTCGATCTCGGCCTCGAGCCCAGCCACGCCGAGCCCCTGCCGTTCAATCTCCGTCAGGCGCGCGAAAGCGCTGAACGTCTGGCCGTCAGCCGCGCGCTCGCGCATAGCGACGGCAATATCGCCCAGGCGGCCGAATTGCTCGGCATCACCCGCCCAACGCTGTATGACCTGATGGCAAAAATCGGCATGAAATGAGCCCTGGCTCAATCTTCTTGCAATGTCCCCCACCATTCCGGAGCCCCTCATGTCGCATGTCACCCCTGCCCCCCGGCCACTGCTGATCCTGCTGCTCGGCGCGTGCCTGATGAGTGCGTGTAACGGAGAGGACAGCACCACCCTGGTCACCGACGCCCGGGCGAAACTCGTGGCGGGCGATTACCAGACGGCGATGATCCAGCTGAAAAACGCCGTGGCGAAGGACGAAAAAAACGCCGAAGCGCGCTTCGAACTGGGCAAGCTGTATTTCACCCGGCTTGAACTCGCCAATGCGGAGAAAGAATTCCGCCGGGCACGTGAAGCCGGCTTTCCGGCCGGCACGGTCAACCCGATGATCGCGCGCGCGCTGCTGGGACAGCGTGAATATCAGCGCGTGCTGGACGAGCTTCCGGCGCCGGCCGACAGCGATCCCGATTCCGCCACGCTGCAGGCATTACGCGCCGTCGCCGAACTCGGACTGACGCGCAAGGAAGAAGCACGCAAACTGTTGCGCCACGCGCAAGCGATCGCACCCGGCAATCCCGAGGTATATCTCGCGCTGGCGCAACTGGCCCTGGCCGACCACGATCCCGCCAAAGCCATGCAGGACATCGATGCCGCCTTGCGCATCGACCCCAAACACCGTGACAGCCTGCTGCTGAAAGGCGATCTGCTGCGCACGGCGGGCAAGCCGGATGAGGCCGCCGCCGTCTATCGCCAGGTCCTGCAAATCGATCCACTCCACAGCAGCACGATGCTCGCGCTGGCGGGTATCGCCATTTCCGGCAACAAGCTGGACGAGGCGCGCAAGGAGGTCGACGCCGCGCTGAAAATCACGCCCGCCAGCCTGCAGGCCCGCTATACGCAGGCGTTGATTGATTTCCGCGAAAAGAAAACCGAACAGGCGCGCGACCGTCTCGCCTCGGTACTCAAGGCGGCGCCCGATTATCCCCCCGCGCTGCTCCTGGGCGGCACGATCGAGTACACGCTCGGCAATCTGCAAACCGCTGAGGCCTACCTCAACAAGGTGGTCAAGGCCACCCCGAACAATCTCTATGCACTGCGCCTGCTGGCCGCCTCGCAACTGCGGCTGGGGCGCCCCGACGATGCGGCGGCCACGCTCGCGCCCGCCCTTGGATCAGCCGATCACGACGCCGGCGTATTGATCGTCGCCGGTGAAATCGCACTGGCCAAAAAAGACTTCGCCAAAGCCACGGCCTTTTTCGAGCAGGCCGCGCAGCGCAGCCCCGACAGCGCCGCGATCCGCACCGAACTCGGCATTTCCCGGCTCGCACAGGGCGACAGTCGCGCCATGGCCGACCTGCAGACCGCCGCCGGGATGGAAGGCGCCGGCAGCCGGGCCGACATCATCATCATTCGCGATCAACTGGAGCGCAAGCAGTTCGACGCCGCGCTGGCCAGCATTGCGGCACTGGAAAAGAAGCAGGGCGCGAATCCCGTGACCTGGAATTACCGGGGCGCCGCCTATCTCGGCAAGCAGGATAGCGTCCGCGCACGCGACAGTTTCGAACAGGCGCTCAAGCTCGACCCCAAATTCTTCCCTGCTGCGGCCATTCTGGCGCAGCTCGATCTGAAGGACAAACAACCCGATGCCGCCCGCCAACGCTTCGAACGCTTCCTCCAGGCCGACCCCAAGAACCTCAACGCCATGCTCGCATTGGCGGACCTGAGCCTGCGCAGCCAGGATGAGAAGGCGTACACAGGCTGGCTGGAAAAAGCCGCCGCCGCCCATCCGCAGGCCTTGCAGCCGCGCGTGGCGCTGGCGCGCTATCTGCTGGCCCGCGGCGACCGGAGCAAGGCGCTCGCCATCGCCCGCGAAGCGGTCAATGCGCAACCCGACAACCCCGCCGCGCTCGATCTTCTCGGCGCCACGCAACTGGCACTGGGAGACATGCCGAATGCGTTGGGCAGCTATCGCAAGCTGGTCGAGCGCCTGCCCGGACAGACCGCGCCATTGATCCATCTCGCCACGGCCCAGATCGCCGCAAAAGATCTCCCGGGCGCACGCAAGACCCTGCAGGAGGCTTTGCGCATCCAGCCCGACCTCCTCGACGCCCAGTTGATGCTGGGCGGCGTCGAGATTCAGAGCGCCCGGCTCGACGACGCCCTCAAACTCGCCCGGCAGATACAACAGCAGAAACCTGCCCTCCCGGCCGGCTTCGCGCTCGAAGGCGACATTGCGTTGGCACGCAAGGACTACGCCGCCGCCCTGGCGGCATTCGAGCGTGCGCAGAAACTAGTCCCCTCCGGCGCGCTGCTGGTACGCCAGCTCCAGGTGTTCAATGCCACCCAGCGCCCCGAGATCGGCGAGAAGCGTCTCGCCGACTGGCTGGGCAGCCATCCCCAGGAGGCCGGCACGCGCGCCGCCCTGGCGGAAAATCTGCTCAAACGAAAACAGTACGCCGCCGCAGCCGAGCATTATCTGATTCTGAACAAGAGCAATCCTGGCAATCTGCTCGTATTGAACAATCTGGCATGGGCCTTGTCGGAGCAGCGCGATCAACGCGCATTGCTCTTTGCCGAACAGGCCTTGAAACTGAAGCCGGATCAGCCAGACGTACTCGATACCTATGGCTGGCTGCAGGTTCGCATGGGCGATGCCGCCAAGGGGCTGAACACCCTGAAGGAGGCACAATCCAGGGCACCCGACGATGCGGAGATCCAATGGCATCTGGCGTATGCCCTCAATGCCAGCGGCGACAAGGCCCGCGCCCGGCAGGAACTCAAAACGCTGCTCGACCGCCGGGTCAGCTTCCTCGGCGATGACGAGGCCCGCGCACTTTACAAGCAACTGACCGCCACCCCCTGAGGATTCTATGCGCCCCCGCCTCTCACGTATTGCGCCACTCGCCCTTTCACTTGCGCTGGCTTTCTCTTCGACCACATGGCTGACAGGCTGCGGCCGCGCCGATCTGAGCGTCGAACAGCTCATCGAGCGCGCCAAGGATTTTCAGAGCAAAGGCGATACGCGCGCCAGCATTCTTGAACTGAAAAATGCCGTCCAGAAGGATCCCAACAACGCGCAGGCGCGCTGGTTGCTGGGCAACGCCTATCTCGATCTGAGACTGGGCGGCGAGGCGGAAACCCAGTTTGACAAGGCCGTGACGCTCGGCATCAATCCGAAAAGCGCGCGCATCCCGATTGCGCGAGCCCGGCTGTATCAGGGTGATTTCCAGCAGATTCTCGACTCGCTGCCCGCCGTCGACACGGAAGAACCCGGAACCCTCGTCCAGATCCTGGATCTGCGCGGCAATGCCTTGCTCGGCCTCGGCAAATACCCCGAAGGCTGCCCGTTGTTCGACCGCGCGATCCAGACAGACAAATCCTTTGCGCCAGGCTACCTGGGGCGTGCGCGTTGCGAATACCGTGCCGGGCACGCCGACGCGGCAGTGGCCAGTGCCAGGCAGGCCACCACGCTCGATCCAGGCCATCTGGAATCCTGGTATCTGCTGGGCGACCTCTATCGCGCCATCAAGCAGCCGGACCAGGCCCTTGCTGCCTACGACCAGGCCCTCACCATCAAGGCCCATGACTTCGACGCCATTGCCTATAAGGCGATGACCTTGCTGTCGGTCAATCGGGTGAAGGAAGCCGAGGCTGAAATCAAGCGGCTGATTGACATGCGTCCCCATGCCGTCCTGGCGAAGTACCTGAAAGCCTATATGTATTACCAGCAGGGCCGGAACAACGAGGCCGGCAGCCTGCTGCAGGAAGTCCTCAAGGACAATCCCGACAATGTGCAGGCAAACCTGCTCTATGGGACGATCAACTATGCCGCCAAGAACGATGAAATCGCGCTCGCCAGCTTCAACAAGGTGCTCAGCGCCGCTGAACTGCCCGAAGCGCGCCTGCTTCTGGCCGCCACGCAGTTGCGCATGGGAAACAATGCCGGGGCCATCAAAACCCTGGAACCGCTGATCGCGCAGGGGAACAACGCCAAGGCGTTCCTGCTGGCCGGCCAGGCCGCGCTCAATCAGGGCGAAGCCGAGCGTGGCATGGCTTTCCTGGGCAAAGCCAGCACGATCGACCCGAAAGACACGGTGATTCGCGGCACGCTGGCGCAGAACCAGTTGCTGACCGGAGACCAGCGGGGGGTCGAAGGACTGGAATCCGTCATCACGGCCAACCCGGACGACCCGCAAGCCTACCTGCTGCTCGTCACGTCGCAAGTCGGAAAAAACGATTTCAAGGGGGCGCTGGCCACTTTGCAGAAAATGACCGCTGCGCAGCCTTCCAACCCGCTTCCCCAGGTGCTGGAAGGCCGCATTCATCTCATGCAACACAATCCGGCAGCGGCGCGCCAGGCATTCGAGAAAAGCCTGACGCTGAATACCGGTTTTCTGCCCGCCGCCAGCGCCCTGGCCGACCTGGATATCGAAGAAAAGAAGCCCGCTCAGGCACGCGAACGCTTCAAACGGATTCTGGAAAAATCACCCGACAACCTGGGCGCACTCATGGGACAGGCGCGTATTGCCCTGGCCCTGGGAGATCAGGCCGAATTCGTGACGTACCTCGGAAAAGCCATCCAGTCGCACCCGGACGCGCTGGAACCGGTCGGCCAGTTGACCCGGTATTACATGAATCAGGCGCGTCAGCCCGAACGGGCACTTGAAGTGGCGCGGAAAGCCGCCCAGGCCAATAACGGAAATCCGGCGTTTCTCGATAACCTGGGGCAAGCCCAACTCGGTGCCGGACACAAGAAGGATGCCATCGACACCTATACCAATGTCACCAACCGGACGCCGGATTCAGCGGTTGCCTGGTACCGCCTGGCCTGGGCACAACGGGTGGCCGGAGACATGAATGCGGCCCTGAAATCCCTGCAAAAATCAGTGCGCCTGAGCCCCGATTATCTGGATGGCCACATTGCGCTGGCCGGCCTCTACGCCGCGTTGGGCCAACAGGACAACGCCTTGCAGGAGGCGCGCACGATCCAGACGCTGAATCCCCGGACCGCCACCGGATACAATCTGGAAGCCGAGCTTGCCGCGCGCTTCAAGAAGCCGGATACCGCCCTGCAGGCCCTGGCGCGCGCCTTTCAGACCCTGCCGACCCCCGATACCGCCGCGACCTACCACCTGGCGTTACTGCGGACCGGGAAAACCGACCAGGCCGCGCAAGTTGCCCAGCAATGGCTCAAGCAGCATGCCGACGACAGTGTGTTTCGCATGTATCTGGCGGGACGCTATCTGCAGCAACGACAAAACAGCCTCGCCATTGCCGAGTACCAGCACATTGTCAAAGCCGTGCCCAATCATGTGATGGCGCTCAACAACCTGGCCGCCCTGCTCGATGAGCGGAACGACCCCGCAGCGCCTGGCTACGCCCAGCGTGCTTACACCCTGCAGCCCACCAATCCTGTCGTCATGGACACCTATGGCTGGAGCCTTCTGCAACAAGGCAAAATCCAGGAAGCGACGTCCTTGTTGAAGCAGGCTGCGCAAACCCTGCCGCAATCGCCCGCCGTGCAATATCACTGGGCGGCGGCGCTGGTCAAATCCGGGCAGGCCACCGAAGCCCGGGCGCTGCTGCAGAAACTGCTGGCCTCCTCGCAACGCTTTGACGAACGCGACCAGGCAAGCGCCCTCCTCAAAACCATCGAGGTTTCCGGCAAACAGTAGAACCTGCCGTGCCCGGGCGATTTCCCCCGAGGCAGACACGCACCACACGTCCTGGCGGCCAACCGTCCAGGCGGAAGGCGACCCTGCCGTTTCGCATCGAAGCGGGCACAGATACCAGCGATTTTCTTGCACCGCCTCCGGGAGACGCCAAAGGGCAGGCGACCCTTCGATCAGCGCGATGCCGGCCTGAAGCCAAGGGAAATTCTTCAACGCTTCTTCTACGCAAGCCCATAAGAAAAAGCCCCAAGGCAGCGCCTTGGGGCTGTTCATGAACGCGTACAGCGACGATCAGGCTGCTTGCTTGCGACGACGCAGGCTGACACCCAATCCAAGCAGACCCAGACCCATCAGGGCGATGCTGGTCGGCTCCGGCACACCGAACACCACGTCCAGCGAACCGTTGATGCTCTGCGTACCCGCCACGATAAAGGAATTCAGCTGGCCGGACTCGAACGACATGTTGTAGAAAGGAACTGGTCCGGTGAAATAGCTCGAACCGAGCGCCGTCAGCAGGAAGCTGGTCGACGTGCCGAAGCTGCCGCAGTTGATGCCGCCCACGCAGGTGCTCAGGCCGGGATCCAGCGTGCCCGCGCCACCAAACAGCGCGCCGGTTGCAATCAGATAGTCCGGATCGCCGGTATTGCCCGTCGTCCAGGCACCAGCGCCCGTCGCAGGCGCGGTGAAGGTGGTGTCGAGATTGGGATCAATCCAGACATTCAGGCTGCCGCCCGGATTGAAGTTGAAGGTGGTCACGCCGCCGCTGGTCGAGAATGATCCCGAGCCTTGCAACAGCGCATACAGGCCATACCCGCCGGTACCAAAGCTGCCAAGCTGGGTGGTCACCGGAGTCGTTCCATCATTTGCGACAAATTGACCGGCATTCCACTTGATGGAGGTGTCAAACGTACCCGTGCCCACACCCGTCGGGGTGAACGTAACGATTTCCACGTAATTGCCGGTGATCTTGTCGGCAGTAAAATTATGCACGCTGCTTCCGGGCACGGAGCCTTCCGCCACCTGGAAATCAGGAAAAACAGCAGCCATGGATGCCGCACTTGCCGTGGCCATGGCGGCAACCAAACCTGCTTGCACCAATTTCAATTTGAATTTCATTTCGCGCTCCTTGATGTTGACTTCTGATCTGGGCATTCGCCTTCTTGCCTTGGCCAACATGAAGCACAGCATGTGCCAGTTATAAATTTCTCATACCTATCAATACATTAATAAAAAACACCTTGGACGCCAGGAGGCGAAATGTAAAGAAATCCGACACTCATCGGGCTGGATCATGCCCGACCATTTCCATTATTCCGCCAGGGTGAATTCAAGTGCGCGGCGCTCGCCGGACAGGTCCGTTTTGCCCGATCCAGCAGGCAGCGAGCATCCGGATCAGGCAGGCGCCGCGCGCGACAGGCGCCAGTTGACATACGCAATCGCCAGACGCTGGAGGGGATGGGCATTGCCCCCCGGACGCCAGACATGTTTCAGCTTGCCCGTATAGGCGTCGAACTGCATGCTGTGAGGCACGCCACGTACCCTGCCCCGGCCCAGCAGGATCTTCAGCGCTTCCGTCCCCGCCATCCCCGCGCATAACTGGCAGGCGAGGCCGGTCGATGGCACCCGCTGGATCCTGAAATCGACGATATCGGGATAAACCAGATAGCCGCGATGGAGCAGCGCGGGCGCCAGGCCGACCATGAAACGCGTGGGCCATTCATGTTCCGGCGTGCCTTGCAGCCGGAAGTACTCTTCAAAGCTCGGGCCATCCGGCAGGAAGTTGAGGACGGCAGCGCCCATGCCCAGCGGCACCGCGAAAGTGATTGGAATGCCGCGGGCACGGCAGGCGTCATAGACCAGACGGCGCGCCGGAAAAACAAAGTAATCCAGGCCATCGACGTACAGGTCGACCCCTTCCAGGAACGCCTCCACGTTATGGGGTTGCACGCCCGCATCGAATATCCGGATATCCAGCTCCGGATTGATCCCGCGCGCCAGCCCGGCCATGACCTGCGCCTTGGGTTGCCCCAGGCTGTCCAGGGTGGCGCCCGCCTGGCGGTTGAAATTGACCAGGGCGAACTCGTCCATGTCGGCCACATGGAATTTTCCGACACCCAGACGGGTCAGCGTCAGCAGATGCACGCCTCCCGCGCCGCCGAGTCCGGCAATGGCTATTTTTTTGCCGCGCAGCCGCGTTTGTTCGTCCGGCGTCAGCCACCCGATATTGCGGCTGAACGCTTCCCCGTAGTCGAAGGCTGGCACGTCGATCGAACTCAGGTTTCCTCCCGCAATAATCGCCCCAGAATACCTTCCTGGTCATGGGGCGAGAAGAAATACGGGTAGAGGCTGCGGTCTTTGGCGGCTTTGCCCTTGCCGCCAAGCGCTTCGATCTTTTGCCGCATGTAGTCCAGTTCCAGGTGCATCAGCAATACCGGGAAATTGACCCGATTATTCATTTTTTCCTCGCCGATCTGCCTGAAGCCCAGCATCCTTTCGTAGAAGGCCTTGTGGCGGGGAACGATTTCAATGATGGCATCGGTACAGTCGTGGATCACGCCATACAGGTAGGCAATGTGAATGAGACTGGCGAACAATTGCTTGGAACCGATATTTTCATCGATGGCAAGCTTGCTCAACTCGCCGACCCGTCTGCCCTGCGCTCTGAGCGCGTCGATTTCCGGTTTGTAGATTTCGTCGACCAGCATGCCTTCTTCCGAGTCGTAGCCGACCGTGACGGTCCCGACGATCTTTTCCTGGTGGAACGAGAGGATCGTGATGCGATTGGGATACTTCTTCAGTTGGGCCTTGGGGAAGCCACGCCAGGCATAGCGCTTCTGCACCAGCATGCTGGCGTGATTGAAGGTTTCGTCCTGCTGGGCAAACCGCAGCTTGAAGAGCTTCTCGCCCAGACGCTCCTCCTGGGTTTCCGGCGCGCCTTCGGACAGGGGGCTCAGATCCTTGAGACGATAGGGTGACTCAAAGCTGATGATGGTTTTATCAAAATCATCCGCAATGCTCCGGCCACGCCCGATCAATTTATTCAAACTCAGCGTCACCTTGTGCTCCTGACATCCCGGGAGTGAAAACCCCGCTCCCACATGCTATCTATCGGTTCGTATGGCGCGAAAGTTTAGTTCCGGGCACGCAACCAGCGCGCGGCGTCGCGCGCGAAATACGTCAACACGCCATCCGCCCCCGCCCGCTTGAAAGCCGTCAAGGTTTCCAGCACACAGGCCTGCTCATCCAGCCAGCCGTTCTGTACGGCAGCTTTCAACATAGCGTATTCGCCACTGACCTGATAGGCATAAGTCGGCGCACCGAAAGCATCCTTGATCCTGCGTATGACATCCAGATAAGGCATGCCTGGTTTGACCATGATCATGTCAGCCCCTTCCTGCAGGTCCATGCCCGCTTCCCACAGGGCTTCGTCACTGTTGGCCGGGTCCATCTGGTAAGTATGCTTGTTTCCCTTGCCGAGGCTGGCAGCGGAGCCGACGGCATCGCGGAACGGACCGTAAAAGCTGGAAGCGTATTTGGCCGCATAGGCCAGGATACGGGTATGGATGCGTCCTGCCCCCTCGAGCGCGGCACGCAAGGCGGCGACCCGGCCGTCCATCATGTCGGAGGGCGCGACCACATCGGCGCCCGCGTGGGCGTGAATCACCGCCTGCCGGACGAGGACCGCCACGGTTTCGTCGTTCATGACGTAGCCACTGTCGTCGATGAGGCCGTCCTGGCCATGAACGGTATAGGGGTCGAGCGCGATGTCGGTGATGATGCCCAGTTCGGGAAAACGCTTTTTCAATGCCGCCACGGTGCGCGGCACCAGGCCATCGGGGTTGTACGCCTCTTCCGCCCCCAGGCTTTTCAGACCGGCATCGACCACCGGAAACAGCGCCAGGGCAGGGATGCCCAATTGCAGGCAGTCCTCGGCCACCGGCATCAGCAAATCGGCCGACAGCCGTTCGACACCCGGCATCGAACTCACCGCTTCGCGCCTGTTCTGGCCATCCAGAATGAATACCGGATAGATCAGGTTGTCGGGCGCAAGGGTGTGCTCGCGCATCAGGCGCCGGGAAAAGTCATCCCGCCGCATGCGGCGCATGCGGCGGGATGGGAATTGGCCAAATGGCAGACTCACGACAATCTCCAAAAAATTTGCGGATGACCGGAACTATTCAGCCTGGACTTGCTCTACTTGAATAGACGGTCTTGTATCGTCTCCCGCTTCTCCTCCCTGAGCGGGATGCCTTAATCCCCTTAAGGCATTTTTAGCCCCGATCCCTCCCTTGATCGGGGCTTTTTTGTGGGACGCCGACGGACAGCGTGCCCGGGCCGACCGGGTCTGGATGTGCCGGCTGCGTGCGCGCAAACCAGCCTTCGATCAACGCCGCGGCTTCTTCGGTGCCCAGGCGCGAGAGGCTTGAAAACAGTTGTACGGTGACGTGTTCCCGCGCCGCAAGTTCCCGTGTCGCAAGCTCCTGTTTGACACGACGCAAGGTCAACGCTTTCTCGCTATTGGACAGTTTGTCGGCCTTTGACAGCAGGATATGCACCGGCTTGCCGGTCGGGGTAAACCAGTCAAGCATCTGCCGGTCCAGCGGGGTGAGCGGATGGCGTGCATCCATGATCAGCACCATGCCCACCAGCGCTTCCCGCTCCTGCAGGTAGCGTGAGAGCAGTCCTTCCCATTTCGCTTTGACTTCCGGCGGCACTTTTGCGTAGCCATAACCCGGCAGGTCGACAAGATAGATGTCGGCGCCCAGTTCGAAAAAGTTGATCAGCTGGGTACGACCCGGTGTTTTGGAGGTAAACGCCAGACGATTCTTGCGAGTTAACAGATTGATCGAACTCGATTTTCCGGCGTTCGAGCGCCCGGCGAACGCCACCTCTGCCCGGCTGAAGGGCAAATCGCGCAGCTGGGCGGCAGACGTATGGAATTGAGCGCGATTGAGCACGGGCTTGGCAGTCATATTAGTTGCCGCTAAACTACCCGTTTTCCCAAGTTTTGCAAGCCTCAGGAGCTTTTGATGAAACTCGTCGTCACCCTGGTTGCCGCCCTGGTTGCCACCTCCGTATTTGCCAACGAACCTGCCGCGACCCCGGCCAGAAAAGGCGACCCCAAGGCTGCGGAATCCATTGTCAATCAGGTCTGTGCGGGCTGCCATGCGGTGGACGGCAACAGCACCATCGCGGCCAACCCCAAGCTGGCCGGTTTGAATGCCGAATACATTGACAAGCAACTCACCAACTTCAAGTCGGGGGAGCGCAACAATGCGATCATGAGCGGCATGGTCGCCAGCCTCAGCCCCCAAGACATGCTGAACCTGGCCGCCTATTACAGCGCCCAGACACCCAAACCGGATACCGCCAAGGATCAGGTGCTGGCGACTCTCGGTCAGGGAATCTTCCGCGGCGGCGTTCAGGGCGCCGGCGTACCGGCGTGCGCCTCCTGTCACGGCCCGCAAGGCAAGGGCATCCCTGTCCAGTTCCCGCGCCTGGCCGGACAGCACAGCGATTATATTTATGCCCAGCTGAACAATTTCCGGCTTGGGACGCGCGCCAACGATGGCGCCAAGATGATGCAAACCATCGCGGCGAAGATGACCGATGCGGAAATGAAAGCCGTGGCCGCTTACATTCAGGGCTTGCGTTGAACTTAACGACGGCCTTCAATGTCGATGAAAGGGTGACGCGAGTCACCCTTTTTTTCTGGCACCCCACAGGGCATGACCGGTTTCCTCCATGAATTCAACGCGCCCATCCTTTGGAAGATCCGTGTTCGAGCTGTTGAGCTCGATGCGTTTTGCCATCAGCCTGCTGTCCATCCTCGCGATCGCCTCCATCATCGGGACCGTGCTGAAGCAGGCCGAGCCCTACAGCAACTACCTGATCCAGTTCGGCCCGTTCTGGTTCGAGACCTATGAAAAACTCGGCTTGTACGATGTCTATCATGCAGCCTGGTTCCTGGTCATACTGACTTTCCTGGTCGTCTCCACCAGCGTCTGCATCTACCGCAATGCGCCGAATTTCGCACGCGAAATGAAAAGCTTTCGCGAGAATGTCAGCGAGCAGTCGCTGAATGCGTTCAAGCACAAGCACGAGGCGGCCACGGCCCACGCGCCCGCGGCGCTCGCCGCCAGTACCCAGCGCTATCTCGAAGGGCAGGGTTACAAAGTGAGAATCCTGCCGCGCGAGGAAGGCGTACTGCTGGCCGCCAAGGCCGGCAGCTGGAACCGCCTCGGTTACTTTCTGGCGCATTCGGCCATCGTGATGATCTGTATCGGCGGCCTGATCGACGGCAATCTGGTATTCAAGGCCCAGCAGCTACTGGGATACAAGAAGATCGAAACGCGTGACATTCCGCAAAGCCAGGTCCCGGAAATTTCACGATTGTCGCCCTCCAATCTCTCGTTTCGGGGCAGCGTGCAAATCCCGGAAGGCTCCAGTGCCGACGTGGTCTTCCTGAACGTGGCCAACGGCTATCTGGTCCAGGACCTGCCTTTCACCGTGGCATTGAAGCAATTCCGCATCGAGCATTACACGACGGGGCAGCCCAAGAATTTCGAAAGCGATCTTGAAATATTCGATCGCTCCGGAAAGAAAATCCGTGAGGCGACCATCGCGGTCAACCATCCGCTGATCCAGGACGGTATCGCCATCTATCAGGCCAGTTTTGCCGATGGCGGCACGCGCCTGAGCCTGCGCGGCTGGAATCTGTTTGCGCCGACCGCCTCGCCCTTCCCGATCGAGGGCACCGTGCACCAGAATGCCACGCTGACCAGCGCGGCCGGCGATTACACACTGGAATTCACCGATTTCCGTCCCTTCAATATCGAGAACATGGGCGGCGACGACGCGACAACCGCCAGCACGATGAGCGTGTTCGGCGGCAGCCCGGTCAGCGACAAGAAGCACCTGCGCAACGTCGGGCCCAGTTTCCAGTACAAGCTGCGCGATACGCGCGGACAGGCGCATGAATTCAGCAATTACATGCTGCCGCTGGAACTCGATGGCCGCTGGTACATGATGTCCGGCGTACGCGATGCGCCGAACGAGGCCTTCCGCTACATACGCATGCCGCTCGACGCGGACGGCAACATCGAGACGTTCATGCGGTTGCGCGGCGCGCTGCTGAATCCGGAATGGCGGCACGAAATCGCCGCGAATTTTGCCCGCCAGGCGCTGCCGAACAATGCATCGGACCCGGACATCGAAGGCAAGCTGACCAATAGCGCCATACAGGTGCTGGCATTGTTCGACAAAGGGGGGTTCCAGACCCTGGGCCAGTTCATCGAAGACAAAGTGCCCGCCGCCGAACGTGAGAAAGCGGCGGGAACCTACCTCCGCATCCTGGAACTGACCGCGTTTGAAGCGCTTAAAATCGCCAATCGCCAGGCCCGCCTGCCTCCGCCCAAGGTCGATGACGCGACCGGCTGGCTGGTCCGCGACACGCTCAACAGCCTCAGCGACCTGTTTGTCTACGGCGCGCCGATCTATCTGCAACTGATGCATTACGACGAAGTCAAAGCGAGCGGCCTGCAGCTCACCCGCTCGCCCGGGAAAAATGTCGTCTATCTGGGTTCGTTTTTGCTGACACTCGGCGTATTCTTCATGCTCTTTGTACGCGAACGCCGGGTCTGGCTGCGAATCAAACCCGGCCATGCCCTGCTGGCCATGTCGTCGGCCAAGCACACGATCGATTTCGAAAAAGAATTTGCACAGCACGTCCAGGCGCTCGACACACTCGCCAAGTAAACCGGAGGCCTCAACCATGGAACTCGCCCTGCTGCACCCCCCCACCCCGCTCCTGAAGCGCCTGTCCTGGTTCGACTGGCTGTTTGCCGTCATTGTCGCGTCGAGCGGCCTGTTCGCGCTGTCGCGTTTCGGCGAATTCATGGATCCGTATGAAAAAGGCATCCTGCTGGCGGCCATTCCGTCGGTGGCGGCGTTCGGCTGGTTCTGGAAATCGTTCCGCCCGCTCTTCATCATCGTCGGCGCGGTCAGCCTGTTCGCCATCAGCCAGTACCAGGGCAATCTGGCGCGCATGGATGAGGCCTTTTTCCTCAAGTACCTGATTTCCAGCCAGGCCGCCATCATGTGGATGTGCGCCCTGTTCGGGCTTGCCACCGTGACGTATTGGGCAGGCTTGCTGACGCGCTCGGAATTCACCATGAAAACCGCCACCGCGATGACGTGGTCTGCCGTCACACTCGGTTTCATCGGCCTGATGGTGCGCTGGTACGAGTCCTATCTGATCGGCGCCGACGTCGGCCATATCCCGGTGTCCAACCTGTACGAAGTGTTCGTGCTGTTCTGCCTCATCACCGCGATGCTGTATCTGTACTACGAAGCGCGCTACCAGACGCGGCAGATGGGCGCCTTCGTGCTGCTGGTGATCTCGGCTGCCGTGGGCTTCATCCTGTGGTATGCCCTGGACCGGGGCGCGCATGAGATCCAGCCGCTGGTGCCGGCGCTCAAATCCTGGTGGATGAAGCTGCATGTCCCGGCCAACTTCATCGGCTATGGCTCATTCTCGATTTCCGCCATGCTGGGCGCCGCCTATCTGCTGGCGCAGCGCGGCATCCTCGCCAGCCGCCTGCCCAAGCTGGAAGTGATCGACGACGTCATGTACAAGTCCATCGCGATCGGCTTTGCCTTCTTCACCATCGCCACCATTCTCGGCGCCATGTGGGCGGCCGAGGCCTGGGGCGGCTACTGGTCGTGGGATCCGAAAGAGACCTGGGCGCTGATCGTGTGGCTCAATTACGCCGCCTGGCTGCATATCCGCCTGGTCAAGGGATTGCGCGGCCCGATGCTCGCATGGTGGGCGCTGGGCGGCCTGATCGTCACGACGTTTGCCTTCCTTGGGGTGAACATGTTCCTGTCGGGCCTGCATTCTTACGGCACGCTGTAAGCGGCCGGCCGATGCTTGAACCCGTTCCCGGCGAACCAGGCCACCGGCCTGCCTCCGCCGCCCTGTCGTGGCGGGCCGGCTGATCGTCTCCGCGCCCATGCAGAAAAAGCTGTTGTATGGTGTGCCTTTGGCCCTCGCCGCGCTGGCGGCAGGCGTCTGGATCGCGCAGGCGCGCTATGCGCCGCGCATGCCCGCAACGTCCGCTGTAACGGAGCTGTGGCAGCTTGATTTTCCGGATACGAATGGACGTGAACAGGCCCTGTCGCAGTGGCGCGGGCAGATCGTCGTCCTGAATTTCTGGGCCAGCTGGTGTGCGCCATGCCGCGAAGAAATACCGGATTTTATTGCCCTGCGCGCGCAATACCAGCCCAGAAACGTGGAGTTTGTCGGCATCGCCATCGACAATACGGCCAATGTCACGCAATTTCTGCAGCGCCTGCCGGTCAATTATCCGATTCTGATCGGCGAAGGCGCCGCCCATCATCTGTCGCGGCGACTCGGCAACTCAAGCGGGGCGCTCCCGTACACGGTGGTGCTCGATCGCGACGGCCGCGTCGCGCTGCGGCATCTGGGCCGGCTGCCGCGCGCGACGCTCGAGAAAACCCTGCTTGAGATCGGCGTCTAGTCGCGATTTAGCGTCAATATCTGGACAATTCACCCTCATTCACGGCAAAATCGCCGCCATGACGACAAAACGAACCCGCCGTGCGTCGACCCAATCGGGTCCCAGCCTGCGGCCGCATGTTCTGGTATTGCACGGCCCCAATCTCAATTTGCTGGGCAGCCGCGAACCCGAACACTACGGGATCGCCACGCTCGACGATATCGACCGCATGCTGGTTGGTCTGGGAGAAACCGCCGGGGCGCATGTCGAAACCTTCCAGCACAATCATGAAGGCGTGCTGATCGACAAATTGCATGAAGCCGCGCGCGATCAGGTGGATTTCATCGTCATCAACCCGGCGGCCTACACCCACACCAGCGTTGCCCTGCGCGACGCCCTGGCGGCGACCGCCATTCCGTTTGTCGAAGTTCACCTTTCCAATATTCACGCACGCGAAGCCTTCCGCCATCACTCGTATTTCTCCGACCTCGCCGTGGGCGTGGTGTCCGGCCTGGGTGCGCATGGCTACGAACTGGCGCTGGAATACGCGCTGCGTCACCTCCGAAACAGGACCCCCCATGGATCTCAGAAAACTGAAAAAGCTCATTGACCTGGTCGAAGCGTCGGGCATCGCCGAACTGGAAATCACCGAAGGCGAAGAGAAAGTCCGCATTGCCAAAACGCCTGCCGGCGCACCGATGATGATGGCGCACGCGCCGCAAATGATGCAGATGGCAGCGCCGGCCGCGGCAATCCCGGTCGCGGCGCCCGCCCCCGTGGAAGAGACCGTTCACGAAGGACATGTCGTGCGTTCGCCCATGGTCGGCACCTTCTACCGCGCCCCGGCACCCGGTTCCAAGAATTTTTCCGAGGTCGGCCAGAGCGTGAACGCCGGCGACACGCTGTGCATCATCGAAGCAATGAAGCTCTTGAACGAAATCGAAGCGGATCAGGGCGGCGTCATCAAGGCCATCCTGGTCGAGAACGGCCAGCCGGTGGAATACGGTGAGCCGCTGTTTGTGATTGCTTGAGAAAGGATTCAGGGATCAGGGGTCAGGATTCAGGGAATGAGCAGCTTTGCCGCGCCATTTGAACCAAGGCGCGCAGCACTTTCCCTGATCCCTGAATCCTGACCCCTAGCCCCTAAACCATGTTCGAAAAAATCCTCATCGCCAATCGCGGAGAAATTGCGTTGCGCATCCAGCGCGCCTGCCGCGAAATGGGCATCAAGACGGTCGTCGTCTATTCCGAGGCCGACCGTGACGCCAAGTATGTGAAGCTGGCCGACGAATCGGTGTGCATCGGCCCGGCACCGTCGGCGCAGAGCTATCTGCACGTGCCTTCGATCATCGCCGCCGCCGAAGTCACCGACGCCGCCGCCATCCATCCCGGCTACGGCTTCCTGTCGGAAAACGCCAATTTCGCCGAACGCGTGGAGTCTTCCGGCTTCACCTTCATCGGCCCGCGCCCCGACAACATCCGCCTGATGGGCGACAAGGTGACCGCCAAGCAGGCGATGCTCGAAGCCAAGGTGCCGTGCGTGCCCGGCTCCGAAGGCGCCCTGCCGGACGATCCCGACGAGATCGTCAAGACCGCCGCCCGCATCGGCTATCCGGTGATCATCAAGGCGGCCGGCGGCGGCGGCGGGCGCGGCATGCGCGTGGTGCATACCGAGGCCGCGCTGCTGAATGCCGTGACCATGACCCGCACCGAGGCCGGCGCGGCCTTCGGCAACCCCATGGTTTACATGGAAAAATACCTGCAGACGCCGCGCCATATCGAAATCCAGATCCTGGCCGACGAGCACGGCAACGCGGTCCATCTCGGCGAACGCGACTGCTCGATGCAGCGCCGCCACCAGAAGGTGCTGGAAGAAGCCCCCGCGCCCGGGCTCGACCCCAAGCTCAGGGACAAAATCGGCGAACGCTGCGCCGAAGCCTGCCGCAAGATCGGCTATCGCGGCGCCGGCACTTTCGAGTTCCTCTATGAGAACGGCGAGTTCTACTTCATCGAGATGAACACCCGGGTGCAGGTCGAGCACCCGGTGACCGAGCTCATCACCGGCATCGACATCGTGCAGACGCAGATCCGCGTCGCCGCCGGTGAGAAACTGCCATGGAAGCAGAAGGACATCCGCTTCAAGGGCCATGCCGTCGAATGCCGCATCAACGCCGAGCACCCGACCACCTTCGTCCCCAGCCCCGGCAAGCTCACCAACTACCATGCACCCGGCGGCCCCGGCATCCGCGTCGATTCGCATGTCTACCACGGCTATTACGTGCCGCCGCACTACGATTCGATGATCGGCAAGCTGATCGCCTATGGCGATACCCGCGACCAGGCCATCGCCCGCATGCGCGGCGCGCTGATGGAAATGGTGGTCGAGGGAATCTACTGCAACATCCCGCTGCATCAGGAGCTGATGAACGACGCGGCCTTCATCGCCGGCGGCACCAGTATTCATTATCTGGAACACAAACTGGCAGAAGAAAAAGCGTGAGGGGTCAGGATTCAGGGATCGGGGGTCAGAGTAAAACCGTGACGCGCCATACCTTTTCGCAATCCAGCGCGGCGCAGCCGCACAAAGCCCCCTGTCCCCTGAATCCCGACTCCTGATCCCTGAAATGTCCTGGCAATCCGTCCGCATTCTCGTCGACTCCAAGCAGGCCGAACCGCTGTCCGACGCGCTGATGGAAACCGGTGCGCTGTCGGTGGCGCTGGAAGACGCCGACGCCGGCACGCTCGATGAAACGCCGCTGTTTGGAGAGCCGGATCATCCGAGCGCCGAGTTGTGGCCGCACAGCATCGCGACGGTACTGCTCGACGAACACGCCGACGTGGCGGGAATACTGGCTGCCGCGGCAAAGCAGGCGGGCGTCCCGGTTCCCGCCGACTACTCGGTCGAAACCGTGGCCGAGCAGGACTGGGTGCGCCTCACCCAATCACAGTTCGACCCCATTCCGATTTCACCGCGCCTGTGGATCGTGCCGACCTGGCACGATGCCCCCGACCGTCGCGCGATCAACCTCAAGCTCGATCCGGGTCTGGCGTTCGGCACCGGCAGTCATCCCACCACACGCCTTTGTCTGCGCTGGCTGGATGCGCATCTCACGGGCGGGGAGACGCTTCTGGACTATGGCTGCGGCTCCGGCATCCTCGCGATCGCCGCGGCCAGGCTGGATGCAACCGGCGTCGACGGGGTCGATATCGATGCCCAGGCCGTCACGGCATCGCGCGGCAACGCCGCATTGAACGGAGTGGCTGCCCACTTCTGCCTGCCCGGGGAACTCGCGGCCGGCCAGTACGACATTGTCGTCGCCAACATTCTCACCAACCCGCTCAAGGGAATGGCCCCCCTGCTGGCCGGCCGGGTGCGCAGCGGCGGCCAGCTGGTAATGTCCGGCATCCTTGCCGAACAGGCCGATGAAGTGATGGTGGTTTACAGCGACTGGTTCACTTTCGCCCCTCCCGCGGTCGATGAGGGATGGGTGCGTCTGGCCGGCGTCAAGCGGTGAATTTCCGGACGACCTGCCCGCATTGCCTGAGTGTGTTCCGTCTTGGCACGGACCAGCTCGATGCTGCACAGGGATGGGTGCAATGCAGCGTGTGTGGAGCGGCTTTCGATGCACGCCCGAGCCTGCTCGGGGAAGACGGTTCCCCCCTGCCTGCGCCTGAGTCGGGGCGGGTCGAATCCGCGCCGCTGCCTGAAGCCCGGCCCGCCGAACAGGAAACCCAACCTGCCGCGGGGCCGGACGTGGCGGACGAGGCCATTCCGCCCGTCCCGCCACCCGGAGAAACCGATCTCTCCGTTGCCGGCACGCCACGCGGCATCGTTCATCGTGAGGCATCGCCCGATCTCGATTCGATCATCCTGATCGACCCGGATATCCCCTGCCCGGACGATCCCGGCCCGCTGCCGCAGATTCGTACCGCTTCCGGCCATGCGTCCGAGCCCGTTGCGTCCATGCACCGGCCACCCCCCGTAACAGCCGCGGCCCCTCCCGCGGCACGCATCGAATATGCTTCGCCCCTGCCCGGCACGCCGCGCAGGGCATACGCTTCCCGCCGCATCAGCGCCTGGGTGTGGGGCCTGGCCAGCCTGCTGCTGCTCATCGTGCTGCTGGCGCAAACCGCCTATTTCCTGCGCGACACCCTGGCCAGCCAGATACCACAGGCGCGTCCCGTCATTGAACGGGCCTGCGACGCGCTCGGCTGTTCGCTCTCCCTGTCGAAGAACCTTGCGCACTTGCAGATCATCGGCTCCGATCTGCAAACCGAAGGCAGCGACCGTATGCGGCTTACATTGACCCTGGGCAATCGTGCCGACCACGCCCAGGCCTGGCCGGTTCTCGTGCTGACGCTGACCGACCAGCACAATCGTTCGCTGGCACGGCGCAGCTTCGCGCCGAGCGAATACCTCGGCGACGCCCCGCGCATCGCTGCCGGCATTCCCGCGCACAGCGAACAGCCGCTGAGCCTTCCGCTGAGCATTCGCAAGCTCACGCCGATGGGATTCAATCTGCAGCTGACGTATTGATTGGAGCGCGACGCAAACCGGGCTAGCCGGCTCAGCGCATCTTCGGTATAGTGCGCTCTCCCGTTGCGGGAGAGCGCACGAACCTCGTGCCGCCGAAGGCGTAACCCACCCGGAATCGCTCAGGCACCAGGACCGCAACAACCGGAACACTCTGGAGAGCGCAGTCGCTGACGTCCCAGGCCAGCGCAACTGCCACCGAAGGGGCAGCGGCCCGCCGACCGGATCGGCGCCGTAATCTCTCAGGTACCAAGGACAGAGGGGTGGAGCGCATCCCGCTTCACCCTTTTTTATTTTTGGTGGCTCCATGCTCAGACACACTCCACTCAATGCCCTCCACCGCGAGCTCGGCGCCAAAATGGTCGATTTCGGCGGCTGGGACATGCCGCTCCACTACGGCTCGCAGATCGGGGAACACCACACCGTGCGTTCCGGCTGCGGCCTGTTCGACGTCTCCCACATGCTGTCGCTCGACCTCAGGGGCGCCAACGTGCGTCCCTTCCTGCGCCGGCTGGTGGCGAACAACGTCGACAAGCTGCAGGTCTGCGGCAAGGCGCTGTATTCGTGCATGCTGAACGAGGCCGGCGGCGTCATCGACGACCTCATCCTCTATTTCATGGACGAGAGCTGGTTCCGCCTGGTGGTCAACGCCGGCACCGCGGACAAGGATCTCGCGTGGATGGAACAATGCAACGCCGACTGGGACATGGGCCTCACGCTCACCCCGCGCCGCGATCTGGCGATGATCGCGATCCAGGGGCCGGACGCCACCCGGGTGCTGAACGAAGCGCTGCCCGGCGTCGACAGCCTGACCGCCAGCCTCAAACCCTTCAACGCCGCCGCCATGGGTGAAATGTTCATCGCCCGCACCGGCTACACCGGCGAGGACGGCTTCGAGGCGACGGTGCTGGCGAAATCCGCACCCTTTTTCTGGAAGGCGCTGATGGAAGCCGGCGGCAAGCCGATCGGGCTCGGCGCGCGCGACACGCTGCGGCTGGAAGCCGGGATGAACCTGTACGGCCAGGACATGGACGAAACCACTTCGCCGCTGGAATCCGGCCTGGCGTGGACCGTGGATCTGAAAAGCGAACGCGACTTCGTCGGCCGCGCCGCACTGGAAAAGAGCGAAGTGACCAGGCAGCTCGCCGGCCTCGTGCTGCTCGACAAGGGGGTCCTGCGCAGCCACCAGAAAGTGCTGACGAAGCACGGCGCCGGCGAAATCACCTCCGGCACTTTTTCGCCTACGATGCAGCAATCCATCGCGCTCGCCCGCATCCCGCTCGGCATCGCCCCGGGCGAGGAAGTTGAAGTCGAGATCCGCGACAAGAAGCTGCGCGCGAAAGTGGTGAAATATCCGTTCGTGCGCAATGGCAAGGTTTTGATTTGATTTTGGAGGGGCCAGGATTCAGGGGCCAGGGGTCAGGGAAAATGCGCGGCGCAGCCGCACCTTCCCTGAATCCTGAATCCTGATCCCTGATCCCTGGATTACCACTCGACCAGGAATACACAGATGACTATCCCCGCTGACCTCAAATACACCCCCAGCCACGAATGGGTGCGCGTCGAAGCCGACGGCACGCTGACCATCGGCATCACCCACCACGCGCAGGACCTGCTCGGCGACATGGTGTTCATCGAAACGCCCGCCGCCGGCCGCACGCTGGCCAAGGGCGAGGAATGCGCGGTGGTCGAATCGGTGAAGGCCGCCTCCGATGTCTACGCGCCGGTGGCCGGTGAAGTCGTCGCCGCCAACGCGGAGGTCGAATCCAGCCCCGAGTCGGTGAACCAGGACGCCTACAGCGCGTGGCTGTTCAAGATCAAGCCGGCCAATCCCGCCGACGTTTCCGGACTGCTCGACGCCGCGGCCTACCAGCAGCTGGTCGAGTCGGAAGCTCACTGAGGAGGGGCCAGGATTCAGGGGTCAGGGGTCAGGGAATGTGCGGCTGCGCCGCGCATCTGAACCGGGCACTGAATCCTCCCCCTGAATCCTGACCCCTGAATCCTGACCCCTGAATCCTGACCCCTGACCCAAATGCCCTTCATTCCCCACACCGAAGCCGACGTCGCCGCGATGCTCGGCGCCATCGGCGCCGCCAGCATCGATGAGCTGTTCGACGAAATCCCGCCCGCATTGAAGACCGGCAAGCTGAAGGACGTGCCCGACGGCCTGTCCGAGATGGCGGTGACGCGCCTGATGCAGGAACGTGCTTCACAGGACGGCTTCTGGTCCAACTTCATCGGTGCCGGCGCCTACGAGCACCACATTCCGGCGGCGATCTGGCAGATCACCACGCGCGGCGAGTTCTATTCCGCCTACACGCCCTACCAGGCCGAGGCCTCGCAGGGCACGCTGCAGCTGATCTACGAATACCAGACCATGATGACCCGGCTGACCGGGCTCGACGTCTCGAACGCGTCGCTGTACGACGGCGCCTCGGCGCTGGCCGAAGCGGTGCTGATGGCGGTCAGATCCCATAAGACCTCGCGCCGCGTGCTGGTGCCGAAGAGCGTGCATCCGGTCTACCGCAGCGTCGCCGTCACCACGGTGAAAAACCAGGGTATCGAGATCGTCGAGCTCGACTACGATCCCGCCACCGGCCGGACGGTGCTGCCGGCCGACCCCGGCAGCTTCGCCGGGTTGGTGATTCCGCAGCCCAACTTCTTCGGCGTGCTGGAAGACGTGCACGCGCTGACCGACTGGGCGCACGCCCAGGGCGCGCTGGCGATCGCGCTGGTCAACCCGACGTCCCTGGCGGTGCTGGAAGCGCCCGGCCAGTGGGGAAGCCGTGTGAATCAAGGCGGCGGTGCCGACATCGCGGTGGGCGAAGGCCAGCCGCTCGGCGTGCCCATGGCATCCGGCGGCCCCTACTTCGGCTTCATGTGCTGCCGCCAGGCATTCGTGCGGCAGATGCCGGGGCGCATCGTCGGCCGCACTGTCGATCTCGACGGCAAGCCGGGTTTTTCGCTAACGCTGCAGGCGCGCGAACAGCACATCCGCCGCTCCAAGGCCACCTCCAACATCTGCACCAACCAGGGCCTGGTGGTCACCGCGGCGACGCAATACATGGCGCTGCTGGGGCCGCAGGGACTGGCGAAAGTGGCCACTGCCAGCCATGCCGGCACGATGGCACTGGCCGACAAACTGGCGACGATTCCGGGCGTGACGCGCGCGTTTGCCAGCCCCTTCTTCCACGAAGTCGTGCTGAAGCTCGCCGACAATACCCTGAAGGGCACCAGCGCGAAGGACGTGCTGCGCGCGCTGCGCGCGCAGGGCATCCTCGGCGGGCTCGAC
>ERZ778021.567-NODE-567-length-63025-cov-6.215833_pt1 | contig 63025 bp, 55 predicted proteins | sample MGYA00375751_ERZ778021 | MGnify/ENA primary metagenome ERZ778021 (study PRJEB29350, sample SAMN05389814) | bioreactor metagenome | isolation source: Thiocyanate stock bioreactor | place: South Africa: University of Cape Town | collected 2013-08-29 ... | reverse complement strand
CCCCGCCGTGACGTAGACGCCGCCAGGCGGGATCACCACCGGGTAGTCGAACGTGTCGAGCCGCACCAGCCCAGCGAACGGCCTGACCCGCTCCCAGAGTCCCTCGTCTCCCTGGCAAGCCGTGCGGAACCGGCTGAGCGTCTGGTCGTCCGGTTTCGAGGCCAGCAGCCGTTTCACCGTGGCGACCGACGACCTACCCGTCTCGCTTTTGAGGAACTTCAGCAGGTCGTCCTCCCCCTTCGCCGCCAGGGCCTCCAGCCTCGACAGGGGCACCTCCGGCTCGGAGTCCCGAGACCCGCTCAGCCCGAGGACCGGCTCGGTGGCCCGCACCGCCGTGTGGTCGAGCAGGCCCTCGTAGACGTGGCCGATCTGCGTGATCTGGAGAGCCCGGAAGCTGAGCTTGCGAGGCGTGGCCGGTCCGCCGCCCGGCAGCTTGATCTGGAGCACCTGGAGGGCCTCCAGGAGGTGCAGGACCGTCCGGTTGTCGACCGGGAGCGGCCGGCCGGGGGTGTCCCGCCACCTCGTCCCGGCGGGCCGCCCTTCGAGGAACGGGAACCGATCCGGGTCGAACAGCTTGCCCCGGTAGGCGGGGAGCTTCATCCTGTCGTGCCGGACGCCCCCGTACACCGCCCGGAACGTCGTCAGCAGCCGGCTCCACGCATCCTGGCGGCGCTCCAGCACCTCCTCGCCGAAGTCCTTGGCCGTGCCCCGCAACTGATCCCGCAGCGTCGAGACGGCGTAGTTCCTGTCGTAGAGTTCGTCGCCCAGCAGGAGCAGTTCCCGCTCCTCGGCGCAGAACAGGAACACCAGCCGCATCATCACCGTCAGGGCGGCCTCGTACAGCACCGGCTCCGGCACGCCCTTCAGCAGCGCCCCGCCGCTGTCCCGGTTCGCCCGGTCGATCGACGAGACGAGCACCTCGACCGCCTGGCGGACCTGATAACCAAGCTGGTCGGTGACTTCCTGCTGGTCCTGGGCGCTCTGGGCCAGCAGCCGTTCGAGCGTCTCCTCCTCGGGCACGCCGAAGAACCGATGCACGCCCAGCAGGGTGCGGAATGCCTGGAGCGTCTTCGGCTCCTCCAGCCAAAGCGGTGCAAACCACGAGGCGTACCCGGTCGTCTCGCCCTTCGGGGCATCGACCAGCATCCACTGGTCGCCGTTCGTGACCAGCCCCAGCCGCACGCCCGTGTCGTGCAGCAGTTGCATCATCCGGGTGTCCGGCGAGGCCGCCCACGGCTTCCCCTCGACGACCCGCCCCAACTTCTGCTTCAGCGGATACGTCTGGATCAGCAGCCTGGCCCGGCTGCCGTCCGGCTCCATGACCACCTTGTCGGGCCGCAGGGTCTCGCCATGCTCGGGCAGTTCGGCCTTGAGCGTCTGCGGGATGTCCTGCCCCTCGACGAGGACGTCGCCCAGGTCGAGCATGTTCCGCAGCACCCAGTCGATCCACTGCCGATGGATCGCCCGGTCCGGTCGGCCGCCGTTCTGGTCCTGATCCCACTCCTCGTGGACCTGCCGCAGCGTCCTGGCGTGCTCGGGCTCGTGGGCGTCCATCCCCTGCGGGAAGCGCTGGACGAGCACCGGCAGGCTCAGGAACGGCCCCGAGACCTCGATGAGCGACAGCCACTCGGCGTGATGCTTGGCGATGGACATAGGCCTTCTCAATCACCGAGCCGTGACCGACACGGCAGAAATCAGGTTTGTCTCAACTTTACAGAAGTCTTGGCTCAGTAGGATGCTCGTCAGTTCATGCAGCCAGTTGGGGTGGACGAGTCTTGCGGGAGGCATGAGGTAGTGCCCCCTCTCCTCACGGACGAAGCCAACCTCATCCGTATGGGCCGACCACCAACCGAGGACAGCACAAAGCATGGCAGCGATCAGGTCGTCCGACTGCTCAGCCCCGAGAGAACCGATCATCTGCTCAAGGGCTTCCCAGTCCTGCGGAGCATTCTCGATGGGAGAGAAAAACTCGCTCTTTTGGCCGCTATGGCACTCGAAGGCGACGATGATGGGAGCAATATTTCGACCACGCCCGTATCGGAATCGAAGCCGCCGCTTCAACTTCAACAAATCATCCGGCGGACAGAGTACGCCGAAAGCCGGATTTGGCATCGTTTCTCGAAGGACGCCCTTGGCTTGCCCCTTGAACTCGTTCGAATAGCGGATTTCCCGCTCGCCGCACCACTTTTTCAGGGCAGCAATCTCGTTGAACAAGCTCAGCAATTTCGGGTTGTTCGGCTGCAATCCGACGTGATTATTGTTGAATTTCCTGCGCATAAAAAACCGATCGATCATCCGAAATCCGGCCACGCCTCTTGGGTCTATCGGCGCATCGACAACCACCGCAGCAGGAACCCCGAACTCCTTCGAAGAAGCCGTCAAAGCTTCGACCAACAAATTTGTATTGACAGTTTTTATCAGGCGTATGGTGTTGCCACGGATCCAGCAGATCCCTGATTTCCTCGTCCCGAGATCGATTCCTAGAACGGTCTCACTCGAAATCGCTCCGCTCATCAGCGGTCCTCTCGCACGGGCACTAGGAACGTGACCGCCACAGGGAACATCCGGGCTTGCGGGTCGGCGAACCGTGCCCGGATCGCCGCCGTCTCCCGCTCAATTTCGCCAGGGATCTGCTTCACCCGGTCCCGCAGGAAGTCCTTGTTTCGCTCGAACTGCTCACGCTCCGGGTCGCTGAACAGTTCGAGTTGCTGGTACTCCGAGTCGCCGAGTTCGGCCTCGATCGCCCGCTTCAACTCCAGCAGGATCGACTCGATGTCCCCGGCCTCCTTGGCGGCCCGTTCCAGCAGCCGCTTCTCCAGGCCCTTGGCACGCTCACCCATGCGGCCGATGAGGGCTTGCTGGAGAGAGGGGGCGACGCCGGCCCAGAGCTTCAGGAACCGGCCCTTCGTCGCCCCCGAGGGCTCCTCGTCGGTCGCCGCCGCCAGCGCCTCGGCGACCTGGCCCACGTTCATCCGGCTGAAGCGGCCCTCCTTCAGGTAGCCGCCCGCCGTGATGATCTCCTCGTGGAGCCGTCGGCTGTCGCCGCCTACGACCACCAGCCGGGCGTGGGCGATCACCGCCGGGGCCGGCAGGGCGGCGTCGGGCACGACACGAGCCTCGATCCGGTGCATCTTCTTGCGAGCGGCGTCCGACCAGACCTCGGCCCGCAGGAGCCGCAGGCACATCTGGACCAGCCGGTGGTTCAGGTGGACCAGTACCACGTCGTCCCGCCCGTTCGACGCCGCAGGGTCGAAGGTGATCGGGCGGACCTCCTTCGTGTGGGGGTGCTCCAGCCCCTCGGCGCTCGCCGCCCAGCTTCCCCTGAGTGCGGGCAGCCGGAAGATCGGCCTGTCGCCCGAGTTCTTGACCGGGATCAATGGGGGCTGCTGGGCGAGCTTCAGGCCCACCTCGACGACCTTCCGGACGTTGGCGGGCGAGAGTCGCAACTCCTTCTGCGTCTCTCGGTACTGCTCCAGGAGGGCCTGGACGTGCCGGGCGAGGTCCCGCTCGAACTTGAGCATCTTGCGGACGGGCTCCGAGCCCCGCTCGGCGGTGTCGGTGCGGGCCAGGCTGTAGCCCCGGCCCAGCATCGCCGTCTCCACCTCGTCGGCCAGGACTTGACCGACGCTGCCGAGGTCCTCCCGGATCGTCTCCACCTTCTGGGCGACCCGCATCAGGAACTCCAGGTCGGCTTCGAGGTCGCTGGCGGGGACGTCGAACGCCCGGCCCTGGCGTTCCCTGTAGCCCTTCGAGACGAAGTGGAAGACCCGAACCCGGTCGGCCTTCTGGCCGTGCCGGTCGATCCGCCCGTTCCGCTGCTCCATGCGGTTCGGGTTCCAGGGGATCTCGTAGTGGACGAGCTTCGAGCAGAAGTTCTGGAGGTCCAGGCCCTCCGAGGCGGCGTCGGTCGCCAGCAGGATACGCACGGGACTCTGATCCGGCGAGGACTGGAACGCCGCCTTGACCGCCTCACGGGCCTTCGAGTCCATCCCGCCGTACATGGACGTCATGCGGTCCTGCCCGGCGAACCCCTCGGACGCCATGACCTCCGAGAGCCACTTCTGCGTGGCCCGGTATTCGGTGAAGAGGATGACCCGCTCGTTCGACCACCGGCCGTCCGGCCGGATGTGCTCCTTGAGCCAGGCGATCAACCGGCGGGCCTTCGAGTCGTTCTGGGAGCAGGCCCGTTCGGCCCAGGCCCGCATCCGCTTGATGAGGGCCAGTTCCTCGTCGCTCGGCTCCGAGAACAGCCGGGTGGCTGCCTCGACGGCATCGCCGGTCGCCTCGTCGTACTCCTCGTCGTCGGCGTAGTCCTCGTCGATCCGGTCGATCTCCCGCCTGAGGACGCCGACCGTCGGCTTCATGCTCGCCCGCTTCGTCGCCGTCCGCAGGGACGCCTCGTGCTTGTTCAGCGTCGTGAGGAACGCCGCCGGGCTGGAGAAGAGCCGCTTCTTCAGCGTCTTGAGCACGAAGTCGGTCGCCACCGACTCGGCGTCGTCCCGAGCCCGCCTCGACCGCAATTCGGCGTACCGCTTCAGGACGCCGTGGATCGCCTTCTCCTCGTCCGTGTAGGGGACCTCAAGCGGCTCCAAGGACCGCTTCGGGAACCGGGGCGAGCCGTCCCACCGGGGCGGCAACTCCGACTTCATCCGCCGCACCATCACGGCGTCCAGTTGCTTGCGGTCGGGCGGCGTGCTGCGGGCGAACCGCTGGTCGTCGAGGAGTTCCAATAGCGCCGAGAAGCTCTCGGGGTAGCCGTTGTGGGGCGTGGCCGTCAGGAAGAGCTTGTGCTCGAAATGCGGTGCCAGGAGCCGCAGGGCCTTGGTGCGGAGCGAGTCGGTGGCGTACTTGCCCCGGCCCGACGGGGCGCAGTTGTGGGCCTCGTCCACGATCAGAAGGTCGAACTTGCGGGGATACAGCGGGTCGTTCGGGCCGGGCAGGATCTCCCGGAACATCCGCAGGGGCCGCTCCCGCTTGAGGAAGTCGATGGAGGTGATCAGGCGGGGGAAGTGATTCCACGGGTTTACGTGGATGCCCCGCTCCCGCCGCAGTTCCCTCATGAGTTCGCCGCCGACGATGCGGAAGTCGAGCCCGAACTTGTCCCGCATCTGCTCCTTCCACTGGACCTGGAGCGACGACGGGCAGACGATCAGGACCTTCCTGGCCCGGTGGCGGATGATCAGTTCCAGGGCGACCATCCCGGCCTCGATGGTCTTGCCCAGGCCCACGTCGTCGGCCACGAGCAGGTTGACCCGAGGCATCTGAATGGCCCGGACCACCGGGTCGAGTTGGTAGTCCTCGATGTCGATGCCCGATCGGAACGGGGCCTGGATGTTGCGGACGTCCGCCGACGAGGAGGCACCCCAGCGGACGGCGTCGAGGAAGGCGTTCAACTGGTCGGGCGGGTCGAAGCCGGTGGGCTCGGGCAGGGCGACGTCCTCGTTGATCCGGGTGCCCGGCTCCAATTCCCAGACGATCCGGATCTCCTCGCCGAGGCCGTCGTCCTCGACGGACGCCAGCGACACGAGGGTCTGGCCGCCGCCGAGAGCCTCCAGGCCGCTCGCCGGCAGGGTGCTCGGGGCGACCTCGTTGACGATCCAGTTGCGGGACCGGACGCTGACGAGTTGGCCCTGTTCGGGGGCCGTGGTCGGGGTGGTGGCCATCGGTCCCCTCCGAGCTTTCGGCGTTCGTGCTGGGTCGGCACCGACCTCACTGAATGATTGATTGTAGCTGAAATAGCGTAACCCGCCAGAGTGAGCCTTTCAACCTAATAGACCGGGCGATAAGACGTCGCATGCCACGGCTTCGATTCAACCGAGGATGGAGCGAGCCTTTGAACCAAGGCGACCGAGATGTCCAGTTTGGCGGCAATCACGTTGGGCGGCACGCCCTGTAGCCCAAGCTCCCTAACTTTTCGGCCTTGGCCCTGCCCATGTAGTTCTTGGGGGACGGACCCAGGGGGCGTCCCCGGACGCCGTGAACACCACCGACAGCTTCCGCTCCAGACGACGTAAAGCATTGAAATGCTTCTTACGGACCGGGTTGGTGTATCGACGAAGGTTCTCGTCCTTGCTCTGGTGCTTGTGGGCGAGGTGCAACAGGGCGACCTCCTCGCCAACCAACTGCCGCACCATGTCGGCCGAGGTGTCCCGGAGCGAGTTGAAGGGGAGCATCGGGAAGTCGAGGTGATCCGCCCGGCCCCTCTACAAAAGGTCGGCCCAGAGTCGGGGGATCGCATTGGCTCGGTTGCCGCCTTTTGTCTCCCGCCAGTAGGGCTGGCCTTTCTCGGTGAGCAGCAGGATGTCGTCCTCGACCTTCTGCCTCCGATCCAAAGCCCACCGCAGGCCGTCGGCGGTCTGCCTCCAGAGGAGGTGGATCGAGAGGGTCTTCTTGTTGCGGATGCGGCGGATGTGGGGCGATTTGCCGTCGAGGTGGAGGTGTCTGATCCTGAGGCGGCCCGCCTGCTCGGCCCCGTAGGAGCAATTGAGCCCCAGTAGCAGGAAGATCCGCTCGATCGGCGTGGCGTACTTGTTCAGCACGGCCAACTGCTTGACGGCCCAGACCGGGACGTCCTGGGCCTCCTTCTCGATGTCGTCGTCGAGTTCACGGTGCGGGCGGCGGATGAGGTCGTACTCCTCGGGCTTCCGCCACTGGAATTCGCCGCCCAGGTGCAGCCAGCGGATGAACCGCCCCAGTTCGCCGATGTAGTCGGTGGAGGACTTCTTCGCCATCGGCGTGTCGTACCGCTTCGAGGGCGGGCAGCGTGGACCGGCTGGAGCGTGAGCGTCCTGGTGTTGGTCAGGTATCCTGCCTGGGCGAGCGAGTCGGCCTCAATTTCACATACCGCAGCAAGATCGAGAACGGTAGGCTCGACTTCGCCGGGTATTCCAGCGAGGGGACGATCCTGATGCTGGCCGAGGTCCTGGGGGCGGACCCCGACGAACTCTTGCTGCTGGCCGAGAAGACCCCCGAGTCGATCAGGCGGCGGGCGATCGAGCGCCCGGATGCGTTCCGGGTCCTCGCCGGGCTCGACGATCAGGCGCTCGACCGGCTGATCGAGCAGATCGGTTGACCGAGGACGAAGGAGACCCCGGCCGACATCGGCGGGCGTTACGGGAGAGTCGGGAGGGTGCGTCAGCCGGTCCTGCCGTCGATCCCGGTCGGCCCGCCGATCACGCTACCGAGGCCGCCGCCGACTCGATGATCGCCCCTGAACGAGCGACTTCTTCAAGACATTGGTCGCCGGGTTGGTGTCCCTGGGCCGGGCGAACCTGGATGGGGACGGCCAGGCCGACCTCGTGGACCACGGCGGGCCGGCCCCTGTCGCCCTCGTGGCGGGAGGCCCTGAGGGGACTGCGAGCCTCTGAAGCTGGATGATCCAGCGACCTCGGACCTCCAAACACCCTCGCCGGTGAATGAAATGTCCAGGTCGGACGAAGGGGTTGGGTGCCCGGAGCCTAGAGGCCCAAGGCTCCCAGAAACCGGGCGGTTTTGTAACCCGGTTTGTCACCGAGTCTTGTCACCCGTCTGTAACCCAGTTTCCGGGCCGCAAGTCCTTGCCATGGGAAGACTTAAGAGAGCGGGCGAGGGGATTCGAACCCCTGACGTCCAGCTTGGGAAGCTGGCATTCTACCACTGAATTACGCCCGCGTATGGGGGATGGTCCAGGTGAACCACCCATGCGCTGTCGTGCACATCATAGACCCTGACGACGAGAAGGGCAATGGGGGAATTGATGTTGGGTGCCCCTTTTGGGCCGTGTTGACGTTCTGGAGGCTGCCGCGGTAAGACTTTAAGGCGGATCGACGGCCAAGACGGAGCCGACCGCCATGCGATGCTTGATCACCGACGAGATCTGGGCGGTCCTGGGCCCGATGGTCGAGGACTGCCGCTCGAAGCTGGGCCCGGAACCCGAGCTGCCCGGCCGGATGTTCTTCGAGGCCGTCCTCTACCGGGCGAGGACCGGGATCCCCTGGCGCGACCTCCCGGCGGAGTTCGGGGCCTGGGACGCGGTCTACAACCGGCTCCGCCGCCGGATCCACTCGGGCCGGCTCGAGAAGCTGTTCGAGCGGATGGCCGAGCGGGCGGAATGCGAGGACGCCCGGCGGCTGATGATCGACTCGACGGTCGTCCGGGCCCATCAGCACGCGGCCGGGGTCGGCCGCGAAAGAGGGGGGCCGCGGCGCAGGCGCTCGGCCGGTCGCGCGGCGGCTTCTCCACGAAGGTGATCGCCGTGGCCTGCGACGAGGACGGGGTCGTGGCCCTGGACGTGGCCGAGGGCCAGAGGAACGACGCGCCGCTCGCGAAGTCCGTGCCGATCGAGGCCCGCGACGCGGTCGGCGGGGTCGCCGAGGTGCTCGGCGACGAGGGCTTCGACTCGGACGCGGTCCGCGACGTGGTCCTGGACGACCTCGACGCCCTGCCGGTGATCCCGAATCGGAGGAACCGCAAGGAGCCGTGGCCGTGGGACGACGAGATGCGCGAGATCTACAAGCAGCGGAACCGGGTGGAGCGGGCGTTCGCCAAGGCGAAGCAGTTCCGCCGCTTCGCGACGAGACATGAGAAACTGAAGGACTTCTACCTGGGCGTGGCCCGCCTCGTCTTCGGATTCATCCACGTCCGAAAGCTCGCCGAATCCGTCAACACGGCCTAGTGCTTCGTCACGCCTGAATTTTAGGATTGCGGTCGTCTGTTCCCGTCGACGAAGCTGGGGGTCTCAAGAAGGCCACCGATGCAGAAGAAGTACATCGTCCGCCTGACCGACGAGGAGCGCGACGAACTCGCGCAGGTGGTCAAGAAGCTCAAGGGGACGGGCCAGAAGGTCCGCCGGGCGCAGATCCTCCTGAAGGCCGACGCCGACGGGCCGAACTGGACCGACGCCCGGATCGCCGAGGCGTTCTCGTGCCGCACCAAGACGGTCGAGAACGTGCGTCAGCGCCTGTGCGAGCGAGGCTTCCGCGAGGCCCTCGACGGGGCCACGCGGATCGATCCCCCCGTCCCCAAGAAGCTCGACGGCGAGCGAGAGGCGCAGGTGATCGCCCTACGGCTGGGGGTGCCTCCGACGGGCTATGCGAACTGGACCTTGCGTCTGCTGGCCCGCCGGGGGTGGTCGAACCGGGGATCGCGCCGGCGATCAGCCACGAGACGGTCCGGCGGACGCTCAAAAAGGGGGGATGACGAGCCGGAAGATCGAGTACTGGGTGATCCCGCCGAAGGCGGACGCCGAGTTCGCCGCCGCGATGGAGGACGTGCTGGAGGTCTACGCCACGCCCTACGACCGGGCCCGTCCGGTGCTCTGCATGGACGAGCAGCCGGTCCAGCTGCTGAAGGAGGTCCGCACGCCGATCCCCGCGACGCGCGAGCACGGGCGGCGAGTGGACTACGAGTACGAGCGGGCCGGGACGGCGAACGTCTTCATGTTCGCCGAGCCGTTGGCGGGATGGCGCGAGGCGGCGGCGCGTCCGACCAAGACCAAGGTCGATTGGGCCGTCGAAGTCGCCCGGCTGCTGGAAGGCCGCTATGCGGCCTGCGATCGGGTGATCCTGGTGTGCGACAACCTGAGCACGCACACGCCGGGGCGTTCTACGAGGCGTTCGAGCCCGAGCGTGCCCGCCGCCTGGTGCGTCGCATCGAGTCCCACCACACGCCGAAGCACGGCAGTTGGCTGAACATCGCCGAGAACGAGCTGAGCTCGCTCACCCGCCAGTGCGTCTCCGGCCGCCGCTTCGGCGACGTCGAGACGTTGCGGCGCGAGACGGCGGCCTGGTCGACCGACGTCAACGCCCGACAACGCGGCGTCGAGTGGCATATGAAGGTCGACGACGCCCGCGTGAAGCTCACCTCGATCTATCCTAAAATCAAGGAGTGACGAAGTATTAGTGCAATTTCTTTGAAGGTATAGCGCCCTGTTGACGGGATGGGTAATCTCGGGTCATCGCCACCCCGAGGGCATGCCGTAAGAGCCTACTCCGCCGACCTGCGCGAGCGCGTGCTCGCCGACTGCGACGCCGGGACGCCGACCGCCGAGGTGGCGGCCAAGTACCGCGTCAGCGCCAGCTGGGTCCGCCGCCTGAAGCAGCGCCGCCGCGAGGCCGGCGAGACGGCCCCGCGGGTGCAGCGGCACGGCTCGCCGCCGAAGTGGGCCGAGCACGCCGAGGCCATCCGGGCCTCGGTCAGCGAGGCCCCCGACGCCCCCCTGGAGGAGCATCGCCGCCGCCTCGGCCTGGACCTGGGGATCTCCACCCTCTGGCGGGCGATCGACGCCCTGGGCCTGACCCTGAAAAGAAACTGACCGTCCCGGATTTTGGGGCGGGGCGGTTCATCGGCGGAATCCGCCCAGGGAGGCGGAGATCGGGAGGTTCTGGAGCCAGTCGTCGTGGTAGCGGTGCTGGTTGAGCCACTCCGCCGGACACCGCCAGCCGCCGTTGTCCCGCATCACGGCGGGGTGCCAAGGCCTGAAGTTGAAGAGCTCCTGCCCGACCTGCACGAGCACCAGCCCGAGGCGCTGGCCGACGTGAGCTTCGCCTTCCTGGCCCCGCCGGCTCGTGCCAGAGCGGCCCGGCCGCCGCCTGCCCGGCCGGGCCCGGCCGGCCAGCAACCGTCGCCGCATCGAGCGGACCGTCGCCAACCCGCGGCTCGACCCGCCGACGGTGTTCGAACGGATCCGACGCCGGGTCGCCGACGGCCTGGCCCGGGCCCCGCTGGTCCTGATCCTCGACGAGACCTTCAACGGCGTCGGCATGGCCTGCATGAAGCTCTCGATCGCCTATCGCCGCCGGGCCGTGCCGATCGCCGCCGTCTGCTATTACCGCGACCGGCCGCCGAAGCGGATGCCGCGGCTGATCGCCGATCTGCTGCGCCGGGGGGCCGTCGCCCTGCCGGAGTGGGCCGAGGTGACGCTGCCGACCGACCGCGGCCTGAGCTGGCCGAAGGTCCTCGACGCGGCCGTCGCCCTGGGCTGGCATTACGTCGGCCGCATCCAGGGCTCGACCAAGCTGAAGACCCGCGACGGCCGCGAGCTCGCCGCCGCCGACGTGATCCGGAAGCCGGGGCGGAGCTGGGCCGGCCGCGCGCGGGCGTTCGAGAAGGCCGGCGGCCGCGACGTCTACGTCGCGGCCGTCCGGGAGCGGGGATGCCGCGGGCCCTGGCTGCTGGCCTCCGACCGGCTGCGGGGCTACCGGGCGGTCCACCGCTACGCCAAGCGGTCCTGGACCGAGGAGCTGTTCCGCGACGAGAAGAGCCACGGCCTGCCATGGCGGCGCAGCCGGATCGCCGACCCGGGCCACGCGCCGACCGGCTGGCGGCCGTGATGGCCCCGGCCACCCTGCCGGCCGTCAGGAGTACGGCCGCGGGCGTCTTCATCGGCGGCATGGACGGCGTCGAGGCGAAGTGGCGGCTGTTCCGCGCGTTACCCGTGGGCGACGGCCCTGCTGGTGAGCTCGACCGGCGGGGCGGCCCGTGCGCTGATGGACTCGACGGACTCCGTGGGGCTCTACCCGCCCGATGTGCGGCGCGCCCTCGACCGCGACCGCCGATGCCGGCACGTGTTCCGGACGCTGCTGCCGCCCTGATCGCGAATGAGCGACGCAGCTCCCCGGAGTCGTCCCATCCGAGCCGATAGAGGTGCGGTACGAAACCGGCAGGAAGCGTTGGCAGAGGCGTTTTCTCGGGTGATTATCGAAGGTTTAATATCAAATAAATTTATTTGGTGCGACAGGGTTGCCGACGCCCCACGTCTTCATCTCGTACGCCCGGTCCGACAGACGCTCCGTGTTGCGGCTCAATGCCGCCCTCCTCGAGTCGGGTCGGGACGGCTGGGTGGATTGGGAGGACATCCCCCTGGCCGACAATTACGTCCGCGAGATCGAGGGGGCCGACGCGCTCCTCTTCCTGCTCAGCGACGACTCGATCGCCTCGACCATCGCCCGCCAGAAGCTGGACCACGCCGTCCGTCACCGCAAGCGCCTGGTCCCGGTCATCGTCCGCGACTTCGACCGCGGCGCGGTCCCCGACGCGTTGGGGTTGCCGCAGTGGACGTTCCTCCGCGAGGACGACGATTTCGCCGCCAACTTCGCCAAGCTCCTCATGAACTCGACGCCGACCTCGACTGGGTCCGCACGCACACCCGCCTGCTCGTCCGGGCGATCGAATGGGAAGGCGACGGCCGGGAAGCGAGTCTGCAGCTCCGCGGGCGTCTCGGGAAATCCTGACCGCTTGAGGGTGCACTTTGAGTCCGATAATGGGGTTTATGTTTGAAGAAATGGAACTACGACGGTTGCATGGGATGTGCCGCTTCCCACGCGGGCACCGAACTCCACCGTCCTGGTACTGCCCTTAATGTTCGCTTCTTCGAAAGGATGCCTCGACCGCCGCGGTGCCATTCCCATCACGAAACGGTCGCCCCTCGCGCCGCCCGCGTCACTCCTCGAGACCCTGGACCACCACGTAGAGCACCGGGACGAAGAATACGGGCGGCGAGCATGCCCCCGAAGACGGCGGCGCTCAGCGCCTGACGGCTTCCGGCTCCCGCGCCCTGGGCGCGGACCAGCGGGAGGATGCCGAGGATGAACGCGAAGGAGGTCATGAGAATAGGCCGGAAAAGGAGAGCCTCGTCCATTCGTAGCCGATCGAGCCGGGGAGCTTCGCCTCGGCCATCCGCTCCATGAGCGCCATAGCCTGGCCCGAGCTGAAGCCGGGCGCGGCCTGGCCGTTGATCGTGGCCGCGGGGTACAGGTTGTATCGCGGTATGATCTGCGGGCCGTTCACCTTCTCGACACGGGCGAAAGTCCCCAGCGGGATCATCCGCCCCGATCGATTCCTCACCTCGAGCCGCTTGATGTCCTCGGGCTTGAGCCGGAACCGCTGGTCGGCCTGGACGCGCACCTGCCAGGTCCGGCCGAACTTGTTGAAGTCGTTGACGTAGGCCGACCCGAGCGAAGCCTGGAGCGTCCCGAAGACGACGCCGAGCGGGACGTCCAGGCTCTTCACCTTCACGCGGTCCACGTCCACGTAGATCTGGGGGACGCCGCTGCGGAAGGTCGTCTGCAGTTGCGAGAGGCCCGACTGGGCGTTCCACGCGGCGACCATCTCGTCGGCGATGGCCTGCATCTCGGTCGAATCCGTCACGCCGCGGTCCTCGATCTGCATCTCGAAACCGCTCGTGGCGCCGAGCCCTTGGATGGCGGGCGGCGGGAAGGCCATGATCGACGCTTCGGGGATCGACCGGACCTCCTGCATGATGCGGCCGATGATCCCCTCGACGCTCTGCTCGACGCGGCCGCCGCGCTCCTCGAACGGTTTGAACGTCAGATAGAACGTGGCCGCGTTCGGGACGGTGGCACCGTCCAGGAGCGAGCTGCCGCCGGTCGCGAACCATCCCTCGACGCCCGGCGTCCGCCTCAGGATCTCGCTGATCTTGTCATCGTCAGGGCGAACTGGCGGTATAGCTGGCCGGTGACCCCGAGGAGGAAGGCGGTCGGCAGGAAGACCGCCATCAGCACCAGCGTGATGCCCATGACCGGCCCGACGACCTCGCCCATCGCCTTGATGGTGGTCGTCTTGGGGTCGAATTTGCCGCGGTCGATGTGATGGCCCGCGTTCTCGACGATGACGATCGCGTCGTCGACCACGACGCCGATGGCCAGCACCAGGCCGAAGAGGGTCAGCATGTTGATGGAGAAGCCGAACATCGCCGTCGCGGCGAAGGCCCCGATGATCGTCGCCGGCACGGTGGTGGCGGGGATCAGCACCGCCCGCCAGTCCTGGAGGAAACGATGAGGACGAGCACCCCGGCCTCGAAGAGGGTCTTGTAGACTTCGTGGACCGACTCCTCGACGAAGGTCGTCGGGTTGAACGGGATCGAGTAGGCCATCCCCTCGGGGAACGACTTGCTCAGTTCCTTCATCGCCTCGATCACGGCCTCGGCCACGCTGAGGGCGTTGGCGCCCGGGAGTTGGAAGACGCCCAGGCCGGCGGCGGGGCGCCGTCGATCTCGGTGAAGGTGTCGTAGTCCTGGGCCCCCAGCTCAATCCGGGCCACGTCGCGGATCCGCGTCAGCCGCATGCGCGACGAGGGATCGCTCGCCGTCTTGACGATGATGTCGCCGAACTCCTCGGGCTCGCTCAGCCGGCCCCGGGTGGCGACCGTGTACTGGAACTCCTGCCCCTTGGGCGAGGGGGCCTGGCCGACCTGCCCCGCGGCGACCTGGACGTTCTGCTCGGCGATCGCGACCAGGACGTCCTCGGTCGTGAGGTCGCGGGCCCGCAGCTTCTCCGGGTCGATCCAGATCCGCATGCCGTAGCTGCTGGACCCGAAGACCTGGACCTCGCCGACGCCGTCGATCCGCGCCAGCGCGTTCTTGAGCTGGAGCGTGGCGTAGCTGCTCATGTAGAGGTCGTCGTAGCGGCGGTCGGGCGAGTAGAGGCCGACCACCAGGAGGATGTTCGGCGATTGCTTCGTTGCCGTCCCCCCCTGCCTCTGGACCTCCTGGGGCAGCCGCGGCAGCGCCGTCGAGAGCCGGTTCTGGACGAGGATCTGGGCCTTGTCCAGGTCGGTCCCGACCTCGAACGTCACCGTCAGCGCGTAGGCCCCGTTGCTGGAGCACAACGAGGACATGTAGATCATCCCCTCGACGCCGTTGACGGCCTGCTCGATCGGCGAGGCGACGACGTCGGAGAGGACCTGGGCGTTCGCCCCGGGGTAGGTCGTGGCGACCTGGACCGTGGGCGGCAGGATCTGCGGATACTGCTCGACCGGCAGCGACAGGACGGTGACGGCACCCACCAGCATCGTGAAGATGGCGATGACGTTGGCGAAGATCGGCCGCTCGATGAAGAATTTCGAGAACATGTTAGGAGCCGTTGGCCTCGCTCGTCCGGGTTGCGGCGTTTCCCTCGGCCGGGGCGGCCTCGCCCGCGGGCCGATCCTTCGGGGAGACCTTGATCCCCGGCCTGGCCTTCAACAGGCCCTCGACGACGACGCGGTCGTCCGGGCCGACCCCGGACTCGACGACCCGGCCCGCGCCGAGGTCGGAGCCCGGGCGGGCGGCGCGCCGTTCGACCCGACCCCCCTCGCCGACGACCAGGACGAACGGCTTCCCCTGGTCGGAACCGACGGCACGCTCGGGGACGACCAGCGCGTCCGCCCGGCGTCCGTGCGGGATGCGGACGCGGATGAAGAGGCCGGGGGCGATCACGCCGTCGGGGTTCGCGCACGTGGCGCGCAGCCGGCCCGTCCCCGTTCCGGCGTCGATGGTCGGGTCGATGAAGTCGACCACCCCCGAGTAAGGATAGCCCTCGTCGTCCCCGAGCCCCATCTCCATCGCGACCCCCGCGTCGGTCAGGGGTTCAGGTACTCGACGAAGCCCAACTCCGTCCCGGCGCGGCGGGCGCTCTCGACGACGATCAGGTTCGCGACAGACCCCAGCAGAGCTAGGTTTCCGGCGATCGTGCTGGACATCGCGAGCGCGATCCAGGCCTGCTCGCGGTCTGGTAGGGCCTCGATCACGGGCCGGAACAGCAAGACGGCCGGCACGTTCGACGCCAGGTTCGACAGGAAGACCGAGGCCAGGCTCACAGGGCCGACCGGCGACCCGTGCGTCGGCGCAAGCCGCGACAGGTCCCATCGCCGGACCACGTCGACCTCGAAGGCGTGGACCACGACGAACAGGCCGGCGAACATGATCGCAGCGGCCAGTCCACGGCCTCGTACGCGCGCTCCGGACGGAGCCGGTCGAGCGTCAGGACCGCCGCCGCGACGAGCGCCGAGGCCGCGATCGGCGCCCCGGCGAAGAAGAGGCCGACCGTGGCCAGGGTCACAAGGCCCCGCGGGCCAGGAGACCGCGATGGACGCAGGGCCGGCGTCGGCCGGGCTCGCCAGCTTCGCCCTATGCCCGGCGACCCGGCCGAGGTCGTGCCCCTGCGGGCCCTGCCCGCCGAGGTCGAGCGGCAGGCCGTGCAGAGGGCCCTCGAAGCCTGCAGCGGCAATCGCACCCGGACGGCCGAACGGCTCGGGATCAGCCGTCGCCAGCTCTTCAACAAGATCCGCGAATACGACCTCGGCTCGTGATGCCGTTCAAACCCTTCTGATGCGGGCCGAACGCCACCGGAGGTTCGGCCGGTTCCACGGAACTCGCGAAGATGTCCGGCCCGCGCCCCGCCCCGGCTCTTCGCGTCAGCCCGGCAACCAGGCCGCCGACATGGCCAGGGCGAAGACCACCGCGGTCTTGATGAGCGTGATCGCGAAGATGTCCGGGTACGATTGCCGATGGGTCAGGCCGGTGATGGCCAGGAGCGTGATCACCGCCCCGTTGTGCGGGAGCGTGTCCATGCCGCCGGAGGCCATCGCGGCGATCCGGTGCAGCAGCTCGGGGCCGATCCCCTGCGCCCGGGCCGCCTCCAGATAATGCCCGCCCATCACCTCCAGCGCGATTGATAGGCCGCCGGAGGCCGAGCCCGTGATGCCGGCCAGGGCGTTCACGGCGACGGCCTCGGAGACGAGGACGTTGGAGCTGACGTCGAGGACCCGGCTGCGGACCGCGCCGAAGCCCGGGAGGGACTTGACGACCGTGCCGAAGCCCACCTCCGAGGCCGTGTTGAAGACGGCCGGCAGCGCGCCCGCCGTCGCCGTCGAGAGCAGCGTCGAGAGGGGGAGCCGCATCCGCCTCGCGTGCAGGGCCAGCGTGGCCGCGATCCCGGCCGAGAGGGCGACGATCACCGCCCAGGTCGGCGCCGCGTCCCGAGGGTTGGTCGCGGGGAAGGCCCGCCGCAGCGCGGCCTCGGGATACCACGCGTCGATCGACCACGACGTCCGGCTGAGGACGAAGTTGATCGCGAGGACCAGCGCCAGCGGCAGAACCGCCGCGCCGAGCGAGGGGAGATCGTCCGCGCCCCGGGGCTCGGGCTCGTGGAGATGGCCGGAGCCGTAGCCCTCCCCCGCGGCCGCCGCCCAGGCCCGACGCCGATCCAGCCAGTACAGGCCGCCGAGCAGCACCGAGAGCCCCCCGATCAAACCCACCACCGGGGCCGCGTAGGCGTCCGTCATGAAGAAGCGCGTCGGGATGATGTTCTGGATCTGCGGCGTGCCGGGCAGCGCGTCCATGGTGAACGTGAACGCCCCGAGGGCGATCGCGGCGGGGAGCAGCCGCTTGGGTATGCCCGCGTCGCGGAAAAGAGCGGCACTGAGCGGGTAGACGGCGAACGCGACCACGAACAGCGACACGCCCCCATAGGTCAAAACGGCCCCGGCGAGCACCACCGCCGGGATCGCGCGGCGAGGCCCCAGCGCCCGGATCATCGCCGCGGCGATCGCCGCCGCGGAGCCGCTGCCATCGATGAGCTTGCCGAAGACGGCCCCCAGCAAAAAGAGCGGGAAGAAGGCCCGGATGAAGCCGGCCGCCCCCGTCATGAACATATCGGTGTAGCTGGGCAGGACCGGCAGGCCGGACAAGCCCGCGGCCAGCAGGGCGCACAGGGGGGCGAAGACGATCACCGGGAGGCCGCGATACGCGACGGTCATCAGCAGGCCCAGGGCCAGGGCGATGGCGCCGACCTCGATCGACATGGCGGGCGTCCCTCCGACTCGCGGGTCGTGGATCAATCCGGGCTGCGCAACAGGGCGGCGACGCCCATGCCGCCCCCCACGCAGAGGCCGACGGCCGCCCGCCGCGCCGCGCCTCGCCGGATCCGATGGGCGGCGTGGACGACCAGCCTCGCCCCGCTGGCCCCGATCGGATGCCCCAGCGCGATCGCCCCGCCGCAGCGGTTGACCGAGCCCTCGTCGACTCCGAGGTCCTGGAGGCACGCCAGGACCTGCGCGGCGAAGGCTTCGTTGATCTCGATCATGTCGCATTCCGCGAGGTCGAAGCGCCCCCGCTCGCAGAGCCGCCGCAGCGCGTAGACCGGCCCGAGCCCCATCGACGCCGGCTCGCAGCCCACGGCCGTTGAATCGACCCATTCGCAGAGGATGGGCCAGGATTCCCGCCGCGCGAAGTCGCGATCGGCCAGCAGCAGCATGGCCGCCCCGTCGTTGATGCCGCTCGCATTCCCGGCCGTGACCGAGCCGTCCGGCGAGAAGGCCCCGCCCAGCCGTGCGAGCCCGTCGAGCGTCGCCCCGGGCCGCGGATGCTCGTCCACGTCCAGCCCGTCCAGCGGCACGCGCTCGTCGTTGAAGGCCCCGGACGCCTCGGCGGCCGCGCAGCGCGACTGGCTCCGGACCGCCCATTCGTCCTGCCGACGACGGCCGATGCCGCGGGACGCGGCCATCGCCTCGACCAGCACCCCCATGTGCCGGCCGTCGAAGGCGTCGATCAGCCCGTCCCGGAGGATGGAATCGACCATCGCGGCGTCGCCCAGCTTCAAGCCCTGCCTGGCGCGCGGGACGAGATACGGCGAGCCCGACATCGACTCGGTCCCGCCGCAGAGGATCGCCCTCGCCTCGCCCGCCCGGATCGCCTGGGCCGCTAGGCGGACGGCCTGCAATCCCGACCCGCACATCATGTTCACGGTGAACGCCGGGACTTCCGGCGGCAGCCCGACCCGGACGCCGACCTGTCGCGCAATGTTCATCCCCTGGCCGGCGCCCAGGACGTTGCCCACGATCACCTGGTCGATCGCCGAGGCGTCGAGGCCGTCCAGGGCCGGCCGGGCCGCCGCGCACGCCAGGTCGACCGGGGACGCGTCCCGGAGCTTCCCGAGGAAGCGTCCCAGGACGGTCCGCCTCGCCGCGACGATGCAGACTCCCGCCATCATCAGCCTCCGGCGTCCCGGTCGAACGACGAGGCCGGCATCGGGCGCGGCTCCCGGACGATCGGGCGGAATTCCATCTGGTCGAGCACGTCGCGTCCGAGGTCGACCCCCGGCGCGACTTCGATCAATTCGAGGCCCTCGTCCGCGAGCCGGAACACGGCCCGCTCGGTGACGTAGAGCGCCTCCTGCCCCTTCCGACGGGCGACGTCGGCGGCGTACGACAGCTGCGCGACGTCGGCGACGAACTTGCGGACCCGGCCCTCGCGGACGATCCGCAGGCGGCCTCGCGCGACCTCGACCTCGAGCCCGTCGGACGTCAAGGTGCCGCAGAATACCACCCTTCGCGCGTTCTGGGAGATGTTGACGAACCCGCCGACGCCCGCCAGGCGGTCGCCGAATCGCGAGACGTTCACGTTCCCCCGACGGTCGATCTCGGCGGCGCCCAGGGCGGCGAAGTCCAGGCCGCCGCCGTCGTAGAAGTCGAACTGCGACGGCTGGTCGACGATCGCCTGCGGGTGGGACGACGCGCCGAAGCTCAGGCCGCCGGCCGGGACGCCGCCGATCGGCCCGCTCTCGACCGTGACGGGCACCTCGTCGTGGAGCCCGCGCTCGGCCGCGATGAGCGCGACGCCCTCCGGCGTGCCGATCCCCAGGTTGGCGCTCGCGCCGGGCTTCATCTCGTCGCAGGCCCGCGACGCGATGATCCGGCGGGGCCCCGCCGGCAGCTCCGGCCGTCGGCCGGGCCCTTCTCGTCCGGCGGCGCGATAGTACGCGGGGTTGTCGCGCTCGGCGAAGGTCTGGTCGTGCTGCCCGGGGGCCGCCACGACGACGCGATCCACCAGGACGCCGGGGACCTTCACCGACATCGGCGGCGCCGCATGGGGCAGCAGGCTCCGGACCTGGGCGATCACCGTGCCGCCGCTGTTGTGGACGGCCTGGGCGATCGCCAGGACTTCGCCGACGATCGCCTCCTCGTCCATCAGGAGATTGCCGTGGACGTCCGCGGCCGTGGCCCGGATCAGCCCGACGTGGACCGGCAAGGCGCGATAGAAGAGCCAGTCGCGGCCGTCGATCTCGATGCGGCTGACCATCTCGGCCGTGGACCGCGAGTTCAGCCGCCCCCCCTGGTGGATCGGGTCGATGAAGGTCCCCAGCCCGACGGCGGTGATGCACCCCGGCCGGCCCGCGGCGATGTCGCGCAGCAGGTGGCAGATGACGCCCTGGGGGAAGTTGTAGGCCTCGATGTCGCCGGCGAGGGCGAGGCGGCCGATCCGGGGGGCGAGCCCCCAGTGCCCGCCGATCACGCGGGCCAGGAGCCCCCGGTGCCCCAGGTGGTTGAGCCCGCGGCCGGCCCCGTCGCCCTGCCCGGCGGCGTAGAGCAGCGTCAGCCCGCGCGGGCGGCCGGATTCGAGGAAACGGGCCTCGATCGCCTGCGTGAGGGCCTCCGGGTGGGCCGCGCCGACGAAACCGCCGCTCACGACGGTCTGCCCGTCCTCGAGGATTCGCGCCGCTTCGGACGCGGAGCAGAGCAGGCGCCCGATGCGGCCGCTCACGACCACCAGCCGCCGTTGACGTGGACGGTCTGGCCGGTGATGTAGGACGCCAGGTCGCTGGCGAGGAACAGGATCGCGTGGGCGATCTCGTCGGGCTCGCCGAAGCGGTTGAGCGGGATCTGGGCCAGCATCTTGGCGCGGACCTCCTCGGGGATCGTCTTGCCCATGTCCGTCAGCACCACCCCGGGGGCCACGGCGTTGACCGTGATCCGCCGCGACGCCAGCTCCTTGCTCAGCACCTTGGTGAGCGCGATGACGCCGGCCTTGGCCGCCGCGTAATTGGCCTGCCCATAGAAGCCGACGACGCCGGAGATCGAGGCGATGTTCACGATCCGGCCGCCGTCCGTCATGATCGCGGCCGCCGCCCGGCACACGTGGAAGACTCCCGTGAGGTCCGTCCCGATGACGACGTCCCAGTCCTCGGCGGTCATCTTCCTGATCGTCCGGTCTCGGATGACGGCCGCATTGTTCACGACCACGTCGAGCCCGCCGAATCGCTCGCGGATCGCCGAGAGCATGGCGTCGACCTGCTCCGGGTCGCGCACGTCGGCGGACAAGGCCGCGGCACGGTCGCCCAGGCCGGCGACGACGTCCCGGGCCAGCTCGGCGTTCCGGCCGGCCTCGTCGGGCGGGTAATTGACGACGACGGCGGCGCCGGCCGCGTGCAGGCGGGTCGCGGCGGCGCGACCGAGCCCCTGCCCCGCGCCCGTCACGAGGGCCACCTTGCCGCCGAGGTCGATCCCGATCACTGGGGCGAACTCCGTGGAGCCTTCATAAGGATCAGGTCGGGCGAGGGGACCTCGCCCGCGGCCGGCCGGAGAGGGGCGACCTCGGAAGCGAGGTTATCCGCCGACGACCCTCCCCACAAGCGATAGGCGTCCGAACCTTCCCCGCGTGATCCGCTCGCGAGGTCCGACCGACCCATCCGGAGGCTCGACGACGGAACCGCCGGGCTCTGGGCGGCGAGGGCTCGCGGCGACCTAGCCGTGGTGCAAGATCCCGACGACACACTCGCCCGCTCGACGCCCGCGAATGCAATGCGTGCCGACCGCGAGCGTTGGAGGGTCCCGGCGACGATCGACGCGGCAATCAACATATCCACGCGCCACGGCAAGCAGGCCGACGCGACGCGCTACTACATCCTCAGCCGCCGTCTGGTGGCGCAGGAGCTCGTCGACGCGGTGCGGGGCCGCTGGGGATCGAGAATTCGCAGCACCGGCGACTCGACGCGACCTTCGGCGAGGACCCCTGCCGCGTCCGCAAGGGCCTGGCCGACGCCGACCCCAGCGTCGTCCGCCGCGCCGCGTTGGGCCTGCTCAAGAGCGAGACTCCCGAGAAGAAAACGCCTCGTCGCCGCGTGAAATACACGCAACATGGATAAAGTGCTCACAGGACCATGGTTTATGGTGCAATCGGCCTGCCCTCGCCGTCGAGTCGGGGTCGTGAATTTTTCACATCGAGTCGGAGCAGGTGTGAAAAAATCACGTCGAGCGATTGCAAGGACGGTCCCGGCACTTTATCATGCGTGGAAGTCTGGTCGGAGCGGCGAGGGGGTCGTCCGCCCGTCGAGTTAAGCAGGCGTCCGATGATGAATCGAGGGCGGTCGATCCTTGAGCGGCTGGAACTCCGCGGGGCGTGCAGCTACCAGGAGCTGGCCGAGGCGCTCGGCGTCAGCACGATGACCGTCCGGAGGGAGGTCGACCGGCTGGCCACCAGGGGCGCGGTAATCAAGACCCTGGGCGGGATCCAGAAGGCGACGGCGCCGCCGGGCTACTACGAGACGGCCCTGTCCGATCGATTCGCGGTCAACGTCGCGGAGAAGCGGTCGATCGCCGAGCGGGCGCTGGACCTCATCGAGCCGGGGCAGACCATCTTCCTCGACCCCAGCACGACCTGCCTGGAGCTGGCGAGGCGGATCGCGCGGGAGCGGGAGGCCGTGACCGTCGTCACCAACTCCGCGGTGGCCTGCCTGGAGCTGGGGCGAGGCGGCCGGAACACGACGATCGGCGTCGGCGGCCAGTTCGACCCGGCCAGCGGGTCGTTCGTCGGCCTGGCGAGCGAGGAATGGCTCGACCGGTTCCTCGTCGACCGAGCGTTCGTCTCGACCAAGGGGTTCCTCCCGGCCGAGGGGACCTTCGAGGCGGCCATCGAATCGATCCGGATCAAGCAGGCGGCCGCCCGGCGGTGCTCGGAACTGGTCCTGCTGGTCGATCACACCAAGTTCGGCCTTCGTGCCCTGTGCAAGGCCCTCGATCCGGGGCAGATCCACACGGTCGTCACCGATGCCGCGGCCCCCGAGGCGGAGGTGAAGCGGCTGGAATACGCCGGCAAACGCGTCATCGTGTCCGGGAGCGAGCCGGCCCGGCCGGAGGAGACAATTCATGCCTCTTGAGGACGTGCGCGGGATGGTTTCCAGGGCGGTCGCGGGCGGGTACGCCCTCGGCTACTTCGAAAGCTGGAACCTCGACTCGCTCGCGGGCGTGATCGACGCCGCGGAGCAGGCCGGGTCGCCGACGATCGTCGGCTTCAACGGCGCGTTCCTGAGCGATCCGGGCCGGAAGTGCGAGGAGCGGCTCTCCTGGTACGCGGCGCTGGGCCGGGCCGCCGCCGAATCCGCCGCGGTCCCGTGCGGCCTCATCTTCAACGAATGCCCGGACGACTCGCAGGTCCGTTCGGCGATCACGCTCGGGTTCAATCTCGTCATGCCGGCCGACCCGGCCGCATCGCTCGAAGACTACACGCGACGGGTCGCCCGGCTCACCGAGATCGCCCACGCGCGAGGCGTGGCCGTGGAGGCCGAGCTGGGGGAACTGCCCGCCGGCAGCCCCGGGCACGGCAGCGCCGCGGGGGAGGCCACCGACCCCGACCAGGCCGCGGCGTTCGTCGAGGCCACGGGGGTCGACCTGCTCGCGGTCAGCGTCGGCAACGTCCACGTCAAGCTGGACGGGACGCGTACGCTCGACCTGGCGCTGCTGGAGAGAATCCGCGAGCGCACGAGCGTCCCCCTCGTCCTGCACGGCGGGACCGGCATCGAGCCCGACTCGCTCCGCGAGGCGATCGCGCGGGGCGTCGCCAAGGTGAACTTCGGGACCTATCTGAAGCAGCGATACCTACGAGCCGTCCGCGCCCACCTCGATCGCGAGTGCTCCGATCCCCACCAAAGGCTCGGCATGGGGGGCGAGGACGACGTGATGACGGCCGGGCGGTTGGCCGTGCGCGAGGCCGTTATGGAGCGGATCGGCCTGCTGGGCTGCTGCGGCCGGGCGCCCTCGCCCCACTCGGAGGAACGCTGATGGACGTCCCCCTGAAGATGCCCGACCTGGCGACCACCGGGGCGACGCTCAAGGTCGTCCGCTGGCTCGTCGCGCCCGGGGCGACGGTCCGGCGCGGGGAGCCGATCCTGGAGGTCGAGACCGACAAGGCCGTCATGCAGGTCGAGGCGGTCGCGTCCGGGATGTTGAAGACGATCGTGGCGGGCGAGGGGGCCGAGATCGACGCCGGCGAGACGATCGCCGTCCTGGAAGGGGACGCGGCGGCCTCGCCGGCCGCGGAAATCTCGCCCCAGGTCGCGCGGGCGCCCTCGCCTCCCCCGACGCGGGTAGCGACGCCGGAGATCGGGGAGCGGCGATCGTTCTTCGCCCGCAACCGCGAGGCCAGGTCGTCGGGCGCGCCCGCCGCGACCCCGCTGAGCGTCCCCCAGAAGGTCGCGGCGCGTCGGCTGGCGGAGAGTCAGCGGACGGTCCCGCATTTCTACCTCCAGACCTCGGCCGACGCCGGCCCGATGGTCGCCCGGCGGAAGGCCGCGGCCGGCGGCCTCGCCTGGGACGCCTTCTTCGTGCGGGCGACGGCCCGCGCCCTGCGGACGTTCGACCGCTTCCGATGCCGTTACGAGGACGACCGCCTGATCCCGGCCCCGGTCGTCGCAATCGGCGTGGCCGTGGACGTCGAGGGCGACCTCTTCACGCCGTCGATCGAAGGGCCCGGGGACAAGTCTCTGGAGGCGATCTCGCGAGAGATCGTCGCCGCGGCGGAGCGGCTGCGAGCCGGCGACCCCGAAGCGCGCGTCTCCCGGTCGGCGTGCCTGACGATCTCGAACCTCGGGGGGAGTGGCGTCGAGTCGTTCGCCGCGATGATCAACCCGCCCGAGTCGGCCATCCTCGCCGTGGGCAAGGTGATGCCGGTCGTCGCGGTGGTCGACGGCCAGGTCGTCGTGCAGCAGCGGGTGAACCTCACGCTCTCGGTGGATCATCGCGTCGCGAGCGGCAAGTACGCCGCCGGCTTCCTGAACGCGATCGTGGGCGAACTGGAATCGTTGGGAGGCTGAGACCGATGAGCGAGACGACCCGCGCCGCGGGGGCCGAGGCCGCCCCGACGGTCGCCGCCGGAGACCGCGAACTCTGGCTGTCGATGTACGAGCGGATGGTCCTGATCCGAGAGTTCGAGGAGGGTGTGAAGTTCCTCTTCCTCGAAGGCTCGATGCCGGGGACGATCCACCAGTGTCAGGGCCAGGAGGCGACCGCGGTGGGGGTCTGCTCGGCGCTCCGGCCCGACGACTTCATCACCTCGACGTTCCGCGGCCACGGCCACGCGCTGGCGAAGGGGCTCACGGTCGAGGAGGTGCTGTTCGAACTCTACGGCGCGACCACCGGCTGCTGCCGCGGCAAGGGCGGCTCGATGCACGTCGGCGACATGGGCAAGGGCATGGTCCCGGGGATCGCGATCGTCGGCGGCGGCATCCCGCTGGCGGCGGGGATGGGCCTGGCGTTCAAGATGCGCGGCGAGCCGCACGTCGTCGCCTGCTTCTTCGGCGACGGCGCCGTCGCCGAGGGGGCGTTCCACGAGGGCGTCAACCTCGCCGCCATCTGGGACCTCCCGGTCGTCTTCGTCTGCGAGAACAACCTCTACGGCGCCTCGACCCGGATCGACCAGGTCATGCGCGCGAAGACCGTAGCGGAGCGAGCGGCGTCGTACGGGATGCGCGGCGAGACGGTCGACGGCAACGATGTGCTGGCCGTCCATGAGGCCACCCTCCGCGCCGCGGAGGAATGCCGCGCCGGGAAGGGGCCGGTCCTGCTCGAACTTCTGACCTACCGCCGCACCGGGCATTCGCGCCGCGACGCCTGCGCCTACCAGCCGCAGGACGAGCGCGACGCCTGGTTCCAACGCGACCCGCTCGACCGCTTCGCGCGGGTGCTGATGGACCGCGGCCTGATCGACGAAGCCGGGGTGGCCGACGTGCGGGCGCGTGCGGAGGAGCAGTTCCGCGAGGCCGTGGCGGCGGCCAAGCGGCAGCCGATGCCCACCCTCGCCGACCTGACCACCGACGTGCTGGCGGGCCCCTCGGGCCCGATCCCCGCGGAACTCCCCGCCGGGACGCCGACGCGGCGGCTGAGCATCGCCGAGGCGTTACGCGCGGGGATCGTGGAGGAGATGAGGCGCGATCCGACCGTCTTCTGCATGGGCGAGGACATCGCCGTGCCGGGGGGGTGGGGCGGGGCCTTCACGGTGACGCTCGGGCTGGAGAAGGAGTTCCCCGACCGGATGCTCAACACGCCGATCGCCGAGCTGGGCTTCTTCGGCGCAGGGACCGGCGCGGCGATGGTCGGCCAGCGGCCGATCGTCGACGTGCAGTACGGCGACTTCCTGTTCCTGGCGATGGACCAGATCGTCAACAACGCCGCCAAGCTGCGCTACATGTCGGGCGGGACCGCGAAGGTGCCGCTCGTGATGCGCGCGCCGATCGGCGCGACGGGGCGCGGTTCGCAGCACGCGCAGAGCCTGGAGCGCTACTTCATCGGCGTGCCGGGCCTGAAGGTCGTGGCCGTGTCCGACGCCTACGACGCGAAGGGGATCCTCAAGGCGGCCGTGCGCGAGGACGACCCGGTCCTGATCTTCGAGCACAAGCTGCTGTACGGCTCGAAAGGGGCACGGGCCGAGCCCGGCGCCGTCGACGCCACCAGCGACGTACCCGAAGGGGATTACGTCGTGGCCCTGGATCGCGCCGCCGTCCGCCGGCGCGGCGAGGACGTCACGGTGCTCGGCTGGCTCCTGATGCTGCACTACTCCCTCCAGGCGGCCGAGCGGCTCGCGGCCGATGGGGTCGACGTCGAGGTGATCGACGTGCGCAGCCTCTCGCCGATCGACTACGAAACCATCGGCGAATCGGTGCGGAAGACGGGGCGGGTGGTGATCGTCGAGGAAGGCCCCCGCACCGGCGGCGTCTCGGCCGAGCTGGCCGCCGGGATCATGGAGCGGCTGGGCGAGCACCTGCTCGCGCCGGTGGTTCGGGTGGCGTCGGCCGACGTCCCCGTGCCGTTCACCCCGATCCTGGAAGACGCCTATCGCCCCGACGTCGACCGCATCGTCGAGGGGATCCGCAGCCTGTTGTGACGACACGCCTCGGCCGCGGGCCGAGGAGTTCCACCCCCGGGGGCCAGCCGCCATGCCCATCACCACCGGATCGAGACCGCCCGTCGTCTGCGCGGGGATCGTCGTGGCCGATCACCTCTGCACGCCGATCGAGCGCATGCCGGCGGCCGGCGAGCTGATGACGGCCGACGACCTGGTCCTGAACATCGGCGGCTGCGCCTCCAACGCCGCGATGGACTTGGCGCGACTGGGCGTCCGCTCGGCGATCTGCGGCAAGGTGGGCGACGACGCCTTCGGCCGCTTCGTGGCCGAGACGCTCGCGGAGCACGGCGTCGACGTCCGGTCCCTGCGGGTCGACCCCGAGCGGGCGACGAGCCAGACCCTGGTCGTCAACGTGCGAGGCGAGGACCGGCGCTACATCCACAGCTTCGGGGCGAACCGAGGGTTCACGGCCGAGGACCTCGACGACGCCCTGGCCGACCCTCCCCGCGTGTTGTACCTGGGCGGCTACCTGGTCATGCCCGGCCTGGATCCCGAGGCGGTCGCCGAGCGGTTCGCGTGGGCTCGACGCTCCGGGACGATCACCGTGCTGGACGTCGTGACCCCGGGGCCGAGCGACCACCTGGATCGCCTGCGGCCGATCCTGCCCGAGACCGACGTGTTCCTGCCCAACACCGACGAGGCCGCCCTGATCCTCGGCGAGGACGACCCGCTGCGCCAGGCGCTGGGGTTCCGCGACCTGGGCGCGCGGCGGGTGGTCGTCACCCGCGGCGAGCGTGGCGCGGTCGCCGTCTCCGATGGGTTGCGGGTGCGCCTCGGGAGCTACCCCGTATCCTGCGTCGACGGCTCCGGCGGCGGCGACGCCTTCGACGCCGGCTACATCGCCGGGCTGCTCGACGGCCTGGACGAGCTGGGCTGTCTGCGCCTGGCCAGCGCCGTCGGCGCCAGTTGCGTCCGCGCCGTCGGGACGACGGCCGGAGTCTTCACCCGGGCGGAGGCCGACGCCTTCATCGCCCGCAACGAGCTGACCGTCGAGGCCGTCTGACCCGTCACCGCCCCATCGCGTCCAGGTCGGCCTTGAGCTTCAGGACGGCGACCTCCTTCGCCTTCGCCTCCACCTCCACGGTCGCGTCGAGTCCTCGCCAGCAGGCGGGGAAGTCGGCGAGGTCGATGAAGTCGTGATGCCGCTCGGGGCGGGGGCCGTCCCAGCCGGCGATGGGGCTGGAGATGTGGAACATCGGCTCGCGGCCCCAGGTCTCCAGGGCCGCGGCGGTGGCCTCCTCGACGGAGAGCCCGTCGGGGTTGCAGCGGTGGTGATGGGCGTCGTAGACCAGCGGGATCCCCGCGGCCCGACAGACGGGCAGCAGGTCCGTCGGCGTGAAGACCCGGTCGTCGTTCTCGACGGTCAGCCGCGACCGCGCGCGGGGCGACAGGAGGTCCAGCGCCCGCGCGAAATCCGCCAGGGCCGCGGACTTGTCGCCGAAGGCCCCGCCGCCGTGGATGTTGATGACGTCGGCCCCGATCCATTCGGCGACTTCGGCCTGGTACTCCAGCTCGCGGATCGACGCGGCGACGACCTCGGGCTTGCGCGAGTTGAGGACGACGAACTGGTCGGGATGGAAGCACGTCCGCAGGCCGTTGACGCGGGCGAATTCCCCGCACGCGCGGAAGCGCGCGACGATCGCATCACCGTCGGGGAGGCCCGCCACGTCGTAGGCGAACGTCGGCTGCGTCTTCAGCGGCAAGACCTGGCTGTTGACCCGGAAGCAGCCGATCCCGGCCCTGGCGCAGAACCTCAGCGCGGCGAGCAGGGAGTCGGCGTTCGCGAGACACAGGGCGACAAGTCGCGCATCCGCCTCGGCCCGGTCCAGGCGCGAAAGAGCGGCGGCCGTCGCCACCCGGAACTTGATCGGCTCGTCGCGGAACGTGCAGCAAAGGCCCAGGCGGATCATGCGCGTTCATCTCGGAAGGATCGATGGAAAGTCGAACTCCCGGCCCTTCGCTCGCACGGCCCGCGCCGAGTTCCGATCGGTTCAGGCTTGCACGAGGGAATTGGTAGCACTACAAATGTCTTGTTCCTGGACAGGATTTGTCCATGGCGCGCCCAGTTCTTGGCCGTCACGCGCCTGGACAACCCCGAAGGCCGGTCGAATCGACGGAGGGGACATGCGGGTCTGGCACCGGATCTTCCTCTCTCTGGCCTGCCTCGCGTCGCCGGGGATGGCCCGGGCGCAAGACGCCCCGAAACCGGACCCCGACAAGGTCTCGAACGACGACCCCGCGCGTCCCCTCCAGATGCCCCCGGCGACGACCGAGGTCAAGGAGGCGCTGGAGGACTTCGAACGCTTCCGCAAGCGGGGGGCGTGGGAGCGGGCCCTGAAGGCCCTGTACACGATCAACGAGGACCAGGCCCTCCGGTTCGTCGACGGTGCCGACGGCTTCATCGTCCCCGTCGCCCGCAAGCGCCGCGAGGTCCTCTCCGCCCTCCCCCCCGAGGGCCAGGCCGCCTATCGCCTGTTCTACGACGCCGAGGCCCGCAAGCTCTACGACCAGGCGCGGGGCGACGCCGAGAAGGCCAACCTGGAACGCCTCTTCTCGGCCTACTTCACCACGACGGTCGGCGCGGCGGCGGCCGATCGGCTGGGCGACCTCTACTTCGAGGAAGGCCGGTTCGACCGGGCGGCCGACTGCTGGCTCGCCATCCTCCGGCGCAACGACGTCGACCTCCCCCCCGCCCCGCTGGCGACCAAGGCGGCCGTCGCCCTGTCCCGCGCCGGGAGGCGTTCGGAGTTCGACCAGATCCGGGCCGAGATCGAGGATCGCCACCGCGACGAGACGGTCGACGTCGCCGGCCGCACCGAGACGGCCCCGCAAGCCCTCCGGCGGATCCTCGGCGCCGACGCCGCGACCTCGAACGACAACCGGCCGGCCGGCGCCGACGCGGGGCCGATCGCGCCGGCCGAGGCCGTCGCGCCGCTCTGGCAGCTCAAGATCGCCGAGACGGTCGAGGCCGGGATGGGCGTGATCGAGCTGAACCAGTGGCGGGCCGGTCCGCTGTCCTCCGCGGCCCCGGCGGCGGCCGTCGACGGCGGGACGCTCTACCTCAACTACCTCGGCCGGCTGATGGCCCTCGACCTGGCGACGGGCAAACTCCGCTGGCGCACGGGGTCGTTCCACGACACGAGGCAACTCGCCGGCCAGCCCGCGGCGCAGATGCTCGACCCTTCGCGCTACGCGATCCTCGCGCACGGCAAGCGGATCTGGACCGTCACGCGGGACCTGAAAGACCAGAACTACTCCGCCCCCTTCCAGCTCGAATGCCGGCGCGCCGAGGACGGCGAAATCCTCTGGAAGCTGGCCGACCTGCCCGAATATGCGGGGTACGAGCCGACCGGCCCCCCCCTGCTCGCCGACGGCAAGCTGTTCATCCCCGCCAAATCCCAGCAGAATCAGCCGCTCCCCCAGCAATGGATTTTGGCCGTCCGGCCCGAGGACGGCCGGCCGATCTGGAAGGCCGAGGTGGCCGTCTCCCGCCAGGCCGAGAACCAGTACTACTATTACGCCCGACGCGAGCAGAAGCCCCAGGTCCGGCTCTTGCTCCTCGCCGGGGCGCTCTACGTCGACACCCACGCCGGGATCCTCGCCAGGCTCGACGCCGACTCGGGCTCGCTCGACTGGGGATACGGCTACGAGACCGCGCCGTTGCAGACCCAGCAATACTTCTTCTACGGCTACCAGCCGCAGGAGCCCCAGGCCGCCGGCGAGCCCCCGGTCGACCGCGGCGACGCGCTGATCTTCAAGGGCGCGCAGTCCAGCCGGATCTACGCCATCGATCCCAATCGCATGACCGTCGCCTGGCGACGCCCCATCGGCAAGGCGGCGCGCGTCGCGGCCGTCGACGGCGATTCGATCTACCTCGGGGGCGAGGACCTGGCCGCGCTCGACGCGAAGACCCGGGAGCTTCGCTGGGCGACGCGACTCCCCGGCGGGAGCTTCCGCGAGACGGTCGTCGCCCGCCCCGACGGCGTCTGGCAGGCCACGCCGCGCGGCGTGTTCGAACTCGACCCGGGGGACGGGACCGTCCGCCGGATCTTCCGCGGCGACGACCTCGGGGCCGAATCGGCCGACCTGCTGACGACCCCGGACAGGCTCCTGACCGTCTCCAACCGCGCGATCACTGCCTACCCCCGGCGGCCGGCCGACGCCCCGGCGAACCCCAAGGAGAACGCCCCGCGATGAGCCCCCACCGCCCATGCCGGAACGGCCTCGGCCTCGCCGCGGCCCTGGCGCTCGCCCTCGCGGCGACGGCCCCCCGCCCCGCCGCCGCCCAGGACGGCCGCGACGAGGGCCTGACCGTCGTCGGCAAGGGGACCGCCCGCGCGAAGCCGACGCTCGCGGAGATCGACCTGGACGTCTCCGCCGCGGCCGAGCTGACCGGCGACGCCATCGTCAAATTCCGCGACGCCCGCAAGCGCGTGCAGGACGCCTTCGCCGCCCTCAAGCTCCCCGACGTCGCCGTCGAGGAGCGCGGGCTGGCCGTCGACCAGAAGGGGGCCGCCTTCAACCCCTACATGATGGACATGGGGATGCAATCCAAGTCCAAGGCCGAGGTCCAGCTCTCCCGCAAGCTCGTCGTCAAGGCGACGAAGATCGAGGGGATGGAGGAGGAGGCGGTCCTCCAGCTCGTCGGCCGCCTGCTCGACGTCGCCCAGGACGCCGGCGCCCACGTCGGCCCGCAGAACAATCCATACATGTATTACCGATACGGCAACATGCCGTCGAGCGGCCTCGTCCGCTTCGTCGTCGAGGACTACGACAAGATCAAGGAAGAAGCCTACGCCAGGGCCGCGGCCGACGCCCGCGCCAAGGCCGAGCGCCTGGCCCGGCTCAGCGGCGTCGATCTGGGGCCCGTCGAGGCCGTCCGCGAGGTCTCCGGCCCCGGCGGCCCCAACGTGATCTACTACAACGGCTATCCCGAACAGGCCGACGGCGAGGACCCCCGCGATCGCCTGACGACGCCGAAGTTCCAGGAGGTCCCGATCCGGGTCGAGCTGTCGATCCGCTTCGCGATCAAGCCCAGGGCGGGGGCCAGGCCGTGAGCGTCGCCACCCGTCGCGACTTCCTGAGGCTCGGCGGGGTGGCAGCCCCCGCGCTGGCGGCCGGCGGCGGCTGGCTCGCCGGCGTCGTCTCGGCCCTGGCGGTCGAGGAGGTCCTGCCCAAGCATGTCACGCCCGAGACGATCCGGGCCGTCGTGAAGGGGCTCGACTACCTCGCCGCGCAGCAGGCCGACGACGGCTCGTGGATCACCGGCGGCGGCCAGGTCTACCCCGTCGCGATGACCGGACTCGCCGGCATGGCGCTGCTGGCCCACGGCGACACCCCCACGCGCGGCAAGTATTCCCGCAACGTGCAGGGGGCCGTCGAATACCTGGTGCGCTGCGGGACCGAGACCGGCCTGATCACCGGCCCCGGCCAGGACGGCGGCATCCCGATGCACGGGCACGGCTTCGCGCTCCTGTTCCTGGCCAGCGTCTACGGCATGATCACCAAGGAGGCGCTGCGCAAGCAGGTCCAGACGGTCGTCCGCAAGGCCGTCGTCCTGACGAGCCAGGGCCAGAGCGGCGCCGGCGGCTGGACCTACACCCCCGGCACCGGCGACGAGGGCTCCGTCACCGTCACCCAGGTCCAGGGCCTCCGCGCCGCGCAGAACGCCGGGTTCCTGGTCCCGCGGTCGGTCATCGAGGAGGCCGTGAAGTACCTGGACAAGTGCCGCACCCCCGAGGGGGGCATCCAGTACTCGCTCTCCAGCCCCACCGGCCCCCGGCTGCCGATCTCCGCCGCGGCCGTCGCCACCCTGTACAACGCCGGCCAGTTCGACGGCCCCATCGCCACCGACTGCCTCAAATACGTCTGGGACCAGTTCCGCACCGTCGAGGGCTGGAGCAAGGGGGGCGGGCACGACTACTACGCCCACCTCTACGCCTCCCAGGGCTTCTACATGGCCGGCGACGCCTACTGGGACGAGTACTTCCCCAGGGCCCGCGACCAGCTCCTGGCCCAGCAGCAGCCCGACGGCTCGTGGAACGGCGACGGCATCGGCCAGGTGTTCGGCACCTCGGTCGCCGCCATCATCCTCCAACTGCCGTTCAAGTTCCTCCCGGTCTTCCAGCGCTGAGAGAGCGAGAGAAAGGACGCCCCCTTGAGCACCGCCGTCGACGAGCCCGACCTCTCGGAACTGGAACAGCTCCGGACGATCCACGACGAGATCCGCCGCCAGATCGGCCTGCGCATCGTCGGCCAGGACGAGGTCGTCGAACAACTCCTGATGGCCGTCTTCGCCCGCGGCCACTGCATCCTAGAGGGCGTCCCCGGCCTGGCCAAGACGCTGATGGTCCACGCGCTGGCGGATTCGCTCTCGCTGGAGTTCAACCGCATCCAGTTCACGCCCGACCTGATGCCCAGCGACATCACCGGGACCGAGGTCCTGCACGAGGACCGCCAGAGCGGCGCCCGCGAGCTGCGCTTCGTCCACGGCCCGATCTTCGCGAACCTGATCCTGGCCGACGAGATCAACCGCACGCCCCCCAAGACCCAGGCCGCGCTCCTGGAGGCGATGCAGGAGCGCCAGGTCACGGCCGGCGGGCGTCGCCACGTCCTGCCGGACCCGTTCTTCGTCCTGGCGACCCAGAACCCCATCGAGCAGGAGGGGACGTACCCGCTCCCCGAGGCCCAGCTCGACCGCTTCCTGTTCAAGGTCTTCATCGACTACCCGACCCCGGACGAGGAGCGCCGGATCTACCGCATGACCACCGGCGTCCAGACCGAGGAGGTCAAGCCGGTCGTCGACGGCGAGCGGATCCGCCAGCTCCAGCAGCTCGTCCGCCGGGTGCCGGTGTCGGACCACGGCATCGACTACGCGATGGACCTCGTCCGCGCCACGAGGGGGACGAAACACGGCGGGCCGACGTTCATCGACGAGTACCTGGCGTGGGGCGCCGGCCCCCGCGCGGGGCAGTCGCTGATCCTCGCGGCCAAGGCGAAGGCCGCGCTCGCCGGCCGCCCCAGCGTGTCGGTCGACGACCTCCGCGCCGTCGCCCCGCAGGTGCTCCGGCACCGCATCGTGGTCAACTACAACGCCCAGGCCGACGGCCTGACCAGCGACGCGATCGTCCAACGGCTCCTCGACGAGGTCCCCGTCCGGAAGGGAGCGCCCGATGCCGCCGCCTCGGCCATTTTCCGATCCTGACGCCGTCGCGCGGATCGCCGACCTGACCTTGCGGTCGCGCCGGCTGGTCGAGGGCGCCATCAGCGGCCTGCACCGCAGCCCGTTCCACGGCTTCAACGTCGAGTTCGCCGAGTACCGCGAGTACACCCCCGGCGAGGACCTCCGCCGCCTCGACTGGCGCGTCTTCGCCCGCTCCGACCGCCACTACATCAAGCAGTACGAGGAGGAGAGCAACGTCCGGGTGACGTTCCTCGCCGACGCCAGCGCCTCCATGAATTACAAGGGGACGCGCGCGGCCCTGAGCAAGTTCGAGTACGCCTCGACGATGGTCGTCGCGCTCTCCATGCTGCTGACGCGCCAGCAGGACCCCGTCGGCCTGGTCCTCTTCGACGAGAAGGCGACGACCAACGTCCCGCCCCGCGCCACCCAGGCCCAGGTCCAGCTCCTCGCCGGCATGCTCCAGAAGTGCCGTCCGGCGCGCAAGACCGAGCTGGGCTCGATGCTCCTGGCCCTGGGCGACCAGTTCCGGCGGCGGAACATGATCGTCATCGTCTCCGACCTGCTCACCGACCTCGACGCGCTGTACCAGGGCCTCGACCGCCTCCGCTTCAGCGGGCACGAAGTGCTGCTCATGCAGGTGCTCGACCGCGACGAAATCGACCTGCCGTTCGACGGCCCGACGCTGTTCCAGGACATGGAAGGGGACGAGGAGCTGTTCGCCGAGCCCCGCGCCTTCCAGCGTTCCTACCGGGCGGCGATGGACGACTTCCTGAACGAGGTGCGCAAGGCCAGCGGCGCGCGGGGCTACGACCACGTCCGGTTCCTGACCGACGAGCCGCTCGCCGACGCCCTCAGCCGATTCCTGCACGCCCGGCTGGAGTCCGGCCGGCTCGACCGCCGCGGCCGTTGACGCGAACCGAAGCCACGACGGGGAAGACCGCCACGCCATGACCTTCCTGAGCCCACTGCTGATCTGGGGCGCCCTGCTCGGCGCGATCCCCGTCATCATCCACCTGCTGAACCGCCGCCGGTTCCGCCGCGTGGAATGGGCCCCCATGAAGTACCTGAAGCTGACCGTCCAGCGCAACCGGCGGCGGATCCAGCTCGAAGAGCTGCTGCTGCTCCTCCTCCGGATCGCGCTCCCCGTCCTCCTCTTCTTCGCCCTGGCCCGGCCCGTCCTCAGCCCGACCGGCCTGGAGCGCTGGATCGGCCGCGGCGGGCGATCCAGCGAGGTCGTCCTGATCGACGACTCCCTGAGCATGGGCTACGCCTCGGACGAGGGCCCGGCCTTGCAGAAGGCGTTGCAGGTCGCCGGCGCCCTGCTGAACGCCACGCCCCCGCAGGACCGCTGCACGCTGGCGACGGCCTCGGCCCCGAACGCCCCCGTCATCCACGACGTCGAGGCGTCGCGCCGCGAGGAGCTGGCCGCGGCCGTCGCGGGCGTCGGTCAGGCCGCCACGCACGCCTCCTGGCCGACCGTCCTCGCGGGCCTCGACGACGTCCTGAAGTCCTGTACCTACCCGAGCCGTCGCCTCACGATCGTCACCGATCTCCGCCGCAGCGGCTGGGATTCCGCCGTGAAGGACGTGGCGAAACGCTGGGCCGACGACAAGATCGTCGTCCGCCTGGTCGACGTCGGCGCGGAAGGGACGGCGAACGTGTCGCTCCAGTCGCTCGCGCCGCTCGACCGCACGATCCTCGCCGGCGCGCCGTCGGCGTGGGAAGCGGTGGTCAAGAACGACTCGCCCCGGGCTCTGGTCGGCGCGAAGGCCGTGCTCCGCGTAGACGACAAGCCGGGCGAGGTCCCCCTGCCCGAGATCGCCCCGGGCGAAATCATCCGCGTCCCCCTCTCGGTCGCCTTCCCCGGTGCCGGCCCGCACGAGTTCTCCTTGCAGCTCCCCGACGACGAGCTGCCGGCCGACTCCCGCCGATGGGCGGCCGTGCCGGTGAAGGACTCGCTCCTGATCCGCCTGGTCGACGGCGAGCCCTCGACCGAGCCGTTCGCGTCCGAGGTCGACTTCCTCGCCGCGCCGCTGTCGATCGGCGTGGGCTCGGCGGAGGCGTGGCGGGTGGAGGTCGTGACCGATCAGGACTTCCTCTCGCCCCGGATGGAGACGCCCGACGTCCTCGTCCTGGCGAACGTCGCCGCCCCCACGCCCGAGCAGGCCGACCGGCTGCGTCGCCTGGTCCGCGAGGGGATGGGCCTGATGATCTTCCCCGGCGCGCGGACCGACCTCGGCCTGTACAACGAGCTGTTCTTCCGCCCGGACGCCCGCCTCCTCCCGTTCCCGTTCAAGGCCACGTCCGACCAGCCGTTCCGCGGCCTGGCGATCGAGCCCGCCCGGCCCTCGCCGATTGAGAAGCTGCTCGACCTGAAGGCGTCGGCCTTCGAGCGCGTCCCGGTGCGCTGGATCGCCACGGTCGACGAGGCGGCGGGGACCTCGGGCGAGGGGGCCGACGACGCCCGCACGCTGGCCCGCTGGAACGACCCCGACCGCTCCCCCGCCGTGGCCGAGCGCGTCGTCGGCGACGGCCGCGTCCTGCTCTGGACGACCACCGCCGACCGCGCCGGGAACGACTGGCCTGTGGAGCCCAGCTTCGTCATGGCGATCCGCGAGGCCGTCAAGGGCGCCGCCCGCGCGACGCCCATGACCAACACCGTCGCGGCCGGCGATCCGATCCGCCGCGTCGTCCATTCGAGCCACGAGATCGCCAACGCCCAGCTCAAGCCCCCCGACGGCTCCGACCCCGTCGCGCTCTCGCCCGTCCCGATGCCGGAAGACCCGGCCGACGACCGCGGGCCGGCGACGCGGATCGACGTCCCCGACACCCGCCGCGCGGGCGTCTACCGGCTGTCGTGGGAGGAGGGCCCGCTCGGCGCACGCGAGGACGTCTTCGCCGCCGACCCCGACCCGCGGGAGAGCCTGCTGGAGCGGATCCCGGCCGACGAGGTCCGCAAGCTGATGGAGCCGCTGGACGTCGACGTCGTCGAGGCCCGCGGCGTGGAATCCCTCGGCCCCGTCGGCCGCGAGATCTGGCGCGACCTGGCCGCCGGCCTGCTCGTCCTCCTCGTCGCCGAGGCGGCCTTCGCGGCGTGGGCGAGCCGGTCCCGATGAGGATCAACCCGGAACGAGGATCGCACGCGGCATGAACCGCTTCTGGCAACACCTCCTGGGAATCGAGCCCCCTTCGCCCGGCGCCCCGCCGCCGGACGACGTCCGGCTGGACCTCGCGTCGCTGCCGCAAGGGGCGTCGGCCGTCTGGCTCGCGCTCGCCGCGGTCGCCGTCGCATGGCTCGTCTGGAAGCTGACCAACTGGGGTCGCAAGGACCTGACGGGGCCGCAACGGGCCACGCTCGCCGCGCTCCGGCTGCTGACCCTGGCTGCGCTCGCGGCGATGCTGCTGGAACCCGTCCTGGTCCTCGTCCGCCGCGAGGAGACGCCGTCGCGGCTGGCGGTGATCCTGGACGACTCCGAGAGCATGCGCTTCTCCGACCCCTACACCGACGCCGCGAAGGCCGCCGCGATCGCCGGCAAACTCGGCGTCGAGGCGAAGGACGGCAAGTCGGCCGTCGACCGCCTCCGCGAGTCGCCCCGGCTGGCGCTGGCGCAGAAGGCGCTCGGAACGAACCTGGAGGCGCTCGCGAAGGGGCGGGAACTCCGGATCTACGACCTCGACTCGGCCGCGAAGCCCGGCGGCGGCGACGCGGCGCGATCGCGGAAGCTCGACGACGTCCAGCCGAAGCGGCCCGTCTCGCCGATCGGCGACGCCCTGGCCGGCGTGCTGTCGTCGCTCCGGGGCCAGCCGGTGGCCGGGATCGTCATCGCCACCGACGGCCGCTCCAACGCCGGCGAGGATCCCGCGCGGGTCGTCGAGGCCGCGGCCCGCCAGCGGATCCCGATCTACGCCGTCGCCGCCGGGGCCGACGAGGGCCCGCGCAACGTCCGCCTGGCGGAACTCCAGGTCGACCCCGTCGTCTTCGCCCGCGACCCCACCACCGTCGCCGTCGTCGTCGACTCCCGCGGCCTCCGCGACGCCGAGGCGAACGTCGTCCTGGAGCGCCGGGTCAACGAGGGCGCCTGGGAGCCCGTCGGGACGCAGCGGGTGGCGCTCGGCGAGGACGGCGTCCTGACGCGCGCCACGTTCCGCGTGACCCCGGCCGTGATCGGCCAGTACGAGTACCGCGCGAAGGTCGAGGACGCCGGCCCCGAGCTGACCGAGGACGACAACCAGGCCACGGCCACGTCCCGCGTGGTGCGCCGGCAGATCCGCGTCCTGATGGTCGCGGGCGGGCCGTCGCCCGAGATGCAGTTCCTGCGCAACGCGCTGATGCGCGACCAGCAGGTCGAGTTCGCCGGCTGGCTCCAGCACGCCGACCCCGGCTTCCGCCAGCCCGGCGACCGCCCCATCACGCGACTCCCGGCCAACGACGAGGAGCTTGGCCGCTACGACGCCCTCCTGCTCGTCGACCCCGACGTCCGCTCGATGGGCCCGCAGTGGCCGGAGATGATCCTCAACTTCGTCGGCCGCGACGGCGGCGGGCTGATCTTCGTCGCCGGCGAACTCTTCTCGCAGCAGCTCTTCGAGGCGGCCGACTCGAAGACGCCCGGCGGCGACTGGACCAAGATCCTCCCCATCGTCCGCGACGCGGGCCTCTTCCGCACCGACGCCGAGGTCCGCCTCAGCTCGCAGAACACCTATACGTTGGACCTCACCCCCGAGGGCCGCGGCGACCCGGTCTTCGAGTTCAACCCCGACCCGATCCGCAACCGGGCCATGCTCACCAGCCTCCCCGGCATGTACTGGAGCTTCCCCGTCACCCGCGCCCGCCCCGGCGCGGTCGTCCTGTCCCGCCACGGCGACCCCCGGATGTCGAACCAGCACGGCCGGCACGTCCTGCTGGCCTCGCAGCTCTACGGGCCGGGCCGGACCGTGTTCATCGGGTTCGACAGCACTTATCGATGGCGCTACCTCGGCGAGGACTTCTTCGACGGCTTCTGGGCCCGGCTGGTCGACCGCGTGGGCCGCAACAAGGCGCTGGGGGGGCGGTTCCCGTTCCTGGTGGGCCTGGACAAGGGCGTATACCGCGTGGGCGACCGCGTCCACGCCTCCGTCCGCTACAACGACCCCGCGGCGCTGGCCGAGGCGTCCGAGCTGGTCGCCGAGCTGGAAGGCGCGGGCCAGCCCCCGGAGCCGATCCGGTTCGAGAAGTCGCCCGACGACCCCGCGCTGGCGACGGCCGAGTTCCCCGCGACGCAGGCCGGCGCGTACTCGCTCCGCGTCGCGCCGGCCTCGGCGCCCGACCTCGCCGCGGGGACGGCCCGGGTCTCGACCACGGCGTTCCGCGTCGAGCCCCCGCGCCGCGAGATCGACGAGCCGGCGCTCAACCGCCCGCTCCTCGCCGACCTCGCCCGCCTCAGCGGCGGCCGGGTCTTCGAGCTGTCCGACGTCGACCAGCTCGACGCCGCCATCCCGACCCGCGAGGTCGCCCGCACGATCGAGGAGCGCGACGAGCTGTGGGACGCCCCCCTGCTCTACGGCCTCGTCGTCGCCGGCCTGACCGCCGAATGGATCCTGCGCAAACGCTTCCGGCTGGTGTGAACGAGGAGCCGCCGTGTCGATCCCGACCCCGACCACCGAAGACCTGGCCGACGCCCGCGCCCGCCTGCGCGCCGACCTCGCGCGGCTGCGGCGACGGCTGCGGCTCCAGCTCGGCCTGGAAGTGCTGGCCGAGGCCCTCGCCGTCGCCGCGGCGGCCGGCGCGCTGCTCGCGGCGCTCGACTGGCGGCTGCGGCCCGGCCTCCCCGCCCGCGGCGCGCTGCTGGCCGTCGCCTCCGCGGCGATCCTGGCGTTCCTCGCCGTCCGCGCGGCGAGCCGCTGGCGCACGGCGAGGCTGGACGACCTGTCGCTCGCCCTGACGCTCGACCGCCTCCGCCCCGGCCTGGGCCAGCAGGTCGCCGACGTCCTCCAGCTCCCGGGCCAGCTCGACGACCCCGCCGGCTCGGCGTCCCCCGCCATGATCCGCCTGGCCGTGCGCCGCGCGTCCGAAGCCCTGGGCTCGTCCGACTGGACCCGGCTCTGGAACCGCGGCCGGACCGCGGCCCACGTCGCGCTGGGGATCGCGGCGCTGGCCCTCCCCGCCGCCTTCGCGGCGATCGCCCCCGACGCCGCCCGCCTGAGCCTCGCCCGCTGGCTCCGCGGCTCCGACGAGCGCTGGCCGCAATCGACCTACCTGTCCGTCATGAACCTCGACGCCCGCGGCCGACTCGTCGCCCCTCGCGACGAGCGGGCGCTGCTCGAAGTCCGCAGCGACCTCCCCCTGATCGAACCGATCGGCGACCGCTGGTCCGTCGGCGGCCGCGGTGCCCCCCTGCTCCTCCGCCGCCGGCCGCAGGCCCTCCAGAACCCCGAGGTCGTCGCCGTCCGCGAACGCTCGCCGAAGGCCCCGACCCGCTCGGCGAACATGACGGAGACCTCGCCGGCCCGCTACCAGTACGAGTTCCCGCCCGCGTTCGAGTCCTCGACGTTCGAACTGGCCGGCGGCGACGACTGGCTCGGCCCGATCACGCTGGAGCGCGTCGACCGACCGGCCCTGGCGAAAACCCGGATCCGCGTGAAGGAGCCCGGCACCGCCGACCCCGACTTCCGCGACGTCGACGACTCCCCCTCGCGGATGATGTTCCTCCCCGATTCCGAGGTGGAATTGACGCTCGAAGGGACGCAGGACCTCGCCGCCGCGAAGCTCACCGCCAACCCCGGCCCGCCGCCGGCGCTCACGCGCACCGGCCCCCGCACCTTCACGACGCGATGGACGCTGAAGGAGGCCGTGACCTTCGAGATCGTCCTGACCTCATCCGAGACGGGGCTGACGTCGAAGCCGTCGTTCCTCTCCGTCGGCCTGCTGCGCGACCGCGAACCCCGCGTGACGCTCCGCGCGACGGGCGTCGGCGGCCGGGTGACGCCCACGGCGACGATCCCGCTGGCCCTCGCCGCGACCGACGACTTCGGCCTGGCCGCGCTCCGCATCCAGGCCGACCGCAGCGTCGTCGTCGCCGACTCCGACAAGCCCGAGCCGCAGACGAAGAGGGCCGCGATCCCCATCCCGTTCGAGTCCGACCCCGCCCGACCGACGCTCGACCACCAGGCCCGCCACGACGTCGCCCTGCAAGCCGACCCGCCCGCCGTCGGGACCCTCCTCCGCTTCACCGGCGAGGCCGACGACCGCTGCGCCCGCGGCGCGCAGACCGGTCGATCGGGCGTCCTGGCCTTCTCCGTCGTCTCCCCGGACGAGCTCTTCTACGAGATCCTCATCCGCCAGCGCGCCGAGCGGGCCAAGTTCGTCGCGCTCGTCGACGCCGCCGAGAAGCAGACGCCCGCCCTCGAAGGCGACGCGAAGCCCGAGGAGGTCGTCGCGATCGCCCGCGCCGGCCAGTCGGCGACGCGGCAGGTCGGCCAGATCGCCGGCCGGATCGCCGACGCGCTCCAGGAGATGAAGCTCAACCAGATCGGCTCGCCCAAGTCGCACCGCCTGCTGCAAGACGGCGTCGTCGACCCGCTCCGCGCCCTGGCCGCCGGGCCGTTGCCGCAGCTCCAGGCCGCCCTCCAGGCCCTCGCCGCGGCCGACGCCAGGGGGCCCGCCAAGGATGAAGCTCGACGCCGGCACGCCGAGGTTGTTACAACGATGAAACAGATCCTCGAACAAATGTCGCAGTGGGAGAGCTTCGTCGACGTCGTCAACCAGGTCGCGGAGGTCATCAAGATGGAGCAGAAGGTCCTCCAGCAGACCGAGAAGGCCCGCGAGACCCGTGCCCAGGAGGTCTTCGATGACAAGCCGTGACCGGCGACGACCGCTCGTCCTCCTCGCCCTGGCGCTCCTCTGGGCCGCCCCGTCCGTCGCCCGCGCGCAGGACGCCGCCGACGTCTTCGACGACGAGCCGGCCGCCAAGGCCGACGCCGAGAAGAAGGACGACAAGGCCCCGGAGCCCGAGAAGAAGGACGAGGCGAAGGCGGATCCCAAGGACGCCGCGCCGACGCCGAAGAAGGACGCCGGGGCCGACCCGAACGTCACCGACCGCGAGACGATCGAGTTCACGCAGGAGAACGTCGCGGCCCAGATGAACGAGCTGGAGGAGCGGATGTTCCGCCTCTCCGAGGCCCTCCGCAGCCTGGAGCCCGAGAACGCCTCGCGCCTGAAGCTCGCGCTGAAGTTCTCGCGCGAGGAGCTGATCCTCCAGCAGATGAAGGACTCCCAGAAGCTCCTGAAAGAGGCCCAGCTCGCCCGCGCCGAGACCGAGGTCCGCGAGATGCTCGCGAAGCTCGAACACCTCCGCCGCCTGCTCCTCGCCGAGGACCTCGACTTCCAGATGAAGCTGGCCCGCCTCCGCCAGATCCGCGAGACGCTGGAGCACCTGGACCGCATCGTCCACGAGGAGAAGCGGGAACTCGCGTGGTCCAGGTCCGCGAAAGAGGCGACCGAGGCCAAGCCCCCGAAGGCCGAGTTCGAGAAGTTTGAGAAGGACCAGGCGCGCAACCGCGAGGCGGCCGACATGCTGGCCTCGGCCTCGGCGCGACTGGGCGGCCAGGGCGTCGCGCTCCAGAAGGACCTCATCCGCGCCTCCGGGGCGATGGGCGAGGCCGAGGGCCAGCTCAACAAGGAGGCCGCGGACCCCGCGGCCGTCAAGCAGGACGAGGCCCTGAAGCACCTCACCAAGGGCCGCGACGACCTGAACAAGGCGGCCGAGGCCCTGCTCGTGGAGCTTCGCACCGAACTCCAGGCGCGGATCCTCGCCGAGCTGCACGAGATGCACGAGATCCAGGTCACCATCCGCGAGACCACCGAGGCCCAGGCCCCGCGCGTCGCCCAGAAGTCGCGCGCCGCCACCCTGATCGTCACCGGCATGGCCCCCAGGGAGGCCGAGCTGGCCGATCGTATCGATCAGCTCCGCGCGCTGACCGAGGAGACCGAGTTCGGCGTCGCCCTGCCGACCTCCCTCCGCGTCATCGGCCGCGAGATGACCCGCGCCGCCGAGCTGCTCAAGGCCGGCGACCCGACCGAGCCCACGGTGACCCTGGAGAAGCGGATCGAGGAGGACCTGATGGCCCTCGCCGAGGCCATGCGCCGGCTCCCCCCCTCCTCGCCCCCCAAGCCCGGCACGCCGCTCCCCAAGGATCTGCGCGAGCGCGAGAAGGAGCTGAACCGCCTGATCGCCGAGTTGAAGATGATCCGCCTCCTCCAGTCGCGCCTGAACGACGACACCGTGAAGGTCGACCAGGGCCGCCCCGACGAGGCCGTCCTCTCCCCCGCCCTGCGCCGCGACATCGCGGGCCTGTCCCTATCCCAGGACGAGATCCGGGCCGCCCTGTCCCGGCTCGTCGAACGCTACGAGGCCCCTTCCGAATCAGGGCCGTGACCGGGCTCCGATCGGCTCCCATCGAAAGGAATTTGTCATGCGGAAGTTCTTACGCATACTCGCCGTCGCCCTGGCGACCGGGGCCGCCGCCCACGCCGCGCCGATCCCGGAGAAGTCCGCGACGCCGCCCACCATGTCCGCCATCGCGATCAAGATGAACGGCGTGATGAAGTCGCTCTCGACCTCGCACACCGGCGAGCGCACCCAGAAGCCCCAGAAGGCCGTCCTGCGCGACCTCGACGCGCTGATCGCCGCGCTGGAGAAGGAATGCCAGGGCTGCAAGAACGGCATCGCCTCCAACCGCCCGAAGAAGCCCGCCGCCGACTCCAACATCCACGGCGGGACCGGCGGCGTCGGCGACCTCGTCGATCCGGGCGCGAGCGAGAAGGAGTGGGCCAAGCTCACTCCCCGCGAGCGCGACCGGATCCTGCAATCGATGTCCGAGGGCTTCCCGCCCGAGTACCGCACCGTCCTGGAGCGCTACTATCGCCGGCTGGCGGAGGAGCAATCCGCCGCGTCCGGCAAGCCCGCCGAGGCCCCGGCCGCCGAGGCCCCCTGATTCGACCGACCGTCGCGACGAGGCCCGAAGCCCATGCACGCCCCCCGCGGACTCACCTGGCTCGCCCCCCTGCTCTGCTGCCTCGTCGCCGCCGGCCCCGGGACCGGCGACTACGTCCGCGCGCTCGACGCGAAGGCGCTCGACCAGGCCGCGCTGGACGCCGAGGGCTTCGGCGACAAGAAGGCCCTGAAGCGCGAGGACGACGGCCTCCGCGTGGCGATCGCGGCCGGCGCCGACGAGACCGGCTGGAAGCCGCCGCAGCAGCTCCGCTTCGGCGGCGACTTCACCGTCTCGGCCGACATGGTCGTGAAGGCGATGCCCAAGCCCGGCGCCGCGGACGGGGTGGCCGTCGGCCTGGCCCTCGCCTTCCAGTCGATCGACCAGCCCGACGCCACCTTCCTCCGCGAGGTCGAGCCCGACGGCTCGGCCGTCTATCGCACGCTGGAGAAGGCCGGCGGCGGCGGGATGCCGCAAGCGATGATGATGCAACAGGGCATGATGTTCGTGAACGGCATGGGCATGGTGATGATGGGAGGCGGGATGCCGAACGCGGCCAAGCCCGGCCCGCCCCCTCGCAAGATGTTCCCCGCCGCCGGCGATACCTTCCGCCTGGAGTTGAAACGCGAGGGCCAGATCCTCCGCTTCCTCGTCACGGACGCGAAGTCCGACGAGCCCCGATACCTCGGCCAGGCGACGCTCCAGCCGCAGGACGTCGCGGCGGTGAAGCTGTTCGCCGCGAACCGCAGCGGCGCGGGCCCCGTGGACGTCGTCTTCAAGAGGCTGTCCATCCGGGCCGACCGGATCACCGGCCTGGGGACGTCCGTCCGCACCGTGTTCGACCGCGTCATCTACGGCGAGCCGACCGCCATCGACGGCGACAAGCTCGTGATCGGCGGCCCGCCTTCCGCCTCGCCCGCGCCCGCGCCGGGGGCCGCCCCGCCGGGCGTCGCGGTCGCGGTCGCCGCGCCGTCGGTCGTCGTCGCCGCGCCCCCCGCCGGCCTCGCGATCATGACGGCCCCCGCGCCGGCCCCCCCGGCGGGCGTCGTCGTCGCCGCGGCCCCGGCCCAGGTCGCACCGAATGCGCCCCCCTCGCAGGCCCCGCCGACGCCCCCGGTTTCCGGCGCCCTGCCCGCCGACGTCTTCGCCCCGGCCGCCGCGCCCCAGCCGCCGAAGCCGAAGGCCGTCATCCCGCTCGCCGAGGTCGAGGGGGTGCGCTTCGAGCGCGAGGCCGCGTTCGCGGCCCGGTTCGTCGGCCAGCCGAACGTCGACGTCACGCAGGGGGCCCCCGCCCCGGGCCAGGCGGCCGAGCCCGCGAAGAAGGACGAGCCAGCGAAGAAGGACCAACCCGACGAGGTCGCCGCGCCGCCGCCGGGGACGGTCGCCGTCAAGCCGCCGCCGAAGATCGAGGCGAAGAAGAACGGCATCCGCGACATCCAGCTCTCCCTCTCCGGCCTCCGCCCGGCGAAGATCCAGCAGATCCAGATCAATTGCCAGACCGACAAAGGCCAGACGTCGTGGCAGCTCGACGGCGCCGGCGGCTGGCCGCTGGTCCTCCGCCGCGCGGGGACCGACCCCACGGCCGACGTGTTCCTCGAACCGCCCCCCGCCGACTGCCACCAGAAGCAATTCACGGTGAACGTGAACTATGAGGACGGCCAGGCCGCGGCGACCAACTTCCAGGCCGACGGCCACTCCGACGCCAAGCTCGCGTTCGACGACAAGGCCCCCGCCGACGCCCCCGACGCCTGGGTCTTCCTCGACGGCGACGCGAAGCTGTTCGGCAAGCTCGAAGGCGTGGCCGGCGACGTCCTCAAGCTCGCGACCCCCTGGAAGGAGACGCTCGCCGTCCCGCTCGCGCGGATCGCCGGCGTCCACGTCGTCCTGGCGGACCGCAAGGAATCGCCCGATTCGTTCGGCCGCCGGCTGAAGGCCCGCGGGACCGAAGACCTACTCCTCGCCCGCGCGAAGAACGGCGAGGTCGTGCCGATCGCCGGCGTGCTGGAAGGCGTGGAGGCCGGCCGGCTCAAGTTCACCTATCAGGGCAAGTCCCGGTCGCTGCCGGTCGGCCAGGTCGAGGGGATCGTCCTGGCCGCCCGCCCCGCCGCTTCGGCGGCCGATCTCCAGTCGACGTTCCTCCTGGCCGGCGACGTCTCGGTCCCCGGCCGCTGGAAGGCGATCGAGGGGGCCTCGTGGAAGGTGGAGGCGCCCTGGGGCCAGGAGCTGAAGATCCCCGCCGCCGAGGTCCAGCAGGTCCGCTTCCGCGGCGGCAAGATGACGTACCTGTCCGACCTGGAGCCGAGCCAGGTGGAGGAGACCGCGTTCTTCGGCCGCCGCGCCCCCTGGCGTCGCGACGTCAACCTCGCCGGCGGCAAGCTCAAGATGGACGGCCGCCTCTACGAGCGCGGGGTCGCCGTCCACGCGCGATGCGTCCTGACCTACGACCTCGAAGGCCGGTACGAGACCTTCGAAGCCCTCGTCGGCTTCGACGACGAGGCCCGGGGCCGGGGCCGCGTCGACTGCCGCGTCCTCGCCGACGACCGTGAGCTTTACGCGAACCCGGACCTCCGCGGCGACGCCCCGCCGGTCCCGCTCAAGCTGAAGGTCGCGGGGGCCTCGCAGCTCAAAATCGTCGTCGACTTCGGCGCGGGGCAGGACGCCGGCGATCGCGTGATCTTCGCCGACGCCCGCCTCTTCCGCGCCGACGCCCCCGCCACGGCCGCGAACGCCCCGGAGCCCCCGCGATGACCCGCCGCCCGATCCGCCCCCTGGGGACGTTCGTCGCCCTCGCGCTCGTCCTGGCCGCGGCCGTCGCCGAAGAGCCGCCGGCGCGGCCCCGCGACGAGGCGGCGCAGATCCCGGTCGAGGTGAGCGACGTCTCGGTCTGGGTCGCCGACCCCGCGCAGACCACGCTCAACACGGCCAAGGTCTACCGCAACGCGATGCCGGGCGTCGTCGGCACGAGCCGCCCGCGGCGCGAGGGGAAGGAGGCCGACGGCCTCTTCCCGATCGCCCCGATCTCGTTCGTCCAGTTCTTCGGCGACCCCTGCCGCGACGTCGACGTCGACCTCAAGATCAAGTCCGGGAGCTTCCTCGCCCACTGGCCGGCCGGCAAGGAGCACGCCGGCCGCGTCCGCTGGTTCGGCTCCGACCTGCTGGCGGAGCCCCCCGCCGACATCCCCCCCAGCTACCTCCCCGACGACGGCGGCCTGCTCGGCAAGCTCCGCGCCGCGCCCGGGGCGCTCTACCTCAAGAACGAGACCCGCTTCGAACGCTTCCTCGCCTACGACGCCGAGCCCGCCCTCCCCTCCCCGGTGCGCGTCCGCGGCGGCCCGGACGAATATACGATCCAGAATATGACGAACCGTCGCCTCATCGACGTCGCCGTCGTCGCCCCGGCCGACGCCGGCCTGCGCGTCGGCTGGCTCGACGAGCTGCCGTCCGCCGCCGCCGACGCGGACGCCGAGAAGTCCGAGGCCGCGAAGAAGGAGGCCGAGGCCAAGAAGGCCGAAGCCGCGAAGCCGGATCCGGCGAAGCAGGCCGACGCCGTCTTCGCCGACGCCGAGAAGCCCGAGGAGAAGAAGGCCGACGACGAGCCCCCCCCGCTCCCCGCCGAGGGGGACGCCGACATGAAGGCTCGCGTCGACCAGTTCCTGAACCGTCGCGTCACGGCGGCCGTCGAGTCGGCCCCCCGGCGCGACCTCCTGGGGATGGCCGCCTCGCAGGCGCGGCTGCGGCTGGAGTTCGACGACAAGACGCTGGCGAAGGAGAAGGTGGACCTCGCCAAGCCGACGAGCCTGAAGGCGGCCGAGGTCCCCGCGCGCGACGCCCTGGCCGACCTCCTCGGCCCCGTGAACCTGAGCTACCGCGTCACCGACGAGGGCCGGCTCTACATCACCACCGCCGCCCGCCTGGCCGCCGCCTCGGAGAAGAAGGGGGGGCCGATCGAGGGCCCGCCGGTGAAGGTCGGCATGTCGCAGCCCCTGAAGGCGGCCGACCCATCCTACCGCGAGTTCACCCGCGACGCCCTCGCCCGCCGGCTCGAAGGACGGGGCGTCCGCAAGGACGTCGTCGCGACGATCCTCGACGCCTACGCGAAGGACCTGTTCGAGCCTGGCGAACTGATCGTCGTCGCCCATCTCTCGCGCGAGGCGATCGACGAGGCCGTCCCGCTCGACGTCTTCCCGACGCCGAAGAAGTTCACGCGCGTCGCCCTGGTCGTCGTCCGCGGCGTCGACCCGCGCCTGCAAGACCGCGCGAAGGCCCTGGTGCGGCAGCTCGGCGACGACTCGTGGAAGGCCCGCGAGGAGGCCGAATCCCGCCTCCAATCCCTCGGCCCCGCCGCCGTCCCCGCGCTGGAGGAAGCCCTCCGCGACAAGGACGTCGAGGTCGTCTATCGCGTCGAACGCCTGCTGCTGAAGCTCGGCCGCAACGTCCCCTGACGGGGGTTATACGCCGCGTATAGGGGAGGCCGTGCGTCGACGCCAGTAGTCGGGATCGGCCTCGATCTCGACCATGAATCGGCGGGCGATGGGGCTTGGGGGTCGCGTCCCCTGCTCCCAGGAGCGGACGGTATTCGGGCCGACCCCCAGGAAGCGGGCGAAGACGACCTGGCTCATATCAAGCAGGTCGCGGACGCGCCGCACGTCCCCCGGGCCGTAGTCGACGAGCGCGAACGCCAGCGGGTAGGTCCGCGCCGTCAGCCTGGGCCCTTCGCCCTCCGCGCGGACGACCTCGATCGCCTCCTCAAAGGCCGCGACGATCTTCGAGCCTGCGGCCGTGAGCGACCGATTTCCTCCGCGTCCTCGGGACCGACCGTCAAGCATCTTACCCATCGTTCGGTCCCCTCCCGCGCCCTCGACTCGCCACATCCCTCAACTCGTCGCGGAACGCATCGACCATCTTCGCGACGGCGCGTCGATCCACGGCGCTCAGATCGGCTTTCTCATTCTTGCCGAAGACAGCCACCAGAGCTACGGTCCCGAACTCGGGGTAGAGGACATAGCAAACTCGGTTCGCCCCGCTCTTGCCCTTCGCAACGCCTCGCCCCGCGTACCGGATCTTCCGCGTCCTCTGCGACGAGGCGGTCGCGCGCATGAAGGCCCGCACGGCCCCCTCCCCTTGATCGACCCCGACGGTCCCGGGCCGAACGCGCGGGCGTCATTTCGGGAAGATCACCCCCAGGAAGTTCGCGACCGGCCGTTGCCTGCCGGGGACCTTCGTGTGGCAGGGTCGGTTGAGGAGGATCGCATCGCCAGCCCCATCGCGCGCGACCATCGTCGCGGAGCCGCCGCCGTCGAGCTGGATGGCGTCCTCGACCCCGATCTGGACGAGGAACCGGGCCAGTTCGCGGAGGGTCATCCCCTCGCTGTATCGCGGTTGCTTGCCGTCCACGACGACCAGCCAGAGGCGATCCCGGCTCCTGTCCAGCCCGAGGGCGGTTCGAGGATAGGGCTCCTCGGGATCCCGGACGACCTCCCGCCCCTCGCGGACCAGGAACGCGGCGTGGGCCCCTCCCGAATGGTGCAGCTTCGCCGAAGCGAAGCCCGTCAGGACGGACTCGTCCGCATCCCTCGGAGCCATCCAGGGGACCGCCCGGTCGTCGCCGGCCTCGATGATCAACAAGGTATTCGCCGTCCCGTCGGACACATCGGCGAGCCGTCGGGACTTTCCTGGGATCAGGCATCCGCCCGGCTCCAGGGTCGCGAGATAAGTCGTCGCGTTCCTGGGCGTCGTCGCGTTCGGGCAGATGAAGACCGAGAGGCGCTCCTCGCCGGCTCGGGCATTCGCCGGATCGTCCCAGGGCTTCGCGAGGTCGATCGTGCTATACAGCACATCCTCTTCGTTGTGGGGCAAGGTCAGCGTCCGCCAGCCATGCAGCGGACGTCCATCAACATCCACAGTGGAAGCGGGCGGCAAGACGCCGTGGGCCATCCCGTAGTTCGAAACGGCGAGGGCGATGTTCTTCAGGTTGTTCATGCACTGGGCCCGCCGCGCCGCCTCTCCGGCGGTCCGCCTCGCGGGCAAGAGTATGCCGATCAAGACCCCCAGGATCGCCAGGATCACCAGGACTTCGACCAGGGTGAGCCCCCGATGGAGCCTCCACGATCCGCGTGCGAACGTCTCTCGCATGGCCGTAGGCTCCTCACGCCCCGGGCCCGAGGTAGGGGCGCGTTCCACCGCGAACCGACGTACCGGTCCACCCTACCACATCTGTCATAATCCGATGAAGTCGACAGTCGGTGCGTCGATTGGATTGGTCGCCCCGGTGGGCTATACGCGGGGTATAACCGGCCGTCGGGCCGCCTAGCGGGCACAGCGCAGGGGCCGACCTCGAGCCCTCTCTCAAGATTCCGCGGAATCCTGAAATCCCCGATCTCGTCCCGGCGATCGTACTCGGAAATGGAGCACGGCGGGACCCGGAGGCTTGAGATGGGACGGTGGACGATCGCAAACGGGGGCGGCGAAACAGGCGCTTGGTCGGCGGTCGTCCGCGCCTGCGCCGAGGCCGCCGCGCCGCGCGATCGTCGCCCCATGGTCCATTCCAGGCCCACGCACCAGAGACGGTCGGCGGGGACGCTCGAAAACTTGATCGATTTCGACGTTCAAAGCCAACTTCCCGGCCGCTTCGTCCAGGCGTCAATCGACGATCCGCAAACGACTTGCGACACCGAACACCATCGTCCCGCGACGGCCCGACGGCGGCGAACGGACCCAACGCCTGAGGCCCCGCGGGCCGGGGATTATACCCCGCGTATCGGGGGCTTCCGGATGCGCCGGGGAAAGGCTTATACGCGGGGTATAACCCGTCCGATACCTCACCCGTCGGGAAACCATTCCGGGGGAGGAGGACGCATGTCGGTCGTCACGGCATTGAACCAGAAGGGGGGGGTCGGGAAGACCTCCACCTGCTACCACCTGGCAGGGGCGCTGGCCCTCGGGGGGAGGCGGGTGCTGCTCGTCGACAACGACCCCCAGGCCAGCCTCACTCAGGGGTTCCTCGGGCCCCAGGCGACGCGGGCCCTGGATCCCTCGGAGACCATCGCCGCCGTCTACCACCAGGAGGCGATGGCCGAGCAGGTCATCCGGGGCACGCACGTCCCCGGCGTCGACCTCCTCTGCGGCGGCCGAGCCGCGGGGAGCTTCAACGTCCCGGATCCCCACCTGACGGACTGGCCGCTCCAGACCTCGCTGCGGGACTTCCTGGCGGACGTCTCCGGCGGGTACGACCTCGTCCTGATCGACTGCCCGCCGAACCTCCACCTGGCGTCGTGGACGTCGCTCGTCGCCTCCGACGGGCTCCTCGTCCCGCTCCAGCCCGAGGACTTCGGGGCGCAGGGGATCGCCGACGTCCAGGAGTCCATCGACCGCGTCGTCTCCGGCCCCAACCCCGCGCTGCGGCTGCTGGGGTTCCTGGTGACGATGTCCACCCCCCGCCTGTCGGTCCACAAGGGGTTCGAACAACTCCTGCGGACGCACTACGGCGACGCCGTGTTCACGACCACGATCCCGATCTCCACCGACTTCAAGGAGGCGATCGTCCAGCGCCAGCCGGTCGCGCAGTACAAGCCCAGGGGGGCGGCGACCAAGGTGATGAAGGCGCTGGGGGAGGAGATCTTCGCGCGACTGGCCGCGGCCGACGAGCCGACGGCCGCGGGGGAGGCCGCCTGACATGGGGAAGCTGGACGAGCTGCTGAAGGCCGGCGGGGCGAACATCGCCGAGAGCATGGGCGCGGGGCTGTCGCGGCCGGCCGCGGGGGAGGTCCGCACGTCCGCCGTCCCCAGCCGATGGCAGGGGGTCGCCAAGAGCAAGAACGCCGTCGAGGTGCCCGTGGACAAGATCGTCCCCGACCCCGACCAGCCCCGCGAGGAGTTCGAGCCCGACGCGCTGGCCCGGCTGGCCGAGTCGCTCAAGACCCGCGGCCAACTCCAGCCGATCCGCGTCCGCTGGGACGAGGCCCGCGACCGCTACGTCGTCGTCTGCGGCGAGCGCCGCTGGCGCGCCGCCGGCCTCGCCGGCCTGGCGACGCTCTCGTGCGTCGTCTCCGAGGGCCCCGTCGACGAGGGGGAATTGCGGGCGCTGCAACTCATCGAGAACTGCCTGCGCGAAGACCTGAAGCCGATCGAACAGGCGAAGGCGTTCCGCGCCCTGATGGACCGCAACGGCTGGTCGGGCAACCAGGCGGCGAAGGCCCTGGGCGTCGCGCAGCCGACCGTCGTCCGTGCGCTCGCGCTGCTGGACCTCCCCGAGCCCGTCCAGGAGAAGGTGGAGCAGGGGGCGCTCTCGCCGGCCACCGCCTACGAGATCGGCAAGGTCCAGGACCCCGCGATCCAGGGCGAGCTGGCCGAGCGGGTCGTCGCCGAGCGCCTCAGCCGCGCCGAGGCCGTGGAGGCTGTGAAGGTCGCCGCCCGCCGCGCGCCGTCGACCGTCGGCAAGGGGAGGGGGGCGAAGGCCGCGGCCAAGCTCCCGACCGTCCGCACCCTCCGCGCCGCGGGGTGCAAGGTCACGGTCGAGTGCAAGAAGGGGGTCGACGACGCGACGCTCGTCGCCGCCCTCCGCGACGCCCTCGCCCAGCTCGAAACCCGCGCCGAACAGGCCGCCTGAACGACGACCCTCGGGATCCTCGATGCGACTCTCCCATCTCATGAAGAAGGCGAACCGGCCGACGCGAGGGCTGATCCTGGCCCTCGCGTCCCTGTCCATGCCGGCTGTCGCCCGCCCCCAGGAACCGCCGCCGGCCGACGCCCTCCAGCGGTTCGAAGAACGCCTCAAGGCGTTGGAGGACGAGAACCGCGCGCTCCGCGAGCAGGTCCGGGAGCTGGCCGAATCGAAGGCCGTCGCCCTCGACGCCTCGGGCGGGACGACATCCGCCGGCGCGGCGTCCGCGACGACGCCGAACCCCAACCCCTCGACGGCCGGAGACTCCGCGGCGGCCGGCGCTTCGGGCGCGCCGACGGCCCGCGTCGGCCCCACGGCCGCCGCGTTCAACGCCCGCGGCGCCCGCAAGCGGATCCCCCTGAATGCGTGGCTCGGCCAGGGCTTCGAACTGGCCAGCGAGGACGATGAGTATCAGCTCCAGTTCCACAACGAGACCCAGGTCGACTACCGCCTCTTCGACCACACCGGCCAGGGGACCGTCCACAACGGGTTCTTCATCCCGCGCCAGATCTGGACCTTCAACGGCCGGTTCACGAGGAACGTCGAGTACCTGGCCTCGTTCCAGCGCGGCCTCGGCGCCTTCGAGCTGCGCGACGCCCTGGTCAACTTCAAGGTCCTGGAGAAGGACCGGCTGATGATCAAGGTCGGCCGCTACCGCGTCCCCTACACTTATGAATTCTACGCCGTCGCGAACATGGACCTGATCTCGCCCGAGCGGTCCGTCTTCGCGCTGAACTTCAGCAACCTCCGCGAGATCGGGGCCATGGCCTGGGGCCTGCTGGCCGACGACCGGATCGACTACGCGGCGGGGATCTTCAACGGCGTCCGCAACGGCTTCGAGGACTTCAACGACGAGCCCAGCTTCGTGGGCTTCTTCAACGCCCGCCCGTTCCGGCACTCGGAGCGGTTCCCGTTCCTCAACTACCTGAACGTGGGGGCCTCGACGGACGTCGGCAACCAGGGCAACAACACGCAGGCCCCGCTGGCGCTGCGGACCTCGGTGAACGCCTCGCTGGCGTCGGGCGCGTCGACGGCCTCGCCGGCCTTCCTGTCGTTCAACAACGGAGTCCGCGAGAACGGCATGCGGGCGATGGGATCGGTCCACGCCGCCTGGTTCTACAAGCGGCTCTCGCTGCTGGCCGAGTGGGACCGCGGCGTCGTCAACTATGTCGCCACGCCCAACGCCCAGCCGTTCGCGCGGGTCGACGTCCCGGTCGACGCCTACTACGTCCAGGCCGGGTTCTTCCTGACCGGCGAGAACGTCACCCGTCGCGGCCCGTTCGACGTCAAGCGGCCGTTCAACCTGAAGCGAGGGGAGGACTTCGGCCTGGGCGCCGTCGAGCTGGCCGCCCGCTATGCCACGCTCCGCGTCGGGGACGAGGTCTTCACCGCCGGCCTGGCCGACCGCAACCTCTGGTCGAACGACGCCCAGGTGACGGACATCGGATTCAACTGGTATTTGAATCAATACCTGAAGGTCTACCTCGACTGGCAGCACACCGAGTTCGGCCGCCCCGTCACCTTCGGACCCGGCCGGTTCTACGTCAACAGCGACCTCTACTGGGCGCGGCTGCAACTGCTGTTCTGACCCTCGACGATCGGGACGACCTCGGATAAGATGCCCCTATGGCTACCGCGCGACAGGAAATCCCGACGCTCGACGACCTGCTCGACGCCGTCCTCGACCGCCTTTCGGCCGAGGTCGTCGCGTCGCTGGCCGCCATGCGCAAGCCCGGCCGCCCGAAGAAGGGCGAGACCCTGGCCGATCAACTCGTCCGGATGACCCAGGCCAAGGCCAAGCTCCGCATCGACAAGTCTGGTCCCCTCCCCGACGAGCCCGACTTCAACGAGGAGACGCGGAAGGTGATCGAAGACGCGCGGGCGGGGAAGAATCTCACCCGGTATGAGAGCCTGGACGACTTCTTCGCGGCCCACGGCCTGTAGCCGATCATGTCACGGAAGAAACCGCCGAATTCCAACCCTCCCCAGCCTTCCGAACCACAACCGTTCCTCATCGTGGTGGAAACCTCGCGGTTCGGGAAGGATCTCGAACGCCAACTACGGCGAGGCAGGGATCCGAGGCGGTTCGCGGCCGTCATGCGGCTTCTCGTCGCGCGGCAAACCCTGCCGGCGGCCCTGCGAGACCACGCCTTGACGGGCCCCTGGTCGGGCTGCCGCGATTGCCACGTCGAGCCCGACTGGATCTTGATCTATGAAGTCACGCCGACCGAGCTGATCCTCCACCGGACCGGGACGCACTCGGATCTCTTCTGATCGAGGCCCTCAGCTCATCGAGTCCTGGCCTATACGCGGGGTATAACCCCCGCCTGCCGTCGGCCGCACGCGCGGATTCAGTCGACCGTCAGCCTCGGTCCCGTGCCGTCGAGGATTCGCTTCAAACCGTCCTGGAAGCGATGGTACGCCTCGTCGTCGATGTCCAGATCGACGGTGAAGCCATCGACGCCCTCAAGCCCGTCGATCGAGTGCGACAGGTCGATTTCGAGCCGGTTGCGACGGAGCCTGCAGGCGGCGACGAGGCCATAGCCGCCGTGCCGTTGGTCCCGGTACTCGAAGTGGAGGCCGTCCTCATCACCTTCCATCCGCTGGAAGACGATGCAGTCGAGATCGCCGACCCCGGCTCTCTCCGAGGCGGAGCCCCCCACGACCAGGACGCCGTCCATTTCCTGGACGACGACCTGGTCGGCGCGGAATGTGACGCGCATGGTCGGGCCTCCGAGTCACACCTCGCCCAGCGGCTCGGTCGAGTCGCCGAAGGCGTCGACGTGCAGGCCGGCCTTGTCGAGCATGGAGAGGAACAGGCTGCACATCTTGCGGTTGTCGGACTTGAGGTAGTCGAGGACGCGGCCCCCCTGGAGCTTGCCGCCGCCGCCGCCGACCAGCACGACGGGGAGCTGGGTGGCGTCGTGGGTGCCGCCGGAGAGCATGCTGGAGCACATCATCAGCATGGTGTTGTCGAGCGCCGTGCGGTCCCCCTCCTGGATCGCGTCCAGCTTGCGGGCGATGTAGGCGAGCTGGCCGGTGAAGAGCTGGTTGACCTTCAGCCAGTCGGGCGTGTCGGTGTGCGACAGCAGGTGGTGGATCATGTAGTCCACGCCGAGCTGGGGGAACCGCAGCGAGCTGTGGTCGTTGTTCAGCTTCAGCGTGCTGACGCGGGTCGTGTCCGTCTGGAAGCCGAGGACCAGGATGTCGCACATGAGCTTCATGTGCTCGGCGATGTCCTGGGGGATGCCGTCGGCGGGGCGAGGGATGTTGGGCTTGTCGAGCGTCGGCTTCCAGCCTTGCAGCTCGCCCCGCTCGCCGGCGCGGGCGAGCCGCTGCTCGACCTCGCGGACGGAGTCCAGGTACTCGTCGAGCTTGCGGCGGTCGGAGACGCTGACGTCGCGGCGGAAGTCCTGCGCATCGGCCAGCACGGCGTCGAGCACGCTCTCGTCCCCCTTCGCCGACTCGTCCTTGAACAGGCGGTCGAACGCCAGGGCGGGGAACAGCTCCAGCGGCGTCGGGCTGGTCGGCGACGACCAGGAGATGTGCGAGCTGTAGAGCATCGAGTAATTCTTGTGCACCGCCGGGTTCGGCTGCTCGCAGCCGAGGACCAGGCTGGGGACCTTCGTCGACCCCGCGTGACTCTGGGCGATGAGCTGGTCGAAGCTGGTCCCCGACCGGATCTCGCCGCCCGAGGCCAGCGGCGCGCCGGAGAGGAGGTTCCCCGTCTGCGAACTGTGGATGTTCCCCTTCAGGGCCTCCTCGTTGTAGAGGCCGCGGATGAAGACCAGCTTATCGCGGAAGTCGGCGAGCGGGGCCAGGACCTGGCCCAGCTCCATGTCCCGGCCCTTCCCCTTCGCCCACCACTCCTTGCCGTGGAAGCCGTTGCCGGCGAAGAGGACCCCGACGCGCACCGGGGCCTCGCTCGACGGCCGGGCCGCGGGGGCCTCGACGCCCCAGACGTTGCGGGACTCCAGCCAGGGGAGCGCCATCGTGACGCCGACGCCTCGCAGGAACATGCGGCGAGAGAGATCGGGGGCGGGCATGGTTCACCTCGGCTTGAAGGGGGTGAGGAGGGAGTCAGTGGGCCTCGGCGACGACGGGCGAGGCCCCGCGGACCTCGCGAAACTGGCGGCTGCGGACGATGGCGTCGACCACGGTCGAGATCCGTCCGCCCTCGGAATCCAGGCGACGCCGCATCTCGTCGAGCAGCGGCTCGTCGGTCAACTGCACGCCCCTCCCCAGCGCGTAGCCGAGGAGCTTCTTGCAGAACTGACGCTCGACCGCCTCGCGGCGCTGCGTCAGCAGGAACGACCGCAGGCCGTCGAGGCCGTCGAACTCGGTCCCGTCGGCGAGCTTCGCGCGGGCGTCGATCGGCAGGTCGGCGGCGTCCCTCGCGCGGAACCGGCCGACGGCGTCGTAGGCTTCGAGCGAGAACCCGTAAGGGTCCATCTTCGCGTGGCATCCCGAGCACCGGACGTCCCGAGTGTGGCGCTCGGTGAGCTGGCGGACCGACAGGCCGCCCTCGCCTTCCGCCTCGTCCGGGAGGATCGGCACGTCCTTCGGCGGCTTGGGCACGCGATCCCCCATCAGGACCTCCGCCACCCAGTTGCCGCGGAGGATCGGGCTGGTGCGCGAGGCGCCCGACTGCTTGGCCAGCGTAGCCGCGAGGCCCAGGATCCCGCCGCGGCCGTGCTTGCGGATCCCGTCGACCCGACGCCACTCCGGCCCCGTCACGCCGGGGATCCCGTAATGCTCCGCGAGCGCCTGGTTCAGGAAGGTGTGGTCGGCGTCGTAGATCGCCGAGACCGGCGCGTCGGAGCGGAACAGGTCGGCGAACAGGAGGATGGCCTCCTCGTACATCGCCCCCTTCAGGGCCTTGAACGCGGGGAAGTGGCGCTCCGACTTCTCATCCTGGGCGTCGAAGTCGTAGATATGAATCCACTGGCATGCGAACTCCTCGGCGAGCCGTCGGACGTCGGGCGACCGCAGCAGCCGGCGGGCCTGCGCGGCCAGCTCGTCGGGGTCGCGGAGCTTGCCGGCCGCGGCGGTCTCGCGCAGCTCGGCGTCGGGGGCCGACGAGCGGAGGAAATAGCTGAGCCGGCCGGCCATCTCCCAGTCCGACGCCGGGGCCGACGCCACGCCCTCCGGGGCCTTCTCCAGCCGATACAGGAACGCCGGCGCGGCCAGGATCCGCGCGAGCGTCAGCGCGAACGCCTCCTCGTGGGGCAGCTCCTCGGCGCGGAGCCGGGCGTAAAGCCCTCGAAGCTCCTTCTCCTCGCGATCCAACAACGGCCGGCGGTAGGCGAGCGGCGCGAACGCGACGAGGGCGTCGACGTGCCTCGGCTCGGTCGCGGCCAGCTCCTTCTGGAACGCTTCGGCGTGGTCGTGGATCGGCTTGCGGTAAGGTTCGAACAGGCGAGGGTCGCCGTCCTGGGTGGCGTACTCCATCAGGTGCGTGAACGCCTCGACCTGGGTCAAGGCGTCGCGGCTGACGAAGTGCAGCTCGACCCAGAGGCGATCGAGCGCGGCGGCCTCGGCGGGGTCGAGCATCAGGCGGCGGAGCGGCTCGTCCTCGCGGTGGAACAGGGTCAGCGTGACGGCCTCGTCGACCGGGACGATCTTGCCGTAGCAGACGGCCGCCGGGAACCAGCCGCGGAACTCCTCGAACGCCCGCTTGAGGCGGGCCTCGGCGTCGGGTCCGGCGGCGAGCACCGGGACGTCGGGCCGGATCCCGGCGACGGCCGTCGGCGCGCCGACGGCGACGCGGGCCTGGGCGAAGTCGTCGCCCCCCTCGACCGGCCGGAGGCTCGCCGCGCCGACCAGCTCGGCGCCGGCGGCCAGCTCGGCCGGGATTCGGATCGCGAGAGTCGACGCCCCGCGGGTCGCCAGGTCGTTCGGCCCGACGCCGTCCGCGCCGAACGCGGCGGGGGCGACGCCCCAGGGCGAATCGTCGAGGACGACGCCGGCCGAGGGCTTCGCGGGGATGATCGGCCCGCCCGGGGTCGTCAGGCTCTGGAGCAGGGCGACGTCGGCCGGATCGGCCCCGGCGGGCCCGTCGGCCAGCAGCCCCCGCAGTTTCTCGGCCAGGCCGGCCTTGCCGGCCGCGTCGGGCACCTCCAGCCAGCGGGCCAGCACGGAGCCGGCCGGGATCGACAGGCCGGCGGAAGGGGCGTCGGGCTCGCGGAACATCCGCCAGACGTCGGCGTTGCCGTGGCCGTCGGCGTGCGGGTTGGTCGCCAGGGCGTCGCCCGAGACGTCGCGGGCCAGGTCCCACGTCTTGTCCCCGCCCGCGATCGTCAGGTCGACGGCGGTCAGGTCGCAGGCGTGATTGCCGTCGCGGGGTCCGATGGTCAGCGACACCAGGTCGCCGGCGTTCAGGGCGATCGGCCCGAACGGCCCGACGGGGACGATCGCGGGGCCGGCCGTCGCGCCTTCGCCCAGGGCGATCCGCACCGCGCCCCGGCGCAGCTCCAGCCGCCAGGTGGTGCCGTTGCCGCAGGCCGGGTGCGCATGCTGGACCTTCGCCTCGAGCCGGTACTCGCCGGCCATCGGGCAGGCCCAGCCGGCGGCGGCGCGGAGGGTCGGCGAGGGGTGGACCACCACGCCCCGGCCCTTCAACTCGCCGGGGATGTGCAAGGTCTCGTCCGAGGCGTTGGCGACCACGAGCGGCGTCTCGTTCGTCCCCCACCCCGCCGCGGCGTCGTAGCCGCCGACCTTGGCCAGCCGGCCGTCGAAGAGGTCCAGGTGGACCGACGAGCCGGGGCCGACGCCCAGGGTTTCGAGCCACGCGCCGAGGATCTCCGGGTCGACGCCGTGCCTGGCCGCGAGCGCGTCGCGGTCGCCGTCTCCCGGCTTCGCGAGGACCTCGGCCGCGGCGGCGAGGCAGGGGACGACCGAGCCGACGACCTTCGCCCGTCGCGCCGCCATCCCCTCGGCGATGGCCCGGACGTCGCGGATCGCGATCTCGGGCCGGCCGGGGCGGACGAGCCGCAGGTTCTCCCACGCCACGACCCCGGGACGCTCGCCGCCGCCGGCCGCGAGATGGACGACCACCTCCCGGCCCTCGGGGGCGTCCGGCAACTTGGCCCGCAGCTCCTGACGGGGGACGACCGGGTCGACGTCCACCATCCAGGGCTTCATGTGGCCGACGTTCTGGAACCGCGTCAGGGCGTTGCGCCAGCCGTCGATCTCGGCGACCAGGCCAGGCAGGTCGTCCGGCCCGGCCGCCTTCCAGCGGGCGCGGATCGGGTCGAGGACCGGCGAAGGATCGCCCCCTTCCAGCACCTTCGCGAGCGCCGCCAGGTAGCGGGCGTCGAGGCCGTGACGCCTGGCGATCTCTTCATGCGTCCCGTGCGCGCCGTCGCGGCCCTCCAGCGCGGCGGCCAGGTACTTGCCCAGGGGGATGCGGCCGTCGGCGTCGGCGTGGCGGGCGTAGATCGCCCGGATCGAGGCCAGCAGTTCCTCCGTCCAGTCGCGCCGGGTCTCGCCGGCGAAGAACCGGAAGCCGTCGGGCAAGGGGACGGCGTGGGCGGCGACGCGCTTGGCGGCGTCGAAGTACTTGCCCAGCAGGGCGGGGGACATCACCAGCGCGTCGCCGGTGTTCGTGAACCCCTCGCCGGCCGCGCTGTCGGCCGGAAGGTCGCGCGTGGGGTTGTAGTCGTGGCCGGTCAGGTCGCGGAGGGTGTACGCATACTGGGCGTTGTTGAGCCGTCGCAGGACGACCGCGCCGGGGTCGCCGGCGTTGGCGTACGCCTCGGCGCGGAGGTAGCGGCCGACCCAGCCGCGGACGGCGGCGCGCTCGTCGGCGGTCGGCTGGTCGGCGTCCTTCGGGGGCATCTCGCCGGAATCGAGCTGCTCGGCGACCTTCTTCCAGACCCCGGGCGACTTGCGGATCTCGGGCAGTCCGGCCAGGGCCTCCAGGTCGAGGTCCCCTTCCTTGTCCTCGGTCGAGTGGCAGCCCAGGCAGAGGCGCGCCATCAGGGGGCGGACCGTCCCGGCGTAGTCGCGGCCCAGGGCGTCGAAGGAGTCGGGCTCGTCGGCCGCGGCGAGCGCGGCCGGCAGAGCCAGGGCGAGGGCGACCTTTGCGAGGAGGCTCATTCCGGCGTCTCCAGCAGCGTGAGGTAGAACTCGACGTGTTCCCGGACCTCCCGGTCGGCCTCGGCGACGTCGCCGGATCGGAGGGCGTCGATGATGATCCGATGGCCCCTCACCGCGGCGTCGACGTCCAGGTGTTCGCCGAAGCGCCGGAAGAAGACCGCCAGCAGGTCGCCGAAGGCCAGGAACGGCGTCAGGCCGCTGGCGGCGACCAGCTGGTGGTGGAACCGGCGATCCAGCTCCACCCCTTCGGCCAGGCCGCGGCAACAGGCGAGCCGCCGATTGGTCGCGTCGAGCGCCTCGAACAGCGAAGGGTCGGCCGCCATGCGCCGGGCGACGTGCGGCAGGACCCCCGATTCCAGGACGACCCGCGTGTCGATCAGGACCCGCGACGGCAGGTCCTGCAACGCCGGGTGGAAGCCCAGGTATTCCGTGACCCGGTCCATGTCCACCTGGCCCACGCTCAGCCCGCGACCCGGCCGGGATTCCAGGATCCCCAGGAACTCCAGCGACTTCGTCGCCTCGCGCAGGCTCAGCCGGCTGACCCCGAAGCGCCTCGCCAGGTCCGACTCCGTGGGGAGGCGGTCGCCCGGCTTCAGGTCCTCGTCCACGATGTACGACTTCAGCCGGTCCGCCACGACGTCCCTGAGCTTCGGCCTTCCCACGGTGTCCAGCATCGCCCCCCCCTCGGCTCGGTCCTGCCGGGAGATTATCAGATGATCTGACACGGCGAAAGCCCCTCGGCCCGATTAGCGCGACGCCTTCGCATCCAGGAGTTCCAGGATGTAGCCGTCGAGGATCGTGCGGAGGCTGCGGGCGGCGGCCTCGGGGTCCTTCTGGGCGCGATAGCGCTTGACCAGGAACGCGAGGGCGGGGGAGGCCAGGGCCTCGGCTTGCAGGCGCTCGCGGCCGGGGGCCGAGAGTCCGTCCCAGTAGGCCCGGACCCGGGCGGCGTCGACGTCGTCCCTCGCGCGCTGCTCCTCGGCGGCCTTGCGCCGCGCCTCCTCGACCTTGCGGCGCTGCTCCTCCAAGGCGGCGGCCCGCTCGCGGCGGTGGGCCTCGGACTCGAAGCCGCGGGGGAGGGCGTAGTCCTTCCGGATCGATTCGGCGAGGTAGCCGGCCGGGTTCTTGGAGACCCGCCGGTCTTTGCGATCGACGAGCCAGTCGAACACCTCGACCTTGGCCGCGATCCGGTCGGCCGGGTGGGCCAGGGCCAGCTCCGCCGCGGTGGCGGGCGTCACACCGCGCTCGATCAGCGCCTTCTCCTGCTCGGTCGGCTCGGGGCCGGACAGGGGGGCGGCGTCGATCGGGTCGTCGGCCAGTTCCAGGTCGGCGCGACGACGGAGGGTGATCGTCCACTGGCCGGGGCCGACCTTGGCGTAGCGATCCTCGCGGCTCATCGGCTCCAGGAAGCCGATCCCCTCCAGCTCCTCGATGGCCGGCTGGAGCTTCTCCTTGAGCTTGCCGTTGTCCTTGTAGCCCCGGTCCAGGCCGACGTGCTCGCAGGCGAACGTCCGGAGGTCCAGCGTCAGCGTCGGCGAGTGGTAGAAGTGCTTGCCCAGGAATCGGTACATCTGCTGCGAGCTGGGATATCTCAGCCGCAGCAGCAGCTTCAGGTCGATCGTCCGGACGAAGCCCGCCTCCAGGCTCTGGAAGAAGACCTCGTTCCACGCGATGTTCGACTTCAAGGCCCCCGACGAACGCACCGCCGAACCGTCGTGGATCTCGAAGTCGTCGATGATCCCGAAGCCCTTCGACGAGTACGTCTGCCGCGGCTTCTCCCACCAGGCGTTCTCATACAGCACGAAGACGTTGGCCCAGCGCTTCAGCGACAGCTCGATCCGCGTGTACGACTGGCCGGAGTCGGGCCAGCCCAGGACCCTGATGATCTCGCTCCGGCTGAACTCCACCCGGCGCTCGCGGAAGTTGTTCGCCCTCTTGGTCAAGTAGATCAGCCCCAGCAGGATCAGGTTGTCCTGCGCCGAGGGGAGCCCGTACAGCTCCGACCCCGACACCGTCACCTTCCGCAGCACCATCTTCCCCGTCTGCTCGTCGCGCGTCGGGACTTCGCGGACGATGATCGACACCCCCTTCCGATCCGCCAGCAGCGTGATCGGGAACTCCGCCAGGTTCATCTCGTCCTTGCCGAGGAGACGCTCGTCCGGCGTCCCGTCGGGGGTCGTGCGAGGGCCGTCCGGATCGCGAGAATCGTCCATTCCTGGGCCCTTCAAGAGAGCAACAACACCCTGCGGCCTGTTGTTGCTAGTTTTACAGGGTTACAAGGTTATATAGTTAGTCAGAAAAAGAAGCAATCCCTGCAAGGACTTACGGAAAATTTCCTCCCCGGGATATCGGTGGTTCCTCCCCGGGATATCGGTGGTTCCTCCCCGGGATATCGGTGGTTCCTCCCCGG